>Ga0209023_10004012_pt1 | contig 17102 bp, 15 predicted proteins | sample LakOneMetagenome_FD_187468 | JGI IMG/M metagenome (GOLD analysis project Ga0209023, IMG submission 187468) | Freshwater and sediment microbial communities from Lake Erie, Canada (SPAdes) (version 2) | ecosystem: Environmental > Aquatic > Freshwater > Lentic | place: Lake Erie, Canada... | reverse complement strand
GGGGCGCCCCGCCGTCGCGCGTCCGCCGGACGCTGATCGGAACGGGCTCGACCTTCACCGTGGCCCTCCACAGCCAGCGTTACGGTGACCCGATGGAGATCGCCGCCTTTCAGCAGCTGATGGACGACCTGTACGGCCGCCACGATCGTGAACGCGGCATCCCGTCGACCGTCGCGTGGCTCTGCGAAGAGGTCGGCGAGCTCGCCCAAGCGGTGCGCAAGGGCACTCCGGAGCAGCAGCTGCACGAGCTCGGCGACGTGATCGCCTGGGTGGCGTCGCTCGCCAACCAGCTCGGCCTGTCGCTCGACGACGCGGCCAACCGGTACGTGACAAACCCGCCTGACTGAGTCGGATCCGCCGCTGGTTGACGACGTCGCCCTACCGTTCCGCCGTGGAGTTCGACGAGATCGTCAACGGCGTCGTCAAGACGATCGAGGCCATCGGCGTGATCGTGCTGGTCCTCGGAGCCCTGATCGCGTTCGTCACCTCGGGCCGAGCGCTCGTGCATCGGTCGCCCGCCGCACGAGGCAGCGCGTATGACGAGCTGCGGCGCAGCCTGGCGCGCGTGATCCTCCTGGGCCTCGAAGTGCTGATCCTCGCCGACATCATCCGCACGATCGTCGTCGACCAGACGCCCCAGAGCGTGGCGGTGCTCGGCATCATCGTGCTGGTACGGATCGTGTTGTCGTGGTCGCTCCAGGTGGAGATCGAAGGGACCTGGCCCTGGTCACGCTGGAAGGCCGAACAGGCCACCGGCAGACCGATCCGGGACTGACCACCGAACCCGACCGCACGACCTGAGCGCTGCACCTGACGGCAGGGTGCCGGCGTCCGCAGCGTCCGCACGACCTGAGCGCTGCTCCTGACGGCAGGGTGCCGGTCGGTTCAGGCCTTGCGAGCGAGGATCGCTTCGGCGATCTGGATCGCGTTGAGGGCCGCTCCCTTGCGAAGGTTGTCGTTCGACACGAACAACGCCAGACCGTGTTCGACGGAGTCGTCGCGACGGATGCGGCCCACGTAGGACGGGTCGTTGCCGGCTGCATCGAGCGGCGTCGGCACCTCGGCGAGCACCACGCCCGGGGCATCGGCGAGGAGCTCACATGCCCGCTCAGGCGTGAGCTCCCGTTCGAACTCCGCGTTGATCGACAACGAGTGACCGGTGAAGACCGGGACTCGCACGCACGTGCCCGACACGGCCAGGTCCGCCAACTCCAGGATCTTCCGGCTCTCGTTGCGGAGCTTCTGCTCCTCATCGGTCTCTTCGGAACCGTCGTCGACGATGCTGCCGGCGAGCGGCACGACGTTGCACGCGATCGTCCGAGGGAACTTCGCAGGAACCGGGAAGCTGACCGCGGCGCCGTCGTAGGTGAGCTCGGCGCCCTTGGCACCCAGCGCCTGCAGCTGACCGTCGAGCTCCTCCACGCCGGCCAGACCACCGCCGGACACGGCCTGATAGGTGCTCACGACCAGGCGCTTCAGACCCGCCTCGACCGCCAGCGGCTTCAGCACCGGCATGGCGGCCATGGTCGTGCAGTTCGGGTTGGCGACGATGCCGCGGGGCAGGTCGTCGAGCGCATGTGGGTTCACCTCTGCGACGACGAGCGGCACCGTTGGATCCATGCGCCACGCCGAGGAGTTGTCGATGACCGTCGCACCAGCAGCGGCAACCCGGTCCGCGTACTCACGCGACGAGGTCGCACCGGCAGAGAACAACGCGATGTCGAGCCCGGCGAAGTCCGCCGTGGCGGTGTCTTCGACGACGACCTCGGTGCCCTGCCACGGCAGCGTCGTGCCGGCGGAGCGGGCGGACGCGAAGTAGCGGATCGACGCGATCGGGAAGTTCCGCTCGGCGAGCAGCGTGCGCATGACGCCGCCGACCTGGCCGGTGGCACCGAAGACACCGACGTGCACGGGCGTGGCTGCGCTGGAGGAAGAGACGCTCATGGTGGCAAGGCTACGGGGCGCGTCGAGGGCCCTCCCAACGGGTAAGGGTCACGGGGCACGTACCGTGACCCCGTGGCGTCTCGAAGTGTGCTCAACGAAGGTGCCGTTCCGTGACGGCGACCGGCGACAGAAAGAACAGCGACAGAGAGAGCGGCATCAGGCGGGGCGCCGTGACGGAGAGTGCGCCGTTCGGGATCTACGTGCACGTCCCGTTCTGCGTCCGACGTTGCGGCTACTGCGCGTTCGTCACCTACGCACCCGACGAGCTGAGCGCGGCGCAGACCCATCGGGCATGGGCCGACGCTGCCGCCGCCGAGCTCGATGTCGCAGTGCGCACGCTGAGCGCCTCAGCCGGGACCCTGCCGATGGTGCGCACCGTGTACTTCGGTGGCGGCACACCCACCGCAGTCGACCCCGCGTTGCTGGCAGCGTTGCTTGACGCCATCTCGGAGCGCTTCGACACCGCCGATGACCTCGAGATGTCCGTCGAGGCGAACCCCGACGGTCTCACGCCTGACACGCTGCCGGCGTTGGCCGACATGGGAGCCACCCGGGTCTCGTTCGGCATGCAGAGCGCCGTGCCTCGGGTGCTCGACCTGCTCGACCGGACCCACGACCCCGAGTCGGTGCCTCGAGCCGTCGCCGCCGCACGATCCGCAGGGATCGCCAGCGTGTCGCTCGACCTGATCAGCGGCACCCCCGGGGAACGTCCGACCGACTGGGTCCGCACGCTCGACGCGGCGCTCGCACTCGAGCCCGACCACCTCTCGGCGTACTCGCTGGGGATCGAACGAGGCACCAAGCTCGCGGCCCGGGTCCGCAACGGCGCGCTGCCCGCGCCGTCACCGGATGAGGCGGCCGAGCGCTACGAGGTGCTCGCGTCACGGGCCGACGCCGCCGGCCTCAAGTGGTACGAGATCTCCAACTGGGCCCGAACACCTGCGGACCGTTGCCGCCACAACCTCCTCTACTGGCGCGACGACCAGTGGTGGGGCATCGGGCCTGGGGCGCACTCCCACGTGGATGGAAGGCGGTGGTGGAACCATCCCGGGCTCGACGCGTGGTCGACCGACGCGCTCGCTGAGCGCGTGCCGCTGGCCGGTTCTGAGACACCGACCGACGACGAGCGCCGGACCGAGCAGATCATGCTCGGCATCCGGCTCGCCGAGGGGATGCCGAGCGATTGGGCGGCACCGGGATCGCTCGACGCGCTGATCGCCGACGGTCTCGTCACCACGACCGCCGATCGAGTGGTCCTGACGCTGCACGGCCGCCTGTTGTGCGACCTCGTCGTGCGTCGACTCCGCTGGGGGTGAGCACGCGGGGATCGACAATCGTGCCCGACAACCGGTCCCGACTGCTTGGCCGGCAGGGATCGTGTCAGAAGGTGGTGGATTCCAGTTCGTAGGCGTCGTGGAGGACCTGGACCGCACGGTCCGAGTCCGCTTCTGCGATCACACAGCTGATCCGAATCGCGGACGTCGAGATCATCTCGATGTTGATGTCGTGATCCGCGAGCACCTGGAACATGGTCGCGGCCACGCCCGGGTTCGACTTCATGCCCGCACCGATCACGCTGACCTTCGCGATCGCCCGATCCGCGACGACGGACTTGGCGCCCACGTCGGCGGCCTGGGCGTCGCAGACCGCAAGGGCATCGTCGAGTTGCGAGTGCGGCACGGTGAAGGAGATGTCGGTGACGCCGCCTTCGGAGACGTTCTGCACGATCATGTCGACGTTGACGTCGGAGTCCGCCAACGTGCGGAACAACGTCGCGGCGGCCCCTGGTCGGTCCGGCACACCGGTCACGGTGACCTTCGCCTCCGAACCGTCAGCCTGCACTGCGCGGATGAGCGCGTCTTCCATAACGGGATCCTCCTCGGTCACCCACGTGCCCGGCTCCCACGTGAAGGCGGAGCGGACGTGCAATGGGACCTTGTGGCGATGGGCGTACTCGACGGAGCGCATCGCCGGCTTGGGACATCCCGCCGCGGTCATCTCGAGCATCTCGTCGAAGGTGATGCGGTGCATGCGCCGAGCGGTCGACACGACGCGGGGGTCGGTCGTGAACACGCCGGACACGTCGGTGTAGAGCTCGCACGCATCCGCGTGCAGCGCGAATGCCAGCGCGACCGCGGTGGTGTCGGAGCCGCCGCGACCCAGGAACGTGACGTCGTTGTCGGTCGACACCCCTTGGGCCCCGGCCACGACGGGAACGCGGCCGGCGTCGACCGCGGCGCGGATCCGATCGGCTCGAACATCGAGGATCTTGGCGTTCGTGTGCGACGTGCTGGTCAGGAACCCTGCCTGGGAGCCGGTGTAGCTCTCCGATTCGATCCCCTTGGCGGCGAGCGCCATCGAGACGAGAGCGATGGACTTTCGCTCGCCCGCGGTGATCAGCATGTCCATCTCGCGGCCGGGGCGGATGTCGGACACCTCCGTCGCCAGGCGGAGCAGCTCGTCGGTCTCCTTGCCCATGGCCGACACGACAAGCACTACGTCGTCGCCGCGACGACGACAGCGAGCCACGTGATCGGCGACCTCACGGATCCGCTCAGGATCGCCGACCGAGGTCCCACCGAACTTCTGCACCAGGAGCGCCACGGCGCCCAACGCTACAAGGCCGTGACGCCGCTCCCACCACCCGAATCGGAAGGTGTCGCGGGGTCGTGACAGGTGTCGCTGCGTCGGCGTTCGCTACTGTCGCCCGCCGTGGGAACCAGCGCAGAGAAGCACGCCCGTCAGAAGCAGGCCCGGAGCTCCAAGCTCCAGGAGGCGACGATCCGTGCCAAGGAGTCGTCCCGTCGACGCCGGGCCGTCACGATCGTCGGCGTGCTCCTCGGCGTGGCGATCATCGTGTCGGGCGTGTGGATCCTCACCGGCTCGGACGACGACAAGAAGGCCACCTCGTCGACGACCACGACGACGTCCGCCGACGGGTCCACCACCACGGTCGACCAGCAGGCCGCCACGCTCGAGCGACCGGCCAAGGGCATCACCTTGAGTACCGACACGCCGTGCCCACCGGCAGACGGCACCGAGAAGCGAGTCGAGAAGTTCGCCGGCCCACCGCCCACCTGCATCGATGCGTCAGCGACCTACACCGCCACGTTCTCCACCTCGAAGGGCGACTTCACCGCGCTGCTCAACACGCAGAAGGCACCGGTGTCGGTCAACAACTTCGTGGTTCTGTCCCGCTACCACTACTACGACGGCGTCCCGTTCCATCGCATCGTTCCCGGGTTCGTCATCCAGGCGGGCGACGGTGACGGCGACCCGTGGGGGAACAACGACCTCGGCTACACGATCCAGGACGAGCTGCCGGCGAGCTCCGCCGAGTACACCGACTACTCGCTCGCGATGGCGAACTCCGGGCCCAACACCAACGGCAGCCAGTTCTTCGTGGTGCTGCCCGGTGGCGGCAAGCAGCTCCAGCCTGCGTACTCGCTGTTCGGGCAGGTCACCGAGGGCCAGGACGTCGTCGACGCCATCGGCAAGCTCGGCGACGCCCAGCAGAAGCCGACCGAAGCGGTCGTCATCAAGTCCGTGAAGATCACCGAGAAGCAGTAGCGCCGACGGGCGACACCGGCAGACCGTCCGAGGGAGCGGTCGCTTCTCAGACCGGGTCGGGTCGCAATAGCGGCGGCAGGTCCGACAGCTCTGCGGCCTTGCCGTCACGGAACACCGTCACCCCACCCGCTCCTTCGACCCGCCAGTCACCCTGAGGCGAATGGATCAGCGCGGTCGCCTCGTCGATGCCGACGACGACCAACCCCGATGGCGCCAACTCCACCGTGCGGTGCAGCTTGTCATGGGACCAACCGTTGGATCGGGGGACCACCGTGATGGTCTCGATCAGGTCCAGACCGACGGTGTAGGCGCCGCCTCGGCTGTCGACCATGTGGCTCGACAGCACCGACGCCGCCTCACCGGAGGCCGCGACCGTGGCACCTGCCCGCCACGCGCCGACCATGGCGTCGAGCAGCGGCGTGTCCTTGAGCACCGAGCGCAGGTGCATCGGCGAGCCGCCGATCAGGTAGATGACCTCCGCTGCGGCGGCGAGCTCGGCCGGACCGGCTTCCATGGCGTCGGCCCGACGGAACACGTCGAGCGCACGAACCGACACATCCCACTGCGAGAACCACTCACGAGCTCGATCGACGGCGGCGCCGGGGTTCTCGTATGCCAGGGCCGACGGCACCACGAGGACCTCCGACACCCCCGCGACGAGTGCCTCGTCGAACGTGCAGCCTTGGGTCCACTCCCTGCCGCCCACCAGGGCCAACGTGCCGGTCATGGCGGGAACGGTACCCGTCGAGACGGCCGAGCGGTCACTTGGGCGCGCCAGGTGACCGGTCGGTAACATCGCCCGCCATGACGATCGAACGAGTGGGCATCCTGGGTTCCGGCATCATGGGTTCGGGCATCGCCGAGGTTGCGGCGAAGTCCGGTTTCGATGTGGTGCTGCGGTCCCGCAAGCAGGAGAGCGCCGACGCCATGGTCGCGTCGCTCGAGAAGTCGCTGGCCCGTCAGGTCGAGCGCGGCAAGCTCGAGCAGGCAACGTCGGACGAGGTCCGCGCCCGGGTCACGGCCACCGATCACCTCGGCGCCCTGGTCGACTGCGACCTGGTCATCGAGTCCGTCGTCGAGGACCTCGACGTCAAGAAGCCGCTCTTCGCAGAGCTGGACTCGATCGTCAAGGACTCGGCCATCCTGGCCACCAACACCTCCACGTTGGCGGTGATCGACATGGCCGTCGCCACGAACCGCCCCGACAAGGTGTGCGGGGTGCACTTCTTCAACCCGGCACCCGCCATGTCGCTGGTGGAGATCGTGCGGCCCATCACCGCGTCCGACGAGACCATCGCGGAGGTGACCGCGTTCGCCTCGGCGTGCGGCAAGAACCCGGTGCAGGTCAAGGACCAAGCCGGCTTCATCGTCAACGCGCTGCTCTTCCCGTACCTGAACAACGCGGTGCGCCTGCTGGAGAACGCCACGGCCACCGCCGAGGACATCGACACCGCCATGAAGGGCGGCTGCAACTTCCCGATGGGACCGCTGGCCCTGCTCGACCTGGTCGGCCTGGACACCTCGGTGTCGATCCTCGACGCGCTCTACGAGGAGTTCAAGGACCAGAACTACGCCGCGGTGCCGGTCCTGCGTCGCATGGTCGCCGCCGGCAAACTCGGACGGAAGTCCGGCGCAGGGTTCTACGACTACTCCAAGAAGTGACGGTCCCCTCCAGGCACTGACCCGGAGGAGCACCATCTCACGCACAGCGCCACCACCCAGCCGCTGGGTCTTCCCACCGGTACACGACGCGGACCCCGATGGTCCCGTCGTGCTGGGTGGCGACCTGGAACCCGGGACCCTGCTGGGCGCCTACCAGTCCGGCCTGTTCCCGATGCCCGTCGGACGACGACGGATCGGCTGGTGGTCACCTGATCCACGGGCGGTCATCCCCGTCGGACCTTCAGCGCTCGCGACGGGAACCGGGCTGCACGTCAGCCGATCCCTCAGACGGTCCCTACCGCTGTTCACAGCGACCGTGGACCACGACTTCGAAGCGGTCATGCGGGCCTGCGGCGACCCGAGCCGCCCCCACGGCTGGATCACCGACGAGTTCGTCCGCGCCTTCGTACGGCTGCACGAACTGGGCTGGGCCCACTCGGTGGAGATCTGGGAGGACGGCTCCCTGGTCGGCGGCGTCTACGGCGTGTCGATCGGCGCGTTCTTCGCCGGCGAGTCGATGTTCCATCGGAGCACGGATGCGTCGAAGGCGGCGCTGGTGCACCTGACCGGGTTGTTCGACCACGTGGAACACGCGCTGTTCGACGTGCAGTGGCTGACACCGCACCTCGCGTCGCTGGGCGCAGTCGAGATCGACCGGTCGCAGTATCTGGACCAACTCGCGATCGCGGTCGCTCAACCGGTCGATCCGTTCGCCTGACCGATCGCGGACAGTTCCGGCCCGGGTCGGAACCGCTCAGCCGGCGGGTGCCGGATCGACTGCGGTACCGCTGCGTCCGGCCTTGCGACTCTGTTGGACCCGCCAGATGAGGAACGTGATGATCCCGATGACCACCTGCGGGATGAACGTCGCGGCACGCCACAAGAGGTTGGCGGCGAGCGCGGTGTCCTTGTCCATGCCGAAGCTGGACATCAGCCCGACGAGCGCCGCGTCGACGGTGCCCAGCCCACCGGGTGTGATCGGGATGAACCCGGCCAGGCGGGCGAGCGAGAACGCGGCGAACAGCTCCAGGATGTTGATGCCGGTCGACTTGCCTCCCAGGCCGTAGACCGCCACTGCGAGCACGCCGAACTGGGCGAACTGCTGCGCGAAGTTCGTCACCGTCAGCAGGACCCAGCGGTCGCGCACGACGTCGACGGTCTGCTCACGGAACCGCAGGACGCCCTGGGTCATCGAGTCGCCCGCCGCCTTCGGACGGAACCTTCCCATCAGCGAGTCGCCCCAACCGCCGACCCGTCGGGCCCAGCCCTCCGAACGCAGGATGAGACCCAGCCCGACCACCATGATCACGAGCGCGAACAGCGACAGCAGCGCACCGACGAACGCGCCGCCGGTGGCGTTGCCGGTCAGCACCAGCGCGATCAGCCCCAGCGCCGGCAGCGCCAGGGTGACCATCAGGTTCCACACGCTGGTCACACCGATCGCGGAGGTGGCGACTGCGGGACCGACGCCGTAGCCGTTCAGCATGGCGTACTGGACGCCCAGGCCGAACGCCCCGCCGGCGGGAACCGCGTTGGAGATCATGAATGACGTCTGGCGGACGATGAACGCCCGACCGAACGGGAACCCTGGCAACGCCGCCTGGTAGGGGAACACGTAGATGATGATGTTGGCAACGGTCGCGATGGAGAACAGGATGAGCGACGACGTCGACATGTCCTGGATGGACTTCCACGCGTCGCCGTAGTCGGCGAACTTGGGGAAGATCCCCACGAACACCACGATCAGCACCGCAACGGTGACCAGGCCCGCGACGACCTGCTTCCAGCGCGTCGGCTTCGGCGGCAGGTCGGTGGTTCCTGCCGTGGTGTCGCTCACGGCGTCACGCTACCGGCGTGCTGCGCTGCTCAGGCGTTCTTGGGGAGCTCGGAGAACGGCAGCGTCTTGTCGTTGCTCGGCTCCTTGGGCAACCCCAGGACTCGTTCGCCGATGATGTTGCGCTGGATCTGATCGGTGCCGCCGTAGATCGACGGACCCTGCGCCCACAGCGCCACCCAGGTCACCATGTTCAGGAACGGGTTGGCCGTCGCCGCTTCGATGGCTTCCTTGTCGGCGCCGTCGTAGGCGTGGAGCATCCCCGCCGGCCCGACGATCCGCAGACCCAGGTCGCGCACCAGCCGCATCAGGTCGCTCATGGCCAGCTTGGAGATGTTGGGCATGCCCGGGATGTCCCGACCGGCATGCTTCGCGGCCTTGACCCGCAAACTGTTGTACCGACCCAGCTCGCCCATCGTGTAGAGGCGAGCCAGGTCCTGGCGGATGGTCGGATCGTGGATCACCCCGTTCGACGCGGCGAGGTCTTGGAGCACCTTCGGCATCGCACCCAGCATCCCGATGGCACCGCCGCCGCCCTTGCGCCCGCCCTGCTTGGGAGCGAAGTCGCCGGCACGCGCACCGAGCTGGTCGGCGACGCTGCCCGGCGATACCGCCGAGGCGGCACCCGTTCCCCCACCGGAACCCAGACCCGCTCGCTCGTTCATGAGCGTGGTGTTCGTGACGGCCCAACCGTTGCCCTCGTCGCCGATGATCGCTTCGAGCGCGACCCGGGCATCGGTGAGGAACACCTCGTTGAACATGGCGTGGCCGGTCATCTCCTTCAGGCCACGCACCTCGACGCCCGGCTGGTGCATGTCGAACGCGAACCACGTGATGCCCTGGTGCTTGGGCACGTCCGGGTCGGTGCGTGCGATGAGCATCCCCATGTCAGCGGTGTGGCCGAGCGAGGTCCACACCTTCTGACCGTTCACGATGAACTCGTCGCCGTCGCGCATCGCCCGAGCGGTGAGCCCTGCCAGGTCAGAACCGGCGCCCGGCTCGCTGAACAGCTGGCACCACGCGTCGACGCCGGTGACGATCCGTCGCACGTAGCGGTCGATCTGCTCCTGGGTTCCGTGGGTCGCGATCGTCGGAGCGGCGAGCAGCAGGCCCAACCCGCCCGGCGCACCGAGTGCGCCGTACTCCGCGATCGCGGACTGCACCCGGACGCTGTCGTTGCGACTGAGCCCACGGCCATAGGCGTTGGTCGGCAGCCCGGGGGCCGCCCAGCCCGACAGACCGAGACGCTCCCACCACTCGCCGACGGTCAGGTCCGGATCCCAGTTCTGGGCCAGCCATGTCTGCAGTTCGGCGAGGATTGCGTCGGGCTCGGCAGTGGTATCGGCAAGAGCGGAGTCGGTCATCCGGGCAGCCTGCCACGAGGCACGGGTTCGATGTTGACCGTTCGGTCAAGTTTCCGTAGCTCGGTGGTCGGCCGATAGCGTGCGCCGTCGTCCGACCGGACCAACGACTTCGCCACAGGGAGCACCGCCATGGAGACCCGAGCAGCCATCCTCTGGGAGCCGAACGCTCCGTGGAGCGTCGAAACGATCACCTTGGATCCGCCCAAGGCGGGCGAAGTGCTCGTCGAGATGGTCGCCTCCGGCATGTGCCACTCCGACGACCACGCCCGCACCGGTGATCTCCCGGCGATCCAGCCGCTCATCGGCGGCCATGAAGGCGCCGGAATCGTGTTGGAGGTCGGCCCCAACGTCACGACCGTCGCCCCCGGTGACCACGTCGTGTTCAGCTTCGTGCCCGCCTGCGGCCACTGCCCGAGCTGCGCCGATGGCCACTCGAACCTGTGCGACAACGGCGCGGCACTCCTCGTCGGCGCCCAGCTCGACGGCACCACCCGTCACCACGCCGCCGACGGCACCGACCTGTGGACGATGGTCTGCCTGGGCACCTTCGGCGAGCACACCGTCGTCAACGAGATGAGCTGCGTGAAGATCGAGGACGACATCCCCCTCGAGCTCGCCTGCCTGGTGGGCTGCGGCGTCACCACCGGATGGGGCTCGTCGGTCTACGCAGCGGAGATCAAGCCTGGCGACAACGTCGCAGTGATCGGTTGTGGCGGCATCGGTTCCGCCGCTGTCCAAGGCGCCCGACTCGCCGGCGCTCGCAACATCGTCGCCATCGACCCGGTCGAGTTCAAGCGGGAGCAGGCCCTCAAGTTCGGTGCCACCCACACCGCGCCGAGCATCGGCGAGGCCTACGACCTCATCCAGGAGATCACCTGGGGTCGCGGTTGCGACAAGATCATCTGCGCCGTCGGCGTGGGCGACGGCGAACAGATCGCTTCGATCATGATGCTGTGCGCCAAGCGCGGCCGTGTGGTCGTGACCAACATCCACCCGGCAGCAGAGGGGCAGATCAGCATCTCGCTGTGCGACCTCACGTTGATGGAGAAGCAGCTGGTCGGCACGATCTTCGGCTCGGCCAACCCGCACTCCGACATCCCGCGGCTCATGCACCTCTACCGCAGCGGTCAGCTCGACCTGGCCGGCATGGTCACCCGCGAGTACGCCCTCGACGACATCAACCAAGGCTTCGACGACATGCTCGGCGGCCGCAACATCCGCGGCGTCCTCCGCTACCGCTGACGGCACTCACGCGCGAATGGGCCCCTGCCGAGATCGGTAGGGGCCCATCGCTGTCATTGAGGACCGCGATTCCAGACCCCAGCGCGGGTCACGGTGGGACCCCACTATTGATCCGGCGGCGCGAGATCGAAGCCGAACGGTAGCGCCAGACGATGGCGATCGAGGCGCTCGGCATCGGACAGTAGCTCCCGGGTCGGCGCGTCGGCGACGATCGCACCCGCGTCGAGGATCACCGCGCGAGGACAGGTCGCGAGCGCGAACGGAAGGTCGTGGGTGACGATCAGTTGCGTCATCCACAGGCCGCTCAGCAGATCCGCCAGCTCTCTCCGCCCGAGCGGATCCAGCCCGGAGGTCGGCTCGTCGAGCACCAACACGCGTGGATCCATCGACAACACCGTGGCGATCGCGGCGCGACGCCGCTCCCCACCGCTCAGCTGATGAGGATGACGGTCGGCAAGTGGGGTGGCACCGACCGAGTGCAACGCCGCTTCGACGCGCTTGTCACGTTCTGAGCCTCGGATGCCGAGGTTCGCGGGTCCGAACGCAACGTCGTCGCGGACGGTGTGCATGAACAGCTGGTCATCGGGATCCTGGAACACCATGCCGACAGATCGCCGGATCTCGCTCAGGTGTGGCGCGTCCACGGCGACGCCACCCACGACGATCGTGCCCACCTGCGCCTCGATCAACCCGTTCAGGTGCAAGACCAACGTGGTCTTGCCAGAACCGTTCGGACCCAGCACAGCGACCCGCTCACCCGGCGCCACCTGCAACGACAAGTCCGCCAATACGGGGCGATCACCGCTCGGGTAGCGATACGTCAGTCCATGCACCGACAACGCCGCCGGTTCCGTTGTCGCGGAGATCACCGCAGCACCAGCCAACCAACCAGCGCCACGATCGCGACGACACCCGGCGTCAGGCCCAACGCCCACTCCGATCGCGTGACGGATCGTTCGTGCAGCACCGGCATGGTCCCATCGAAGCCTCTCGATGCCATGGCCAGGTGCACCCGCTCGCCTCGTTCGTAGGAGCGGACGAACACCACGCCAAGCGACGACGCGATCGGTCGCAGCTGCCACAGCCACCGAGGATCGTGGCAGCGAGCGACCATCGCGGTGCGCATCCGGGCGAGCTGATCGGCGAGTAGGTCGACATAGCGGATCATCGACGCGACGATCGCAACGAACACCGCGGGCACCCGCAACCGTCCCAACGCAGCGAGCAGTTCCGGCAGCGGTGTGGTCGCCGACAGGATCACAGCGGCACCCGCCCCGAGGACCGCCTTGATCGCGATGTTGAATGCCGCCCACAGCCCTTCGACCGACAGCGAGACGCCGAAGACGTCGACCTTGGTTCCGTGCGCCACGAACGGCACGAACAGCGCTGCCAGCAGGAACGGCGCCACCACCAGCACGCGGACCGCGGCGGTGCGCACACCGATGCCCGAGCACAACAGCACTGCGGCGAGCACCGCGGCGTCGATTCCAAACACCGCGACGGCGTGACGGGGCGTCACCGCGACCGTCACGACGAAGGTCACCAGGCCCACGAGCTTGGCCTGCGGTGCCAGACGATGCACCAACGAGTGACCGGGCACCGCCAGTTGGTGCAGCGCAGTCGCGTGGTGAGACCCAGACATTGCAATGCTCCGCCGTTGCCCGAGTCGAACGACTCAGGCGGGTTCCGATACGCGGCGATCGGGCGACACTCGAACCGCAGTGCCGGCCCTGGCCAGGCCGTAGCCGACGAGCAGGGTGACCAACACCCCTGCGAGGCCGGCGATCGCCAAGCTCAGCTGCTGGTTGCGAACACCGGCGGTGGCGTAGTCGGCGAACGGGCTTGCCGAGATGAGGTGGTCCTGAGCAGCGTGGATGAATCCCTTGTCCTCCGCGACGCGTTCCAGGCCGTCTGGGTCGTCGAATGCGAACTGGCTCACGACCACGGCGAAGAACACAGCAACCAGGACCCCGCCGACGGCGAACGCACGACCACTCACCGGGCGACGGTCACCGAGCTCGTCAGGGGTCAGGTCGCGTGCACCCGTCACGAGATCGGGTCGGGACGCCAGCACTGCAGCGATGACCAACGCGCTGAGGACGCCTTCGCCGATCCCGATCAACGCGTGGGTGCCGACCATGGCGGCGAACACCGTGTCGAAAGGGACTGGGGCGCTCGCACCGAAGAGCCACTCCAAGGAGAACGCCGTCGCAGCCAGCACCACAGAGGTGCCGCACGCCAAGCCTGCCGCGCCGACGACGCCGGTCGATGACCGGGGCATCAGCTTGCGGAACAGCAGGTAGAGCGCCCAGCCGGCGAAGGCGGGCACGATCGCCATGTTCACCACGTTGTAGCCCAGCGCGGTCACACCGCCGTCGGCGAACAACAGGGCCTGGACGACGATCACCACCGCGACGACCAGACAGCCCACCCACGGTCCCAGCAGGATCGCGGCGAGCGCGCCGCCGAGCAGGTGTCCGGTGGTGCCGGCAGCGACGGGGAAGTTGAACATCTGCGCGGCGAAGATGAAGGCCGCAGAGATGCCCGCCAGCGGAACCTGGCGGTCGTCGAGCTCGCTTGAGGCTCGGCGCAGCGCCACGGCCAGGAACACGACGCTGATGACGGCGGTGACGACGGCGACAGGCGGTTCCAGGAAGCCATCGGGTGCGTGCATGGCCATCAACATCGTCGGACACGCTACTGCGACCCGTTTGCAATAGCTACGATCGGCAGTCCTCGCACCGACCGGTGAGGGGGAAGTGCACGAGGTCGACGGCGATACCCGTCTGCTCCGCCACTCGGCGTGTGAAGTCAGTCGTGTCGCCCACGGCGAGCTCGACCGTCACACCGCATCCGGTGCAGGTGACGGGAACCGTGCTCAGACCGCGTCGCCGGTACACCGCCGGCCCGTGACCCGCGTGCACGTGCTCGACGATGCCGAGCTCCTCGAACTGACCGAGCGCCCGGTAGACCACCGACTGCTCCTCGTCGGTCTGCTCCGCGACGTCCTCGGCAGTGAGCGGACCATCGGACTGGAACAACAACTCAGCGATCGTGCGCTTGGCCCGGGTGACCCGGCCCCCGTGCTCGCGGATCCGCACCAGCGCCTGAGCGAGGTCAGTGGGCGGAACGGGCGGACTCACCGCGGACGTGGTCACACCCGACAGTCCACCACGAGCGCCGAGCGGTCACCACGCCGGCCGGTCACCCAGATGATCGTGCCCACGACGCGAATCAGTCCGTGCGGGCCATGTTGGCGAACAACGTGCAGTAGTCCAGGAACACCAACCGCGCGACACCGGTGCGCCCGGCACGGTGCTTGGCGACGATGAGCTCCGCCATGTCCTTGTCCTGGGTATCGGGGTGATACACCTCGTCGCGGTACAGGAACATGACGACGTCCGCGTCCTGCTCGATGGAGTTGTGGGCGACCACGCCGTTCGCCACGAAGTTGTGGGTGCCGAGCACCGTCGCGTCGAACACCGGCTGCTCGCCGATGTCGGTGATCGAGACCACCTCGTCCCACAACACGTCGGACTCCGAGATCGCCACCAGCACCTTGCTGTCGACCGCCCCGGCGATCCGGCCCAGCCGCTCACGGCTAGTGGCGCGCGGTCGGTTCTCCGTGCCCAACAGGTAGCCACCGCAGTACGACTCACCGAGCGCCGCTGCGAGGTCGCGCTGGCTCATCTCCATGCGGGCGAGCTCCGACACGACGAGGTCGCGGACTTCGCACGGCACCGTGTCGACGTTCGGATTGGAGGTGACTCGCTCCAACGCGTCGATCGCGTCGGCACACGCAGCGCCGCGCTCCCCGGAAATCCCGACGCGGGTCAGGAACCTGCGCTGCTCGTCAGCACCGTGGATCCACACACGCCAGCGTGGTCGACCGGTGCCGACGTTGGTGATGCGACTCTGCACACCGAAGCGCAGCAGCAACCGCTGGACATCGTCGATCAACGAACGCGACGTGCTCGTCGCCATCAAGCGGACGAGCGGCCTGCCGCGCAGCTGACCCAGGCCGAGGAACCCGATGCGGGCGAACAGCTCTGACAGGAACGCCGCGAGCACGTCGTCGGACGCTGCATCGACACCGGTCGGCACCGCCTTGGCGGCGGCCGCCTGATCGGCGAGCACGGCTGCGTTGGCCACGGTGAGCGGCGCCACGTGCTCAGCAGCCCCGAACCGACGCGGCACAGCGATGCGGCTGCCAGGCGCGAGCTCATCGAGCCGACGCCACCCCGACACGGTGCGGAACGGGTGGTTGGCCGTTGCTTCCACGACACGACCCGAAGCGAGCTCCATCCGATAGGCGGTCTTGGTCCCGCTCGAGAACGCATGGGTGAGCGTGGCGGGCACCATCTTCCAGTGCTCGTCCAGGCTCCACACCGGGACATCACGCTCGCCCGACTCAACGAGCTCACCCAGGGTCACCTCGGTGTTGTCGTCCGCTCGCAGCAGACGAGTGCTCGCTGTCATGCAGCCCGACTCTCGGAGGTCAGCCAGCATCGGGCGCTTGTCAGCACGTTGCTCCAGCTGACGCGACAGCTGCGACAGGGCGATGACCGGGCACTGCAGCTCACGGGCCAGGACCTTGAGACCTCTGGAGATCTCCGACACTTCGACCTGACGGCTCTCTGCGGAACCGCGGCCCGACATCAGCTGGAGGTAGTCGACCACGATCAGCCCCAGGTTGGTCCCCAACCGGTCCTGCAGACGGCGAGCCTTGGCCCGGATCTCCATCACGGTGAGCGCAGGGTTGTCGTCGATCCAGAGGGTGCCTTCGCCGAGGCGCCCCATGGCCTTGGTGATCTTGGTCCAATCCGCGTCGGTCAGCCGACCGGTCCGCAGCTTGCCGGAATCCACCCGGGCCTCTGCCGCGATCAGGCGCTGCGTGAGCTCCAGGTGGCCCATCTCCAAGGAGAAGAACAGCACCGGAAGGTTCTCCCGAACCGCAGCGTGACCGGCCATGCCCAACGCGAGCGCCGTCTTGCCCATGGCGGGGCGAGCGCCGATCACGATCAGCGCACCGGGCTGCAGACCGGCGAGCATGCTGTCGAGGTCGGTGTAGCCGGACGGAGTGCCGGTGATCGCGTCGCCACGCTCGTAGAGCATCTCGAGCTGCTCCAGGCTGCGGTCGAGCAACGGCGACAGCTCTTGCATGGTGTCGGCGTTGCGCCGCTGCGCCACCGCGAACATGAGGCTCTCGGCGGTGTCGACGGTCTTCTCGATGTCGTCGAGTGGTTGGTAGCCCAGTTCGGCGACCTCGTTCGCAGCAGAGATGAGCCGACGCAGCAGCGCCTTCTCCGACACGATGCGCGCGTAGTGCTCCGCGTTGGTGATGGCTGGCGTGCGGGCCTGCAAGGTGACGAGCGTGGCCGGGCCACCGATCGCGTCGAGCACCCCGGCGGTGTCGAGCTCATCGGCCACGGTGACCGGATCGACGCCTTGGCCTGCTCCGTACAGCGACTGGATGGCGGAGAAGA
>Ga0209023_10004011_pt1 | contig 17103 bp, 8 predicted proteins | sample LakOneMetagenome_FD_187468 | JGI IMG/M metagenome (GOLD analysis project Ga0209023, IMG submission 187468) | Freshwater and sediment microbial communities from Lake Erie, Canada (SPAdes) (version 2) | ecosystem: Environmental > Aquatic > Freshwater > Lentic | place: Lake Erie, Canada | collected... | reverse complement strand
TCTGTAGATCTCGATGCGGCCGATGTACTTCGACTCGATCCCGCCTTCGTTGGCGATGGCGCCGACGATGTTGCCCGGCTTGACGCCGTTCGCGTGGCCGACTTCGATGCGGTAGGTGGCCATGCCCGGCTCCGGCTCGCGCATCACGCGCTCCTTGCGGAAGCCCGGCTCACGTGCCTCGCGCGGCGCACGCGCCGGACGCTCTTCCCAGCCGGCGGCGTCGCGCGGTGCGCGCGGCAGGCGCTCGACGAAGTCGGTGCGCGCCGGGCGATCTTCCCAGGTCGACGGACGCGCTTCGCGGTCCGGCTTGTCCAGCAGCAGCGGCACGTCGCCGCGGCCGAGCTTCGCCAGCGCGGCGGCGATGTCCACCGCCGGCACGTTCTGCTCGCGCTCGTATTCCTCGATCAGGGAACGGAACTGTTCCAGGCCGCCCGCTTCCAGGGTCGCGGTGATCTGGTCCTTGAACTTGGCGATGCGCACGTCATTCACCGCCTTCACGGTCGGCAGCGTCAGCGGCGACACCGGCTGGCGCGTGGCGCGCTCGATCGCCTTCAGCAGGCCGCGCTCGCGCGGGGTGATGAACAGGATGGCGTCGCCGCTGCGGCCCGCGCGGCCGGTACGGCCGATGCGGTGGGTGTAGCTTTCCGGGTCCGACGGCACGTCGTAGTTGATGACGTGGCTGATGCGCTCGACGTCCAGGCCGCGCGCGGCAACGTCGGTGGCAACCAGGATATCGATCTTGCCGTTCTTGAGCTGCTCGATGGTGCGCTCGCGCTGCACCTGGGCCATGTCGCCGTTGATCGCCGTAGCGGCGAAGCCGCGCGCCTGCAGCTTGGTCGCCAGCTCTTCGGTGCCGAGCTTGGTGCGGGCGAAGATGATCATGCCGTCGAAAGGCTCGGCTTCCAGGATGCGCGTCAGCGCATCGAGCTTCTGCATGCCGGCCACCAGCCAGTAGCGCTGGGTGATGTTCTCGGCGGTGCCGGTCTTGGCGGCGACGGTCACTTCGGCCGGGTCGCGCAGGTAGGTTTTCGCGATGCGCTTGATCGCCGGTGGCATGGTGGCCGAGAACAGCGCGATCTGGCGCTGCTCGGGGGTCTGCTGCAGGATGTGCTCGACGTCGTCGATGAAGCCCATGCGCAGCATTTCGTCGGCTTCGTCCAGCACCAGGGTGGTCAGCTGCGACAGGTCGAGCGAGCCCTTCTCGATGTGATCGATCACGCGGCCCGGCGTGCCGACGACGATCTGCACGCCGCGGCGCAGGCTGGAGAGCTGCGGGCCGTAGGCCTGGCCGCCGTAGATCGGCAGCACGTGGAAATTTTTCAGGTGGGCGGCATAGCTCTGGAAGGCTTCGGCCACCTGGATCGCGAGTTCACGCGTGGGCGCCAGCACCAGCGCCTGCGGCGCGCTTTGTTTGGTATCGATACGGGCCAGCACCGGCAGTGCGAATGCGGCGGTCTTGCCGGTGCCGGTCTGCGCCTGCCCCAGCACGTCGCGCCCTTCCAGCAGCAAAGGAATGGTGGCTGCCTGGATCGGCGACGGCGTCTCGTAGCCGACCTCCTTCAGGGCCTTCAGAATGGGCGCCGGGAGGTTCAGGTCGGAAAACGATGGGATGGGGGTGTCAGACATGGATGAGTTACTCTTGAATTGAAACGAAAGCGACAGTTTACACCGTTGCCTCTTCCGACGCGCCGAATTGGCCGTGCGGCATGGATATTGAAAATAAAAACCCCCGCAAGCATTGCTGCCTGCGGGGGGATGATGGGCCCTCCGGGCCCATCAGTAGGTTTATCGCTCCTACGATTACAGCTTGTAGTTCAGGCCAAGCAACATTTGACGGCCATACTTGGTGTAGCCGCGTGGACGGTCCTTGGTACCGGCATAGGTCTGGAAGTCGGTATCGGTCAGGTTGTTCACCTGGAACAGGACCGACAGGCCCTTCACCGATGCGAAGTCGTAGCCCAGCTGCAGGTCGACGACCCTGTCGGCCTTCACGAAGGTCAGCTCGTTGGCGCCGCCAATGCCGCCGATCTCGCCGACGAAGTCGCTGCGATAACGCTGGCTGACGCGGGCCGAGAAACCGTTCTTCTCGTAGTAGCCGGTCACGTTGAACACGCGCTTCGACAGGCCAGGCAGTGGAATGCTCATGCCGCCAAAGCGCTTGTCCTCGATCGAGATCTGGCTGGTGGTGAACGAGGCATTGGCGGTGATGCCGAAGCCGTCGAGCACAGGGTGCGCCATGTCCAGCGGCACCGACACGGCGAACTCGAGACCGGACAGGCGGCCGCCTTCGCCGTTCTTCGGCTGGGTCAGCGTACCGATGTTGCTCAGCGCGCCTTCCAGGTTATATTCCGAGAAATCGCTCGGCACCGTGATGTTGTAGATGTAGGACTTCAGGTCCTTGTAGAAGCCCGCGGCCGACACGTAACCCTTGTTGCCGAAGTACTTCTCGTAGGACAGGTCCAGGTAATTCGCACGCCATGGATCGAGCTGCGCATTACCGCCGTTGCCGAACGGCGTACCGGTGGTTTCCTGGGTCAGGCCAACTTCCAGTGCCGCGTTCAGCTCGTTCAGCTTGGCGCGCGCCAGGCTCTTGCCGGCGCCAAAACGAATGAATTGCTGCTCCGGCAGGCTCCAGGCCAGGTTCAGGCTCGGCAGGTAGTCGGTGTATTTCTTACCGTCGGTCAGCGGCACCAGGTCGGCGAAAGGCCACTTGCGCAGGGTGTTCGCAGTCGAGCTCTGGTCGGTCTTGACGACCTGGATGCCGACGTTACCACGCAGCGGCATCGCCATCAGTTCGGTATCGATATTCGCCTTGACATAGCCGGTGGTGACCTTCTCGTCGATGGTCCAGTTCTTGGTGGCGCCCCATGGCACCAGGATCGCCGGGGTGTACGGGCCGAAGTTCTGGGCCAGCACGCTGTTGATGTCCCAGCTCAGGGTGTTCGGCAGGCCGTACAGGTCTTGCGAACCATTGATCACACTGTCAGCAAAGGTACCGGCGCCAATCTTCGTGAAGCCCGTCTCCAGGTGTTGCTTCTCCTTCGAACGCTTCGAGACATTGACGCCGAATTCGACGCTGCTGAAGGCGCCCTGGGCGAATTTGTATTCGAGGCTGGCGCGTGCCGAATTGAGCTTGTCGGTCAGCTGCGGCGCGTTCACGTAGCCGTCGCCGAATTCGCCGCCGATCGTCAGCTGCCGCGGATCGTCATACACGCCACTCAGGTTCAGGCCAGGAATGCCGCCACGGGTGTAGTCGAAGCCCAGGCTCTGGCGCGTCGGCAGCGACGCGTTGATCTCGATGACCTGTTCCTTGTGGTCGGCCTTCGAATGGCTCAGGTCGATGATGCCGACCCAGTCGCCCGAGGTGAAGCGGTTGTTCCAGCCGATTGCGGTGAGCTTGTCGTCGCGGGTGGTGCGGTTGTTGCGCACCACCGGAGCCACGTTGTTGGCGGTGCCGCCCAGCAGCACGCCGTTGGCGATGTTCGGATTGGAGAAGCTGACGTTGCTGTCATCCTGCAGCTTGATCTCCATGCCGCGACGGACTTCATCCTGCTCGAAACGCGAATGATAGGCGTCGATGGTCGAGGTGAAGTTGCGGTTCGGGCGGTATTCCAGCACGCCCATCAGGCCGTCGCGCACCTGGTCGCCAGTGGTTGCCATCGCCTTGATGCCTTTTGGCGCCTTGACGGTCTGGCCATTGACGGTGGTGTCGACCCAATCCCAGGTTTCGAACTGGTCGGACACATTCGGCTTGTCCTGGCGCGCATAGCCGATCGCCACGCCGACCGTGCGGTTGGCGAACTGGTCGACGTAGGACGCACTGATGCGGCTGCCGGTGTCCGGCGAACCGGCGCTGATTGAACCCTTCGAGTTCTTCTCGCCGCGCACGTTGACGCTGATGGTGCGCTCGCGCAGCGAGAGCGGCTTGATGGTCTGCATGTCGACCGTGCCCGACAGGCCCTGGCCGACGACAGCGGCGTCGCCGGTCTTGTACACGGTGACGGCGTTGATCAGCTCGGAAGGGTACTGGTCGTATTCGACGGTGCGGTTCGGGCTGGTGCTGACCTGTTCGCGGCCGTTCAGCAGCGCGGTCGACAGATCGCCCGAGGTGCCGCGGATGCTGATCTGCTGCGCCTGGCCGTTCACGCGCTGGGCCGACAGGCCCGGCAGGCGCGCCAGCGATTCGGCGATCGAGACGTCCGGCAGCTTGCCGATGTCTTCGGCGGAGATGGCTTCGACGATGCCGGTGGCGTCGCGCTTGACCGTAATCGCGTCTTCGATCGCGCGGCGGATGCCAGTGACCTGCACGGTCTGCATCGGCGCTTCGGCGGTCGGTTCGGTGACGGCGGTTTGCGCATGCGCGCTACCGGCCAGTGCGGTCACGAAGATGGCGCATCCGGTCGCAACCGGGCTCAGCTGGAATACCAGGCCCGCCGTGTTCGCGGCGCGCTTGTTAGCGAAAATGTTCATTTGTCCCCTCAGATCAGAACTACATAATTTCCCGGAAAACAGCTGCAGAGCCACGGCACGGGATCCTCACCAACGTCTTTTTTTAGACGTTCTGTCAACGATTCTGTACTAAAACTAGATGCACTGTCAACGGGAGTTGCTTGCCACTACGGGCCTACGTGGCGTATCTCGCTATTGTATAGAATGAACAACAGAAGACGTTGTATTCGGGCTACAGAACGCGGTAAGGACACCTGTAGTCGGACTACAAGATGCTTGCTTTTCACCAAGCAGGTGCTCGCATGCACCAATCTGGTGCGATTTCTCCGTCGAGTCGTGTAAGCAGGACGACAACATTCCGGTAAACCGCGTTTGGCAACGCTACCGGGCTGGCAAAACAGAAAAACCGGGCCGGGAACGATTGCCCACTTCGTATGTACCTAAACTAGATACTCGTCCGCGTTGTGTCGGACAGGTCTGTATAGTATTCTTTCCGCAATAATAGAGAGACAACTGGATAGCACCTGTTATCCAGCCAATAAATCGTGTAGCGAAACTACCTTCTCCGCTCGCCTGCTTGCCGCAGCCTTCCCTTTTTCTTGCCGAGTCCGCCATGAGACGTTCTTTCGCAACACTTTTCCTCGCCTTCAGCCTGTCCAGTGCCGCCGCGGCCCCGGCCATCGACCACATGGAGCCGCCCTTCTGGTGGACCGGCATGCAGCACAAGGGCTTGCAGCTGATGGTGCATGGGAAGGAGATCGGCGCCCTGCAGCCGTCCGTCGATTACCCGGGCGTGCGCCTGGTGTCGAGCACGCGGGTGGCAAACGCCAACTACCTGTTCGTCGACCTCGAGATCGCGCCGGACGCCAGGCCGGGCGAGTTCGAGATCGTGTTCAGCGGCGCCGGGCGCAGCGAGCGCCTGCCCTACCGCCTGCTGGCGCGCGACCCGGGATCGGCGAGCCGCCAGGGCTTCGGTCCGGGCGACGCCATCTACCAGATCATGCCCGACCGCTTTGCCAACGGCGACCCGGCCAACGACAACGCGCCCGGCATGCTGGAACGCGCCGACCGCAAGCACGGCGGCGGACGCCATGGCGGCGACATCGTCGGCGCCATCGCGCGGCTCGACTACATCGCGCAGCTCGGCTTCACCCAGCTGTGGCCGACGCCGCTGGTCGAGAACAATTCGCCCGCCTACTCCTACCACGGCTACGCCGCCACCGACCATTACCGCATCGACCCGCGCTACGGCAGCAACGAGGACTTCCGTCGCCTGTCGCAGGAAGCGAAGAAGCGCGGCATCGGCCTGATCCAGGATGTGGTGCTGTCGCACATCGGCAAGAACCACTGGTGGATGAAGGACATGCCGACGCCGGACTGGATCAACTTCGGCGGCAAGTTCGTGCCCACCCAACACCACCGCGTGGCGGTGCAGGATCCGTACGCCTCGCAGGCCGACAGCCGGAACTTCACCGCCGGCTGGTTCGTCGAAGGCATGCCCGACCTGAACCAGACCAACCCGCTGGTGGCGACTTACCTTATCCAGAACAACATCTGGTGGATCGAGTACGCGGGATTGTCCGGCCTGCGCATCGATACCTACGGCTATTCCGACGGCGCCTTCCTCACCGAATACACGAAGCGCCTGATGGCCGAGTACCCGCGCCTGAACATGGTGGGCGAGGAATGGAGCACGCGCGTGCCGGTGGTGGCGCGCTGGCAGCGCGGCAAGCTCAACTTCGACGGCTACACCAGTTCCCTGCCCAGCCTGATGGACTTCCCGCTGGTCGAGGCCATGCGCGGCGCCCTGTTCAAGCGAGAAGAGAACGGCCTGAACGACGTCTACGAAACCCTTTCGCTGGATTACCTGTACCCGGAACCGGAGAATCTCGTCCTGTTCGGCGGCAACCACGACATGGCGCGCATGTTCAGCGCCGTGGGCGAAAACTACGCGCGCTGGCGCATGAACCTGGTCTTCCTGATGACCATGCCGCGCATCCCGCAGTTCTACAGCGGCGACGAAATCCTGATGACCAGCACCGTCAAGGGCCGCGACGACGCCAGCTACCGGCGCGACTTCCCCGGCGGCTGGGCCGGCGACAGGACCGACGCCTTCAGTGGCGCCGGCCTTACGGCCCAGCAGCGCGCCGCCCAGGAACTGGTGCGCAAGCTGGCCAACTGGCGCAAGGGAGAGCCGGCGATCCACAGCGGACGCCTGATGCAGTTCGGTCCCGAAAACAATACCTGGGTCTACTTCCGCTACAACGACAAGAAACGCATCATGATCGCCATGAACAACAACGACAAAGCCATGACCCTGCCAACCGCGCGCTTCGAGGAAATGCTGAAGGGCGCCGCCGGCGGCGTCGACATCCTCAGCGGCCAGCAAATCGACCTCGCGCGCGAACTGCGCCTGGCCCCGCAGGCCGTGCTGGTCGTCGAACTGCCGGAGGCATGATGCGGCGCTCCCTCCTCGCACTCGCCCTCGCCCTGGCCCTGGCCTCTAACGGCGCCCACGCCGTCGAGAAGCCCGGTATCGACGCCTTTTTCGCGTCCATGGCAATCGACGCCGCACCTGGCCAGCAGGCGCGGTTCGTCGCCGGCGACAACCTGGCCGGCTATTTCGACGGTGTGACGCGCAGCTACGACAAGGGCGAAGGCTATGTCGTCAAGAGCGGCACGGTCTTCCGCAACTACATGGGTTTCACCGACGGCGTGCAGAACGACCGCACCGCGGCCGGCGTGGCCGAAGCCGTCCTGCCCTGGGGTCACCGCGTGCGCTATGCGAACGGCGCGGCCGAGGAACTGGCGCTGCTGTCGAAGCAGCACGCACTGGCCCTGCGCGTGACGGCCAAGCAGCCCGCCACGCTGGCGCTGCGCCCGCTGCTGAAGACGGCCGGCGCGATCACGCAGGCGGATCATCTCGTCATCGTCGCGCCGGGCACGGGCGCCACCCAGTTCATGGCGCTCGCCGCCGACCGTCCGTTCACGCTGGGCCCGGACCTGACCCTGTCCACGCGGGCGCCGGCGCAGTCGTTCACCGTGGTCGCCGCCTTCGGCGCCAGCGCGGACGAAGCCGCCGGACGCGCCCGCGCCCTGGCGCAGGTGGACGCCATCGGCAACGAACGCCGCGTGACCTACGAGGCCCTGACGCGCAGCTACCTCGCGACGGGCGACAAGGAATACGACAAGGCGCTGAACTGGGCCAAGGCCTCGGCGCGCATGTTCGTGGTGAACGAATACGGCGCCGGCATGTGGGCCGGCCTGCCCTGGTTCCGCGAGAACTGGGGCCGCGACACCTTCATCGCTCTGCCCGGCACGCTGCTGGTGTCGGGCGAATTCCTTGATGCGAAAGCGGTGCTGGCCAACTTCGCGCGCTACCAGAACCTGCGCGAACCGCGCGACAAGGATTACGGCCGCATCCCGAACCGCGTGTCGCCCGATGAGATCATCTACAACACGGTGGACGGCACGCCCTGGATGCTGCGCGAAGCGATGGAGTACATCCGCTACACCGGCGACCGCGACTTCGCGCGCCAGATGTACGCGCTGGCAGTACCGTATTTCGACGGTGCGATCGCCAACTATACCGATCCCGACGGCCTGCTGCGCCATGCGGCCTCGGACACCTGGATGGATGCGCGCATCGAGAACCCGACCCACCAGCCCTGGTCCGACCGCGGCCCGCACGCGGTCGAGATCCAGGCGCTGTGGCACACGGCCTTGCAGGTCGGCGCCACGCTTGCCACCTGGGCCGGCGACGACGCGCGTGCGCGCACCTGGGCCGAGCTGTCGCACAAGGTGCAGGCCACCTTCCTGCAGCGCTTCTGGGACGGGCAGACCGTGGCCGACCGCCTGCGCGCGGACGGCGGCCGCGACAACAAGCTGCGCCCGAACGCGCTGATGCTGTCCTCGATTCCCTTCGACGACTTCGTGCCCGACGGTGTGCAGGCCGCGGTCCTGAAGCGCACGGTGCCGGAACTGCTCTACCCCTACGGCATCGCCTCGCTCAGCCAGGACGACGTCTACTTTCACCCGCGCCACGAGAACCCGGGCTTCCACCACAAGGATGCGGCTTACCACAACGGCACCATCTGGGGCTGGAACGCGGGCTTCACGGTGACGGCGCTGAACCGCTTCGGCTACCAGGACCTGAGCTGGCCGCTGACCCGGAACCTGGGCCGGCAGATCCTCGGCCTCGGCACCCTGGGCAGCATGAGCGAAAACCTCGATGCCCTGCCCCACGAAGACGGCAGCCTGCGCCCGACCGGCACCTTTGCCCAGTCCTGGAGCGTGGCCGAGTACGCGCGCAACGCCTACCAGGACTACGTCGGCTTCCGGCCCGACCTGACCACCAACACGCTCGCCTTCGTGCCCGCCGTGCCAGGGCAGTGGACACGCTTCGCGGCGGTGCTGCCCTTCGGCGCGGACGAGCATGTGGAGGTCGATTTCAAGCGCGCCAAGGGCGGCGAGCGCTGGACCTTCACGCTGGCCGGCAAGACGCCGCGCACGGTGCGCATCGCCTACCTGGAAGCGGACAAGCGCCGCTCGCAGGTCGCCTTTACGCTGGCGCCGGGCAAGGCGGCGACGCTGGCGCTGTCCGGCAAGCGCGTCCTGCTCGATGGCCGCGCGCTGAAGGCCGAGCCGGCGCGCGCCTCGTATGCGGCCCAGATCGGCACGCTGCGCTTCGCCCAGCCGAAGGTGTACCGGCCGCAGGACTTCCCGATGCTGCAGGGGCGGGATGTCCTGCGCGGCATCGTCGAACGCAACGAATACCGCTGACAGGAGCGCGCATGTTTTCACACCGCTGGCTGCTCGGCGCAGCCCTGTTCACCACTACCGCCGCGGCCGTGGCGGCCGACCCCGGCCCGCTGCGCCAGGCCTTTTATGTGCGCGGCGGCTTCAATGGCTGGAGCCTGGCGCATCCGCTGCAATACCAGGGCGGCGGCATCTACCGCGCCGACGTGCTGGTCAGCCCCGGCAACCACGGCTTCAAGCTGGGCAGCAAGGACTGGAGCCAGGAGTGGGTGCCGGATGCGGGCAAAAGCATCGCTGTGCAACCCGGCGCCACGCTGGCCCTCGATACCCAGGCCGGCTCGGAAGCCACCCTGTTCGTGCGCAGCACCGGCACCTACCGCTTCACGCTCGACGCGCGCCAGCCGCAGGCGCCGACGCTGACGGTAACGCGCCTGGACAGCGCCGCGCATGTGGCGCAGGCCGATCCGCACGCCGGCCGCGCGCGCGTGGCGACGCTGGCCTGGCCCACCTGGGACGGCAAGCGCGAGACGGCGCGCTTTTCGCTGGCCGATCCCGCCTCCCCGCTGCGCAGCTACACGCATTCCAGCACCATGCAGCTGCGCGACCCGGTGCCCCAGCACGCCAGCTATGCCGAGCGTGCCGACCGGCCCTACACGCGCACGGGCAACCTCGCCTTCGATGCCTTGTTCGCGCTGGCGGGCATCGAGATGGCGCAGGATGCCGTCAGCGCCATCCGCGACGGCAACTACGACGCCGGCGCGGCGATCCCCTGCGACTGCTTCGAGACCGGCGACAAGTGGCATTACGTGTGGACACGCGACCTGTCATACGCGGCCGACCTGGGCCTGGCCCTGCTCGACCCGGCACGCGTACGCAATTCGCTCGACTTCAAGCTGGCCGGCTGGCGCGCCGGCGTCCCGAAAGCGCCGCAGGTTCCCGGCACGCCGGACGGCCTGCAAATCGTGCAGGACACCGGCAGCGGCGGCAGCTGGCCGGTCAGCACCGACCGCACCACCTGGGCTTTCGCGGCCGAGGAAGTACTGCGTACCCTGCCGCCCGCCGAACGCCAGGCCTTCGCCGTCAAGGCCTTGCAGGCGCTGTCGAACACCATCGAGATCGACCGCGTCGCCGCCTTCGACCCGAGCGACGGCCTGTACACCGGCGAACAAAGCTTCCTCGACTGGCGTGACCAGAGCTACGCCGGCTGGATCGTCGACGACCTGGCCTCGATGGCGAGCGCCAAGTCGGTGTCGACGAACGCCACGCATTATCAGGCGCTGAAGCTGGCAGCGAAGCTGGCGCGCGAGCAGGGAGACGCGGCGCGCGCCACCCGTTACGACGGCTGGGCGCTTGAGCTGAAACGCGCGGTCAACGCCAAGCTCTGGCTGGCGGACGAAGGCATGTACAGCAGCCTCACCGCCGCCCATTTCGACGGTGCGGCCATGCACAAGTTCGACTGGCTGGGGCAGTCGCTGGCGATCGTCACCGGCATCGCCGACGAAGCCCAGGCGCGCAGTATCCTGGCGCGCTATCCGCACGGCCCCATGGGTCCGCCCGTGATCTGGCCCCAGCAGCAGGGCGCGCCGGTCTACCACAACCGGGCGATGTGGCCTTTCGTGACCGGCTATGGACTGAAGGCGGCCGTCATCGGCAAGAACGCCAGCGTGGCCGATGCCGCCTACGAGTCGCTGATGCGCGGCGCGGCGCTGAACATCTCGAACATGGAGAACCTGGAATGGCTGTCCGGCCAACCGCTGCTGCTCGACGAGCGGCGCCCCGAGCTGATCGGACCGGTCATCAATTCGCGCCGCCAACTGTGGTCGGTCGGCGCCTACATCGGCATGGTGGTCGAGCAGGTGTTCGGCGTGGCGGCCACGGACGACGGCATCGTGCTCGATCCCTTCGTCACGGCCAAACTGCGGCGCGAGACCTTCAAGGACACCGACCAGGTTACCTTGCACAACCTGCGCCTGCGCGGCCAGTGCATCGCCGTGCGCCTGCTGCTGCCGAAGGCGAGCGCCGGCGACGGCTACTACACGGTCGCGTCCATCCTGCACAACGGCGCGCCGAGCAGCGCCAGCATCCCCTGGGCGACGCTGCGCGACGGCGACACGGTCGAGATCCGCCTCGGCGCACTGGCGGGCCGCGACAGCACGATCCGCCGCGTGAATGCCGATCCGTACGTGGAATCGCCAGTGGTCTTCGCGCCGCGCGAGCCGGCCATCGGCCAGCTGGAACGCGGCGCCGACGGCCGCACCCAACTGCGCATCGATGCGGCCGATAATGACGCCGATAAGGGCGCCGGTACGGTCTACAACGTCTACCGCGACGGCAAGCTGGTGGCCGCCAGAGTCCCGGCTGGCGCCTGGACCGACCGCGAGATCGCGCCGAACGCCTGCTACGCCGTCGAGGCGCAGTTCAGCGCGTCGGGCAACCGCAGCCACCACAGCGTGCCGCGCTGCGCGGCGCCGGAAACCGAGATCGCCGTGACCGACCCGCGCGTGCAGAGCAACCTGCAAATCACGCTGGCGGGCGGCCGCTACGCCGCGCCGCGCCTGGCCGACTGGGGCCAGCCGACCGACCGTTTCGAGGTGCGCGACGTACAGATCGACCAGGCCGGCGACTACCGCGTGCAGGTCCGCTATCACAACGGCGCCAACCAGATCAACCTGGGCATCAGCGGCGGCGTGAAGTGGCTGGCCGTACTGGATGCCCAAGGCAAGACCGTGGCGCAAGGCGTGGTCCAGCTGCCGCACGCGAAGTTCGACAAGACGCACACCCCGGCCGTGCTGTCGACGCCGCTATCCGCCCGTCTCCAGCCCGGCGCCTACAGCCTGCGCATGAGCGACTTCTACAACATGAGCTACCTGCAGAGCAACGCCAGCTTCAGCGGCGCCGGCGGCACGACAGGGCCGTGGAACCGCATCGACATCGTCGGCATCCGCCTCCAGCGCGTGCAATGACAACAGCCGGGGTCAGGCGGCGTCGCGCGAGTCGGCTGAGGCGTGGGGTGGCTTGAGCAGCGCCAGCCGCCCTTCCAGCACGCGGAATTCGAGCGGCATCTTCATGCGCGTGACTTCGCCGTCGGTGGCCACCTTCACGCTGCGCCGCGGCGACAGGCGGGCGTGCTTGACGGTCAGGCGCTTGAAGGAAAAGGCGACCAGGTTCTCGGCCTCGCCCAGGCGCCCGAGCGCGCCGCGCAGCAGCAGGCCGAGCATGCCCAGCTTGCCCACGCGGCGCGGGGCGATGGCCGCCAGCTCGCCGTCTTCGAGCGCCATCTTCAGCGGCTCCATGCCCACCTGCTCCATCTGCAGGCGGTTGTTCCCGACGAACAGCGTGGGCGTGCGCAGCTTGCGCGTGTGGCCATCGGTTTCGAGCGCAATCCGCAGCGCGCGGTGGCGGCCCAGCGCGGTCTTCAGCGCCGACAGGATGGCGACCACGCGGCTGCGGCCGTACTGCTGCTTGTCGTGCTCGCGCGCTTCGAGCAGGGTCGGGTACAGGCCGACGCTGGCGTTCACCAGGAAGATGCGGTCGTTCAGCAGCCCCACTTGCACCGGCTGCACGGTGGAGGTGAGCAGCGAGCGCACCGCCTCGGCCAGGTCTTCGGGAATGCCGTGGGTACGGCCGAAATAGTTGAAGGTCCCTTGCGGCAGCACGCCGAACACGCAGCCCTGCAAGACCGCCTGGTGGGCCACGGTGTTGATGGTGCCGTCGCCGCCAGCCGCCACCAGCACGCCGTCGTTGTCTTTGGCCTGCTGCGCCATGCGGCGCGCGGTGTCGGCCAGGTCGGCCGCGTCTTCCACGATCTCGAGGTGACAGGTGCGCCCGGCCTCGCCCAGCACGTCGCGGATGGTCGAGCAGCGCAGTTCGGTCTCGGAATGGCCGGAGCCGGCGTTGAGCACCACGTAGAAGGCAGCGTTCTTGTCTGGCTCAAGGTTCGGCATGGATGAAACTTTCAATAAAGAGGTCCGGTCGACCTCCTCATCGTATCACCGCGCCATGGCTCGTCCGTGCTGCACCGCACAGAGTGCAGGTCCGCTCATTCGTCGGTGGTGGGCCAGTGATCGGGATCTTGCAGCAGCTGGTACATCACGTAAGCGTCGACATAGCCCAGCCGCTTGTGCCGAAACGCCTTCGGCAAGGTGTCGACGATCGAAAAGCCGAGCTTTTTCCACAGCATCACGGCGGCGCTGTTGGTGCTGACCACGTAGTTGAACTGCATCGCCAGGTAGCCCTGGCGCCGTGCCTCGTCCAGGCTGTCCTGGCCGAGCAGGCGGCCCACGCCGACGCCCTGCGCGTTCGGGCTGACCATGTAGGAGGCATTTGCCACGTGGTGGCCGCGCCCGGCCTGGTTCGGTACCACGCGGTACATGCCGAGGATGCGCGCGCCGAGCACCGCCACGCGCGCCGTCACGCCGCTGCCCAGCCAGTAGGCCTGGGCCGCTTCGCGCGAGGTGTCGGGGCCGAAGGGATAGGTCTCGCCGGTAGCGACATGGGCGCTGAAGATGGTCCACATCGCGTCGAAATCGGCGCTGGTGGCGGGGCGGATCTGGATATCTTTCACGTCTCGGCTGAAAACTTATCAAAAACTACATCGGCTGAGGATTCTAGCACCGGGTTCCGGCGGCTCAGCGCCCGATACGAAAGTCGACGCTCCCGGGCCGCCCGGGCAGGTTCAGGCTGGCCTTCATGGCCGGCGCTTCGGCCACGATCGTGCCGCGCCGCACAACGAGGCGGCGCGCGGCGCGCAGGCGGATCGCTTCCACCGGCGTGGCGGCGTCGAGCAGCACGAAGTCCGCATGGCAGCCCGGCGCCAGGCCATACCCTTCCAGGCCGAGGATGCGCGCCGGGGTGCCGGTCACGGCCTCGAAGCAGGCGCGCATCGCGTCCTGCCCGGTCATCTGCGCCACGTGCAGGCCCATGTGCGCCACTTCCAGCATGTCGCCGGAACCGAGGCCGTACCACGGGTCCATCACGCAGTCGTGGCCAAAGGCGACGTCGATGCCGGCCGCCAGCAGTTCGGGCACGCGGGTCATGCCGCGCCGCTTCGGGTAGGTGTCGTGGCGGCCCTGCAGGGTGATGTTGATGAGCGGGTTGGCAATCGCCGCCACGCCGGATTCGCGCATCAGCGGCAGCAGCTTGCTCACGTAATAATTGTCCATCGAGTGCATCGAGGTCAGGTGCGATCCGGCCACCCTGCCCTGCAGCCCGAGGCGCCAGGTTTCATAGGCCAGGGTCTCGATGTGGCGCGACAGCGGGTCGTCGGTTTCGTCGCAATGCATGTCCACGCGCAGGCCCTGTTCGGCTGCGAACTCGCACAGCAGGCGCACCGATTCGGCGCCTTGCGCCATGGTGCGCTCGAAGTGCGGGATGCCGCCGACCACGTCCACGCCCATGGCGATCGCGCGCTTCAGGTTGTCGAAGGCCCCGGGGCTGCGCAGCAGGCCGTCCTGGGGAAAGGCGACCAGCTGCAGGTCGATGTAGGGGGCCACGCGCCGCTTCACGTCGAGCAGGGCCTCGACCGCCAGCAGGCGCTCGTCGCAGACGTCGACGTGGGTGCGGATCGCCAGCAGCCCGCGCGCCACGGCCCAGTCGCAATACTGCATCGCGCGCTCGACCAGGGCGTCCTGCACCAGCTGGGGTTTCAGTTCGCCCCACAGCGCGATGCCTTCCAGCAGCGTGCCGGACGCATTCACGCGCGGCATGCCGTAGCTGAGCGTTGAATCCATGTGGAAATGGGCGTCGACAAAAGGCGGGCTGACCAGGTCGCCGCCGGCGTCGATCTCGCGCGCGCCGTGGGCGGCCAGGGCCGGGCCGAGCGCTGCAATGCGGCCGCCTTCGACGGCGATATCGATACCGGTGCGTCCGTCCGGCAAGCTGGCATTGCGCACAACAAGATCCATGGCCACTCCTGAGTCTGGTCAAAACCATTGTAGCGGCTTCCCCGCCCCTGCCAAGGATAATAGCGTGTCACTTTGTAACAATGCTGCAGCGCAAGATTGTATGGATACGACAGCGAGCGGGCTCGGGCAGATTGTGCTTTTCAACACTCTGCAACCGGTCTACACTAGCCCATGTTGCAGTGCGCCATAACCGAACGATAGGGAATTCCGATGACCTCACTTCCAGAACAGTTCCAAGCAGCACGCCAGTTCCAGCTCGACCAACAATTTTCCTTCCTGCGCAACCTGGGCGACCAGGCCCTGGACCGCACCAGCCGCCTCGTGGCCCTGAACCTCGACCTGTCGCGCGCGGCCGTCGAACACTCCTCCAGCACCGTGCGCCAGTTGATGGCCGTGCGCGATCCGCGCGACCTGCTGACCATCGGCGCCCAGTCGCAGCGCCAGTTGCGCACCATGTTCGATTACGGCCACGAGCTGTTCAACATCGCCACCGGCCTGCGCGGCGCGGCATTGCGAACCTGGTCGGTGGCGGCGGCGCCTGCGCCGGCGCTGGCCGCGCCAGTCAACGTCGTGGAATCGGCCGTCGCGACGGTGCAGGAGGCAGTGCAGGAGACGGTAAATCAAACCGCATCGGCCACCGAACAAGTCGCGAAGCAAATCAGCGAGCCAGCACCGGTCTCGGTCTCCGCCGCCGACACCGCGCCCGATACCTCGTCCATCGTGACATCCAGCATTGTCCCGCCGGTCGAGCCGACCCCGATCGCCAAGGCGACCAGCGAAATCCTCGACGTTCCGCTCGCGCCGCACCCGGTGGCAGCCAGCGTGCCGGTCGATGTCGACGTCGAGATCGAGCTGCCGAAAGTGGAGCCGGTCGACGCCACACCGCCGGTCGCCCCGCCATCGAATGGCGCGCCGAAGGTGACCGAAATCCGCAGCGGCCGTGGTCGCAGGAAAGGCAACTGAGGAAAAGGCAAGGCGCGCTGCGCCGCTCCGGCAAAGAAAGTAGACTAGCGGGCTTCGGCCCGCTTTCTTTTTCGCGGGCGGCAAAGCAAGGAAATTCCATGAGTTTAGCGAGTCTGGTGACCGGTTTCGTACGGCGCCACTGGAAGGCCTACGCGGCTTCCGCGGTGATGCTGGTCGGCGTCGCGGTGTGCAGCATCCTGGTGCCGCGCAAGGTCGGCGCCATGATCGACGGCCTGGCGGCGCACACGCTGTCGCGCCACGACCTGATTGTCGGCATCGTCGAGCTGCTGGCCCTGGGCGTGGCGATCTACGTCCTGCGCGTGAGCTGGCGCATCCGTTTGTATTCGGCGGCCTACCGCCTCGGCGTCGAGCTGCGCATGCGCCTGTACGCGCGTCTCTCCGCGCAAGGTCCGGCCTTCTACCAGAAGCAGCGCACCGGCGACCTGATGGCGCTCGGCACCAACGACATCGACGCCATCGAGATGGCCGCCGGCGAAGCCATGCTGGCCGGCTTCGACGGCACCCTGACCCTGGTGATGGTGCTGGGCGTGATGCTGCTCGGCGTCGACTACCGCCTGGCCCTGATCGCCCTGCTGCCCTTCCCGCTCATGGGAATGGCCTTCTGGTATATCTCGCGCCATATCCACACCGCCGAAACCGATTCGCTGAAGCGTTTCTCGGACCTGAACGACCAGGTGCAGGAGTCCCTCTCGGGCGTGCGCACCCTGCGCGCCCTGGGCCTGGAAGCGCGCAGCGCGGCGCAGTTCGGCGAGCTGGCGGGCAAGGCATCCGCCGCCAGCCTGAGCGCCCAGAAATGGGAAGCGGCCTACGAACCGGCCGTCGGCCTGACCCTGACCGCCGCCAGCACCCTCACCCTGGGCCTGGGCGGCTACCTGGTCTGGCAGAACCAGCTGACCATCGGCGCCCTGACCAGCTTCACCATGTACCTCGGCCAGCTGATCTGGCCGATGTTCGCGGCCGGCTGGGTGCTGTCGCTGATCGAACGTGGCCGCGCCGGCCTGGCGCGCCT
>Ga0209023_10004010_pt1 | contig 17105 bp, 12 predicted proteins | sample LakOneMetagenome_FD_187468 | JGI IMG/M metagenome (GOLD analysis project Ga0209023, IMG submission 187468) | Freshwater and sediment microbial communities from Lake Erie, Canada (SPAdes) (version 2) | ecosystem: Environmental > Aquatic > Freshwater > Lentic | place: Lake Erie, Canada... | reverse complement strand
CGTTGATGTCGCTGAACTACGTCCTGACACAGCAACTGATCGGATGGCACGGACAGAAGACCTACGCAGTGGTATGCGGGCTGGCGCTCGTGCTCAACGTGAGCGCCAACCTCTGGCTGATTCCCGCCATGGGCATCGACGGCGCAGCCTGGGCGACGGTGGCGACCGAAGTGATCGTCACGCTTGGCTGTGCCTGGGGTCTGCGGGGCCGATTCCTGAGCCTGCCTCCCGCGTCTGAGCCGGTCGGCGTCACGGCTGGCTGAACGCGACGCTCTTCGTCGCCACCTTCATCCTGTCAACGTGCACGGCATCGACTCACACCGCTACTGACCGAGCGCGTACTTCACGAAATCCGCCAGCGTGTAGTTCGGACCTGCTGCCGGCTGCCAGTGTGGATCGAGCGAGAGCATCGAGTTGCTATCGCCGAACATCATGCCGAGGAAGACCTCGGCGACGATTCGGCCGCCAACCGGACCGAGCTTCGGTGTCGCAACCGAGATGTTCTCGACCACCGGAATCTTCACCGTCTCCTGGTTCTGGATGGCCTCCGCCAGGATGTAGGTCCACAGCGGACAGTTGCGCGCGAACACCTTTGGCAGGTTCAGCGCCGGGTCCATGATGCTGCGCGCGTCGTCTGCATGGCCCGTCGCCTTGCCGATGAGGATGTCGCGATCATCGAGCGGCGTCACGCCCATTGCGCGAGCGACCTGCTGCCCGGACGGCAGACCCATCCGCCAGCCACGAATCAGGTTCCGCTCGGCGAGCGACGCCGGAGTTGCCGCAACCGACGAGGGCAGCGCCGCCAGCGGATTCGCGAGTGACGTATCGATGCGATAGGCGAACTGCATGCGCGCCGCCTGAACGGCCGGGGAACCGTCGTAGGCACGGGTGTCGACTCCGACGAAGCGGCCCCAGTCGAGCGCCCACTGCGGATTCAGCGCGCGGAAGCCCGTAAGACCCTCAGGTAAACCCTGTGCGGGCACCGGAAAGATCGGCAGCAGCACGTTGTCATTGAGCCGATAGCCTGGACGCACCATCGAGTGACCGAATCGATACGCCGCGACGGCGAATTCAACCGGCATGAACGGGTCGTTCTTCCACCGGTAGTAACGCAACCGATGCTTGTCGTACAGGCCGTCGTCCTTGAGCGCATCCAGGACCTCGCTCTTCACGAAGCGCGGAAGGAAGTCGTGCAGTACGACGTACTGATAGTGAAAGCGAACCAGCTTGTGGATGTCCGTGAAGGCGAGCGTCGGATGTTCAGCCGCCATCCGGTTATGGAAGCGGAGAAAGAGACCTTGCAGCTGCGACACGATGGCGTTTTCGTCGTTGCGTGGGTCGCCGATGAGCGCACGCTGAGGGGCCGCACCGTTTCTCGGAAGGTCGCGTGCCGCCGGATCGCTGCCGCCGCCGATAGCCTCGCCAAGCAGGAACAGTCGGTCGCCATCGTAGAGATACGGCTGGTCACTCGGGCCCGAGCCGTAGACATTGTCGAGATCGAGCGCCGGCGTGCGGAAGTCGACGAGCGCGTCAGGGTCGTTCTGTTTCTGCAGGCTGCTCGTCGGATCGAAGGTGATGTCGTGGTCGATGAACTGCGCGAAGTAGGTGTAGAGCGCTGGAATGCCGCTCTCTTCCTCGTCCGCGCCGTCCTTCGGCGCATCGAAGTCCGCCGACATGGCCGCGCCAAGCGCGGCGAGGGTGGCGGCGTTGTCTGCCTCGGTTCTGCCAAACGACGCCGGATCGAGCCAGCGAAACATGCGGCCGAATCGTCCTTGAAACAGGGGCGAACGTGGGGTCGACATCAGGCCGCGCGGGATCTGTCCGTGGAATCCACTCATGACACACTCCTTGAGCCGAACGGGTGACGAACGGTCGACGGCGAGGTCGAGTCGAAAGGCGGGGGAGGTCGAAGTCGGCGCTCTCAGGTGTTAACGCGCGAACGGTCCACTGTGAACACGACGGCCGACGGTCGAGGGATGCGGTGCACTCGAGGTACCGCTACGCGGCACCGTTTGCAGGCCGCATGGACGCCCGACACGTCGAGGAACGAGCGCGAGGCTGGAGGTGAGCCGAGCTTTCGTAGTCGCCAGCGGGTCGGGCGCGGCTCTGGCGGATGTTAGCGCGAGCCAACCACTCCGTCGCCGACATTCTCTAGAGCAGAATGCGATGAGGCGTGGCTGGCGCACGAGGCTTTGCGGGCGCTCAGACGAGCGCGCCCTCGAACTGGCTGCGATAGAGGACGGCATAGCGGCCATTGGCCGCGAGCAACTGGTGGTGGGTTCCCTGTTCGACGATGCGGCCCTGTTCCATCATGAGGATCTGGTCCGCGTTACGGATCGTCGAGAGGCGATGCGCGATGACGAACGTCGTGCGTCCCTTCATCAGTTCCGCCATGCCTCGCTGAATCAGCACTTCGGTGCGCGTGTCCACGCTGCTCGTGGCTTCGTCGAGAATCAACACGGCGGGATCGGCGAGGATAGCGCGCGCAATCGTCAGCAACTGCTTCTGCCCCTGCGACAGATTGCTGGCTTCCTCGTTGATCAGCGTCTCGTAGTTCTCGGGCAGCGTGCGGATGAAGTGATCCGCTTGCGCGGCGCGTGCCGCCTGCACGACGTCGGCCTGGCTCGCGCCGTCACGTCCGTAGGCGATGTTGTCGCGAATGGTGCCCGAGAAGAGCCACGTATCCTGCAGCACCATGCCGAATGCGCGACGCAAGGTTCCGCGCTGGATGTCGCGGATGTCCACGCCGTCAATCCTGATCGCGCCGCTTTTCACGTCGTAGAAACGCATGAGCAGGTTGACCAGCGTCGTCTTGCCGGCACCGGTAGGACCGACGATGGCGACCGTGCGTCCCGGCGCAATGTCCAGCGTCATGTGTTCGATGAGCGGCGTGTCCGTCTTGTAGCTGAAATTCACGTCGTCGAACTGCACGTGCCCCTGTGGGCGATTCAGCGCCAGCGCCGTGGCGGCGTCCGGTGTCTCTTCCGCTTCGTCCAGCAGCTCGAACACACGCTCGGCAGCGACGACAGTCAGCTGGATGCTGTTGGCGATGCCGCTCAACTGCGAGATGGGCATGGAGAATTGCCGCGCGTACTGGATGAACGCCTGCACATCGCCGATGGCGATGGACTTGCGCGTCACCAGCACGCTGCCAACGATGGCCGTGAACACGTATCCGAGGTTGCCGACGAACATCATGATCGGCATCAGCACGCCGGTCATGAACTGCGCACGCCACGCGCCGTCGTAGTAGTCGTCGTTCAGGCGCTTGAAGGTCTCGATGGACTTCGCCTCGTGACCAAACGCGGTGACGATCGTGTGGCCTGAGTACATCTCGCTGACATGCGCGTTGAGGGCGCCGAGCGCCTTCTGCTGCTTGACGAAATGGCCTTGCGAACGTTTGGCGATGCGCGAGACCAGCACGACGCTCAGCGGCAACGTGAGTACGACGACAATCGTCAGCAGCCAGCTGATGGTCAGCATCATCACGATGACGCCAATGACCGTCAGCACCGAGGTGAGGAGCTGCGTCAGGTTCTGCTGCAGCGTGCTGCTGATGGCGTCGAGATCGTTGACCGCACGACTGAGCAGCTCGCCTCTGGGACGCTGATCGAAGAACGCGAGTGGCAGGCGGTCGAACTTTGCCTCGACCTCTTTCCTGAGCGTATAAACCGTGCGCTGCGCCACTCCTGCCATCAGATATTGCTGCAGGTACTGGAACGTGCCACTGACCAGGTACATCGCCAGCAATTGGAGCAGCAGGTGTTCGATGTAGACGAAGTCGATGTGCGCGCCGGGCACCCCCATGCGCATCGCAACGAAGCCTTCGAAGATCTTCGTCGTGGCCTTGCCGAGCAGCTTGGGTCCGATGACGTTGAAGATGGTGCCGAGCGCGCCCGCTCCGACGATGAGCGCCAGCGCACGACGGTGCGGCCGCAGGTACTCCGCGAGCCGGCGAAGGGTGCCCTTGAAGTTCTTCGCCTTCTGTACGGGCATGCCCATGCCGCCAGGACCAGAGCGTCCGAAGATGCTGGGCGGCGGGGCGGTCGTTGGACGAGGGGGAGACGGCTGCGTCATGCGACCTCCTCGATGCTGACCTGCGATTCGACGATTTCGCGGTACACCGAGCAGTGCTTCAGCAACTCCGTATGCGTGCCGACGCCTGCCACTCGGCCATCGTCGAGCACCACGATGCGATCGGCGTTGATGACGGTGCTGATGCGCTGCGCGACGACGATCACCGTGGCCTCGGTCGTGTGCGTCTTGAGCGCTGCCCGAAGCCGCGCATCGGTGGCGTAGTCGAGGGCAGAGAAGCTGTCGTCGAGCACGTAGATGTCGGCCTGCCGCACGAGTGCCCGCGCGATGCTGAGGCGTTGTTTCTGTCCGCCGGAGAGATTGACGCCGCCTTGCGAGATGGGCGCTGTGAACTCGCCCTTCAGCTCGCTCACGAACTCCATCGCCTGCGCGACATTCGCCGCGTGTCGCACTCGCTCGTCGCTGGCGTCATCGTCTCCGTATTTGATGTTCTCGGCGACGGTACCTGTGAAGAGCACCGCTTTCTGCGGAACGTAGCCGATCCGCCCGCGCAGATCGTCAACCGCCCATTCACGCACATCGAGACCGTCAACCAGCACGCGCCCGTGCGTAACGTCGTAGAAGCGCGGAATCAGGCCCGCAATCGTGGTCTTGCCAGAGCCGGTGCCGCCGATGATGGCGGTGATCTCGCCGGGATTGGCCGAAAAAGAGATGCCTGAGATCGCCGGTTCCTCAGCGCCCGGATACTGAAAGGACACGTTGTCGAACTCGACGTGTCCCCGGAGGTTCGCGTGCCGTGGCTCGCTCGGCGTCGTCGGATCGCCGACGGCCGGATGGAGGTCGAGCACTTCGTTGATGCGCTTGGCCGCCGCCGAGGCGCGCGGGAAGATGATGAACATGGCCGCCACCATCAGCACCGAGAAGAGAATCTGCATGGCGTACTGCAGCGACGCGATCATGGCGCCCAGCTCCATCGAGCCGGAGCTGATGCGGCGTCCGCCGACATACACGAGCGCGATACTCGTGACGTTCAGCAGAATCATCATCGACGGCATCAGGAACGCGACGATGCGGTTCACCGAGACGGCGGTGTCCATGGCGGCGGTGTTCGCCTCATCGAAGCGATCGTGCTGATGCTGACCGCGGTCGAACGCGCGAATCACGCGCACGCCGCTCAAGCCCTCGGCGATGACCAGGTTGAGCCGATCGATGCGCGTCTGCATCACCTGGAAGAGCGGCACGGCGCCGCGCATGATGAGCGCGAAGACCATCGCCATGACCGGCACGACGACGATGAGCACGGAGGCAAGCCCGGCGTCCTGCTGAATAGCCAGGATGATGCCCCCGATGCCGACCATCGGCGCCGTGATGGCCATGTTCAGGCCGGTGATGAGCACCTGCTGCACTTGTGCCGTGTCGTTGGTCGTACGTGTGATGAGCGAGGCTGTCGAGAACTGGTCGAACTGATGGACCGAGTAGCGCGTGACCCGCGAGAAGACCTCGCCGCGCACCAGCCGCGCGAACGCGCTGGCGATGCGGGCCGACAGCCAGGCGCCGGCGATCGCGCACGCGGTTGAGGCGAACGCCATCAACAGCATGCCGCCACCATTGCGGAGGATGGCGCTCGTGTCACCCTTGACGATGCCCTCGTCGACAACTTCCGCCATGAGGCGCGGCAGATACAGGTTTCCGAGCGACTGGGCGAGGGCGAGGACCATCACCAGCCCGATCTGCCCTCGGAACGGGCGAGCCAGCTTCAGCAGTTTCCACATAGGTATGGTGGGCTAACGATTAGTAGCCCTAAGTATTCGTACGCTAACCGCTTTTGCGGCCGTGGTCAACAACCGGGGTTGTCAGGCGTCGTGCCGTTCACCCTGTGGCAGTCGATCGGTGGCGCGTGTGTTCATAAAGCGTGTGTTAAGGTCCGGGGAATGGATGTCGCCCCGCACGCTGGCGTTAGACGCGAGCGTCACAGGAAGGGATCCGAGCGCCGCGATAAGTCGCGAACCGTCGACCGCGTCACAGGCACGGGTGAGTCATCGCGGAATCGACGCCGTTGCGACCTTCCACAGCCAGGGCGTGTGCCCGACGAGGGCGCCCGTGAGCAATGACCGCACCCTCAGTCGCCGCGATTTTCTCCGCCTTCGACGCACAGAGGTCGGGAAAGTTGTGGAGGTGTCGTGTCACGCGCTGTTCATGCGCCTGACCGACGCGGGCATCATGCCAGAGGTCGCCGAACCCTGGGAGCCGTGGATGGGTGAGCCGCCCGCGGTGTTCGACCGCCCGTCGGTCAGCGAACTCGTCGAGGCCTTCGAACACGATCTGCGGGACGCGCAGGTGCTGCGCCTGCTCGACGCCGAGTGGCTCGAGCACATGCCGGATGCCTCGAGGGTCCACGCGGTGATTGCGGCTTTTCGAGCGCGTGGCGGAACCGTGGAACTGACCAACCGCCCCAGCTGACCATTGGTCTGGCGTGAGCCGAGCGGTTTCCTACCCTTGACGCCCATGCCGTGCGGAGAGCTCTGCGCGCCGCACGAACAGCAGAATCTGCGCGACGACAGACCACAGCTCCACGGGAATCTCTTCATCGAGGTTGAGCGTCGAGAGCACCTGCACCAGCGCGCGGTCTTCGTGCGTCGGCACGCTGTGTTCCCGCGCAATGGCAAGGATGCGATCGGCGACGGCGTCTGCACCCTTGGCAACCAGGCGCGGCGCTGCGTCACGACCGTGCTCGTACCGAAGGGCGGCCGCACGGCGTCGATGCGGGGGCTGCTCACTCATCTAGGCCCTCACATTCAGCAGCGACCCGCCCGTCACGTCGGGAAGGGCGTGCGAGACGGACTGTTCAGCGGTTCGCGCGGTGTCGACCCTGAGATCTGTCTGTACACGTGCAAAGGTGGCCTGCAGGCCCTGCGTCAACGCGGCCATCTCAGGCTCGAGTTGTTGCCTCGCCTCGAGGTTGTCGACGCTGATGACTGCGTTGAGAGAGCCGTTCATCCATGACACGCGAGTGTCGATCGGACCAAGCATGTCCGAGGTGATGCGGAAGCGCGCCTGGAACGCCGGCTGTCCGCTCTCGTCCTTCTCGGCGTCCCGATCGCGCTGCACGGTAATGGTGGCGCGCGTGTCGCCAGACGGGAGCCGCACCGGCACCTCGAAGCTCACGACGCCGTTCGCGATCCAGTCGAGCGCGAGCTTCGCCTGCTGGCCGAGCATGTGTGATGCCGTCGAATCGAGATGCTCGCGTGCGGTCGCCGTGAGCAGGCTCGCGTCCTCGCTTCCGAGCGCAGTGGCTGCACGTCCCAGGAACGCACGCGCATCGTCGCGAAGATGGCCGAGCGCGTGTTCTGCCGACAGACCCGGCTGGTCGGTGAGCACGCTGCGCAGGTGCGCTTCGAACAACTGGCCGCCGCTTTCGAAGGCCGCCCGCAGTTGTGTGGCCAGCAGCGTTGCGTCTGCCTCGGGCTCGATTGGCAGCAGGTGCGTCAGTGCTGCCAGATCAGTGGCTGACAATGCGCCTGCACTTGCAGGCAGCGCCGAGGCAAGAGCCGCGAGCAACGCGCGACCAGACCCGGCCGGCGCGGACAGTTCGAAGCCCCCGTGCGTCAGTGCCGTGACCAGGGCTGCCACGGCGAAGCGTTGATCGCTGGCGGTGTCGGTGTTCTGCGGACTCGAGGGCGAGGGCGGCGTCTCGGCAAGCAGGCGCAGTTCGAGTCCGGCATCGGCCTGCACGACCTCCAGGGTGATGCGCTGACCAGGTACGAGTGGCTGCGTCGACTGCGCGACCAGGCGGCTGTTGCCGAGTGCAATGAGGAACTGGTTCGCCGCGACCGCTTCGAGCACCCGGCCGGCGAGACGCTGCCCTGGTTGCAGTTGCGACGTAGCGGACAGGTCAGCGCCGAGCGGGCCAGGCGTTGAGCCGACAGCGCTACCGTCGATCACCGCAACTCCGAGCCGTCATCTGCGAGCACATGAAGGATTTCGACAGGCCGCACTCCAACCTTGAGTCGAGACGCCGACGATCGTGCGCGTCGCTGCGTGTCCTCACCCATCCGGGCGCCCGCCGGCACACCTCCCGTTGCGAGAAGGCGCGTGGACGAGAACCCGCTCGTCGGCGGCGAGTGCGTCAGCTGGTGCGTGTGTGTCGTGTCTGTCAAAGAGACGGTGAGCAGGTGATGAAGTCAGGCGGGGGAGAGGAAGCGGCGTCCGGCCAGCCACGTGGGCCGGCCGGACGTGTCATTGAATCAGCCTACGCGACGTCGAATCGATCCAGGTTCATCACCTTGGTCCAGGCCGCCACGAAGTCCTGCACGAACTTGCCCTGTGCATCGTCACTGGCGTAGACCTCGGCGAGACCGCGCAGCAACGAGTTCGACCCGAAGACCAGGTCGACGCGGCTGCCGGACCACTTGACGGCACCAGACTTCCGATCGCGGCCTTCGAACGTGTCCGCGGCCTCTGAGGTCGGCTTCCACGTGGTGTTCATGTCGAGCAGGTTCACGAAGAAGTCGTTGGTGAGTGTTTCGGGGCGCTTCGTCAACACACCAAGCGGCGACCCGCCAGTGTTGGCATTCAGCACGCGCAGACCACCGACCAGCACCGTCAGTTCCGGACCATTCAGCGTGAGCAGTGTCGCCTTGTCGATGAGCATGTGCTCCGCGGGACGCGTGTGACCCTGTCCGACGTAGTTGCGGAATCCATCGGCAGTCGGCTCGAGCACCGAGAAGGACTCGACGTCGGTCTGGTCCTGCGTCGCGTCGGTGCGTCCGGGCGTGAAGGGCACCTGCACGTCGTGACCGCCAGCCTTCGCGGCCTTCTCGATGGCCGCCGAGCCGCCGAGAACGATCAGGTCAGCAAGTGACACGCGCTTCTTGCCGCCAGCCTGCGCATCATTGAACGCCTTCTGCACCGATTCGAGCACCGGCAGCACCTTGGCGAGATCGGCCGGGCTGTTCGCCGCCCAATCCTTCTGCGGAGCGAGACGAATGCGCGCGCCGTTGGCGCCGCCGCGTTTGTCGGTGCCGCGGAATGTGGACGCCGACGCCCAGGCCGTCGAGACGAGTTGCGAGACCGACAGTCCCGACGACAGCAGCTGCTGCTTGAGCGATGCGATGTCTGCCGCGTCGATGAGCGCGTGCGTGACCGCGGGAACCGGGTCCTGCCAGATGAGCGGTTCGGCAGGCACTTCCTTTCCGAGGTAGCGCGAGCGCGGGCCCATGTCGCGATGCGTCAGCTTGAACCACGCCTTTGCGAACGCGTCCGCGAACTCCTGGGGGTTGGCCAGGAAGCGACGGGAGATCTTCTCGTACGCCGGATCCATCCGCAGCGCCAGGTCCGTGGTGAGCATCGTCGGCGTGTGACGCTTCGCCGGATCGTGCGCGTCAGGCACCGTGTTCTTCGCCGCCGGATCGGTCGGCACCCACTGCCAGGCGCCAGCCGGGCTCTTGCTCAGATCCCAGTCGTACTTGAACAGCGTTTCGAAGAAGCTGTTGTCCCACGTCGTCGGCGTCGGCGTCCAGATGCCTTCGAGACCGCTGGTGATCGTGTCGCCGCCCTTGCCGGCTCCGTACGTGCTCAACCAGCCGAGTCCCTGGGCTTCAATCGCCCCTGCCTCGGGTTCTGCGCCAACGTGGCTGGCCGGACCCGCACCGTGCGTCTTGCCAAACGTGTGGCCGCCAGCGATCAGCGCCACGGTTTCTTCGTCGTTCATCGCCATGCGGCGGAACGTCTCGCGAATGTCACGCGCTGCGGCGAGGGCACTCGGCTGACCGTTCGGACCTTCAGGGTTCACGTAGATGAGACCCATCTGCACGGCTGCGAGTGGGTTCTCGAGTTCGCGTTCGCCGCTGTAGCGCTGGTCAGCGAGCCAGGTGCGTTCCGCACCCCAGTTGATGTCTTCCGGCTCCCACACGTCGGCGCGCCCGCCACCGAAACCAAACGTCTTGAATCCCATCGACTCGAGGGCGCAGTTGCCCGCGAGAATCATCAGGTCGGCCCACGAGATCTTCTTGCCGTACTTCTGCTTGAGCGGCCACAGCAGACGACGGGCCTTGTCGAGATTGCCGTTATCGGGCCAGCTGTTGAGCGGCGCGAAGCGCTGCGTGCCTGAACCGCCACCGCCGCGACCGTCGCTGATGCGGTAGGTGCCCGCGCTATGCCAGGCCATGCGGATGAAGAGCGGGCCGTAGTGCCCGAAGTCGGCCGGCCACCAGTCCTGCGACGTCGTCATGAGCTGGACGATGTCCTTCTTCAGGGCATCGAGGTCCAGCGCCTTGAACTCTTTCGCGTAGTCGAACGCTGCACCCATCGGGTCGCCCATCGCGGGCCCCTGCTGCAGGGACTTCAGGTTCAACTGGTTCGGCCACCAGTCATGGTTGGACGTGCTCTTCTGCGATCCGCCCGTCACCGGGCATTTGCTCTCGCCGCTCATGTTCGTGTCTCCTGTGATTGCTGCGTGTAGACCGGGGAGGGAGCGTGCGGTTATCGGCGCGTACGCGCGGAGCCCGATGCTCCCGACCTGGGTGTGTCTGACGATGCCGATGACGGCGCGGATGCCGACCGGCTCGCGGTATTGCCGTCGCTGGCAGACGCGCAGTCGCGGCAGCGTCCCCAGTAGATCACTTCTGCTTCGTCGATCTCGAACCCGAGATCGTCTGCCGCAGTCAGGCACGGTGCTGCACCGACGGAACAGTCCACATCGGACATGCGCCCGCATGCCCGACAAATGACGTGGTGGTGATTGTCTCCGACCCGGGTTTCGAAGCGGGCAGGGGAGCCCGCTGGTTGAATGCGTCGAATCAACCCCTCGGTGACCAGCACGGCCAAAGTGTCGTAAACCGATTGCCTGGAGATGGTGCCGATCTCCTGTCGAACGACGTCGGCAATGCCGTCGGCGCTGATGTGGGGCTGCGATGAAACGGCTCGCATGACAGCCAGGCGCTGTGCCGTGACCTGAATGCCGTGTTCACGGAGCAGGTCTGCGGGGTCGTTCAACATCGAGCCGTAGACTATTTCAAAGGTTGGACAGTGTCAATAATCGGGTGCACTCGCGCGCTTTCCGCGCCAAGTTGCTTGTCCCGCTGACCCACGCCTTCGTGATTCGAACCCGTCCTTCACGCCTCTCAACCATCCCTCAGCTCGATCACATATGCCGGCCGAACGCGTCCTAAACATGAGACTGAGTCTCAGTCTCTCTCGTGACAGACAGCGAGAGGTTGAGCGATACGCGAATTCGGGCCTGAAAACAGTCGTGTTGATATCCGACTTGACAAGTCGTAATTGTGGATTCTATAAATCCATTCATATTTGAGATTGAGTCTCATTACCACATTGCTCAATCGACTCTCGTTCCTTGTGCTCGACGGAGAGACGACGGATGGTTCGGACAGTCCTGTTCTGGCTTCACCTCGCGGCTGGCGTGCTCGCTGGCGCGGTCATCCTCCTGATGAGCGCGACAGGTGTCGCCCTGACCTATGAGCGTCAGCTCAACGCGTGGAGCACCAGCCACCTGCGATCGGTCGCTCCTTCGGCCGGTGCCGTCCCACTGTCGCTCGAGGTCCTGGTTGAACGTGTCTCGCAGAACAAGCCGGATGTCTCGCTGACCGGCGTCACCGTGAGTGCCGCTCCTGGTGCTGCCGTGACCCTCATGGCCGACCCGGCGCCGCTCTTCGTGGACGCCTACACCGGCCGCGAACTTGGCGAGCGCCGCGGTGCGGGCCTGCGCGCCTTCCTCTCGACGATGAGAGGGTGGCACCGGTGGTTGGCGATGGACGGAGAGAATCGCGCGGTCGGAAAGGCCATCACCGGGTGGGCGAACCTCCTGTTTCTCTTCATCGTGGTGTCGGGCCTGTATCTCTGGTTGCCGCGCACCTGGCGTTGGCTGCAGCTGCGACAGGCGCTGTGGTTCAAACGCCAGTACGGCACCAGCAAGGCGCGCGACTTCAACTGGCACCACGTCATCGGCATCTGGTCTGCGATTCCGCTGTTCGTGATCGTGCTCGGCGCCGTGCCGATGTCATTTCCGTGGGCCAACGATGCGCTGTATCGCCTGGTTGGCGATGAGCCGCCGGCGCGAGGACGCGTGGCTGCCCCCGGAGGTCGAGACGGTCGCGGGGGACCTGCCACTCCGGCCGCCGCTGGATCTCGCACCGACGTTCGTGGCGAGCGTGGTCGTTCCGAGGATGCGAACCGGCGTGCCACGCCGCCGTCGTTTGCCGGACTCGACGTCGCCTTCGCACGTGCGCGGTCCGAGTCGTCCGATTGGCGAACGATCAGCGTCCGCGTTCCGCGACGAGCTGAGGAGCCGCTGGCCTTCACCGTTGACAGCGGCGACGGGGGACAGCCGCAGCGCCGCGCAAGCCTCACGCTGACGCGAGCCGGCGAGGTCGTGTCGCGCGAGACCTTCGCAGATCAGAGCCGTGGACGTCAGCTCCGCAGCGTTCTCCGCTTTGCGCATACGGGCGAGGTCTTCGGCATCATCGGTCAGACCATTGCCGGCCTCGCCACCACCGGCTCCGTCGTCATGGTGTGGACCGGATTGGCGCTCTCGTGGCGCCGCCTGTTCGCGTGGCGTGCCCGCCGACGAGAGCGTTCCTTGCCCGCATCCTCGCGTGCGGCGCTTGCGGACGTCTCACCGCTGTCACCGCAGGAGTTCATCTGATGCGCCGTCGAGCGTTGCCATAGTCCTCGCGCAGGATGCAGTGCCGGCGCGCTACGAAAAAGTGATGACGGCGAAGACCAACGCGGTCAACGCCGCGAGCGATGCCAGCTTGCCGAAGGTCTGCACGCGTGCGGCAGCCGCTATGTCTCCGTTCATGGCGCGTCGCTCGAGGCTGTAGAGCATGGTGACGGCAATGGTCAGCACGACCACCCCGGTCAGCTTCACGTGAAAGGTCCACGGCATCGAGCCAATGCCGTTCCATTTCGTGTAGAGCATCGTGGCGCCGGTCACCCACAGCAGACCAAGACCAATCCGTCCGACGCGGCTGATGGCTGGCATGAAGCGCGCGAGCACTGGCCGTTCAGGGCCCGTTGACCTGTCCATGACACCTAGCATGACGATGTTGCCGATGCTGACGGAAAACCCCATGGTGAGTCCGATGAAATGCAGGATCAGCAGCGCGTTGTTGAATCCGGTCATCACCTTCTCCAGCAGTGGCGCTGCAACACGGAAGGTGCAGCGTCAAGTGAACGGCGAGCGAGTGAGTCGGCGGCGGCTGCGGGCGCGAAGGCGGATTTATAAACCAAGTGGGCGACGCGGGCAAACGCGAATTGTCCGCACGATTGGCGGCCTGGCCGCGACACAGGAGGGAATCTGTCGTGCCGCTGCGGTGTTCACTCTGGTAGCGGTTCCACGCACATCCTTCACCGTCCCATGCCCGACTTCAAAGGCAACAAAGTCCATCTTCCAACCAAACCGTGCGCTGAGTGTGGCCGTCCGATGACCTGGAGGAAGCGCTGGCGCGCGACCTGGGCAGAGGTGAAGTTCTGCTCTGAACGCTGCCGTCGGAGCGCCAGAGCACGGAGCGTGTAAGCGTTGGAATGGCCGGATCTGGCGGGTGTTCGATCAGCGCGTGGCGAGTGTTGGCCACGCGCGACCCATGGCCACGCGCGACAACAGAGGGGTCTCTTTGACGATCAGCGAGGTGTCTGCGGCGTCGCCACGAGTTTGCCAAGGTCGAAGCCGTTGGCCGCGGCGGCACTTCGGGCTGCATCCATCTGGCTGTCGGGCAGCACCGGCGTCCGCGACAGAATCCACAGGTAGTCGCGTGACGGATCACCAACCACTGCGTAGCTGTAGTCGGGCGCGAGATCAATCACCCAGTAGTTGCCCCACACTGCGGGAATGAACGACAGCCACGCGGGCGCGAATCGCACCTTGAGTTGCGACGGTGGTCCATTCGGTTCTGCCAGCCGCGCTACTCCTTCGGCGCGAATCTGTGATCCGTCGGCGCGCCGGCACTCGTTGACAACGGTGATGCGTCCATCGGGGCGCAGCGCATATTCAGCGGTGACGTCGTTCGCGCACGACTTCTGGAAGCGGTTCGGATACCGCGCAACTTCGAACCAGCGGCCGGCATAGCGGGTCAGATCGAGTGTCGGAACAGAACGGACCGTGCCGTCACCTGCGGCAGTCATCGGCATCACCAGAGCTCCTGTCACCAACGTCGCGGCGGCGAGCGCGCGAATGCTGAGAGACCGCGTCTTCATGTCGACTTGGACGCCTCGCCCGCCATCGTCGTTTCGCTGCCCACGTTCATGCGGCATGGGTGCGCCGTGAGCGGGATGACGAGGAGCGGGAGCCTGCAGTCTTTTTCCCGGCGGCCTTCGAACGCGCGGGTTTTGAGGCGGCAGCGGATGTTCCTTTGCTCGCTTTCGTGGATGTTCTGCCTTCAAGACTCTGACGCAGCCGTTCCATCAGGTTGATGACGTTCGCATCGCGGTGCTCGGGTTCAGCCTTCAGCGTCACATGTGCTCCCTTCGCCTTTGCGGCAATCACCTTCATCAGGTTGTCGCGGTATTCATCCGTGTATTTCGCGGGGTCCCACGAGGCGGAGAGGTTGTTGACGAGGGCTCGAGCGAGATCCAGCTCGTTCTTGCGCACCTCGGTCTTGCTCGGGATACCGAGACCTCCCGTGTCTGCCAGTTCATCCGCAAACCTCATCGTCGACAGGACGAGGGCATCGTCGATCACTTCGAGTGCCGCCAGGTGCTGCGTCTCGCGCAGGATGAACTTCGCGATGCCGACCTTGTTCTCCTGCCGCATCGCATCGCGCAGGAGGACGTACGAGTGGTCTCCGCCTGTGGCTGGCGCAACGTAGTAGGGCGTTTCGAAGTAGCGATCGTCGATCTCGGTCGCCTCGACGAAGTCGATGATGTCGACACGCTTCGTCTTCTCGACGGCGGCGGTTTCGAAGTCTTCCTTCGTGAGCACGACGAAGCGGCCCTTGGTGTACTCGTAGCCTTTCACGAGGTCTTCCCAGGCCACCTCATGCCCGTCGCTGACGCAGATGCGTGCGAACTTCACCGGCGACTTGTCCTTCGCATGCAACATTCGGAACCGCGGCCGATGATCGCGCACGGCCGTGTGCAGCGCGATCGGGATACTGACCAGACCGAATGAGATAGTGCCTTTCCACAGTGGGCGTGCCATGGCGATGCGAGCAGCAATCGCCGTGCCGGAGTGGCCTGCTGTTCGCTTCACATTGACAGTTCACGGTGGGCAGCGTAGTTTGCTGCGATATCTAGTCGCACGACATCTCGAGTGGGGGAGGGTAAGCGGTGGCTGAAGCGAAACTCGTCGGCACGAACTACTTGACGCCGGATCTGATCGCCAAGGTAACCGGGCGCGCGCGGTACGCGGAAGACTTCAAGGCAGACGGCATGCTGTTCTGCAAGCTGCTGCTGAGCCCCATGCCGCATGCACGCGTCAAGCGGATCGACGCCAGCGCCGCGCTGGCCATGCCGGGCGTGAAAGCCATCCTCACCGTTGACGATCTTCCCGAAGCCGCTCGCGGCGACATTCCGGCGCTGACCAACGAACCCTTGTACGAGGGCGAGCCGATTCTTGCCGTTGCTGCGGTTGACGAACTGACGGCTGCGCAGGCCATCGAGCGGATCGAGCTCGAACTGGAGATGCTGCCGTTTGTCACCGACCCGCTCGAAAGCCTGAGGCCCAACAGCCCGAACGCCACCACAAAAGGCAACGTGCTGGCGCCGTCACGTGGTCCGGCTCGCCGCGATCTCGAAGGCGCCGTCGCCAACCAGACAGAGCTGCGCGAGATGAAGTGGACGGAGGGCGATTTCGCATCGGCCGGTGAGGGGCAGTTGCCGATGGGCGAGGCACCGGAAGAGTGGACGTTCGGCGACGTCGAGGCGGCCTTGAAAGATGCCGCGCTTGTCGTGGACGAGACCTTTGTCGTGCAGGCGACGAGCCACCAGACACTCGAAACACGCAGTGCGCTCGGCTACTGGCAGAACGGCAAGGCCTACGTGCACGGGTCCACGCAGAGCACCATGCGGACGCATCCGCTGGTCGCCGGCTGGCTTGGCATGGATCCCAAAGACGTGGTGTTCATCTCGGAATACACCGGCGGCGGGTTTGGCGCCAAGGGCGGCGGACATGTCTCGATGTGTATTCCGGCGCTGCTCGCGAAGAAGGCGAACGCGCCCGTCATGATGCGCTTGAGCCGCGAAGACGAGCACTACATCGGCCACGCCCGCACCAACATGACCGGGCGTGTGAGAGTGGGCTTCCGCGCCGACGGGCGCATCACGGCGCTCGACCTTTTCATTCTGCAGGACAACGGCGCGCGCGGAGAGCGTGGCGACCACCGCGCAGCAGGGCAGGCCGTGTCACTGCTGTATCAGCCGATGACGATGCGGTGGCGCGCCATCAACGTACTCACGAACACGCCGACGCGCCTCTTTCAGCGCTCGCCCGGCGAGATGCAGGGCGTCGCCATCGTCGAGCAGGCGATCACGAAGGCCGCGAAGCAGCTGGGGATTGATCCGCTGGAACTGCGGAAGCTCAACGCGCCGGTAGGAAAGGCGCCCTTCGGTCCGGAGCGCAATGGAAAGCGCGGCTACACGACGAGCGCGTTCGTGAAAGAGGCGCTCGATCGCGGTGCTGAGCAGTTCGGATGGAAAGAGAAGCTCGCGCAGTCCGGACAGCGTCGTGGCAACAAGGTCCGCGGCGTTGGCGTGTCGATCGGCACGCACACCGCAGGGTCGATCGGGCACGACGGCCTGATGACGATTCGGCCCGACGGCAAGTTGTATGTGCAGAGCGGCGTCGGCAATCTCGGCACGCACTCCACCTTCGACCTCGCTCGCGTGGCCGCCGATCTGCTGGCGATGCCGTGGGACAGAGTCGAGGTGATCTGGGGCAGCACGGCCAAGCATCTGCCGTACTCGTGCCTCTCGGTCGGCAGCCAGACGACGCATGCGATGACGCGGGCGAATCACGCGGGTGCGATGGACGCAGTCCGCAAACTGCAGGAGATTGCTGCGCACGATCTCGGTGGCAGCCCCGAAGACTACGAGCTTGGTGGCGAACGTGTTTACCGGCG
>Ga0209023_10004009_pt1 | contig 17110 bp, 36 predicted proteins | sample LakOneMetagenome_FD_187468 | JGI IMG/M metagenome (GOLD analysis project Ga0209023, IMG submission 187468) | Freshwater and sediment microbial communities from Lake Erie, Canada (SPAdes) (version 2) | ecosystem: Environmental > Aquatic > Freshwater > Lentic | place: Lake Erie, Canada... | reverse complement strand
CGTCGTCGCCTACCGCGATGAACTCGCGCCGGTAGAGGGTCGAGCCGATGCCGCCGTCCGGCGTGGGTGCGCTGGCGTCCCATGCCTCGGCGCCGACTGGCACCTGCAGCACCTTGCCGTCGCGGGGTCCGCCGACGAACAGCCGTGGCGCGCGCTCGGTCATGGGATCACCAGCCCCGGCCGCTGGATGGCCTTGGGCCCGTCGATGCCAGGCCGACGCAGGGTCATGCCCCGCCCGGGATGGACGACCACGCCGAAGTTCGGCGCCAGCGTGCCTGTCACGTTGCCGTCGGCGCCGACCCACAGCCAGCGAGCGATCGACTCGGCGTCCGGGTGGACTGGCCGGCCGATGCCCCAAGCGGTCGCGGCGAACGGCGCTTCGTCCCAGTCGACCAGGGTGTGTGCTTCGAGGTAGTCGGTTTCCCCGGCGAGGGCGCCACCCGGGAGGGCGTCGTCCTCGTCCGGGGTCGCCGGCCCGTTCCCATGGCGGATACTGTCGCCGGTGTCCGCGGTTGGCGCCGCGGCATCCCGGCCGCCACCACGTGGCAGACCATGTGCGGGCGGCAGGTCGTTACTGGCGCCACCTACCTGCTGGGCGCGATCGGCTTGCAGCCCGACCATGACGGCGTTTCGGAGCGGATTCCGGTTCACGCTGACACCAGCCCGCCGAGGTCGGCGAAGTGCTGCATCAGGTCGATCAGGATCCGATCCGGCGCGGGGCACCGCACCCGCTTGAGGTCTTTCGTGTTCGCGGCGTACAGCCCGACCAGGTGCCGCGGGTTCGACTCGACCAGCGCCGGAGTGGTGACGCTCTGCTCTTTCAGCACGAACACCTTCCCCGCCTCGTTGGCCAGCACGTAGCTGCCGCAATTCGTGGCGTGCCGGTTCGAGCTAATGCGGTTTGCGACCATGGTGGCGATGGCGAGCATGTCGTCCTGCGGTGTTACGACGCAGACCGGCGCCGGGGAGCGGCTGAATTGCCGATGCGCGACCAACTTGCGCGGCTCGCTCTCCCGTATAGCCGCTTCCCGGGAGCGTTCAACGGTCTTCGCTGCACGGATGCTCATTGCCCGGTCCCTCCATCGAAGCCGCGCACGATCGAGCCGTGCCATGCGGCAAGCAGGTTGTTCTGGTAAGCGAGCAGCACTTCCCCGTTGCCGAAGCGCTCGCGGAATGCGTTGGGCTCGAGCTCCCACGACGGGCCGAGCATCTGCCGGCACTGGCCGGGCAGCAGGTTGTTGATCGGGTAGCCCTGGTGATGCCACGGGCACAGGCCGACGGTGAACTCATCGCCCAGCCGCTTGCCGCCGTGCTTGTCGCCGAAATTGAGATGGTGGATTTGCGTGGGCACGATCCCGGGCACGCCGAAAATCCGGCAGGCGATGCAGCCGCATTCGCGAATGGCGAGGAACCGGATGGTCTTGTCGCGCTCGTTCATGCCGCGATCGCCTCCGGTTCGAGCGACCACTCGGCCTCGCCGACGCGGATGGCGATGCGTTGCAGGGTCTGGCGCACCTTCGCCTGCCAGAACGGGTTGCTCGTCGGGCGGTGTCCTTCGATTTCCCGGTAGAGGCGCTGCAGCGAGGCGGTGCCCCCGAGTGCTTCCAGCGCGGCGCGGGTGACCGCGGCCCAGACGGAACCCTCGCCCTCGGCCAGCAACGCGCGGTAGCGCGCCTGCAACCGATTGACCGCGGCGAGCTCGTGGTACAGCGCGAAGCCCACCAACCCGCGCGCCCTTCCCTTCGTGAACATCGCGAAGCACAAGGGATGCGAGAGCCGTTCGAACAGGTTGCGCGGAAGCATGTCCTGCCGAATCGACCAGCGTTCGGCGTAATCGTCGATGGTGTTCGCGGTCTGCAGCACGAATGCTGGCAGCACGAAGCCAACGCGCCCCTCGTCCGGCAGGAGGTGCCAGGCGCGATCGAGGAATTCGTCCACGGTGCGCTTGCGGAAAGGCGGGTTTCCGATGATGGCCGTCGGCGTTGCCGGTAGGTCCACCATGCGGAAGTCGCCAACGATGACCGGCCGGCCGCTGCTGCGCTGCGCGAAGTCAGCCAGATCCGGGTCGATTTCCACGCCGATGGCCGACACACCACGCGGGACCGCCCGCAGGAAGGCGCCACGTCCGCACGACGGCTCGATGACATGGTCGCCGGCACCGAGGTCGGCGAAGTAGCGCGCGACGAGTTCCAGAGCCGCCCAGTCGGGCGTCATGTACTGGCCCAGGCGCACGACGTTGCTCATGCCGCCCGCCTTTCGATGTACTCGTCGAAGTTCTGGCGTGCGGGCGCCGACCAGACCACGCCGCGATCGTCGCCCTCGGCGCGCACGAAGGTCAGGAATTCCCCCATCCGCTTCTTGCCGTAGCGCGAGGTGCGGACACCGAGCATCACGAACCCGCCACCGAGCAGCGCGGGCGCCATGCGCACTTCGAGCTCGAACGCCGCGGTGAGGATGTCCTTCCAATCCTCGGGCTCGAGCAGCTGCTCGGCGCCGTTGACCTTCCACCGCACCTGGCTGGCGAAATCCCGCAAGGCCGGCCACATGGCCGCGTTTTGGTCGAGCGTGCGCAGCACGTCGGACAGGCGCACCTCCAAGTCAGCGACGAGCGACCACTCGCGAATAGCGGCGCAGCAGTTTTCGACCACCTGCGCGAGGCGGCTGTTGCTGCGTTCCATGATGAACACGCGCTTGTCGTTCATGGGCGTGTTCCCCGTGGAACCTTCGGCAGCATCGCGGCCGCTTCCTCGCGGGTCGCGCCGAAGGTGTCCATCGCGGTGGTGATCCCGGTGTGCGTCGCAGACTGGCGAATCGTCCCGAGCAGCAGCCCCTCGATTACGTCCTTACGGTTGCAGCCGAATTCTTCGCAAAGCGCGGTGAGCGCGGCCATAGCCGGCGGCGACAACCGCGTCACGACGATGGCGGCGCCAGAGGCGCGGAATTTCCTCTCCCACCGCTGCTTGTCAGTCTCGAAAGTGCGCTGGCTCATGCGTGCGCGGCCTCCCGATGCTCGGCCGTTGCCTCGGCAATCAGGCGATCGCGTTCCGGCAGGTCGATCTGGCCGTAGCGGTGCTGCTGCATCGCCCAGTTGACCTTGCGTTCGAGCGGCGTCTCGCTGGCGCGCGCCGGGCTGGGACCGCTGTCCGGCTTGAAGACCGGCGCGGCCTGCGGCGCATCGCGACGCGGCTGCACCTCGTCGGTCCAGCGCTCTTGGGCCAGGTACGTGCTCGGGTTCGGGATGAAGCCGTCGAGCCAGCGGCCGTCGTTCGCCATGCGATTCACCACGTCGGCGATCAGCGCGTCGACGCAGGCGTCGAGCTTCTTCCGCTTCCACTTCTCGATGCAGGGCGGCTTGCCGACCTTCTTCGGGTAGGCGGCCCACCAGCGTTCGAACGCTTCGCTGCCACGCGCAGCTCGCGGCTGCGCAGAGCTTTCGGTTCCTACTGACGGTTCTGACGGTTCCGTGTCCCGTTTTTGGGACTGTTTCGCGGAAAAACGGGACTCTTTCGGCGGTTTCTGGAACTGTTCCTTTTTCGGAACTGTTCCAGTTTCGGAACCGTTCCGCTTTTGGGATTGTTCGGCGAGCAGGTCGGGTTCGCACTTCACGCGATACACCACGATCTGCTTCGTCGCGCCGGCGCGCTTGCCGGTGTCCTCGATCAACCCCCAGTCGATGAGCCGCGCGAGGTTGGCGAGCACGGTCTTGCGGTCCTGACTGGTCGCCTCGGCGATGTACGCGGCCGATGGGTAGGCGATGCCGGTGTCGGCGCTCGCGCAGTTGGCCAGCACCACGAGCACGAACTTCGCCGACGACTGCGGCACGGGCTGGCGCAGCGCCCAGGTGATGGCTTCGACGCTCATGCCGCCCGCCTGCTACCGGGCATGCGCCGGAGCTCGAATAGATCCGCGCGCGACGGGTAGCGCAGGCGGTACAGGCGCGCGAGGTCGGGCGCGACGTTGTTGTTGAGCTTGAACTCGACCCCGCTGTCCGCGAGCGCGGTTTCATGGCGCAGGTGTTCGAGGATCGTGCGCGCGGAGTAGTGGCGACGGCCGCGCGCCCAGACCTTATCGGCCTCGCGCTCGAACGCGACCCACACATGCCGGTTCTCGGCCAGCCAGGCCGCGAACGTGGGCAGGAAGTTCTCGCGATCCTGCCGAACGATGTCGAGCAGGTGGTCGCCGAACGGCAAGGCCGACTGGTCGGTCACGCCCCGCTCCGCCCCCGCGTTCCCGCTTGCGCCCTTCGATTCCCTGCGATTCCCTCGGATGCCGCCGTTAATCCCTCGGCGTGCAGCAGCCGCGACAGTACGTTGTGCTCATCGAGTTTCCCGAGAGCCCATTCATGCAGGATTTCACGAACGATTTCCGACCGGTCCTTGCCGCTGACGCGGTTCATGGCTTCGAGGACGCAGTCGGTTTCCGTGGTGATCTTTCCGCGGAAGTCCTTCAACGGCGTGGACATGCTTCCTCCCTCCCGGGGACGGCTGAACTGGCCTTAGCGCGTGAGCGACGGCCGAACGTGACGATCGTTTTGCGCATGTCGCGGCGCGTGTTCGCGCTCCGCTGGCATGCCGGCGAAATGGAAATTCGGGTGATGCGTGGCTGACACCACGTCAGACGACCTCGCCCCGGACTGGGGCCGGCTTCTTCCCGGTGGCGTGCAGTTTGTGCAGGCGAACCGCCGCCATGCCGCGCGGCTCATTCGTGGCGCCGCGCTTGATGTCGCTTAGTGCCTGCGGGGAAAGCTCGACCTCGCGGCCGAGCTCAACGAGCGTCCAGCCACGGGACTCGAGGATGGTGATTCGTTCGGCCCACGTTGGCTCGGTCATACGTCACAAGGTACGGGATTCCGTTCTCTTCTGTCAACGGTATTCCGTACCTCGGACGCGCTTCAATCCGCCTATGAGCATCGGCGAGCGAATAAAGGCGGAGCGGAAACGCCTCGGCATGAGCCAGGAGACGCTCTCCAAGGCGGCTGGCATCGCTGAAACCACGATTTCGGGCCTTGAGAACAACCGGCAGCAATCGACAACCGCCCTAGTCCGACTGGCCGCGGTGTTCAACGTGCGCGCTGAATGGATCGAAACGGGCAAGGGGCCGAAGGAAGCCGAACCGGTCGAATCGCACCCCGCGCGACTGACCGGACAGATGATCTTCAACGCCTATCGGACCGCGACGCGGGTCATCGAATACACGGGGCTACCCGCCACCGACTTCGACCCAGCGAACAGGATCAAGGACGCGGACATTCTGGCCCGGGCCATCCTGGCGCAAATGTACCCCTCCGAAGGCGACGAACACGTCTGACCGGAGAGAGGCATGCACCAGCAGGAAGACCACATCGAGGAAATGGCCAAGCTGATCGCGCTGCGTGCGCGGCGCAAGCTGGGGGCGAAAGCATCGCTCCGCCTCGTCAACCGTGCGAACCTTCGGCATGAAGTGCCGACGGCACCGATCCCCGGCCACCTGCCTATTTTCGAGCGCGACATCCGGCGCCAGCTGGTGCGGGACATCGCACGTATTCACGGCCTGAAATGGCTAGTTTTGAGGGAGACAGCCCATGTCGACGGAATCCTTGAGCGGCTTGAAGATGACGCACTCGTCGCGCTACACGACACCATGCAGAAGGCCGAAAGCTGCATTCTGGAAGGCATCGGCTTTGACGATGCTGGGCTTATGTAGCTTGGCCGGCTGCGCGAACCCTTCGGTGGTGCGGGTCGACTCGCAGGGCATCCAAGCCGCGGCCATTACGACGGTGCTGGTGCCGCGCTTCGAAGGAGCGCCGGCGTTTGTCGACGCCGCGACCGACATGTTCGTCGCCGAGCTCGAGCCCCGGATCCACGCCCGGGTGATTCAAGCCCCTGCCCTGCGCGCGGAAGGCGCCGACGTGCTTGCCGGCGGCAACATCGCCGACACCGACCTCGCGATCGCCAAGGCCCGCGCGGCCGGGGCGCAGGTGGTGGTGCTGGGGAAGGTCACGGCCGAGCAGAACGGGGCCACGCTCAACGGCTTCTCGACCGTCCGGGTGGTCCGGGTGTCCGATGGGATCGTCGTCGCCTCTTTCCACCGGCCGAGCGGCCTGCTGGTGGCCAACAACCCGCACCAAGCCATGATGGCCGCCGTGAAGCGCACAGCCGAGGACGTGGCGGGCGCCATTCGCTGAAACTTAACGAACGATAAACGCAAGAACGGCATTCCGTTGTTAGGTACGGAATACCGTTGACGTAAGGAACGGGATTCCGTACCTTCTGCCGTGCCTTCACTGGCATGGGAGAGGGAGCAATGCGACAGCCGCATTTCGATAGCGTCGTCGTCGGCACGGAACAACTGCCGCCGCCGAGCGCCAAGGCCCGGGCCTTCATGCCCGAGGACAAGCCGGACCCGATGAGCGTCGAACCGGACGACACGCTGCAGGCGTGGTCGAACCGGTTGCAGGCGCGGTCCGAATTCAACGACCAGGTGTCGCGCGGCGGTGCGCAATGAGCCTGGAAATCCTTCGCTCCCTCGCTGCAGATTGCCGAGAGCACGGCGGCGAAGATGACGTCGCTGACGCGATCGACAAAGTGATTTCCAACGTCTCCCAGTTGCTCACGTCCATCAAGGCCGAGCGCGAGGAACGCGACAAGGGCGACACGATAGCCGAGTTAGAAGCTCGGCTCCGCACCACGTTTTTCATGGTTGAGCTCGGCTACCGTGTACCTGCGAACGCCAGCAAGGCAGGCGCACAGTGAGCGCCGCGCCGAACTACGCGCGCATGAAAGGGCCAGGCGACTTCGCTGCGCCCGATGCGCCCGACGGCTGGGACGACCGCCACATTCGCGACCTGCTGGAAAGCAGCCCGCGATTCGTCGCCGAGGCCATCGCCGAAACCGACGTGAACCCCGTCGCCATCGCGCTGATCGCGGGCGATGCGATCGAGGTCGCGCGGCTGTTGAACGTCGCGGTGAGCAAGGTCGCCGGCGACGCCATCGCGAACGCGATCGAACGCCACGACGAGAACCCGCTGACCGGCACGCCGGACGGCGACGTCGACCCGTGGAAGGAACTCGAACGCGAGTACGGCGATCACTTGAAGCGCATCCCGGTGCCGATGGGGCCGCGTCCGCTCGACATGCAGCACTTCGCGCGCACCCTGCTGGGGATCCCGGCATGAGCACGCCGACCTTCCCCGCCACGCACGGCAACGTCGCGCGAAAGCTCGACGCCTACGAGCGCGGATACAACGCGGCCGCCGGCGTTCTGCAGCGCGATGTGCGCAGGGCCATGCAGACCGGCCTGGGCATGGGCTTCTGCATCGGCGTCTTTATCGGTGGCGTGGGCGTGTTCGCGATCGCGGTTGGCTGGCTATGAATGACAGCCCTCGCATCTACGGCGAATTCAGCCGCAACGCACGCCCGGCCTTCGACTGGCCGCGCATCGCACAGTCGGAACGCGTCGACGAAAACGGCGCTCCGGCCGATCCCATCCCGCGGGAACTGTCCGACAACCGGGCCCGCTACATCGCACAGAGCGCGGCCACCGTCAGGGACGCATTCGGCCGCGTTCGCGTTGCACCCCTCCCACCTGCAGGCGTTCCGGAGTCGCAATGAACCAACCCATCCAAACCACCAATCTCGAGCACTTGCTCGGGGATCTGGACGGCGGCGTATTCGCCCAAAAGATCGCAACCGCATTGAGCGATGCGGCCCTCGCCGTCGCGCACACCGGCAAGACCGGCAGTGTGACCGTGACCTTCGCGATGAAGCGCATCGGCGATTCGTCGCAAGTCCAAGTCGACCACAAGCTGGCCTACTCCAAGCCGACGGCGAAGGGCAAGGTCACCGAGGAAAACACCACCAGCACGCCGCTGTACGTCGGCGCGCGCGGTGCGTTGACCCTCATCCCCGACACCCAGCAGCGCCTGTTCGCAGAGCGCGGCGCCGGCGCGGAGGAATAAGCCGCCATGGACGAATCCGCCATCAAGCTGATCCAGCAGACCGCCGTCGATGCCGACAGCGACCGCATGCCGTCGGAGTTCGCGTGCCGCCTCGTCGCCCTGCCCGACAACTACGAAGTCCACGACCTCGAAAAGTACATGTCGGGTCGCGAGCGCTTCCGGGGCACCTATGCCACGCAGTCGATTTCCGACTTCGTCGCCTACGTGAAGGCGCGCAAGGGCGAAGGCTACATCGACGCCGACAAGCACCAGGCCGTGGTGTTCTTCAACCTCGGCACCAATGACGAGCCCGGCCACGCCGACCATCGTGCGGTGCTGACGCTCAAGCCGACCGCCGCGTTCAACGCGATGCTCAAGGCCGACGGCGCCAAGGCCGACCAGCGCAGCACCATCGACTGGCTGGAAGACTGGGCCGGCAACCTGCGCGCGATCACGCAAGACGGCGCCGAAATGGCGGCATCGCTGGCCATTTCCGCGGTGCGCTCGGTCACGGTCGAAGCGAAGAAGAGCTCCGAGCACACGCAGGGCGATTTCAACGTTGCGAAGTCGACGTTGGAACAGGTCGAAGCGAGCTCGCGCGTGGGCCTGCCTGCCGGCTTCGAGTTCACATGCGAACCCTACCTCGGCCTGCCGTCGCGTTCGTTCTTCCTGCGCCTTTCGGTCAACACCGGCGGCGACAAGCCGATGTTGGCGCTGCGCATCGTGCGCCGCGAAGCGCAGGAGGAAGCCATCGCGCAGGACTTCAAGCGTGTGCTGCTGAACGAAGTCGGCGAGGACGCCGCGCTGACCATCGGCACCTTCACCCCGTAACGCCTACGGCGGTCAGCCGGGTCGGCCTCCCCTGCCGATCCCTCCCTCCCCCCAGGTCCGGCTGACCGCCACCCTTTTCAACAGGAAGGAACAACACCATGAACGACCATGTTGTTTCCGCACCGACCGCCGAACCCGGCACGGCCATCGCGGAATACTCCGAAACCGAACGCGGCCTGGCCGAACTGCGCGGGCGACTCGCCAACGTCGTTTTCGACGTGACCACCACGAAGGGGCTCGACGAAGCGAAGAAGGCCCGCGCCGAGTGCCGTGGGCTGCGCGTCGGGCTCGACAAGCTGCGCAAGCAGCTGAACGAGGACGACCAGCGGCGAATCGCCATCCGCAATGGCAAGGCGAAGGAAATCACCAGCCAGATCGAAGCGCTGGAAGATCCCATCGACGTCCAGATCAAGGCGCGCGAGGCCCAGCAGGAACAGGCTCGGATCGAACGCGAACGCGCCGCGGCCGAGCAGCTGCGCAAGATCAACGACGCCATCGCCAACATCGAGCGCCTTCCGCTCGACAACCTGAATTCCACCGCCGAGGAACTGCGCGCAGGCATCGACGCATTGGTCGCCGATGAACTGCAGGACTTCGACGAGGTGCACCTGCCCACCGCCCAGGCCGCGAAGGACGCCAGCCTGACCAAGCTGCGCGAAATGCTCGCCGCCCGCGAAGCGGCCGAAGCGCAAGCGGCCCAGCTGGCCGAGCAACGCGCCGAGCTCGAACGTCTGCAGGCCGAAGCCGCCGAACGCGACCGCGCAGCGCAGACCCAGCGCGAAGCCGAAGATGCCGAGCGTCGCGCTCGGGAGCTCGCCGCCGAACACGTCGCCGACCTGCGCGACATTCCGGCCGGGCTGGTCGGCAAGTCGTCCGACATCATCCGCGGCGCCATCGTCGAGGTCGAAGCCATCGACCCGAACCACACGAGGTTCGGCGCGCTGCGCGTCGAAGCCGATGCCGCCAAGGTCGCGGTGCTGTCCAAGCTGACCGGGATGCTCGAAGCGTCGGTCGAGCAGGAGCGCATCGCCGCCGAGCAGGCCGACCGCCAGCGCCAGCTTGACGCACAGGCCGCCGAACAGCGCCAGCGTCAGCAGGAGGCCGAGGAAGCCGAGCGCGCCCGCAGGGCGCAGGAAGCGGCCGAAGCGGAAGAGCGCGAGCGCCAGGCCGCAGAAGAGGCCGCCCAACGCCAACGCGAGCAGGAAGAGGACGCCATCCAGCGCGCCACGCTCGTCGAGGCTGCCACCGAGGCCCACGCCGTGCTCGTCGAGCTCGGCCACGCCGCCCACATCACCACGCGCAAGCTCGCCGCGGCGCTGGCCAAGGAGACGCAGGCATGAACGCCCAAGCCGCCACCGCACCCGTCGAGGCGACCGTCGTCGCCGAGGTACTCGAACCGCAGGCCCCGGCGCAGCTGCCGATCGCGCAGCAGCAGTCGGCCCAAGTGTTGAGCATGCTGGAACGTGTGCTCACCGCGCCGGAATTCGACATCGACCGGGCCGAACGGCTGTGGGCGATGCAGAAGGAAATCCGCGCCGAGCAAGCCAACTCCGAGTTCATCGCCGCACTGTCCGAAATGCAGTCGAAGATCCCGGCGATCAAGCGCACCGGCCAGATCAAGAACAACGCGGGCGCGGTGCAGAGCACCTACGCCAAGTGGGAGCACATCAACGAGGCCATCGGCCCAGTCCTGCGCACCCACGGCTTCGCCTTGAGCTTCCGGGTGCAGCAGGAGGGGAACGCCATCACGGTAACCGCGATCCTGTCCCACCGCGCTGGGCATCAGGAGACGACGCACGTCGTCTTGGCGCCCGACACCACCGGCTCCAAGAACGCGCCGCAGGCGGTCGTTTCTGCGATCAGCTACGGCAAGCGCACGACCGCGGGCGCGCTGCTCAACATCACCAGCTACGACGAGGACGACGACGGCAAGACCTTCGGCGACAAGGACAAAACCGACGAGGCGATGGCCAAGGTCGCCGACTTCGAGGCGGCCATCATGGGCGCGACCGACGAGGTCGAGCTCGAACGAATTGGCGGCCAGATCGCGGGCAGCGGCCTGCCGCCGCGCCTGCGCACGCGGGTGCGCCAGACCTACACCGCTCGACGCAACCAGATGCGCGCCGACGCGAAGGCTGGTGCGCGATGACCGAGGACTGCATCGCGCCGATCCTGCCCGAAGGTACCGAACAGCAAGGCACCGACGCCTGGCGCGAGGACCGCGCCGGTTGCATCACGGCCTCGCGGATGCGCGACCTGCGCTGGGAGCCGGGCGAGGTCTACAAGAGTGGCGACAAGAAAGGCCAGCCCAAGCCGGTGCCCCAGATGCGGCTGACCTACATCGACCAGATCGTGGCCGAGCTCCTGACCGGCGTCCCGAAGGAACAGGTCAACGCCAAGACGCTGGACTACGGCCACGAAATGGAGCCCGAAGCGATCGCCATGTACGAGGCGCGCACCGGGCACCTGGTCGAGCAATGCGGGTTCCTGCGGCACCCGGAATTCAACTTCGTGGGCGCATCACCGGACTTCCTCGTCGACGATGACGGCGGCGGCGAAGTGAAGTGCCCGATGTCGATCACCGTGCACGCGACCACGCTGCGCGAGGGTCTGCCCGAGGAACACATCGAGCAGATTCAGGGCGGGCTGTGGGTGACCGGCCGGCTGTGGTGGGACTTCATTTCCTACAACCCGCTCTTCCCCGAAGGGCTGCGCCTCTACGTGCAGCGGGTGAAGCGCGACAACGCGGCCATCGCCCGGATCAAGCGCGATTGCTTGAGCGCGTGGGACGAGGTCAACGCGGTCTGCGACCAACTGATGCGGAGGGCCGCGTAATGGCGCGCGGAATAAACAAAGTGATCCTCGTCGGCAACCTGGGCAACGACCCGGACGTGAAGGCGACGCAGGGCGGCACGACCATCACCACGATCAGCGTCGCCACCAGCGAGCGCTGGAAGGACAAGGCCACGGGCGAGCAGAAGGAACGCACCGAGTGGCATCGGGTGAAGTTCTTCGGTCGCCTCGCCGAGGTCGCCGGCGACTACCTGCGCAAGGGTTCGCAGGTCTACGTTGAGGGCTCGCTGCGCACGGAGAAATACACCGACCGCAGCGGCATCGAGCGCTACAGCACCGACATCATCGCGAACGAAATGCAGATGCTCGGCGGCAACCGCGATGGCGAACAGCGCGAGCGTCCGCAGCGCCAAGCGCAGCAGCATCGCCAGCCGGCGAATGCACCGGCGCCGCCGTCGCAATTCGACGACGTGCCGTTCGACGACGACATCCCGTTCTAAGCACACCAACCCGCCCGAAGGAGGGCATCCACCGTGAACGACAACGACCAGAAGTTCGGCAGCCGCCCGGCCGAGGCCGCGCAGAACCCGATGCAGGAGTCGATACAGGGCTACCGCAAGTTCGACCAGGCGACCAGCGACGCGATCAACGAGGTCAAGGAGCTCGGGCACAAGGTCGAGGCGCTGCTCACGCAGGCCGAAGTGAACGATGCGGATCCGCGATTCCTCGCGCTCGCGCGCACGAACCTGCAGCAGGGCGCGATGTGGCTGATCCGCGCGCTCGCCAAGCCCGACGGCTTGTTCTGATCCGCACCCAGCGGTGACAGCCGGGAAAGACCGGCATCCTCCCCAATTCGAGAGCCGGCCGTGAATATCTTCTTCTACGACACCGAAACCACCGGCGTGCCGGCGTTCAAGGATCCATCCGACGCGCCGCACCAGCCCCACATCGTGCAATTCGCCGGCGCGTTGGTCGACGCCGAAACGAATCGCACCATCGCCAGCATCGACCTGATCGCCCGGCCGGACGGTTGGGAGATTCCGGCCGAGGTCGCCGCCATCCACGGCATCACGAACGAGCGCGCGCTCGCCGAAGGTGTGCCCGAAGCGCTCATCCTGTCCGTCGTCTACGGCCTGTGGATGCGCGCGCAGCGCCGCATCGCGCACAACGAGCAATTCGATGCTCGCATCGTGCGCATCGCCTGCAAGCGCTTTCTCGGCGAATCCGAGGCCGAGGCGTGGAAGGCTGGCCAGGCGGAATGCACCGCGCGCATGTCGACCCCGCTGTGCGCCATGCCGCCGACGGACCGCATGCGCTCGGCCGGGTTCGGCAACTACAAGACGCCGAAGCTGTCGGAGGCGCACGAGATTCTGCTTGGCGAGCCGCTGCAGAACGCGCACACCGCGCTGGCCGATGTCGACGCCTGCCGCCGGCTGTATTTCCACATGTTGGGCATGCAGAAGGCCGCGGCGTGATCCATATCCTGTTCCTGCTGCTGGTCGCGCACGCGATCGCCGACTACCCGCTGCAGGGCGACTTCCTCGCGCGGGCGAAGAATCGCACCGCGCCCATCCCGGGCGTTCCGTGGTGGCAGGCGCTCGGCGCGCATGCGCTGATTCACGCCGGCGGCGTCGGGATCGTCACCGGCTCTGCGACCCTCGGAGCCTGCGAATTCTTCGCGCACTGGGCGATCGACGATTCGAAATGCTGCGGCCGGCTGACCTTCAACCAAGACCAAGGGCTGCACTTCGTTTGCAAGGTGGCCTGGGCCGCGCTCGCGCTTTCCGGAGGAACCACGTGACCAGGGGCATCTACAAGTTCGAAATCTACAGCCGCATGACCCTGCGCGGACGCCGGCACTACTTCCGGATGGTGGCGCCGAACGGCGAAATCATCCTGCAGAGCCAATCCTACCGGGCGCGCAACAGTTGCATCGGCACGGTGAACCTGATCCAGAGCAAGGCCGACCAAGCCATCGTGGTGGCGGTCGATGCCTGAGCTTGTCGACGATCCCTGCCGGCTGCCAAGCCGGTTCCAGCTGGGTGACACCGTCCGGGCACGCGGCGAGAAAGGCGTCGTGCTAGCGGTGACCTTCCTCTTCCTCGACGGCCAGGCGAAGGTCGCCTACGACGTGGTGACACGGCACGGGTTACAAGCGCGCGTCCTAAGCGACGACGTCGGGCCGAGCGAGCCGAGCCACCTGCGTTCGGTTGGGAGCACGCGATGACCGTCTTCGTCGACAACATGCGCGCCCGCTTCGGCCGGATGGTGATGTGCCACATGATCGCCGACACCGAGGACGAGCTCGTGGCGATGGCCGACCGGATCGGCGTGGCGAGGCGTTGGCATCAGTACCCGGGCACGATGCGCAGCCACTTCGACATCGCGCTTACGAAGCGCGCGGCAGCGGTCAAGGCCGGTGCGCTAGAAATCACGCAGCGGGAGCTCGGCGAAAAACTGCGCGAACGGCGCAGGGCGGTGCCGGCATGAAGCGCGACACGCTCGAAACGGAGGCTGGGCACGAGGTTCGCTGCGCAAAATGCCGCGAGTTCTGGCCGGCCGACCCGGAGTTCTACTTCTTCCAGACGGACGGACGGCCGCATTCGTGGTGCAAGGCGTGCTACATCGAAGACCGCGTCGCCAAGGGCCAGCGCCCGGGCTACGGCAAAGGCGCGGCGCATGGCGACCGGGCGAGGGCCGCGTGATGGACGCGATCGACCTGTTCGCCGGCCTGGGCGGATTCACCGAAGGCGCCGAAATGGCGGGCTGCCGCGTGGTCTGGGCCGGCAATCATTGGCGGGCGGCGGTCGACACGCATGCAGACAACCATCCAGCGACCGCGCACGTCTGCCAAGACCTGCATCAAGCCGACTGGCGCGCGGTGCCGCGCCACGACCTGCTGCTGGCCTCACCGGCGTGTCAAGGCCATTCTCCTGCCCGCGGTAAGGAGCGGCCGCACCACGACGCCACGCGCAGCACGGCTTGGGCGGTTGTCTCCGCGCTCGAATGCCACCGGCCGGCGTTCGCGCTGGTCGAGAACGTCCCGGCGTTCACCCGTTGGGCATTGTTCCCAGCGTGGTGCGCGGCGCTGCATGCGCTGGGCTACAGCATCGCGCCCCACCTGGTCGATGCCGCGGACCTCGGCGTGCCGCAGCATCGGGTGCGCGTGCTGATCGTGCTGGCCAAGAGCCAGTTTCCGCTCGAGCTTCGCCTGCCGCAGCGACCGCATGTCCCGGCGAGCACCATCATCGACTTCAATTCCGGCAGCTGGTCGCCGATCGAGAAGCCGGGCCGCAGCGCGGCGACCCTGCGCCGCATTGCCAACGGCCGGCGCCAATACGGCGAGCGCTTCCTCGCGCCGTTCTACGGCAGCGGATCCGGACTCACCGGGCGTAGCCTGGCGCGGCCGATCGGCACGATCACCACGCGCGACCGCTGGGCGCTGATCGACGGCAACCGCATGCGCATCCTCACCATTCCAGAATCGCGGCGCGCGATGGGATTCCGCGATTCGTACCGCCTTCCTGCGCTACAGCGCGACGCGATGAAGCTACTCGGAAACGCGATCCCGCCGCGCATGGCGACCGACGCGATCGAAGCGCTCAAGGCGGCCGCCTGATGTACCAGGTCGATTTCACCGTCGGCATCCGGAAGGACAAGCGCAGCTTCTGGCGGGTGCTCGTGCGCCTCGTCAGCGGCCCACGCGGTAGCGGCACGCCTCGCGATGGCGAAATCCCGATTCGCATCACGCTGAAAATCCCCAATGAGGTTTTGGACGGCCGCCGCGTCGTCATCGAAGTGCCGGTTTCGGCCGGAGAGGTTGAAGGAGCCGCGCGATGAAAGACCTGCTCGGCATGGAAACCGGCGAGGAAGGCGATTCGATGCGCCTGCCTTCGCGCGCGCCATTGGTGCTGGATGGTCAAGCGCGCGCGCGCGGCAAGCATTACATCGAGCCGCGCGGCTACGCCGCAATGCCCGGCTCGGGTCCGCAGGGCAAGACCTGCCGCGACTGTACGCACTACACGCGCGCCGGCTCGGGCTACCGCCGCTTCCCGAAGTGTGGCCTCGCGCGGGCGAAATGGACTGGGAGCCGCGGCAGCGACATTCTCGCGCGCGCGCCGGCCTGCCGAAGGTTCGAGGACGAATTGACGCAATGAGCGACGACTACGTTTCCCCCGCCACGGTCGAGGAATTGACGAACCGGAAGAAATTCAAGGCGCAATGCCGCGCGCTCGCGCGCCTCGGGATTCCCTTCCGTCCCAACGCCGTCGGCCGGCCGCTGGTGGAACGGGCCGTGGTGCTATCGTCCGCAGCCCAGGCGCCGAAGCCGAAGGCCAAGCGCGGCCCGAACTGGGATGCCCTCAATGGGACGCCCGCGTAAGCACAACAAGCACCTGCCGGCGAACATGCAATTCAAGCATGGCGCCTACTACTACACGGGCGGCGACGGCTGGCTTCCGCTGGGTCGGGTCTACAGCAACGCGCTGACGAAATACGCCGGGCTGCTCGGCACTCCCTCGGCCGTGCGCACCGTGAAAGACATGGTCTGGGCTTACATCGAGCACAAGCGGCCGAAGCTGGCCGCGAGCACGATCGCGAACTACGAGCGCAGCGCGGCGCTGCTGTGCGTAGTGTTCGGGCATGTGCTCCCCGAGGACGTCGAAACGCCGTACGTCTACCGCTACCTGACCGCCAAGGGCAACGTGCAGGCGAACCGCGACAAGGCGCTGTTGTCCGCCGCCTATAGCTGGCACCGGCTCAACGGCTACAAGGGGCCGGATCCCACGAAGCGCATGCAGTTCCGCAACGAAGAGAAGCCGCGCGAGCGGTACGTCACCGACGACGAGCTCGACCGGATCATCGCCGTGGCCAGCCCGAAGCTCGGCTGCATTGCCCGATTCATCGAGCTCACCGGCATGCGCCAGGGCGACGCGCTGCGCGTGCGCATCACCGACCTCGACGACGAGGGGTTCACCTACTGGAACAGCAAGTCGAAGCGGATGCAGGGGCTCGAGGGTTCGCCGGCGCTCGACGCGGTGATCGACGAGGCCAAGCGCCTGTGGCGCCGGTTCGGCCGCGAATACCTGTTCGAGAGCCACCCCAAGGGCAAGCACGGCGCGCGCGGGTTCGGACCCTACACGCCCAGCGGCCTGCGCGCACTGTGGCGCGTGGCGCGCGAGAAGGCCGGCCTGCCCGACGTGCGCCTGCACGACCTGCGCGCGAAGGCTGGCAGCGACAAGGCGACGGACGAGGACGCCGCGGCCCTGCTCGGGCATCGCGACACGAAGGTGACCAGGCGGCACTACCGGCGCAAGCCGGTGCGATCGAAGCCGTCCCGCTGAATCGTCTAAAACTCGACCTCGCGTCGATGCAGAATCAATCACTTGCGCGAATTTCCGCGCGAAAGTTTTAGACAGGTCGAATCGCCGAAAATGCCTTGTTTTCAGCGGTCGCGCGCGGTTTGTGCGCTGCGACTGTTAATCAGGGGGTCGTTGGTTCGAGTCCAACTTCGGGCGCCAGATCGCAAACAAAAAACCCGCGCCTCGGCGCGGGTTTTTTGTTGCCGGGATT
>Ga0209023_10004007_pt1 | contig 17114 bp, 15 predicted proteins | sample LakOneMetagenome_FD_187468 | JGI IMG/M metagenome (GOLD analysis project Ga0209023, IMG submission 187468) | Freshwater and sediment microbial communities from Lake Erie, Canada (SPAdes) (version 2) | ecosystem: Environmental > Aquatic > Freshwater > Lentic | place: Lake Erie, Canada... | reverse complement strand
CTTCCGATCTACGATCTTCAACGATTTGGCTCCCTGGTCGCGCAGGGCGACGACCAGGCTGTTGGGGTAGGAGTGCCCGACGCCGAAGCCCGCGATGGCGACGGAGGAGCCGTCGGCCACATCCGCGACCGCAGCCGCCGGGTTCGCAAAGACCTTGTCCATGAACTGCCTTGTTATTCGCTATCGATGGGTTGGAAACGGGGAAGCGACGCGGTCTCGCCGGCGTCGTCAAAGACCACCCGCACCCGCTGGCCGATGTGCAAGTCCTCGCCCGGGGCGCCGACGACGTTGGTCAGCATGCGGACCCCTTCATCGAGCTCCACCATGGCCAGGACGAAGCGGGGCGTCTCCCGGTAGGCAGTCTCGCCGCGGTGAACCTCAGCGAAGCTGTAGATCACGCCTTCTCCGCCAGCCTCGAAGGCTGTCACCTCGAAACTGCCGCAGGCGTTGCAGAAGGCCTTGGGGTACCAGATCGTCCGCCGGCACTGGTCGCAGCGCTGCAGCAGAAGCACGCCATTCTTGGTCGCCGCCCAGAAGGCGGCGGTGTCGGACGTGATGATCGGCGCGGGCGCCGGAAGCTTGCTGTCCATCTCAGGCATCCTCTCGTCCGAGCACCAGGGTGACGCTGCCCATGCGCGACATTCCGCCGCCCGTGCCGTGAGCGAGCGCCAGGCGGCAATCCTTAACCTGAACCCGGGGGTCCGCCTCGCCACGGAGCTGACGAACGGCTTCCACGACCTTGACCAACCCCCCTTGGTAGCCCGGGTGGTTGTTGCACAGGCCGCCCCCGTCGGTGTTCACCGGCAGACGGCTGTCGAGCCGGAGAAGCGAGCCATCGGCGACGGCGGCTCCGCCCTGCCCCTTCTTCACGAAGCCCAGATCCTCAAGGGTCATCACGACGGTGATGGTGAAAGAATCGTAGATCGACGCGTAGTCGATGTCGGCGGGCGTCACGCCGGCCTCCGCGAAGGCCCGCGGGCCCGACCAGACCGCTCCCGTGAAGGTCAGGTCGGGGCGGCCATCGCCGCTGTGCTTGAGCGCCTCGCCATGGCCCAGGATTTTGACGCTGGGCCGGGCCAGCGATCTGGCGATTTCGGGCGCGACCAGAACAAGCGCCCCGCCCCCGTCGGTGACGACGCAGCAGTCCATCCGATGCAGGGGGTCGGCGATCATCGGTGACTCGAGCACCTGATCGATCGAGACCACCTTGCGAAGCAGGGCGTTGGGATTGTGTTGTGCGAACTCGGACGCCGCGACCTTGACCGCCGCCAGCTGCTCGGGCGTCGTGCCGAACTCGTGCATGTGCCGGCGGGCGGCCAGGGCGTAGATCCCCGCATTCGTCTCGCCGAAGACATGCTCAAAGGGATATTCGGGCGTGTCGGGGGCGAGCTTGGCGCCCCGGACCACGCCGCGAACCTTGGCGCCCTGGGTGACCAGCGCCACCTTGCACTTGCCCGCCGCGATCGCGCTGGCGGCATGTCCGACGTGGGCAAGGTAGGACGAGCCGCCTGTAAAGGTCGAGTCGATGTAGCTGGGTGAGAGGCCGAGATATTCGGCCATGGAGATGCCGCCGAACCCCAGCTGACCGTTGCTGAAATAGCCGTCGACATCGCCCAGGGACAAGCCTGCGTCGTTCAGGGCTCCCATCGCGCATTCGGCGTGGATGCGCATGACCGACAGATCCGGCAGGTCGCGGCCCGGATGCTCGAAGGCTCCGGCGATGTAGGCTTGGCCCTTGATGCTCAACTCTGCGCCTCCGCTTCTCAGGTGGGCGCGCGGCCCTGGACGGCCCCGCTCTCCCAGACCGCCGCTGCGGTCTCAAATCCCAAACTGGCCTCGTCCGCCCGCCGAACGGCGGACCTCCGCCGGCCCCTAGGGCAGACCGAGTCCGAAAAGCGCGCCGTACCGGGTCTGGACGTCGGGCAGGCCGGACTGTCTCAGACAGTGCCAGGCCATGGCCTGATTGCTCGTGATGACCGGGGCGCCCAGGTCGCGCTCGAGGGGCGCGATGATTTCAGCGACACGAATGGCCGTGCAGCTGAGAAAGTAGACGTCGGCCATGGGATCACGCTGGGCCATGGCCTGGCGATACCATTCGCCCGGCTCGACCGACGCCATGGCCTTGCCCTCCAGCAAGCCGCGGCCCGTCTGGCTCAGGACCTCGACGCCGTAGTGGGCCAGGAAGGCGACCTCCCGGACGTTGACCTCGTCGATATAGGGGGTGATCAGGACGATCCGCCTTGCCTTGAGCGCCTGCAGGCTGGCCACGATGGCGTCGGAGGTGCTCGTCGCCGGCCGCTTTCCGACCGACTCGATACGGCGACGCAGGCTCTCCCCCTGGGCCGGATCGTAGGTCGAGACCGCCGTGCAATTGAAGACCACGCGATCCACGCCGGCGTCGACGAGCAGCTCGGTGGCCTCCTCGACCCTGGCGGTCATCCCCAGGAGTTGTTCAGGCGAACTCCCGGCCAGCTTGAGCCGTGTGGTGTGAAGCGACACGCCATCGGGAAGCATTCGGGCCACCTCCGGCTCGGCAACGGGGTTGCTCGACGGCAGCAACATCCCCAGACGCAAGCGCCATCCATAACCCTTGCCGCGCGCCGGATCTTGAGACTCCATAGTATGCGTCCTCCAAAAGCCCTCCCGCACGGCATGTGCGCGAAGCATCGAGCGCTATGAACGGTTCACGAGAGACGACCGGGGGGCAAACTTCGGTTCGTCCGCATAGCGAACAGAATATCTTCTTTATTTTCAGTACTTTACCGACTGTTGCGAACAGGAAGTCTGCGGCCTGGCGCGCGGTGCGTTGACAGCCTCCCGGCGAGGTCTAACTGTCCGGCTCGGAACAGGACGAAGAGCCTGACGGAGGAAAATGTGGCGACCGACAATATTCGCGCGTTGGGCCGAGGCCTGGATGTCCTTGAATACTTGAGCCAATCGGGTGGCGCTCGGCGAGGCGAACTGACCCGGCGCTTCGGGCTTTCACGACCCGCCATCTTTCGGATCCTGCAGACGCTCCACCAGTGCGGCCTGATCTCGGAAGGGCGCGATGAGGTCTATCGTCCAACCCTGGCGGTGCGAGGTCTCAGCGACGGATTCACGGATGAGGCCTGGGCGATCTGGGCGGCCGAGCCGGCGCTTCTGCAGCTGCAGAAGGAAGTGACCTGGACCTGCGAGCTGGCGACTTACGAGAACTACGCCATGGTTCAGCGGGAAACGACCCACACCCTGAACCCCTATGGCATCGACATCGACGAGATGGGAGCGCGTCGCTCGATGGTGACGACGGCTGTCGGGCGCGCCTATATGGCCTTCTGTCCGCCTGTTGAGGCGGCCAGGATCCTCGAATACATCGAGCGCCACGGCGACCCCGTGAATCCCGAGACGCCCTTCGACACCGAGTTTCACGAATTCGTCGACGCCGCGCGACTGAACGGCTTCGCCACCGAGAGCCGGCGAACCTATCCCACCGCCGCCGCCATCGCCGCGCCCATTCGCCGTCGAGGCCGCGTTCTGGCCTGCCTCAGCATCGGCTGGGTCCGCAAGGCCGTGCCCTTCCGCGAAGGGGTGGAAAGCCTGGCGCCCGCCCTGCTTCGCGCGCGCGCCGCCATCGAGGCGGCAATGGGAGACGATGGCGACCTGCCCGCCCATGCGGTTCAGCTGGCCAGGGCCAGCTGATCGTTCGCTGCGTTCCCGATGCGGACGCCCGTCGGCTGCGGCTTGAGGGGTCCGGCGCGACCGATACCCTTCCCTGATGTCGGACCCGCAGCGTCGCGGGTCGTCCCTGATTGACCAGGGCGCCGTTCAAGGGAGCACCACTATGGAAGTCGGCCACGTCGGACTGTTCGTCAGGAATCTCGACGCGATGTGCGAGTTCTACATCCGCCATTTCGGCTTCACCGTCACCGACAGCGTGCGCGGGCCGGAACGCTCCATCGTCTTTCTGACCACCGACCCCACCTCGCATCACCAGTTGGTCCTGGTCACCGGCCGGCCCGACGGTGAAGAGCCCAAGCTGATGAACCAGCTGTCCTTCCGGCTGAAGACCCTGTCCGAGCTCCGCCGGGTCTACGCACAGTTCGTCGACGATGGCGTCGGCGGTCTGGATCCCATCACCCATGGCATCGCCTGGTCGGTCTACCTTCCGGATCCTGAGGGAAACCGGATCGAAGCCTATGTCGACACGCCCTGGTACATCACTCAGCCGTTCCGGGTTCCGATCGACCTGAGCAAGTCCGAGGCTGATCTTCTGACGGAGACCGAGGCCCTCTGCCGCGCCGCCCCCGGCTTCGAGCCGGTCGGCGAATGGACGCGCCGGATCGCCCAGCACATCCGCGCGCTCTAGGCGATCCCGACAATGGAAACCTACGACGTCGCCGTGGTCGGCCTCGGCCCCGTGGGCGTGGCGCTGTGCAATCTCCTCGCCGGGTCCGGGCTTCGGGTCGCGGGCTTCGACGCGTTCGAGGGGCCGTACAGCCTGCCGCGCGCCACCCACCTCGATGGTCAGGCCCTGCGCATACTCCAGAACCTCGGCGTCAGCGACAGCCTCGAACCGACGCTCGGCGTCTACACCCGCATGCGCTTCGTCAACGCCGGGGGCGATCTCCTGATAGACTGGCCACGGTCGATCGAGGAAGGCTGGCAGGCCTGGCGCGACAGCAACCGGTTTCACCAACCCGCCCTCGAGACCGTCCTGAGGGACGCTGCGGCGCGATATTCGAACCTCAGCCTGCACCTGGGTCACAGGATCGACGCGCTAGGCCAGGACGACGCAGGGGTGACTTTCGTCGCCCGTCCCGGAGCGGGGGAGGCCCGCCCGGTTCGCGCGCGGTACGTGGTCGGGTGCGACGGGGCCAACTCGACCGTCCGCGCCGCCATCGGGGGCGAGCTTGAGATCCTGGGCCGTCCCGAGCAATGGCTCGTCGTCGATCTGATCGCCAATCCCGGCGCGCCGCCCCTGCCCGAGGGCACGGTCCAGTACTGCGATCCGACCAGGCCGATCACCTACATCGAGGCGGTCGGCTCGCGGCGGCGCTGGGAGGTGATGCTGTCGCCCGGGGACGACCCCGACCGGTTCGCCGAACCGGCCAATGTCTGGTCGCTGATCTCGCGCTGGCTCACGCCGGACGATGCGGTGATCGAACGCGCCGTCGTCTATACCTTTCGTTCCGTGGTGGCGCCGACCTGGCGCAGCGGACGGCTGCTGCTGGCGGGAGACGCGGCGCATCAGACACCGCCCTTCCTCGGCCAGGGGTTGTGCGCCGGCTTGCGCGATGCGGCCAACCTGGCCTGGAAACTCGCCTGGCTCGCCAGGGGCGAGGCCCCGGAAAGCCTTCTCGACACCTACCAGACGGAGATGGAGCCCCACGTCCGGGCCTATATCGCCGAAGCCAATCGCATCGGCGCGATCATCCAGGAACGCGATCCGGACCGGGCGCGCCAGCGCGACAACACCTTGCGCGCCAGCCCACAGGTGCTGCAATCGGCGCGTCCCCGCCTTGGCGCGGGGTTGAGCGAAGACGCGGCCGAGCCGGCGGCGACCCTGTCCGCCCAGCCGCGTCTTGCCGACGGTCGACGCCTTGATGAGATCGCGCCCTACGGCTTCATCCTCCTCGCCGCTCCCGGCTTCACGGCGGGGGTGTCCGCCGCGACCCGGGCGCTGTGGCGGCGCGCGGGGGTTACGGTCGTCGAAGGCGAGGCTGGACAGTGGCTGGAGAGTCTCGGGAGACGGGCCGTGCTCATCCGGCCGGATCGCTACATCCTCGGGGCGGCTGACGATCTCGCCCAGCTCGAGGCAATCACCGCTCGCCTCCCCCTGCTTGCGGAAGACGCCCTTTGCGCCTGAAGCTGGAGGATATCACCTTCATCGGACACGACCTTCGCCGACCCGAATGCGTGCTGGTCGAGCCGGGCGGCCGAATCTGGACGTCTGACGAGGGCGCGGCCGTGACGCGGATCGAGCCGAACGGCGACCAGATCCGGCTCGGGGCGCCGGGCGGCACGGCGAACGGCCTCGCTCTGGCCCCGGACGGAGCGATGTGGGTCGCCGACATCGGCCTGGGTCGGGTTCGGCGGATCGGGCCGGGCGGAGACGAAACCGTCGTTCTGGACGCCTTGAACGGCCGTCCCCTGGGCGCCGTCAACTTCGTCTGCTTCGACGACCGGGGCGAGCTCTGGATCACCGTCTCAACGCGCACCACGCCACGCTCCCTGGCGATCGACCGGCCCATTCCCGACGGTTATGTCCTGCGCCTGAATGAACATGGCGTCCGGATCGTCGCCGATGGTTTGTGTTTTCCCAACGAGATCCGAATCGATCGCGCCGCAGGCTGGGCCTATATCGCGGAATCCGCGCTGGGGCGGGTCCTGCGTCTGCCGCTCCTGGGCGACGGACGCCTGGGGGCCCCGCAACCCTACGGACCGGCGGCGCTGTTCGACGGCGCGATCGTCGACGGGATCGCCTTCGATGCGGAAGGCGGGCTCTGGGTCACCGAAGTGACCCGCAACGGTCTGCACCGGATCATGCCCGACGGCCAGGTCGACTGCCTCCTGGAGGATCCGGACGCGCGAGTCCTGAACTTCCCGTCCAGCCTCGCTTTCGGCGGCCCGCATCTGACGACCCTTTACATCGGATCGCTGAAGATGGACCGGATCGCCTGCCTGTCTTCCCCCGTGGCGGGCGCTCCCATGGCGCACTGGCCGACGCGCTACCGCTAGACGCGGGATTCCGGCCCGCTCGGCCGTCCGGCAGGCGGACGACGTCCGGTCTGCCGGGCCGCCGGCTTTTGGACTATGGTGCAATCGCCGTCCGCTCCGCTCGCCGTACCGGCGTCGGGGCGAAGGCGACAGAGGTAGATCGTGTCCTACGCATCAATACGCTCGCTGGCCCGTGGCCTTCGGGTGCTCCAGTATCTCAACACCGTCAGCGAGGCGACGCCGGTCGAGATCGGCCATAATCTGGATCTTCCGCGCCCGACGGTGCACCGCATCCTGGACACCCTGATCGAGCGCGGCTGGGTCTATCAATCCCGCTCGACAGGCGCCTTTCGTCTGACGCGGGAAGTCCGGCGTCTCGACCAGGTCCCCGCCTCCGCCACCTCGATCGAGGTGCTGGTGCGGCCCGTACTCGCCAAACTGACCGGCGAGATCGCCTGGCCCTCGTCCCTGGGGCTACGCGACCGGGAGACCATGGTGATCTGCGGATCCACCCATCGCGATAGCGCCCTGTCCGATGCGGACATTATCGGCCACCATCGTCCGATGCTCGAGAGCGCGCTCGGCCGGGCCTACCTCAGCCATTGTCCCGAGATCGAACGGCACGCCATTCTGGAGAGCCTTCAGGCCTCGTCCGACCCCGCCGCGCGCCGGGCCCATGACGGGGCCTTCCTCGCCGATCTGGTCGAGACGGGCATTCGCGACGGTGTCAGCACCTGTCGGGACGGGGTGCGTCCCGGCACCGCCGCAATCGCCGCGCCGATCAAGTTCGGGGGCGGCGTCCTGGCCTGCATCAACATCGTCTGGCTGGCGGAGGCCATGCCGTTCGAAGAGGCTGTGGACTGGTTGAAGCCCCGCCTGCTTGCGGCGCGGGACCGGATCGAAGACGCGTTCGAGACCACGGGCCCGCCTGTTCTCCCGATCCTTCAATAGGGCTTCACCCAAAGAAAAGGCGTCCCCACCGGAATGGGGACGCCTGGAGGCGTGGCGCTGGCGCGCCCCGGGGAGAAACGCTTCTAGAACGTGCGACGCAGCGACAGCATGAAGGTGCGCGGACGGGCGGGGGTGCCTCGGACGGTTCCCTTCCCGCCCAGGGTGTCGTCGATATTCAGATAGTAGTATTTGTCCGTGAGGTTGGTGACCTGAAGCGAGGCCTCCCACGGTGTGTCGTCCCGCCGCCAGGTCACGCCGGCGTTGAGGGTCGTCACGGACGGTATAAGGTTGCGCTCGTCGTTGACCGCATTGGTGTAGAGCTCGGACTGGTAGTTGACGTCGATCCGCGGGGTCAGCGACCCCATCGCGCCGATCTTGACCTCGTACTGGACGCCCAGGCTGCCCCGCCACGCCGGTGAATAGGGAGATACCATGTCCATGGTCAGGCCGGAGGTCTGGGCGTCGGCGGAGAGCTCCGTGAACTTGAAGTTCAGATAGCTGAGCGATCCATCGATCGACAGACCGGTCACGGGGTGGGCCTCGATCTCCAGCTCCGCGCCGCTGATTTCCGCATCGCCCGCGTTCAAGGGAATGGCCGAGGCGGGGAAGCCGGCGTAGCCGCTGGTGATCGTCTCCTGGATGTCGCTGTAGTCGTTGAAGAAGACCGCGCCGTTGAGACGGATGGAGCGATTGGCCAGACGGGATTTGAAGCCCAGCTCATAGCTGGTCAGCACTTCCGGATCAAAGGACGCGATCTGGGCCGGGGTGAAGGGTCGCGGGTTGACGCCGCCGCCCCGGAAGCCGGTCGAGACGCTGCCGTACACGAGCAGATCGTCGCTGACCTGCTGATCTAGGCTCACCCGATAGTCCGTGTGGTGCCCCTTGTAGGATCCAACGCTGCCATCCACCAAAGCGTTGAGGAAGGCGGCCGGCGTGACCGCGACGCGGCCGAAGCGATAATCCTTCTCTTCTTCGGTGTAGCGCGCGCCCAGGCTGAGGGTCAGCTGCGGGTTGATCTGATAGACGCCGTGGACGAAGGCCGCACGCGTCGAGGAATCGACAACATCGGACTGCAGATAGTCGGCCGTCGTGGTCGCCATACCGATGACGCCCAGGTCATAACGCCCGTCCTGATGGCCTTCGCCATCCATGTAGTAGAGGCCGACCGTCCAGTCCACGGGCCCTTTGGAGCCCGACAGACGAAGCTCCTGCGACAGGGACTTGAAGCGCACCTGGTTCAGTTCAAGCGAGGCGTTGAGCGGCCCGGAGTCGGCGTCGCTGGAAAACTCCGACTTGTAGGCCCGATATCCGGTGATCGCCGTCAGGCTCAGGTCGTCGGAGAACCGGTAAACCATGTTGAGCGACGCGCCGCCGCCATGAGCCTCGGACAGGGGTTCAGTCGACCAGCCGATTTCGGGCACCGAATAGGTCGCGTAGTTGACGAACCCCCCGCCGCCGACAAAGCGGCCGAAATCCGTCGACGGCGCGCCGGTGGTGTTGCGCCCCTGCAGAAGGACCGTGGCGCCGGGATCGTCATTGGCCGTGTTGTAGTCGGCGATCAGATTGGCTTCAAACTTGGGTGTGGGCGTCCAGCGCAATGCGGCGCGCACCCCGGCATGCTCGTACCCTCCCTCTTCGCCGAGCTTACAGTCCGAAGACGTCGTGGTCGCAGGGACGCCAGATCCCGGGTTGAGGCACCCATAGTCGAGCCGGGTGACATAGCCGTCCTGACGCTCGTAGGCGCCCGAAAGTCGCAGCGCCAGCTTGTCGTCGATCAGCGGAAGGCTGACATTGCCCTTCAGCGCGAGATGATCATCGGAGCCATAGCCGACCGTGATCGCCCCGCCGAGCACGTTGGCCGGGGGCTGGGAGAACAGGCGGATGGCGCCGCCGATCGAATTGCGCCCCGTGAGCGTGCCTTGGGGACCCCGCAGGATTTCCACCCGCTGGACGTCAATCAGATCGAGCGCCGACCCGAACAGGGTCGGATGATAGACATCGTCGATATAGATGCCGACGCCCGGTTCGAGCGCGAAGTTGAAGTCGTAGGCGCCGATGCCGCGAATATAGATGGACGGCGTCTGGCCGAAGCCCGCGTTGCCCTTCTGGATCACCACATTGGGCGCGCTGGCCGCCACGTCGGTGACGTTGGTCTGGTTGCGCGCCTCGAGCATTTCGGAAGTGATCGCCGTGATCGCGATCGGCGTCTGCTGCAGGTTCGTGCCCCGGAACTGCGCCGTGACGACGATATCCTCGACCTGGACCGAGTCGTCCGGCTGGGTCTTGGGCTCCGGCGTCGTTTGGGCCGAAGCCGATCCGGCGGCAAGAAGTCCGCCCAGAAGCGCGAGGCTCGCGCCAGAGAACAACGCCGCACGACGACGCCACGTTTGAATGACCATGATTTCTCCCCAAATGTTATTTATGTTTCGCCCGGCTTATTAAGCTGCCGGTACGATCGTCTGACTAAGGCAGCATGATACCTGCCCGCATCCCTTCAATATCGGACTGTAGTTTAGTCCGCATTGCGAACGCTCAGGGCGGAGGCGGCGGCCCCTTTACTGATGCCATCCCGAGCTTCTTCATGGACAGGCGCGCAGCCGATCGTTCGTACTGCAATCCGGGATTTGTCCGGGCCATGGAAATGTCGCGGAAATAGCGCTGCATCCGGGTGCCGTTCCGGGCCGAAATGCTCGTCCCCGCCGCCGTGTAGAGCATGTCCACAGCCTCGAAGGCCAGCCGCGCCGCCTGTTGCAGGCCGGCCTGGATCAACATGTCGTCGAACTCCGTGTACAGGCGAACGTCCTCGACCCCGCGGCCGCAGAACATCTCATAGTTCCGCGCGCCGCCGTTCAGCGCCTGGGCCGCCGCCTCCAGTCGACCCATCGCCAGGCCGTGGGCCCGGTAATAGTCCTCAAGGCTGGACCCTGGCCCCGGCGCCGGCGGGGCGCTTTGCTTGGTCTTGATGATCGACTCGAACTCGTCCATCGCAGCGTAGCCCAGACCGACGATGATCGAGGAAATCTCGGTCTGGAAGAAACCGAACATGCGGCCCGCATAGAGCGGGTTGCCATGGACCTTGTAGCCTTCCAGCGTCTCGATCTTCATCTCGAAGACATTCTGACGGGCGAGGAATTCATCCGGAATGAAGGCGTTCTCGATCTTGACGCTGTTCGAGCCGCTGGCTCGCAGGCCAATGACATCGCCCCAGTTGTCGAGCATCTTCCAGTCGGCCCGGGGGATGATGGCCGCGCCCATCTGCGGCGGGCCGCCGGCCGGGCCGTCTTCGATACGGACACCGACGATGGCGTGGGTCGAATAGGGGACGCCGGAGCAATAGTCCCACAGGCCGTTGACGATCCAGCCGCCGTCGACCCGTTTGGCGACGCCTGACGGAATGCCGCGCATCGGCGCGGCGAAATGGCCGTCCTCGCCAAAGATCTTCGCCTGGGCGGACCGGCTGTAGAGGGCCGCGACATTCAGCGCGTGCCCGGAGGCCAGGGTCAGACACCAGCCGGTGCCGGGGCAGCCCCGCGCGATCTCGACCATGACGCGCGAAAACGTCGCCAGATCGAACTCATAGCCGCCGAACATCCGGGGTTGCAGGAGGCGGTAAAAGCCGGCCGCCGTGAACCGCTCGTGCATTTCCGGGGAGTAGGTTCCGCGCGCTTCCGTCGCGGCCTGGTCGGCCAGCAGGAGCGGTCGCAGGTCGATGGCGCGCTGGATGATCTGCTCCGGGGTCAGACCGGGCTCGGGCTGCGCCAGGGCGGTGTCCGCGGCCGGCGCGCGCGCCTTCAGGGTGAGTGTCATCTCGTGTTCGCTCGCGTTTCGGGCGTCCAGGGCGCCAGGGCAAAGGCTCTTCGAGATCCTGAACGCGTCTCGAAGAGTTCCCGCTGATCTCGCCGTCGCCGGGGTCGGATGACAAGGAAGAGCCGCCGTTCGTCCGCCTTGCGTACCCCTCACGCTTTCGCGCTGCCGCGACCGAGGGGGCTCAGGCCGGGGCGACCGGGGCCTGGGCCACGTTCAGGACCATGGCCAGCAGTGCGTAATAGCCGCAGAGGACGCACAGATCGATCAGGGCCGCCTCGCCCAACAGCCCCCTCACCGCCGCGAATGTGGCGTCGTCAACACGGGTGGTGGCGTGCAGCTGGACGCAAAACTCATGAACCAGCGCCTGGTCACGGCTCAGGGCGGTGGGCGGCGCGCCGCGTTCGATCTGGGCGATCGCCGAGCGGTCCACGCCCGCCTGCTCCGCCAGGGGCGCATGGGCCGCCCATTCGTAGTCCTGGCTCCACGCCCGCGCCGTCACCAGCACGGCGAGCTCCCGCAGGTCGGCCGGCAGGAGGCCGTCATAGCGGAGATAGGCCCCCAGGCGCTGGACGCGATCAAAGGCCTCCGGACTGTGCAGAAGAACGGCGAACGGGCCCCTTACGGCGCCGCGGGGTCCGCTTTCCACCGCCTCCGCGACCCGCCTCTGGGCCTCTGTCCTGGCCTCCGGCAGGACGGGGCTGATCCTCGGGGTGCGGGCCGTCGTCATGACACCGTGTCTCGCGTTGCTGAGGCCTTCGTCCTTGCCGTCTGGCGCTCCTGGCCGCACGGGCCACGGGCGGCGCGGTCCGCGTGGCGCACGATCCGGACCGGCCCGCCTCCCGTACGCCACGCGGACGCCTTTCGATTCCGATCGCGCGCCCGGCGCGGGAGCGGGTCTCTTCGGCCGACCCCGGTGGGCGACGCTGCGACCCGCGACCGCCTCCAAACCTGAACGAAGACGACAGGAGTACCCTTTGGCTCGCGCGTTTCTGTGTGACGGCCTGCGGACGCCCTTCGGCCGGTACGGCGGCGCCCTGTCCTCGGTCCGCGCCGACGACCTCGCGGCGCTTCCGCTTCGCGCCTTGACCGCACGCCATCCGGGCCTCGACCCGGAGGCGATCGACGAGGTCATCCTGGGCTGCGCCAACCAGGCCGGCGAGGACAACCGCAATGTCGCGCGCATGGCCCTGTTGCTGGCCGGACTGCCCGAGACCGTGCCGGGCGTGACGGTGAACCGCCTCTGCGCCTCAGGGCTCGACGCTGTCGCCCTGGGCGCCCGCTCGATCATGGCCGGGGAAGCGGATGTGATCCTCGCCGGCGGGGTCGAGAGCATGAGTCGTGCGCCTTTCGTCATGGGCAAACCCGACGCCGCCTTCTTCAGGTCGGCCCGGCTGGAGGACACCACCATCGGCTGGCGCTTCGTCAATCCGCGGATGGCGGAGGCCTACGGCGTCGATTCCATGCCGGAGACCGCCGAGAACGTCGCGGACGCCTACGGGGTCGGTCGCGAGGACCAGGACGCCTTCGCTGTCCGCAGCCAGCAGCGCGCGCGCGCCGCCATCGACAGCGGTTTCTTCAAGGACGAGATCCTGCCGGTCGAATACGCCGTGAAGGGCGGTACGAACGCATGCGCCGAGGACGAACACCCCCGCGAGACCAGCCTTGACGCGCTCGCCCGCCTGAAACCCGTCGTGCGGCCGGGGGGAACCGTCACCGCGGGCAATGCCTCGGGCGTCAACGACGGCGCCGCGGCCCTGATCCTCGCCAGTGAAGCAGCCGTCCGGCGCCACGGGCTGACGCCGCGCGCCGTCATCCTCGGCGCCGCCTCCGCCGGGGTCGCGCCCCGCGTGATGGGTGTCGGCCCCACGCCCGCTGTGAACAAGCTGTTGACGCGGCTCGAACTCTCCATCGCCGGCTTCGACGTCATCGAACTCAACGAGGCTTTCGCGGCCCAGGCCCTGGCGGTGCTCCGCGCCCTGGGTCTGCCGGACGACGCGCCGCAGGTGAACCCCAACGGCGGAGCGATCGCCCTGGGCCACCCCCTGGGCGCCTCGGGGGCCCGGCTTGTCCTGACGGCGTTGCGACAGCTCGAGGCGACGGGAGGACGGCGCGCCCTGGCCACGATGTGCGTCGGGGTCGGTCAGGGATCGGCCCTGGCGCTCGAGCGGCTTTAGCGCGGTGCCCGCCACGCGAATCCTGCAAGCCGACCGCCGCATGCTGCAGGACCAAAGGCCACGCGGACCTTACCACGATGCAGCCCCGGCAGCGCCCGCTGCGGGCTCTCCCCCGGCCTGCAGCCGGGGGCGTCAAACACAGGGCGTGATGCGCAAGGGAGGCGTCGATGACCACCGGATTTGATGTGAAGGCCCCAACCGCCACCGCCTGGGACACCACCCGTGAATTCCGCACGGTCGCTCTGCTGACCCTGGCGTTCGGTCTGGTCGGCCTCGACCGGTGGGTGATCGCGCCCCTGGCGCCGGTCATGATCGCGGACCTCGGCCTGACGCCGCAGGCGATGAACCTGCTCATCGCGGCCCTCGGCGTGACCTGGGGCGTCGCGGCGATGCTGATGGGGGGCCTCTCCGACCGTATCGGCCGGCGCAAGACCCTCGTGCCGGCCCTGATCGGCTTCTCCGTACTTTCGGCCTTCTCGGGCTTCGCGACGGGTTTCGCCACCCTTCTTCTGGCGCGGGCCGCCATGGGGGTGTGCGAGGGCGCCTTCGCACCCGCCAGTTTCGCGGCGACGGCGGAGGCGTCGAAGCCGGTCCGGCGCGGCTTCAACCAGGGCCTGCAGCAAAGCGCCTTCGCCCTGTTCGGTCTCGGCTTCGGTCCCCTGATCGCCACCCAGCTCCTGCAGGTCGTGGACTGGAGGGTGATCTTCATGCTGGTGGCCGCGCCGGGACTGATCCTGGCGGTCCTGATCTGGCGAACTTTGAAGCCTGCCCCGGAGACTGCGCCGGAGACTGCGCCGGCGCCGGCCGCACAGATGGCTCCGGCTGCGCCCGTCGAGCGCGCCAGCTTCCGCGACGTCTTCGCCCACCGGAACGTGGGTCTGGGGATGGCGACCCTGCTGTGCGCGATGTGCGGCATCTTCGTGCTGAGCGCCAACACGCCGCTCTATCTGATCGAACACCTGCATCTGACGCCGATCCAGATGGGGATCGTCACCTCGGCGATCGGCTTTGGCGGTTTCTGCGGTCAGTGGGGGCTTCCTGCCCTGTCGGACTACATCGGCCGGCGGGCCGCCGCGGCGGTCGGCTTCGGACTCGGCGCCGTGTTCCTGCTCCTCTTCATGCTGACGGGGCCGCAGGTTCCCCGGCTGTTCGTCACCCTGTTCCTCTCCACGGGTTTCAGCTTCGGCCTGCTTTCACTGATCACGGGCCCGATCGCCGCCGAAGCCGCCCCGCCCGGCCGGCTCTCGACCACCGCCGGCCTGATCATCGGCAGCGGCGAGATCTTCGGCGGCGGCCTGGCCCTGGTCATTGCGGGTCTGATCATCGGCGCCTTCGGCCTGCCGGCCATGCTCGTCCTGGCGCTCGGCGGTCTGGTCGTCGGCCTGGGACTGACCCCATGGCTGAAGGAAACGGCGCCGCGGCGACGCTCATCACCGGATCGGATTTCCTGATGCCCCCGTTCACCTACACCGCCCTGCCCTCCAAGGTGACCTTCGGCGCCGGCGCCCTCGGCCAGCTCGGCGCAGAGATCAGCGCCCTCGGCTGCCGACGCGCCTTGCTCCTGTCCACGCCCGAGCAGGCCGGGACGGTCGAGGCCTTGCGCGACACGCTGGGAGATCTGGCGGTCGGGGTCTTCACCGGCGCCGTGATGCATACTCCGGTCGATGTCACGGCGGCGGCGGTTCGTGTCGCGACAGACCTCGACGCCGACTGCCTGGTGTCGCTGGGAGGCGGATCGACCATCGGCCTTGGCAAGGCGATCGCCCTCCGGACCGATCTGCCCCAGATCGCGATCCCGACGACCTATGCGGGGTCGGAAGCCACGCCCATCCTCGGTCAGACCGAGAACGGCGTGAAGACCACGCAGCGCACGCTCAAGGTGCTGCCTGAGGTCATCCTGTACGACGTCGATCTGACCCTGACCCTGCCCACGGCGATGACGGTCACCTCCGCCATGAACGCCATGGCCCACGCCGCGGAAGGACTCTACGCCCGCGACGGAAATCCCGTCATCGCCATGATCGCCGAAGACGGGCTCCGCGCCCTCGCCCGCGCCCTGCCCGCCATCATCGCCGAACCGACGGACCGGGACGCGCGATCCGACGCGCTGTACGGCGCCTGGGCCTGCGGCACCACGCTCGGCGTCGTCGGCATGTCGCTGCATCACAAGCTCTGCCACGTTCTGGGCGGAGCCTTCGACCTGCCGCATGCGGAGACCCACACGGTCGTGCTGCCCCACGCCATGGCCTACAACGCGGCCGCCGCCCCGCAGGCGATGGACCGGATCGCCCGCGCCATCGGCGCGGCGGACGCCGCCAATGGACTGTTCGACCTGGCGCGATCGCTGAACGCTCCGGTCTCGCTGGCGTCGCTCGGCATGCCCGCAGATGGCATCGATCGGGCGATCGAGCTCGTGCTCAGCGCGCCGTACTGGAATCCGGAGCCTCTGGAAGAGACGCGGCTGCGGCGGCTTCTGGAAAACGCCTATTCCGGGGCGCGGCCGGAGCTGCCGGCATGACGCGCCCGGACGAAGAGGCCATCACCCAGGCGGTGATCGCGCGGTTCGGGCAGACGCCCGACCCGCGCCTGAAGACGATCGTCACCGAACTGACCCGATCCCTCCATGGGTTCGTCCAGGCGGTCGAGCCGACCTTCGACGAATGGCTGGCGGCGATCCGGTTTCTGACCGAGGTGGGCCAGATGTCGACCGGTTCGCGCCAGGAGTTCATCCTGCTGTCGGATACGCTCGGCGTTTCCATGCTCGTCGACGCCATCAATCACCGGCAGGCCGAAGGGGTCACGGAATCGACCGTCCTTGGCCCGTTCTTCGTCGAAACGGCCCCCAGCCTGCCGGACGGCGTCGATATCGCTTCGGGCGAGGCGGGCGAGCCACTCTACGTCGAGGTGACCATCGCCGATCTCGACGGCCGGCCCGTCGCAGACGCCGAGATCGACGTCTGGCAGTCCGATGCGGAAGGCTTCTACGATGTTCAGCGCGAGGGGCTCGAGACCCACTCGCTTCGGGCCAGACTCACGAGCGGACCGGACGGCAGGGCCCGGTTCTGGTCCATCCTGCCCACCCCCTATCCCATTCCCGACGATGGCCCGGTGGGCCGGATGCTCCAGGCGACCAGGCGACATCCCTGGCGGCCCGCCCACCTGCATTTCAAGATCTCGACTCCTGACCGTGAGCCCCTGATCACCCATCTCTTCGTTCGCGACAGCGCCTATCTCGATTCCGACGCGGTCTTCGGCGTCAAGGACACGCTGATCTGCGACTTTCCCAGCCACCCGGCGGGAGTCGCACCCGACGGGCGGATGCTGGACCGTCCATGGCGATCGCTCGAGCACGCCTTCCGCCTGCCGCTGCGGAAATAGGGGACCTGCGTCGTTCGCAAAGCGGACGAACACCTATCGCCCGTGATCGTCTCCGGCCTTCTGGCACAGGATGGCCGACAGGCGGGGTGGCGCTCGCCGGTCGGTTCA
>Ga0209023_10004006_pt1 | contig 17115 bp, 18 predicted proteins | sample LakOneMetagenome_FD_187468 | JGI IMG/M metagenome (GOLD analysis project Ga0209023, IMG submission 187468) | Freshwater and sediment microbial communities from Lake Erie, Canada (SPAdes) (version 2) | ecosystem: Environmental > Aquatic > Freshwater > Lentic | place: Lake Erie, Canada... | reverse complement strand
TGTTTAGCCCGGGGACATAGCTGACGCCTGTTCGGACACATCACTGACACTTTTGCCAGCCGTCAAGTCGATCGATCCGACCAGCCAGCTGGCAAAGTAGATTCCGTAGAGGCCTTCGCGCGTGAGCGGCCTGATGGCGAGCCGCTCGCGCGCGAAGGCCTGAGGGACTTTCCACATCCGTCCCTTGAAGGAGATGTAATGGCGGGTCGAGGACACGGTGCGGACGATCTCACGGCTGTCGTATTCGACCTTGGGAAGTCGATCAGGCATCGGGCGCGAACTGGGCCGATAGCGGCTGGCAGGAACATCCATTCCGAGGGCTTCATGAGGCCGTTCCAGATTGTACACCATGCGCCAGGCATCGAGGGCCTGCTGGACCTCGATCAGGGTGCGGAAGCGCCGCATGGCGAACACTTCGTCCTTTAGCGTGCGATGGAAGCGCTCGTTCTTGCCGCGAGCCTGCGGGTGACGCGGCCGGGCATGAATCACCCTGACGCCGAGCTTGAGCAGCCAAACCTTGAGACCGGTCCAGCGTACGCCCGAGGTGTCGCCCCAAGGCGAGCCGTTGTCGGTGTAGAAGGCGTCAGGCAAGCCATAACGGCGGAAGGTCGCTGTCAGATGGTCCTGCACGGTAAGCCGTTGTTCGTTGGCGCAGGCCTGCAGACACAACACATAACGGGAGTGATCGTCGACCATGGTCAGCGGATGGCAGTCGGTTCCGTTGATCAACGGCATGTGGCCTTTGAAGTCCATCTGCCACAACAGATTTGGAGCTTCCTTCTCGAACCGATGCCCCGGATTCGGCGGCGCATTCTCCGTCGGGTTGACCCGGCCGTTCCGGCACAGGATCTGATGCACCGTGGACGGCGCCGGCGCCGCTCCTCCATCCCGCTTCAGACAGTGTGCAATCTTGCGGGCACCCCAGGCCGGATGCTTGTCGCGCGCCATCAGCACCCGCGCTTCGGTCGCGACTTCACTCCGTTTGGGCATGACATGCGGCCGACGCGAACGGTCGGCCAGTTCCCGATCGCCGGCCTGCCAGCGCCGCAACCATTTGTAACCGATATCGGGACTGACGCCGAACCGGCGGCATAATTCCCGCCGGTTCGCCCCGTCCAGCATGGCCAGCCGGACAAACTCGTGCCGCTCGTTCATCACCGACACCTCTCGCCACGGCATGGAAGCCTCCTCAAACGGGGTTTCCAGCCATTATCGATGTGTCAGCTATGTCTCCGAACACCTGTCAGTGATCTGTCCGGGCTAAACAGGATGCGGGTGATCCAGTATTCAGGGGCGTTCATGACTCAATCGACAGGCTGTGGCGTACTGGATCCCCCGCATGCGCGGGGGATGACGACCACGTTTTCGCGATGGGTTCAATCCCGTGCGATGATCTCGCGTTCGCCGGCGTGAAGGTTGGCGGGGTTGAGCAGGTCGCCGGCGCGGCGGCGGACCAGGAATTTCGGGCGGCGGCCGCGGATGGCGTTGTGGCGGCGGCGGCGGGCGGCGGGTTCGCGCACCTTGTCTTCCGGCAATTGCGGAAGCGTGAAGATCTCGCTCCACATCTGCCAGGCGGATGCGATCTCTTCTGCGTCGGAGCTGACGAGAAGCGGTACGGAAAGCGAGGGATCGCGATGCACCAGCACCAGCGCCTGCGCGTCGTCGAGGCCGCGAAGACCGATGCCGAGAAAATCGCGAACGCTGATATTGACGGCCATGCGCATGCCCTGGACGGCACGGCGCAGCACGACGCGTTCGCGGTGAAGTTCGATGTTCCGCACATTGCCGTCGGCGCGCACATCGTGCGCATCGAAGCGAAGCGGGAGGGAAAGAGGGTCGAGCCGCAGTGCACGGCTCGACCCGGCGGGATTGATCCCGCTTGTTGCTGTTTGACGCCCCACGGCTTTTATCTCCCCGCCGGGATTATGCTCCCGGTCGATACGTGAGACCTTAGCCGACGCGTTTCCGTATCGGCTTAAAAAGGCTGGTTAACCCATGGTCACCTGCCGCGCTTCTGCCCGCATGATTGACAAGACCTTGGCCCACATGATTGACGAGAGGTTGCCGCGATGCCGAAAATGATTGGCATTTGACGCCGCAAAATGCTTGAAATCCCGGTGAATCGGGCACATCTGATGTATCAGCCGGTTTGCGCCGAAGCCCCCTTCATTGTCAGGAATTCTGTTTGTGAACTCTTCACCATCCACGGATCAGCCGCTTTCCCGCCCCGCCGCGAACTCTGACCTGTTCGACCAATCGGCGCTGGCGACGCTGGCGCAGCGCCTGGTCGAGGCGGCCAGGCGCGCCGGCGCCGATGCCGCCGACGCGGTCGCGGTCCGCGGCGTCTCGCAGGGCGTCGAGGTGCGCGACGGGCGCGTGGAGGAATCCGAGCGGTCGGAGGGCGACGATGTCGGACTGCGCGTGCTGGTGGGGCAACGCCAGGCCGTGGTCTCGACCAACGACGTTTCCGGTGACGGCATCGCCAAACTGGCCGAGCGCGCAGTGGCGATGGCGCGCGTCGCGCCCGATGACAAATTTGTCGGTCTTGCCGACCCCTCGCTGCTGGCACGCGAATTCCCCGATCTGGACCTGCTGGACAAGCAGGTTCCGACCACGGCCGAACTGGAACGCCGCGCCTGCGAGGCCGAAGCGGCGGCGCTGGCGATCAAGGGCGTCACCAAATCCGGCGGCGCTTCGGCCTCGAGCGGAATAGGCGGCATGGTGCTGGTGACCTCGACCGGCTTCCACGGCTCTTATTTGCGTTCGAGCCAGGGCATCTCGATGACCGCGATCTCCGGTGAGGGCACCGGCATGGAGCGCGACTACGATTTCACCTCGGCGCCGCACGCGTCCGATCTCGCTTCGCCCGAGAGCGTCGGCCGCAAGGCCGGCGAGCGCACGGTGGCGCGCGCCAATCCGCGCAAGGTTGAAACCTGCAAGGTACCCGTGGTGTTCGATCCCAGGGTATCGGGTTCGCTGGTCGGCCATCTCGTCGGCGCCATCAACGGCGCCTCGATCGCGCGCAAGACCAGTTTTCTGAAGGACCGGCTCGGCGAGCAACTCTTCTCCAAAGACATTCGCATCATCGATGACCCCTTGAGAGTTCGCGGATTGCGTTCGCAAACCTTCGACGCCGAAGGCGTCAAGGTGAAGCGGCACGCGCTGATCGACGAGGGCGTGCTGACCACGTGGCTGCTGGATTCCGCGACCGCCCGCGAACTCGGCATGGTCACGACCGGACACGCCCATCGCGGCGTCTCCTCCTCGCCGTCGCCGGGGTCGTTCAACCTGCACCTCGAGGCAGGCCGCGTGACGCCGAAGGAATTGATCTCGGACATCAAGCAGGGCTTTTACGTCACCGACCTGATCGGCTCCGGCGTCAATGGCGTGACCGGTGACTACAGTCGCGGCGCGTCCGGGTTCTGGATCGAGAACGGCGAGATCACCTATGCCGTCAGCGAAGTGACGATCGCGGGGCATCTGCTGCCGATATTCAAATCGCTGACTGCGGCCAACGACCTGGAATTCCGCTACGGCGTCAATGCGCCGACCTTGCGCATCGAGGGCTTGACGCTTGGCGGACGCTGACACGGCGACAAAGATTTCCGCGCGTGACGCGGCGCTGCTGGAGGATACGGTGCGTGAGGCCGGCGCGCTGGCCAAGGCGATGTTCCGCACCGAACTGAAGAACTGGACCAAGGGCGCCTCGTCGCCGGTCTCGGAAGCCGATATCGCCGTCAACGACCTGGTGGAGCAGAAGCTGCGTTCGGCGACGCCGGACTACGGCTGGTTGTCGGAAGAGAGCGCCGACGATGACGTGCGCCTCGGCCGGCCACTGGTCTGGATCGTCGATCCGATCGACGGCACCCGGGCCTATCTCGCCGGCCGCGAGGACTGGTGTGTCAGCGTGGCACTGGTCTCAGGCCGCGAGCCGGTACTGGCGGCGGTGTTCGCGCCGATGACCGACGAATTTTTCTCCGCCGTACGCGGGCAGGGCGCGACGCTGAACCGGCAGCAGGTCTCGGCCTCGGTCGGCACCGGCCTCGATTTCTCCCGCATGGCCGGTCCGAAGCCGCTGGTGCAGCGGCTCAGTCCGACCGCCGACGAAATCACACTGTTTCCGCGTATAGGATCGCTGGCGCTGCGGCTGTGCCGGGTCGCCGACGGCAGCCTCGATGCCGCTTTTGCAGGCGGCCAAAGTCGCGACTGGGACCTTGCCGCGGCCAATTTGATCGTGCAGGAAGCGAATGGTAGAATGACGGCGCTCTCGGGGGATGCGATTGAGTACAATCGCCGGGAGGTGACGCATGGGGTGCTGGTAGCTGCGGGACGCGATCGACATGCGCGCATTGTCGGGCATTTTCGAGATCGTCCGCTGCCCTGAACCCGTAAAGCTACGCGCCGCAAAATCCGTTGCCACACGTCACGTCTCTTGCGCTATACACTTGAGCTTGCCGGGCACCTCGTTAGGAAAGACCATCATGCCAGATAGTGCCCAGCCGCAACTGCTCCACCTCGTCATCGGCGGCGAACTGACCGATCTCGAACACAACACGTTCAAGGATCTCGACAAGGTCGAGGTCGTCGGCGTGTACCCCAACTACGCCACCGCGCTTGCGGCCTGGAAGGCGAAGGCGCAGCAGACCGTGGACAATGCCCACATGCGCTATTTCGTGGTTCATCTCCACCGGCTGCTCGATCCGAGCGAAGACGCGAAGCACTCCCATTGAAACGACTATTTCGCGATTTGCTGCGCAGCAGCTGGGTTCAGCGCGCGCTGGGTTTCCTCGCGGCTGAATACCTGCGGCTGGTCTGGCTGACCAACCGCTTCAGCTACCTGCCGGCCGACGTCTATGAAATCGTCGAACCGCAGATGCCGGCGATCTTCGCGTTCTGGCACGGCCAGCACCTGATGACGCCGTTCATCAAGACCAAGGCGAGCTACCGCGCCAAGGTCCTGATCTCGCGGCATCCCGACGGCGAATTCAACGCGATTGCGGTGGAGCGGCTCGGCATCGGCACCATTCGCGGCTCCGGCGATCACGGCGGCGCGTTTCACCGCAAGGGCGGCGTCGGCGCGTTCCGGGAGATGGTGCAGGCGCTGCAGGACAACTGGAACGTGGCTACCACCGCCGACGTACCGAAGCGGGCACGGGTCGTCGGCCTCGGCGTCATCATGCTGGCGCGGGAGTCCGGCCGGCCGATCATGCCGTTCGCCATGGTCACCAGCCGCTTCATCCGGTTGAAGAACTGGGATTCCACCACCATCAATTTGCCCTTCGGGCGCGGTGTCGTGGTAGGCATTGAGCCGGTTTACGTGCCGCCGGACGCCGATGCCGAGACCATGGAAAAATTGCGGCTGCAGGTAGAGACTTATCTGATCGAAGCCACCCGGCTCGCCTATGCGGCGGTCGGGCGCCCGGAGGCCGCCTTTGGCTGAACCGCTGCCGATGACGTTGCGCGTCTACCGGAAACTGTCGTCCGCGATGGTGCCGCTGTCGCCTGCGTTGATCAACCGGCGGCTCAAGCTCGGCAAGGAAGACCCGGCGCGCGTCGGCGAGCGCCGTGGCGTCAGCGCCGATGTCCGCCCGGCCGGGCCGCTGGTGTGGATTCACGGCGCCAGTGTCGGCGAGGTGCTGGCGGCGGCGGCCCTGATTGAGCGGCTGCGTGCGCTCAACCTGCGCATCCTCCTGACCTCGGGCACGGTGACGTCGGCGGCAATCGTCGCCAAGCGGTTTCCGCCTGACGTGATCCATCAATACGTGCCGTACGACTCACCGCGTTACGTCACGCGTTTCCTCGATCACTGGCGGCCCTCGCTGGCGCTGTTCATCGAGTCCGACCTGTGGCCGAACCTGATCCTGTCGAGCGCGGCGCGGCGGCTGCCGATGGTCCTGATCAACGGCAGGATGTCGCAGCGCTCGTTTCCGCGCTGGCGCCGGGTTTCCAACACCATCTCGGCGCTGCTCGGCCGGTTCGACGTCTGTCTCGCGCAATCCCAGGTCGATGGCGAGCGTTTCGCGGCGCTCGGCAGCCGCAACGTCGTCGTCACCGGAAACCTCAAGCTCGACGTCCCGGCGCCGCCGGCGGATTCTGCGAAGCTCGAACGGCTGCTGTCGATGACGCGGGGGCGGCCGATCGTGGTCGCAGCCTCGACCCATCCCGGCGAGGAAGATATCCTGGTCGAGACCCACAAGACCCTGGCCGGATTCTTTCCCGGGCTGCTCACCGTGATCGTGCCGCGTCATGCCGATCGCGGCGCCGCGATCGGTGGCCTGATCACCGCGTCGGGGCTCAAGACCGCGTTGCGCTCGCGCGAGGAATTGCCGAGCGCTTCGACCGATATTTATGTCGGCGATACCATGGGCGAGATGGGCCTGTTCTACCGGCTGGCGCCGATCGTATTCATGGGCGGATCGATGGTCGAGCATGGCGGACAGAATCCGATCGAAGCCGTCAAGCTCGGCGCCTCCGTGGTCCACGGACCCCACGTCTTCAATTTCAGCGATGTCTATGAAGCGCTCGATGCCGCCCATGGCGCGCGGCGCGCCGATACGCCGGACGCGCTGGTGAAGCAGCTCGGCCAGTTGCTCGCCGATCCCAAGGTGCGCAGCGCCCAGCTTGCGGCCTCCGAGCGCGTGGTCGGCGAACTCGGCGGCGCGCTGGAGCGGACGCTCGCCGCACTGGAGCCGTATTTGCTGCAGTTGCGGATCGAGATGGGAGCGGCCAATGCGTGAGCCGGGCTTCTGGCACGGCCCGTCTTCGTGGAGATCGCATCTGTTGAGACCGCTTGGCGCGCTCTATGGCGCCATCGCTGCCAAGCGCCTCAAGCGCAAAGGTCTCGACGCCGGCATCCCCGTGCTCTGCGTCGGCAACTATCACGTCGGCGGCGCCGGCAAGACGCCGACAGTGCTGGCGCTGGCGAAGCTGTTGCGCGAACTCGGCGAGACGCCGGTCGTGCTGAGCCGTGGCTATGGCGGCAAACTTCATGGACCGGTCCGGGTCGATCCCTTGAGGCATGCGGCTTCCGATGTCGGCGACGAACCGCTGATGATGGCCAGCCAGGTGCCGGTGGTGGTCGCGCGCAAGCGCGCCGACGGCGTGCCGCTGGCGAAATCATCAGGTGCCAGCGTGATCCTGATGGACGATGGCTTCCAGTCGCCGGCGATCGAAAAGGATGCGTCGCTGATCGTGATCGACGGTGGCCGAGGCATCGGCAACGGGCAGGTGTTCCCCGCGGGTCCGTTGCGCGCGCCGCTGAAGCCGCAACTGGCGCGCACCGACGCGCTCGTCGTGATTGGCACCGGTACCGCTGCTGAAGCGGTGGCAGCGGAGGTGGCGGCGCAAGGCAAGCCGGTGCTGCGCGCGCATCTGCAGCCGGATGCGACGCAGGTCGCCACGCTGCGCGGCAGGCGCGTGCTGGCCTTCGCCGGCATCGGCGATCCCGCCAGATTCTTCGCGACGCTCGAAGCCAACGGCATCGAAGTGACGCGGCGGCGCGCGTTCGCCGATCATCATGCGTTCGCGCAGAGCGAGATCGAAGGTCTGGTCGCGGAAGCCGCGCGCGATGGCCTGCTGCTGGTGACGACAGAAAAGGATCTGGCGCGGCTTACGCGCGCCGGCAGCCTGCCGGAGTGGGCGCAGTCAATCAAGTCGTTCGCAGTGACGCTCGAATTCGACGATGCGGAGGCTCTGCGGAAATTCGTCGCGGCGCGCCTGTTCAGGGCGCGCGAGCGCGGCGATTAGCTCTGGCCGTTCACGGCGCCGGGAAAATGCCGTTGCAGAACCGCGGTCGGAACCGAATAGGCTTCCTGGAGATCGACGCTCCAGTACTTCAGTTCGTCGAGCGGGATCCGCACGTCGGTAATGGCGCAACGCACATAGGTTCCGGGCGAGATCACGCGGAAATCGCCGTCCAGATATTGCACCTGCGCTTCGCCATTCCCCGAGGGACCGAATTTATTCAGCACCGTCAAACTCTCCGATCGGCCCGCCCGTCACCGGTGCGGCCAAGTGTATTTTCGGGATTCGATCTATCATAAATAGGTCTAACTGTCCGCCCCCGGAAACCACCTAGTTGTGATGAATTTGGGGCCGATCTGCATGATAAACTTGGCTTCATGGCCCGCTGCACCTGCAGCGCCGGCATGATCCGACCGAGACCGATGCGCCTTCCGTCAGCAATGCTATTCCTGACACTTCTCGCCGTGACCCCGGTCGCGGCCGCGGCGCCGTTGCCGGCCCCGCACCAGGTCGATATTCCCGCCGACAAGCTCACGTTGCATGCGCAGCTCTACAAGCCGGACGGCGACGGACCGTTTCCCACCGTGATTGCGCTGCATGGCTGCGGCGGACTCGGAGGACATTCCGAGCCGGTGCTGCCGCGCTACCGCGACTGGGCGGAGCAACTCGTGAAGACCGGTCATGCGGTGCTGCTGCCGGATAGTTACGGCTCGCGCGAACTCGGGCCGCAATGCCGCGTCAAGGAACGTCGCGTGTTCGCCCGCCGCGAGCGGGTGGCCGACATCACCGCGGCGCGGCTATGGCTGTCGCAGCAGGCCTGGGTTGCGCACGATCGCGTCAGCCTGATGGGATGGGCCGGCGGCGGCAGCGCCTTGCTGTGGGCGGTGCGGCCGCAACTGGCGTCGCGCAATACGCTGCCTGATTTCCGTTCGGCGATCGCGTTCTATCCGGACTGCCGCACTTCCTCCGGCCTCGGCTGGAGCGCGCGGGTGCCGACATTGCTCTTGATCGGAGCCAAGGACGATATCAGCTCGCCCACCGCCTGCCGCACGATGATCGACGGCGCACGGGGCCGCAGTGCGCTGACGCGGATTGAAGTCTATCCCGGCGCGCCGCACGACTTCGATCGCGCCAACCTGCCGCTACATGCCCTCGGCGGCGGTGATGCGGCGCAGCCGGAGCGCGGCCATATCGGCACTGATGCAGACGCGCGTTCGGACTCCCAGGCGCGCGTCGCCGAATGGCTGGCGCGCTAGAAAATACGTCAGACAAATAGCTAGAACAGACTGCCCTGATCGACCGGCTTGTTCACGCGCTTGGCCGCCATCGTCTTGGTCTCACGAGGTGCTGGCTGCGCCGGGCTTGCGGGGGCCGACGTCGCCGGCGGCCGGTCGCCGTCCGCGGTGACGCCGACGCGGCCATCGGCGAATTCGATCGACAGATGCGCGTTGGGTCCGATGGCGGCTGCGGCATGCAGCGCATGCCCGTGGGCATCGCGCACCAGGGCAAAGCCGCGCGCCAGCACGCCGCGATAGGACAGTGCCGACAATAACTGCCCGCTGGACGCCACACGCGCTTCCAGCCGTTGCATCGCCGTCACCAGCGCGCGGCGGGCGCGCTCGGCGAGGCGCTGCGCACGCTCGCGGTCGCGCGCGATGGCGTTGCGCTGAGCCTGCGCGTTGGCGAGCTTCGAGGCCTTGAGCCGGACCTCGAGCCCGGCAAACCGATCGCGACGCTGGCGCAGCAGCGCACGGGTGGAAAGCTTGATGCGTTCGCCGGAAACCGTCAGGCGTTGCCGGGCGTGTGCGACCTGTCCGTGCAGCACCTTCAGCGTCAGCCCGGCGCTGGCCTGCGCGAAGCGGCGATGATGCGCGTGCGTATTGGCTTTCAGTCCGCGGGGCAGGGCGCCGGCGGCACTGTCGAGCCGTTGCCTGGGGATCGCCAGCAGTTCGGTGGCGGCGGGCAGCGCGCGGGCGGCGGCGCGCAATTCGTTGCGGCGGCTTTCCTGGCTGCGCTGCCAGCAGATCATCGTGCGCCGCGCCAGCGCCGTCACCTCGACGAACAATTCGCTGCGTACCGGCACCGCCATTTCGGCAGCCGCCGTCGGCGTCGGCGCGCGCTTGTCGGCGGCAAAATCGATCAGCGTGATATCGGTCTCATGACCCACCGCCGAGATCAGCGGGATCATGCTGTCGGCGGCGGCGCGCACCACGATCTCCTCGTTGAACGACCACAGGTCCTCCAGCGAGCCACCGCCGCGCGCGACGATCAGGAGATCCGGCCGCGGAATCCTGCTGCCCTCGGGCAGCGCGTTGAAGCCGCGAATGGCGTTGGCGACCTGTTCGGCCGAGCCTTCGCCCTGAACCTTGACCGGCCACACCAGCACCCGGCGCGGAAAGCGGTCCTGCAGCCGGTGCAGGATGTCGCGAATGACGGCGCCGGTCGGCGAGGTGACAACGCCGATCACTTCCGGCAGCCACGGCAGCAATTGCTTGCGCGCCTCGTCGAACAGGCCCTCGGCGGCGAGCTTCTTCTTGCGCTCCTCCATCAGCGCCATCAGCGCGCCGATGCCGGCGGGCTCGATGGCTTCGATCACGATCTGGTATTTCGACGAGCCCGGATAGGTCGTGAGCTTGCCGGTCGCGATGACCTCGAGGCCTTCCTGCGGCTTGAACCGCATCCGCCCGTGGACGCCCTTCCAGATCACGGCCTCGATCTTGGCGCTCTCGTCCTTGAGTGCGAAATAGCAGTGGCCGGAGGAGTGCGGTCCGCGAAAGCCGGAGATTTCGCCGCGGACCCGGACATGCCCGTAGGTGTCCTCCACCGTCCGTTTCAGGGCGGAAGACAGCTCCGAGACGGTCAATTCAGGCGTATTGGTCAGTTTTTCCGCTGCGGGCATGGCAATCGATTCGGCTTTCGGGCTGTCCGCGCAAGGTAGGGATTTCGGTTGCCCCCGCCAATCAACTTGCAATCCAGATAACTCTGTATTATAGAGTTATCTGGATCTAAGCAGAGAGAGGCGTTTCCGCGATGGTGGCTACAATATTGTCGATGTCTTCCAAGCTGGTGGTGCTGGGTCTTGCCGCCGCAGGGCTGGTGACACTCGTACTGGTCGGCATGATCTCGCGGCCGCTGGTGAAGCCGCCGACCTTGCCCTTCATTTCCGAAACGGTACGGGCGGGAGACCGCGAAGGCATCCCGCCCTTGCTGTATTTTCAGGCCCGCGACGGCTCGAGCCTCGCTTACCGCCATTATGTGCCGCGTGAGCCGTCAGCAGGCCGCGTCGCGGTTCTGGTCCATGGCTCATCCGGTTCAAGCCTTGCCGTGCATCCGCTGGCCAAGGCGCTTGCAGCGCGCGGGGTCGAAAGCTTCGTGCCGGACATTCGCGGTCACGGTTCGTCCGGCATGCGCGGCGATATCGGCTATATCGGTCAGCTCGAAGATGACATGGCCGACCTCGTCGGGTTCATCAGGACGACCGTCCCGTCCGCTCCGCTGACATTGGTCGGTCATTCCTCGGGCGGTGCGTTCGCGCTGCGGGTGGCGGGTTCGTCGATCCAGAACCTGTTCACGCGCACCGTGCTGCTGTCGCCATTTCTCGGCACCAAGGCGACTTCCAGCCGGGAAAACGCCGGCGGTTGGGCCAGTCCGAATCTGCCGCGCATTATTGCTCTCAGTCTGCTGCGAGCCGCGGGAATCTCTTGCTGCGAACAGCTTCCCGTGATCGCCTTTGCCGTGCCGCCCAACACGACATCGATTCTGACGGCGGAATATTCCTTCCGTCTGCTGGCGAACTTCGGGGCGCATCGCGACTATCTCGTCGATCTCAATGCTGCCAAAGGGCCGCTGACGCTGATTGCCGGCGCAAATGACGAACTCATGTTCTCCGGGAAATATGAGGAAACGGTACGTCGCTCCCCGACGGCGAACATCGACGTCCGCATCCTGGACAACGTCAACCACATGGATGTCGTCAGCACCGCGGCGGCGGTTTCCGTGGTATCCGAAGATATCGCAACCCGATGAGACGCGGATCATGATCGACAGCCATCAAGCGAGTTCGGCGCTTGCCGAGATCACCGATATCGCGCAGCGGGTGCGGCAGTCGCGGTTTTACCAGCATTCGAGCTCGATGCTGATGCTGTGGGGCGCGCTGACGTTCGCAGGCTACCTATTCTCGTTCGGCGTGCCTGCGCGTGCGAATTATGGGTGGGTCGGGGTATTTATCGCGGGCATTGTCGGCTCGGTGTTGATCGGCGTCCTGAGCAGAAGGCGCGGGGACGTGAATACGTTCGACGCGAGGGCGACGGCGGCCATTGTGGTGTTCATTGCCTTTGGCGCGATCTGGAGCATCGGCGTCGGCCAGTTCACCCCGCGCCAGCTCAGCGCGTTCTGGCCGACCTATTTCATGTTGCCTTACATTATCGCCGGCCTGTGGCTCGGCAGCGCTTTTGTCATCATCGGGACGGCCATCATCGCGCTGACGCTGATCGGCTATTTCTTCGCCGGACCGTGGTTCCTGCCGTGGATGGCGCTGGTCAACGGCGGCGGACTGCTGCTCGGCGGATTCTGGATGCGGCGGAGCTGACATGGCCGAGCTCGACGAGATCATCCACCAGCCGCTGCGGCTGCGAATCATGGCGGCGCTGACGGCACTGCCGGACGCTCAGGGACTAGACTTCACCCGGCTCAAGAAACTCACCGGCGCCACCGACGGCAATCTGGGCGCCCACATCGAGACGCTGGCGAAGGCCAGTTATGTCGCCGTGACCAAGGCCTTCGTTGGCAAGAAGCCGCAGACCACGGTGACGGCAACCGCCGCCGGGCGCGGCGCCTTTGCCCGCCACGTCGCGACGCTGCGCGAGATCATCGCCGCACCACCACCTGAATGAAAATCCGGGAGCACGGCGCCCGCTAAGCCTAAGCCAATCTGCTGTGCGCGGGTGCCCGTGGGTTCTTGCGGCCCCGGTCGGTCGTGGTAAACCCTGCGCTCATTCACGGATATTCCGGACTTGCTGCATTCATGAAAATCCTCCTGCTCGGTTCCGGCGGCCGCGAACACGCGCTGGCGTGGAAGATCGCCGCTTCCCCGCTATTGACCAAATTGTGGTGCGCGCCCGGCAATGCCGGCATTGCCCAGGAGGCGGAATGCGTCGCGATCGATATCGCCGACCATCCCGCGGTGATCGATTTCTGCCAGCGCAACGCGGTTGATTTCGTCGTGGTCGGTCCGGACGCTGCGATCGCCGCGGGCGTGGTCGACGATCTCAACGCTGCGGGCTTCCAGGCCTTCGGTCCGACCAAGGCCGCGGGCCAGCTCGAAAGTTCGAAGAACTTCACCAAGGCGCTGTGCCGCGCCAACAACATTCCGACCGCGGCCTATGAGCACTTCGGCGATGCCGAAGCGGCGAAGGCCTATATCCGCAAGCAGGGCGCACCGATCGTCGTCAAGGCCGACGGGCTCGCCGCCGGCAAGGGTGTCGTCGTCGCGATGACCGAGGCGGAAGCGCTTGACGCGGTCGACATGATGTTCGGCGGCGGCTTCGGCGGCGCCGGCGCCGAAGTGGTGATCGAGGAATTCATGGAAGGTGAGGAAGCCTCGTTCTTCGCGCTCTGCGACGGCGACCACGCGCTGCCGCTCGCCACCGCCCAGGATCACAAGCGCGCCTTCGACGGCGACACCGGGCCGAACACCGGCGGCATGGGCGCCTATTCGCCGGCGCCGGTCATGACCGAAGCCATGAACGCGCGGGTCATGAGCGAGATGATCATGCCGACGCTACGCGCGATGAAGGCGATGGGTTCGCCTTACAAGGGCGTGCTGTTTGCCGGCATCATGATCACCAGGGACGGCCCCAAGCTCGTCGAATACAACGCCCGCTTCGGCGATCCGGAAACCCAGGTGCTGATGCTGCGGATGATGTCCGACGTGCTGCCGGCGTTGATCGCCTGCGCCGACGGTCAATTGAAGAATTTCAGCCTGCGCTGGTTCGACGATGTCGCGCTGACCGTGATCATGGCGACCAAGGGATATCCCGGCGACTACGGCAAGGGCTCGGTGATCACCGGTCTCGACGAGGCCAGCAAGATCGAGGGCGTCGAGATCTTCCACGCCGGGACGGCTGCGAAGGACGGCAAGCTCGTGGCCAATGGCGGTCGCGTGCTGAACGTCTGCGCGTCCGGAAAGACCGTCAGCGAGGCGCGTGCGCGTGCGTATCAAGCTGTCGACCTGATCAAGTGGCCGGAAGGTTTTTGTCGCCGCGATATCGGCTGGCGGGCGGTGGAGCGGGAGAAGTAATTTCCCGCCGAACGACGCGCGGATCTCTCTACTCGTCATGCCCGGGCTTGACCCGGGCATCCATCACGCTTCGTAAGAGTCTTTCGAAGGAGATGGATTGCCGGGTCAAGCCCGGCAATGACACCTTTTGTGGTGAAGCCCTTACAGCAAATCCCCGCCCACCGCTGACGCCGTGGTGCCGTGCTCCCTGAACGCCTTGATGACGTTCTTGCCGATCTTCCACCGGTGCACTTCGTCCGGACCGTCGACCAGTCGCTGCGCACGCACCTGGGTGTACCATTTGGCGAGCGGCGTATCCTGGGAGAAGCCGAGCGCGCCGTGGAGCTGGATCGCGGTGTCGATCACCTTGTGCACCATGTGGGCGTGGAAGATCTTGGCGATCGAGTTTTCCTGCCGGATGTCCATGCCCTTTTCCGCCTTGTAGGCGATGTGCAGCAGCATCAAGCGGCCGATGTAGAGCTGCTCGGCGCAATCGGCGAGCATGAACTGCACGCCCTGGCGATCGGCGAGCAGCACACCGAAGGTCGAGCGCTTGGTGATATGGGCGACCGCCATGTCGAGCGCGCGCTGCGCCTTGGCGACGTTGTGCATGCCGTGGCGCAGCCGGCCGTAAGCGAGGCGGTGCTGGCCCATCGCGAACCCGTTGCCTTCGCCGCCGACGAGATTCTGCGCCGAGATCTTCAGATCCCTGATCTCGATTTCGGAATGGCCGCCGTGCAGCACGTGGTCGTGCGGGCCTTCGATCGCCATGTTGGCGACGTTGCGCTTGATCTTGTAGCCGGGGTTCGGCAGCTCGACGATGAAGGTGGAATACTGCTTGTGGCGCGGCGCGTTCGGATCGGTCTTGGCCATGACCAGCGCCATGTCGGCGACACTGGCCGAGGACGAGAACCATTTTTCCCCGTTGAGAACGTAGTTCTCGTTGCCGTCCTTCACCGCGGTGGTCTGCATGCCGGTGGCGTCGGCGCCGGCGGCCTTCTCGGTCATCGAGAAACAGATGCGCTTTTCGCCGTTGAGCAGGGGTTTAAGGAACTTTTCCTTCTGGTACTCGGTGCCGTGCTCGAGAATGGTCATCATCGAGGCGTCGTCGGGCCCCTGCGTGTTCATCGAGAGCGCGCCGAGCATGCTCTCGCCGAGCTCCATCTGCACCAGGGCATTCGCAAGCGGCCCAAGGCCCATGCCGCCGTATTCCTTGGGCACGAACGGGCACCACAGGCCCTGTGCGCGGGCCTTGGCCCGCAGCGGGCCGAGCACCTCGGCGAGCGGCTTGGTGTCGAGTTCCTTTTCCGCGGGAATGCAGTGTTCATGCACCCATTTGCGGACCTTCTCGCGGATCGCCTTGGCTTCCGCCGGAATTTCGAAATCGATCGACATGGCACTTCCTCGCTTTTGGTTCTTGTTGGTCGGGCTTAGCGGATGGCATAACGCTGGGACGCGCCAGCGGCAACGCCAAACAATGTTTAAAGCAGCGGCCGTTAGGGAGTGTCGCGATGCCCGATCTTGCCGATCTTTTTCCCGGATATGCTTCCGAATGGATCAACACCAGTGCGGGGCGAATTTTCGCTCGCGTCGGCGGCAAGGGTCCGCCGCTGTTGCTGCTGCATGGTTTTTCGTCGACCCACGTGATGTGGCACACGGTAGCGCCGAAGCTCGCCGACAGGTTCACGCTGATCATTGCCGACCTGCCGGGTTATGGCTGGTCGGATATGCCCGATAGCGACAAGGACCACACGCCCTACACCAAGCGCGCGATGGCGAAGACCATGGTGGAGGCGATGGAGCAACTCGGCCACGTGCATTTCGCGCTGGCCGGCCACGACCGTGGCGGGCGCGTGTCGTACCGGCTGGCGCTCGATCATCCCGGCCGGCTGTCGAAACTCGCGGTGCTCGATATCCTGCCGACCTATGATTACTGGGAGAAGATGAATCGGCTCTATGCGCTGAACATCTATCACTGGACGTTCCTGGCGCAGCCATACCCTTTGCCCGAGACGCTGATCTCCAATAACGGCGAATTTTTCCTGCGGCAGAAGATGGCGAGCCAGACCCGATCGAAGACGCTGGAGGCGATGGACCCGCGCGCGCTGCAGCACTACATCGCGCCGTTCCTCGATCCGGCGCGAATTCACGCGATGTGCGAGGACTATCGCGCCGGTGCCTATGCCGACTACGATATCGACAAGGCCGACTTCGATGCCGGCAAGAAGATCACGATCCCGATGCTGGCGCTGTGGGGCGACGTCGGTATCGCACGCGCGGCGGCGACCCCGCTCGATACCTGGAAAAAATGGGCGACCAACGTGACCGGCGCGCCGGTGCTGTCAGGGCATTTTCTGACGGAGGAAAATCCGGACGATACGGCGCGATTGTTGCGGGAGTTTTTTTTGGCGCCCTAGCTCGTCATACCCGCGAAGGCGGGTATCCAGTACGCTGCGGCCTCTCGATTGATCACTAGCGTCTCTGGAATACTGGATCATCCGCCTTCGCGGATGACGACGGCGGTGGGGAGGCGACACGAGGTGGCTTAGCGTCTCACCTTGAAGAAATCCTTGAGCAGCGTCGCGGACTCGGTCTCGCCGACCGCCGAATAGACTTCCGGCACATGGTGGCAGGTCGGCTGCGCGAAAAACCGCACGCCGGAATCAACCGCGCCGCCCTTGGGATCGGCGGCGCCATAGTAGAGCCGCCGGATCCGCGCGAACGAGATCGCACCCGCGCACATGGTGCAGGGTTCCAGCGTGACATAGAGGTCGCAATCGACCAGCCGTTCGGTGCCGATGGCGTCGGCGGCCTGGCGGATGGCCAGGATTTCGGCATGTGCGGTGGGGTCACGGTCGGTCAGGGTCCGGTTACCGGCGGTGGCGATCACCTCGTAACCCCGGACGATCACGCATCCGATCGGGACTTCACCGGCTTTTCCGGCGTTTTCGGCCGTTTTGAGCGCCAAATCCATGAAAGAAGGGGCAGTCATGCCTCGTATCATCGAAAGAAACCTGCTACTAGGAGCGCCTTCAGCAAACGTGGATGCCGGTTTTGCGTGAGAATGCGCCTTGATCAAAGCGCGCGCACGTTCT
>Ga0209023_10004005_pt1 | contig 17127 bp, 7 predicted proteins | sample LakOneMetagenome_FD_187468 | JGI IMG/M metagenome (GOLD analysis project Ga0209023, IMG submission 187468) | Freshwater and sediment microbial communities from Lake Erie, Canada (SPAdes) (version 2) | ecosystem: Environmental > Aquatic > Freshwater > Lentic | place: Lake Erie, Canada | collected... | reverse complement strand
ATGCCGCATCGTGGGCGGCCGGGCTGGCGCTCTCCTTCGCGGTCGGCCTGCTGTTCCATTTCCTGGCGCTGGGCGCCGTCGAGGACGACGCACGGCGCCGCTTCGACAACGTCGCCCAGGTGGCGCGCGAGCGGGTGGCGGCGGCCATCGCCTCCTATGCGCGGGTGGTGCGCGGCCTGGCGGCGCTGCACACGGCCGGCGAAGAGCCGCTCGACCGGCTGCGCTTTCACCGCTACGTCAAGGCGCTGGACCTGCATGAGCAGTTCCCGGCGATCGAGGCGGTCTCTTTTGTTGCCCACGTGACGGATGCGCAGCGCGACGCCTTCGTTGCCGCCGTGCGCGCCGACCGCAGCGTGCGGCCCGGCGGCTATCCCGGTTTCGACATCCGTCCCGCCGGCCGCCGTCCTTATTACGAGGTGATCGCCTGGGTCGAGCCGAGCGGGCTGCCCGATGAACGGCTCGGGGTCGACATCGCGGTCCATCCGGGCGTGGACGCCGCACTGGCGCGCTCGCGCGACAACGGCGGCATCAGCGCCTCGGGCCAGGTGGTGCGCATCACCCGGCCGGCACCGGCCACGGTGCTCGGCATGCGCGAACCGATCTACCTCGGCGGCGGCCTGCCGGCAAGCGTCGAGGAGCGCCGCGCGCGCTACCTGGGCAGCGTCGGCATCGCTTTCTCGGTCGAGCGGCTGGTGGCGCGGGCGCTCGCACCGGCGCAGGGACAGCCGGTGGCATTCAGCCTGTACACGGAAACCGCGCCGACCCACGCGCTGGCGCCCCTGCGGCCGCTGGCCCTGGAGGCGGGCGACCGGCTGCTGGTCGGCCCGGACGTGCGCGGCGCGTCCGGGGAAGACGCGGAGCGCTTCGCCACGCTGCTGCCGATCGACTACGCCGGCACCCGCTGGAAGGCGCACTTCGCGGCTCGCCGCGCCGACATGGTGGTGGGCTACGACCGCTTCCTGCCGCCGCTGGCCTTTTGCGCCGGCCTCGGGGGCACGCTGCTGGGCTTCGCTTTTCTCCAGAACCTGGTGCGCTCGCGCCGCGTCGCCCTCGACCAGCGCCTGCTGCTCGACTCGGTGCTGGACAACCTGGACGCCTACGTCTACCTGAAGGACGGCGAGCGCCGCTTCCTGTATGTGAACGCAAAGTGCGCGTCCATGCTCAAGCTGCCCGCATCGACCGTGGTCGGCCGGCGCGACATCGACCTGCTGCCGGGGCCGCAGGCCGACGCCAGCTGGGAGCGCGACCGCGCGGTGCTCGAGAGCGGCCGCCGCAGCGTGACCCAGGTCGAGCACGTCCAGCCCGACGGCAGCATCCGCCAGATGTGGAGCGTGCGCGTGCCGCTGCAGCACGAAGGCGCGCCGCCGGCGGTGCTCTGCGTCTCGACCGACATCACGACGCTGCACGAACTGAAGGCGCGCGCCGACGCCGCCAACCAGGCCAAGAGCGACTTCCTGTCGAACATGAGCCACGAGATCCGCACCCCGATGAACAGCATCATCGGCATGACCCACCTGGCGCTGCAGTCCAACACCGATCCCGCCCAGCGCGGCTACCTCGACAAGATCTACCACTCGGGCCAGCACCTGCTGGGCATCATCAACGACATCCTCGACTTTTCCAAGATCGAGGCCGGCAAGCTCGAGCTCGACGCAGTCGGTTTCATGCTCGATGCGCTGCTGCGCAACGTCGAGCTGCAGCTCGGCCAGGCCGCCGCCGCCAAGGGCCTGGGCTTCGACGTCGACGTCGCGCCCGAGCTGATGCGTCCGGTGCGGGGCGACCCGTTGCGCCTGGAGCAGGTGCTGCTGAACTTCGCCGGCAACGCCATCAAGTTCTCCGAGCATGGACGCATCGTGCTGCGCGCGCGGCTGGCGCGCGCCTTCGGTCCCGAGCTGCTGGTGCGCTTCGAGGTGCGCGACAACGGCATCGGCATCGCCCACGAGCAGCAGGCGGGCCTGTTCACACCCTTCCACCAGGCCGACCAATCGACCACGCGGCGCCACGGCGGCACCGGGCTCGGCCTCGTGATCAGCAAGCAGCTCGCGGAACTGATGGGCGGCGAGGTCGGGGTCGAGAGCAGCCTGGGGAAGGGCAGCACCTTCTGGTTCACCGCCGCCCTGCGCCTCGAGGACAGCGCCGCGGTCACCGGCCTGGGCGCGGCCCCCTCGCCGCAGGCGCCGCGCCTGGATGGCTGCGCCGTGCTGCTGGTCGAGGACAATCCCTTCAACCAGCAGGTCGGGCGCGAATTGCTGGCCCAGGCCGGCGCCGCGGTGGTGGTGGCCGGGAATGGACGGGAAGCGCTGGACGAGATGGCGCGCCACCGCTTCGACTGCGTGCTGATGGACGTGCAGATGCCGGTCATGGACGGCCTGGCGGCGACGCGCCGCATCCGCGCCGACCCGCAGCTGCGCGATACCCTGGTGATCGCGATGACCGCCAATGCCGGGGTCGACGACCGGACGCGCTGCCTGGAAGCGGGCATGAACGAATTCCTGTCCAAGCCCGTGGTGCCGGAGCTGCTGGCGGCGACCATCGCGCGCTGCCTGGGCCGTACTTCGGCGCCGGCGCCGGACGTGGCGCCCCCGCCACAGCCGGGCGCCGGCCCGATCGACCTGGCGCTGCTGGCTGCTACCTTCGACGGCGACCGCGAACGCATGCGCAAATATGCCTTCATGTTCCTGGCGACCACGCGCGACGACCTGGCCGAGATCGATGCCGCGCTGGCCAAGGGCGAGCTGGCGGGCGCGGCGGCGGTGGCGCACCGCATCAAGTCGTCGGCGCGGGCGGTCGGCGCGCTCGCCTTCGCCGCCGTCTGCGAAGACCTGGAAGGGCAGGACGGGCGCCCGGCCCAGGCGCGGGCGCTGGCGGCGCGCCTGCGGGCCCAGCTGGCGCGCATCGAGCGCGACGTCACGGCCCGGCTCGGCGCGCGGGTGGAAGATCAGCTGTAGGGAAAACCGATCGTGGGCGCGCCTTGCCCTTTCGCCTGCGCCTCAAAAAGAGTATCCTTGGCCCCTCTGCAGCCCAACCATACCGATGTCTTCCCCGATCACCCCCGGCTTGTTAATTTTGCATGGCAACCAGATGGAGTTGCTGCGCAGCGCCATGTTCGACTGGATCCGCAGCCACCCCCTGGGGCCGCTCGAGCAGGAGACCATCCTGGTGCAGTCGAACGGGGTGGCCGAGTGGCTCAAGATCGCCATGGCCGAAGACATGGGCGTGTGCGCCGCCACCCGGGTGGCGCTGCCGGCGCGCTTCCTGTGGGAAGCCTACCGCGGCATGCTGGGGCGCGACCGTGTGCCCAGCCGCGCGCCCTTCGACAAGGATCCGCTCACCTGGCGCCTGATGCGCCTGCTGCCTGGCCTGATGCACGATGCGAGCTATGCCCCGCTGGCGCAGTTCCTCGGCGACGGCTGCCCGGAGCGCCGCCTGCAGCTGGCCCAGCGCCTGGCCGACCTCTACGACCAGTACCAGGTCTACCGCGCCGACTGGCTCGCGGACTGGGAAGCGGGCCGCGACCAGCTGCGCCGCGCGGCGGGCGACCCCGTGCCCCTCGGTCCGGGCTTGAGGTGGCAGGCCTGCCTGTGGCGCGCAATCCATGCCAGCCTGGCGCAGGAAGACCGCGTCACCGGCCGCGCCACCATCCACCAGCAATTCCTGGCCGCCATCGAGTCCGGCCGGGCCCCCAGCGCGAAGCTGCCGCGCCGGGTGATCCTGTTCGGCATGTCGACCCTGCCTTACCAGACCCTGCAGGCCATCGCCGCGCTGTCGCGCCACACCCAGGTGCTGTTCGCCGTGCCCAACCCCTGCCGCTTCTACTGGGGCGACATCATCGAGGGCCGCGAACTGCTGAAGGCGGCGCGCAAGCGCCAGCCGAACCGTCCCGGTGCGGATCTGGCCATCGTGCCGCTCGAGGAACTGCACGCCCACGCCCATCCGCTGCTGGCGAGCTGGGGGCGGCAGGGGCGCGATTTCGTGCGCATGCTCGACGAGTTCGACAACGGCGAAGGCGCCCGCTACGAGAACATGCGGGTGGACCTGTTCGACGACGAGGAGGGCAGTTCGCTGCTCTCGCAGGTGCAGGACGCGATCCGCGACCTGCTGCCACTGTCCGAGCATCCGCAGGCGCCGCCGCCGAGTGACGACCGCTCGATCGAATTCCACATCACCCACAGCGTACAGCGCGAAGTCGAGGTGCTGCACGACCAGCTGCTGTCCTGGTTCGCCCAGGACCCGAGCCTGCGCCCGCGCGACGTGGTCGTGATGGTGCCCGACATCGACACCTTCTCGCCGGCGATCCACGCGGTGTTCGACCAGCACCGCAGCAAGGACCCGCGCCGCATTCCTTTCGAGATCGGCGACGTGCGCGACCGCAGCGTGAATCCCCTGCTGGTGGCGCTCGAGTGGCTGCTGCGCCTGCCGCAGCAGCGCTGCCGCCAGAGCGAGGTGCGCGACCTGCTCGACGTGCCGGCGGTGGCGGGACGCTACGGCCTGGACGCCGAGGACCTGCCGATTCTCGGCCGCTGGATCGAAGGCTCCGGCGTGCGCTGGGGCCTGGACCGCGAGCACCGCGCGGGCCTGGGCCTGGGCTCGGTCGGCGAGCAGAATGCCTGGATCTTCGGCGTGCGCCGCATGCTGCTCGGCTACGCCAGTGGCGCGGGCGGCAGCTTCGGCGACATCGAACCGTATGCGGAAGTCGGCGGCCTGGATGCGGCGCTGGCCGGTTCCCTGGCCCAGTTCATCGAGACCCTGCTCGCATGGCGCGCCGAACTGGTCAAGCCGCGTACGCCCTCCGAATGGGGCGTGGCCGCGCGCGCGCTGCTGCATGCCTTCTTCCACCCGGGCGAGGAAGCGGACCGCCTCACGCTCGCGCAGCTGCATGAAGCGCTGCAGTGCTGGCTCGAGACTTGCGATAACGCGGAGTTCGACGAGCCGGTTCCCTTGGCCGTGATGCGCGAAGCCTGGCTGCTCGAGCTCGACCAGCCGACCCTGAACCACCAGTTCGTCTCGGGCGGCGTGACCTTCTGCACCCTGATGCCGATGCGCGCCGTGCCGTTTCGCGTGGTGTGCCTGCTCGGCATGAACGACGGCGACTTCCCGCGCCGCGCCCAGCAGGCCGACTTCGACCTGCTGGCCTTGCCCGGGATGGCGCGCCCCGGCGACCGTTCGCGCCGCGACGACGACCGCTACCTGATGCTGGAGGCGCTGCTGTCGGCGCGCGACAAGCTCTACCTGAGCTGGGTCGGCCGCAATGTGCGCGACAACAGCGAGCAGCCGGCCTCGGTGCTGGTCGCCCAGCTGCGCGACTACCTGGTCGCCGGCTGGAAGCTCAGGCTCGACGAGCGCACGACCGAACACGCGCTCCAGCCTTTCAGCCGCCGCTACTTCGAGCGCGGGGGCCTCTTGACCTATGCCGGCGAATGGCGCTCCGCCCACGGCGCGGACGAGGGCGAGGGCCTGGGCGACGCGCTCCCGCCCTACGAGCTGGAGCCGGGCTTCGTACTGAAGCTGGCCGAGCTGGCGGCGTTCCTGCGCCAGCCGGCCCGCTATTTCTTCCGCCGCCGCCTGGGCGTAATCTTCGCCGACGCCGCCGTGGTGGGCGAGGACGAGGAACCGTTCTCGCTCGACGCGCTGGAGCGCTACTTCGTCGAAGACCACCTGCTCGACGACAGCGGCCAGCCCGAGGCGTTGGAGGCGGTGCGCAGCACGCTCAACGAGCGCGCCGCGCGCCTGGCGCGCGAAGGCGTGCTGCCGATCGGCCTGCTGGGCCGCCAGTGGCAGCAGGAGCTGGTCGGGGGCCTGGTGCCGGTGAGGAGCGCCTGGCTGGCGCTGGGCGCGCGCTTCCCGCACGCGGCCCCGAAGCGCGCCGTCAGCCTGGCGCTCAACGATGGCATCGTCCTCGACGACTGGATCGACCGCCTGCGCACGAATGGCGAGGAAAGCGCCTGGCTGATGCAGGTGTCCTCGAAGGTGCTGGACAAGGAAGGGCGCCCGCGCGGCGACAAGTTGATCGGCCCCTGGCTGCGCCAGCTGGCGGCCGGCGCCTCCGGCACGCCCGTCGCCGGCCACCTGGTCGCGCGCGACGCGGTGCTCACCATGGCGCCGCTCGACCCGGTCGAGGCGGCCGCCATGCTGCACGACCTGGCCGACCTGTGGCGCAAGAACCTGGACCGCCCGCTCGGCGTCGCCTGCAAGACGGCATTGGCCCTGCTGCGCGAGGGGGGAAGCGACAGCGATGCGCGCGCGGTGTACGACCATGGCTTCGAGTCCACCGGCGAAGTCGCGGAGTTGTGCCTGGCGCGCCTATGGCCCGATTTTTCCAGCCTGGTGGCTGCCGGTGACTGGCCGCATGTGGCGCGCGACCTGTACGGACCGCTGGCCGACTGGATCGAGGCCGGCGTGCAGGTCGCGCCGCTTGGTGGAGGCGCGGCATGAGCCAGCACCTCGACCCCCTGGCCTTCCCGCTGCACGGCTCGCGCCTGATCGAGGCCTCGGCCGGCACCGGCAAGACCTGGACCATCGCCGCGCTCTACCTGCGCCTGGTGCTGGGGCACGGCGCGGAGGCGGCGTTCCCGCGCCCGCTGCTGCCGAGCGAGATCCTGGTGATGACCTTCACCCGCGCCGCCACGCGCGAGCTGGCCAACCGCGTGCGCGAACGCCTGGTCGAGGCGGCGGCCTTCTTCCGCGGCCAGCTCGAACTCGACGACCCCTACCTGCGCAGCCTGCTCGCGGCCTACCCGGGCGAGGGCGAGCGCAGCGTCGCCGCGCACCGCCTGGTGCTGGCGGCCGAGACCATGGACGAGGCGGCGATCTTCACCATCGACGCCTGGTGCCAGCGCATGCTGCGCGAGCACGCTTTCGATTCCGGCAGCCTGTTCGACGAAGAGCTGGTGAGCGACGAACGGGCCCTGTTCGAAGACGCGGCCCATGACTACTGGCGCCAGCACATCTATCCGCTGGGCGCCGGCGCGCTGGCCTCGGTGCTGGAATGCTGGCGCGACGTCGAGGCCCTCAAGAGCGGCGTGCGCGAACTGGTCGCCCGCACCCACCTGCTGGGCCCGAGCGAGCAAGAGCCGCTGGGCGTGCTGGTCGCACGCCTGCAGCACACCCAGCGCGCGGAGCTGGCGCGCCTGAAGGAAGGCTGGCTGCAACGCGCCGACGAGATGGAGCGCTGGATCGGCTGCCACCGCGAACGCCAGCCCAAGTGCTTCAACGGGAACAAGATGCGCCCGGATTCGCTGGTGAAGTGGTTCGCGGCCCTGCGCGCCTGGGCGCTCGACCCGGCCATGGTGCTGCCTGACCTGAACGACACCGCATGGAAGCGCCTGTGCCCGGACGGCATCGTCGACGCGTTCAGCAAGGATTTCGCGGCCGAGGTGCCGGCCTGCTTCGGCTTTACCGAGCCGCTGCGCCAGGCCCTCGACGCCCTCGATCCGCTGTCGCACGCGCTGCTGCGCCACGCCGCCCACCACATCGCCGCCCGCATCCGCGAGCTGAAGGCGCGCAACCGCCAGTTCGGTTTCGCCGACATGCTCGAGCGCCTCAAGACGGCCCTCGAGGGCCCGAACGGCCCAGCCCTGCGCCAGCGCATCGTGCTGCAGTTCCCGGTGGCGATGGTCGACGAATTCCAGGACACCTCGCCCGACCAGTACCGCATCTTCGATCTGCTGTACCGCGTGGCCGCCAACGATCCGCAGCAGGGGCTGTTCCTGATCGGCGACCCGAAGCAGTCGATCTACGGCTTCCGCGGCGCCGACATCCATAGCTACCTGGCGGCGCGCCGCGCTACCTTCGGCCGCCACTACCAGCTCGGCACCAACTACCGCTCCACGCATGAACTGGTGGAGGCGGTGAACCGGCTGTTCCGCCACGCCGAGGAAGACAGCGCGGGCTACCCGGCCGGCGCCTTCCGCTTCCGCCGCGGCGCGGACAACCCGCTGCCCTTCGAGGCGGTCAAGGCCCATGGCCACCGCGAGCGCCTGGTCGGCGCCGACGGCCCGATGCATGCGATGTCGGTGTGCTGCGCCGGCCCGATGAACCAGGAAGAGTACCGCGAGTTCTTCGCCCAGCACTGCGCCGAACACATCGTCGGCCTGCTGGGGGACGAGCGGGTCGGCTTTTCAAGCGGCGAGCGCTTCCGCCGCCTGATGCCGGCCGACGTCGCCATCCTGGTGCGCGACCGCAGGGAAGCCGCCGCCGTGCGCCGCGCCCTGGTGGAGCGCAAGGTGGCCAGCGTCTACCTGTCCGACAAGGACTCGGTGGTCAAGAGCGAGGAAGCGGCCGACGTGCTGCGCTGGCTGTACGCGGTCGCCAATCCGCTCGACGGCGTGCTGGCGCGCGCGGCCTTCGCCACCCGCACGGCAGGGTTGCCGCTGGGGGAACTGGCCAGCCTGTCGGCCGACGAAGCGGCCTGGGAAGCGCGCGTCGAGCAGCTCAAGAACCTGCACGGCGCCTGGCAGCGCCAGGGCGTGCTGGCGATGCTGCGCCGCTTCGTCCACGAACTGGGGCTGCCGGCGCGCCTGCTGCGCGAGCCGGGTGGCGAGCGCCGCCTGACCAATCTGCTGCACCTGGCCGAGCTGCTGCAGGAAGCCAGCACCCAGCTCGAAGGCGAGCAGGCCCTGATCCGCTGGCTGGCCGAGGAAATCGATGGCGTGGGCGAGGGCGGTGACGAACGCGTGCTGCGCCTGGAGAGCGATGCCGAGCTGGTCAAGGTGGTCACGGTGCACAAGTCCAAGGGCCTCGAATACCCGCTGGTCTACCTGCCGTTCGCCGTGACCGCGCGCCGCACCGACAAGCGCAACCGCGCCTTCTTCGAGTTCGTGGGCGAGGATGGCGCGCGCCGCCTCGACCTCTCGCTGGGCGACGAGTCGCTCGAAGCGGTCGACCGCGCGCGCCTGGAAGAAGACCTGCGCCTGCTCTACGTGGCATTGACGCGCGCGCGCCACTTCCTGTGGCTGGGCGTGGCCCCGATCAGCGCGCGCAGCAAGAACGAGAACCGCCTGCACGATTCGGCCCTCGGCTACCTGCTGGGCGGCGGGTCGAGGATCGAGGCCGAGCACCTGCGCGAGCGCCTGGAGCAGCTGCGCGGAAACGTCGAAGGCATCGTGCTGCACGACTTGGCGGCGGCGCAGGGACGCACCCTGCTGGCGCGCGAGGACGTGCGGCCAAGCCTGCTGGCGCCGCCCCATTACGAGGCGCGTTTCGAGAAGAACTGGTCGATCGGCTCGTTTACTTCGCTGGTGCGCCATGCCGCGCATCGTCCCGAACTCGCGCCGCCGACGCCGATGACGGCGCAGGAAGCGACGCTGCTGGAAGAAGACCCGCAGCTCGTCACGCCGCCGCGCATCGAGGACACGCCCTGGCACCGCTTCCCGCGCGGTTCGGTGCCCGGCAACTTCATGCACGAGCAGCTCGAATGGATGGCGCAGGAGGGCTTCCACCAGGCCGACGAGCCGGAGTTCCTGGCGCGCCTGGGCCAGCGCATCGACCGCGCCGGCTGGGGCCACCGCCTCGACGACGCCCTGGCCTGGCTGCACATGGTGGCGACCACGCCATTGCCGCCGATCGGGGTGGCCCTGTGCGGCCTGCGCGAACCGGTGCCGGAACTGGAATTCTGGTTCCCCAGCGAGCGCCTCGACGCCGCGAAGCTGGACGCGCTGTGCCGCACCCACATCCTGCGCGGCTTCGAGCGCCCGGTCCTGCCCGAGCGCATCCTGCACGGCATGCTCAAGGGCTTCGCCGACCTGGTGTTCGAGCACGAGGGCCGCTTCTGGGTGCTCGACTACAAGACCAATGCGCTGGGCCCCGGGGATGCCGCTTATACCCAGGCCGCGATGGAGCTCGGCATGCTGGGGCACCGCTACGACATCCAGGCCACGATCTACACGCTGGCGCTGCACCGCCTGCTGCGTGCGCGCCTGGGCGAGGGCTATTCTCCGCACCGCCAGCTGGGCGGGGCGATCTTCCTGTTCCTGCGCGGGATCGCGAACGAGGGCACGCGCGGCTGCTGCGTGCTGCCGCCCGACTTCGCGCTGCTGGACGGCCTGGAACGCTTGCTGGACAAGGACGGCCATGGCGAAGCTTGAGGCGAACATCGACACCCTGTGGCATGAGCTGGCGCGCCTGGCCGAAGAGGGCGAGCTGCGCCGCCTGTCCTGCGCCTTTGCCCGCTTCGTGGCGACGCTCGGCGCCGCCCCGCCGGCCCTGGTGCTGGCGGCGGCCATCCTGTCCGAGCTGGAGGGCCATGGCCACAGCTGCGTGCAGCTGGCCGACCTCGCCGCGAGCCCCGCCGAGCTGCTGGGCTGGAGCGAGGAACAGTGGAAGCTGCTGGCGCGCGCCGCCGGCCCGCTGCCCAGGAGCGGCAAGGCCTGGGCCGAGCTGCTGGCCGGCTGCCAGCAGGTGTGGGAGCGCGACGCCTTCGACTACGACCAGCCCCTGGTGCTGGACGGCGGGCGCCTCTACCTGCGCCGCTACTGGCGCGACGAGACCCTGGTGGCGCGCGCGGTGCGCGAACGCGCCCTGCAGGCGCGCGAGGTCGATGCCGATACCGTGCGCGGCTGGCTCGACCTGCTGTTCGCCGCGCAGGGGCAAGCCGAGGGCCCGGACTGGCAGAAGCTGGCCTGCGCCATCGCCCTGCGCGGCTCGGTCGCCATCATCACCGGCGGCCCCGGCACCGGCAAGACCTATACCGTGGCGCGCCTGCTGGCGCTGCTGTTCGCGACCGCGCCGGAAGCCGGCAGCCAGCGCATCGCCCTGGCCGCGCCGACCGGCAAGGCGGCCGCGCGCCTGAAGCAGTCGATCGACAAGGCGCTGGGCGAACTGGCCGACCGGGTCGGCCCGCGCCTGCCGCTGCGCGAGCTGACCCTGCGCATGGGCGCCGCGCGCACCCTGCACAGCCTGCTGGGCGCGCGCCCGGACAGCCGCGCCTTTGCCCACCACGCCGGCAATCCCCTCGACGTGGACGTCCTGATCGTCGACGAAGCCTCGATGGTGCACCTCGAGATGATGGCGTCCCTGCTCGACGCATTGCCCGCGCACGCGACCCTGATCCTGCTGGGCGACAAGGATCAGCTGGCCTCGGTGGAGGCGGGCGCGGTGCTGGGCGACCTGTGCCACGACGCCCAGGCCGGGGCCTACAGCCTCGACACCCGCGACTACCTGCGCGCCGCCTGCGGCGAAACCTTGCCCGAGGAATTCCTGGGCGACGGCGGTCCGCTGGCCCAGCAGACCGTGATGCTGCGCCATAGCCGCCGCTTCGGCGGTCCGATCGGCCAGCTCGCCCTGGCCGTGAATGCGGGCGATGCGGCGCGCGCGGAAAGCGTGCTGAGGGGCGGCCAGGAAGGGGTGCGCTGGATCGAGAACGCCCAGCAGCAGCACGTGCTGCAGCTGGCGCAATCGGGCTACGGTGCTTATCTGGATGTGTTGAATACGGGCCTGGAGGCGGGATTGAACACGAATCGTGAAGAATGGGTGCGCCAGGTGCTGCAGCGTTTCGAATCCTTCCGCATCCTGTGCGCGGTGCGCGACGGCGAGTGGGGCGTGTCCGGCCTGAACGAGGCGGTGGCCGGCCGCCTGGCCCAGGCCGGCCTGCTGCGCCCGCAGGGCGAGTGGTATGTGGGGCGCCCGGTGATGGTCACCCGCAACGACTATGCGACCTCGGTGTACAACGGCGACATCGGCGTGACCCTGCCGGATCCGGCGCGTCCCGGCGCGCTGCGCGTGTATTTCCTGGAGGGCGAGAAGGTGCGCAGCGTGCTCGCCACCCGCCTGCGCAATGTCGAAACGGCCTTCGCCATGACCGTGCACAAGTCGCAGGGCTCGGAGTTCCGCCATACCGTGCTGGCGCTGCCGCGCGAACGCGGCGCCGTCCTCACGCGCGAACTGGTCTATACCGGCATCACCCGGGCCAGCGAGCAGTTCACCCTGGTCTCGCCCGCCGGCGCCGTGCTGGCCGAGGCGATTGCGCTGCGCACCCACCGCACCAGCGGCCTGCGCGGCATGGTCGGCGCGGCGGCGCACTGAGGCGGCAGTCCACCCTGCTTGATCCGGGATAAGGGCAGGGCGTGGGCACGTTTCCACGACTGAACCCGCCGGCCTTCTCCGCAGTCTTACTGTCGTTTGCGAAAACGAGATTCGCCGCCCCGCGAAACAGGTAAAGATCCGGGGTGACGCCGGCGGCGCCGCGTGGCAAGCGCGCCCAGGCCACTCTGGAGCTCCCATGTGGCGTAACGCCCAGAATTCCGTGCCCCACGCTTCCCAGTTCGACGGCCTCGCGCTGTCGCGGACGCGCTTCGCCCTGTCCTGCGAATCCCCGGCGCGCGCCTGGCCGCGCTGGTTCGCCCGCACCTTCGACGTCTGGTGGCATACGGGCCTGGTCGCCACGGTCCTCGGCTACACCCTGTGCCGCACCTCGCCGGGCTTCCTGCGCTGGCTCGAAACCCCCTTCGGCTGGAAGCTGTTCGGCCTGGCCTGCATCCCGGTGGGCCTGCTGCTCGACGCGCTGGTGCAGGCGGCGGCCGGCAATACGCCGGGCAAGGCCATGCTGGGCCTGCGCGTGGTGACGGCGGACGGCCGTTTTCCCGGCCTGAAAGAGATCGTCGGCCGCAATATGGGCGTCTGGAGCGCCGGTTTCGGCTTCGGCCTGCCCGCCGTTTCCCTGCTCACCATGGCGCGCCAGGGGCTGCGGCTGCGGCGCGGCGAAGCGGCGAGCTACGACGACGATTATTTCCTGGTGCGCGCACAGCCCGTCCGCTGGTGGCGCAAGATCGTGTTCGCGATTGCCTTCTTCATCCTCTTCCTGGTCGTGGTGGTGCTCGACGCGATGGACCGCCAGGACAGCCGCGAGATGGCCGCCGTGCTGGCGTCCTCGCCCTATGCCTGGACCAATCCCGTCACCGGCCGCATGGTGACGGTGCCGCCGCAGTGGCGCATCGACACCTTCATCGACGAAGACGGCACCACGCTGCATGTGTTCACCGAGCACACCGAGCACGCCGTGCTCCTGCTGGCGGCCGAGGCGCACGGGGAGGCGACGATCGCCCAGTATTCGCGCGCGCTGGTGGACCGGCTGGAAACCCAGTTTGCGCTGCCCGGCGGCCAGCCCGAGGAATTCCGCGGCAAGGCGTCCTGGCTCGTCACGGGCGAAGAAAAGGGGGGCGCGGCGCGGGTGCGGCTGCGCGTGGTCGAAGTCAAGGGCAAGGCCTGGCGGGTGATGGCCATGCAGTCGCCGCCGGCCGCCTACACGGACGAGCTGGTCCAGGCGCTGGAGCAGGGCTTGTGGGATACGGTGACGCCGCGCTAGCGCCTCGGCGCAACCGGCCGGGCGGTGAACCAAAAAAAAGAGGCCTGGCGGCCCCTTTCGTACAGCGGCGCGCCGTGGCGGCGCAGCCGGATCATTTCTTGCGGCGCTTCGGCACCACTTTTGCCTTGCTGCGCGCCTTGACCGCCTTGACCTTGGACTTGCCGGCGCTGGCCTTGATGCGCGGGCCGCCTGCGCTGGCCTTGATGCGGGCGCGGCTCGAGGACGCCTTGTAGCGCGGCGCGCGGTTCGAGGCGCGCGCCACCACCGGCGCCTGTTCGCCGGTAATGAAGCGGCGGATGTTCAGGGCGTCCAGGATGCGGGCCGAGGAGGCGCCGGCATTGAGCAGCACCATGGTCGCGTTCTTGCCGCCGGCCTTGATGTTCATGATCAGGCAACGGCCGGCTTCCTGGATATAGCCGGTCTTCGACAGGCCGATGTCCCAGCCCTTGGCGCCCACCAGGCGGTTGGTGTTGCGGTACTCGACCTCGCGGCCGTTGATGTTGATCAGGTCCTTCGACTCGGTGGTCATGGCGGTGATCTCGGGGTACTTGGCCGAGGCGGTCGCCATCTTGACCAGGTCGCCGGCGGTCGAGCGGTTGTGCGGGTTCAGGCCGGTCGGCTCCTCGATCACGGTCTGCGACATGCCCAGTACCGCGATCTTGCGGCGCACTGCCGCCTTGAAGCCTTCCTTGCCACCCGGATAGGTGCGTGCCAGCGCGGCGGCGGCGCGGTTGTCCGAGGACATCAGGGCCAGCTGCAGCACGTCGCGGCGCGAGATCAGGGCGCCGACCGGCACCCGCGAGCTGCTGTGCTTGACGGTGTCGACGTCGCTGCGGTCGATCTCGATCAGCTCGTCCATGTCCAGCCTCGCATCCAGCACGACCATGGCGGTCATCAGCTTGGTCAGCGAAGCGATCGGCACGACGCGATTGGCGTTCTTTTCCAGCAAAATCTTGCCGGTGTCATCTTCTACCACGAGCACCGACTGCGAGCCGAACGGCACCGCGAATGCGGAAACCGACATGGACATCACAACGGCGGCAAACAATTTTTTGAGCATTGTCGGGTCAGGAAAGGGTTGCGTTGAACGGGAGGCGCAGCGTCAGTACAGATAGTGCGCAGTCAACTGTCTAGCTGTAGGGCAACTACAGAGATTGAACGATAGCATCATGACTGATGCATGTCTATGGCGCACAGGCAAAAACAGGCTTGCGAGCGGGGTTTTTATGCAGAATAACGACGAGCTTGGCAGGCTGTCCATGAGAATGGTCAGTTTGGCTCGAGAACCCCTGCCGCAAAAACAAAGGCTGTGTTCGTGTTAATTATGCTTTCGCAGCTGCCTTCACTACGCTTGTCGTACCGCAGCACACAGCCACTGCGCTGGTGTACGCAACGCTTGCGCGTCCAGTAAGCGCTGCCATCCGGAATAGTTCGCCAGGTAGCGGCTGGCCACGCCCTTGAAGCGCACGAGCCAGTTCTTGAAGCGGCTGTGCCAGCCGTTCACGTTCTGGATATGGATGGCGCCGCGCACGCGCCGGCCGGCGCGGACATTGACGGGTTCATGCGTGATCCCGGCGCTAGCCGCAAAGCGGACATAGGCCGCAGCACCATCGCTGATCAGCAGCCCGTCGCTGGGCAGGACCGGCTGCAGGCAGGCGTGCAATTGCGCCGCAGTTACGGGACCACGTCCCGTATGGAAGTCCAGCGTCATCCCGTTACGGTCCCGCGCCACCAGCAGGCAATCGTGCTCACGATGGATGCCGCGCCGCCGGGCCGCGCCGCCACGCTTTCTCGGCGGGCGCGTCAAGTTGCGCGATCCCTTCTGCGATTCCAGCCGGTAGGTCTCGTCGGCCTCGACGATGCCCGACAGGAAGGATGGCCGGTGACGAGCAGCGCCGGGCGCGAACCGGTGGCGCCAGCGGAAACTCGTCGTGCGATGCACACCAGTGACGAGCGCCGCATCGCGCACGGTGGTTGAATCCAGCAAGCACCTGATAAATGGTAGCCAGAGCTCGCGCTTGCGCAGCCGGGCCAGCGGCGTGCCGGTCAGCGCATTGAAGGAGCGGCGGCGGCCGAGACAGCGATAACGCTGCAGGCCGCTGGCGAAACCGGCCCGGTGCAAGCGCGTGCAAGCACAGTGTGGACATGGCCGGCCTGCCGCGGCGGTTTCGATGAGCGCCAGGCATTCGGCTGGGTCGCGGATACTGTCGATCCAGTCGCGCAGCCGGGCCAGATCGGTGCTGGACAATGATGCCGCGGACAAGCAGGCGAACAGTTCGTCAAAGCTCAAGCCTTGCATCGTCACTCCTGATGAGTTAACTCGACGATACGTGTGACTTCGACAACGCGATTTGGTTCACCTAACCACCGCGAACACAGCCAAAACAAAGCCCTGCGCGAAGGCAGGGCTTGTTCGAAGGTGCTTACTTCGAGCTGTAGATCTTGTCGAACTCGCCGCCATCGTCGAAGTGGCGGTCCTGGGCCTTGCTCCAGCCGCCGAACAGTTCGTCGACGGTGAACAGCTGGATTGGCTTGTAGTTTGCCGCGTACTTCTTCATGACCGCGTCCGAACGCACCCGCAGGAAGTGCTTGGCGCCGATTTCCTGGCCCAGCGGCGAGTACAGGAAGTTCAGGTAGGCGGTCGCTTCCTTGCGCTGGTTGCGGCGGTCGACCACCTTGTCGACCACGGCGACGGGCGACTCGGCCAGGATCGACACGCTCGGGTAGACCACCTCGAAGTTCTCGCCGAATTCCTTGCGCACCATGCTCACTTCGTTCTCGAAGGTCACCAGCACGTCGCCGATCTGGCGCTGGGTGAAGGTGGTGGTGGCGGCGCGCCCGCCCGCGTCGAGGATCGGCACGTTTTTGAAGATGCGGCCGACCAGTTCGCGCGCCTGGGCGTCGTTGCCGCCCTTCTTCAGCACCGAGCCCCAGGCCGCCAGGTAGGTGTAGCGGCCGTTGCCGGCGGTCTTCGGGTTCGGGATGATGACCTGCACGCCCGGCTTGGCCAGGTCGTCCCAGTTGCGGATGCCCTTAGGATTACCCTTGCGCACCAGGTAAACCATGGTCGAGTAGTAGGGCGCCGCATTGTTCGGGAATTTCTTGGCCCAGTCCTTGGCCACCAGGCCGCGCTCGGCCAGCATGTCGATGTCGTTGGCCTGGTTCATGGTGACGACCGAGGCTTCCAGGCCGTCGGCGACGGCGCGCGCCTGCTTGCTCGAGCCGCCGTGCGACTGCTTGATGCTCACGGTCTGGCCGGTCTGCTGTTTCCAGGCGGCGATGAAGGCGGGGTTGATGTCCTTGTACAGCTCGCGCGCCACGTCGTAGGAGACGTTCAGCAGTTCGGTGCTGGCGGCGCTGGCCGTCACGGGCAGCGCGGCGCCCAGCGCCAGGGCAAGGATCAGGCGGCGAAGCGGGGAGGTCGGGAGCATGTCGTTTTCTCTTTCTTGAACTTGTTTGGACAAGCTGAATCATCCGTAAATTCGTCAAACTAAGGAACAATAGTTTCGTCATATGCTTAGTACCGATGAGCGAAGGCTTTCCGATACGGCCACCGGCAGCAGGCCCTTGCCGTTTCGGTGTATAGTCGGGCACTTCTGCGCCGGCGGCGCGACTGTTGACCGTAATTGAACGAACCAGATTGATGCTAGATGTCCACGCGTTTTGAAATCCGACAGGCGGCGTCCGCCGATGCATCCGCTGCATGCGCGCTGCTGCGCCGTTCCATCGAGGTCGGCTGCAAGGCCGACCACGCGGGCAAGCCGGCCGTGCTCGAAGCATGGTTGGGCAACAAGACCCCGGCCAATGTCGCGAGCTGGTTCGCTGCGCCC
>Ga0209023_10004004_pt1 | contig 17127 bp, 14 predicted proteins | sample LakOneMetagenome_FD_187468 | JGI IMG/M metagenome (GOLD analysis project Ga0209023, IMG submission 187468) | Freshwater and sediment microbial communities from Lake Erie, Canada (SPAdes) (version 2) | ecosystem: Environmental > Aquatic > Freshwater > Lentic | place: Lake Erie, Canada... | reverse complement strand
GACCTCAGGGCCACGACGGCGAGGCCTCCAGGCGCCCGAACGGCTCCGGCGCAGAAGTCGGGATGCCCGCCGATCGAGGTGATCGTGCGACCGCCGACCCGCTCGATGTTCACGGCGCCGTCGAGCCCCACCTGGAGTGCGGTGTTGCAGCCGACGAATCCGGGGATGGACGAGATCCGGCTGAGATCGTGGGTGATCTCGATCGGGACGAGGTCGAGGAGCCCGGCCCGGGCGAGCTCGCGGACCGGCCCGCTCCCCCACACGTACCCCGCGGTGATCCGGCCTCGCAGCAGCCCGCGCCCGGCGAGCTCGGCCATGGCGTCGGTGACGAGCCCCGACCAGATGCCGACCGGCCGGTCGAGCGCCCGCACGATGCCCTCGCCGATCCCACCGGGGCCGAACTGCAGCGTCGGTTCGGCGGGGAGCAACGAGACCACGTTGGCGCCGATGCGGAGGTCGATCTCGTCGGCCGTGCGGGCGACGACGTCGCCGTCCTCCACTCCGGCCGGACGCGGGATGGTGGCCACGATGTTGCCGGGGATCTCCGGTCCGCCGAAGTCGTCGCCGTCCTCGTCGACCTCGACGACCACGGCCCGGGCCGTGCGGGCCGCCGCCGATCCCCAGCCGACCGTGGTGCCGAACACCAGCCGTCCGCCGCGGCGGACACCGGTCGCGATGCACACGTCGGGCTGCAGATGGGCGAGGAGGCCGGGGATGCCCGACAACCGGATCGAGAGCGGCACGAGTCGGCCGTCGGCGACCGGACGGGACAGCGCATACCCGGCCATCGTGGTGCGACCGGTGAGCGCAGGGCTCGCCAACCACGGATGGTGCTCGAGCGTCCAGCCGAGCAGGACCTCCGGGTCGCCCGATCCGCCCGCCGCGGCGACGACGGCCTCGGGCGCCGTGCGCGGCGCGCCGAGCCCGTCGACGTAGACGACGAGCGGCCTCATCCGAGCAGCGTTCCCAGGCGGGCGACCTCGTCGTCGGTCAGGTCGAGCCAGGCGGCATCGACGTTCTCGTCGAGGTGCTCGATGCTCGACGTGCCCGGGATCGGCACGATGACCGGCGACTGGCGCAGCAACCAGGCCAGCGCGACCTGTTGCGGCAGCGCACCGTGGGCGGTGGCGATCGACGCGACGCCGTCGGCCGCCGGACCGTCGAGGATGATCGGGGCCCACGGGAGGAACGCGATGCCCGCCCGTTCGCAGTAGCGCAGCACCGACTCCGACGTCCGGTCGGCGGCGTTGTAGCGGTTCTGTACCGACACGACGTCGCAGAGCGAGCGGGCCTCGGCGAGCTGCTCGACCGAGACGTTGGAGACGCCGATGTGGCGGACCTTGCCCGCCGCCTGGAGCTCGACGAACGCGCCCACCGTGTCGGCGTACGGGACGTCGGGGTCGGGCACGTGCACCTGGTAGAGGTCGATCACGTCGACACCGAGGCGGGCGAGGCTCCTGTCGCACTCGTCCTTGATGTGTTCGGGACGGCCGCACGCCGGGAGCGAGGTCTGGCCCGGCGCGATCTTGCCCGGCAGGAACCCGGCCTTCGTGGCGATCACCAGGTCGGCGGCGTAGGGACGCAGGGCCTCGGCGATGATCTCCTCCGACTGGCCGTAGCCGTAGATGTTGGCGGTGTCGATGAAGTTGACGCCCCGCTCCACCACCCGCCGCACGAGCTGCCGGGCCACGTCGCGGTCGCGCACGCCGTCGCCGTTGCGGGCGCCGGAGATCCGCATCGCCCCGAAGCCGAGCCGCCGGACGACCAGATCACCCCCGATCGTCAGCGTTCCGGTCGTGGCATCGTCGAGCACCCTCATGCGTGAACTCCCCCTCAGAACGTCCAGGGATCGAGGTTACTTGACACTTTCATCAAGTCGGCAGGACCGGTGCACCGGAGGGCGAGCCGCCGCGGTGGGCGACGTAGTCCGGCGAGAGCTCGGGCACCGGCCGGCCGAGGCGGCGGGCCAGCATCTGGGTCACGGTGTTGTCGTGACCCATGCGGGTGCCGGCCGGGGCGAGCCCGTTCCCGACGCGGAAGTCGGCCTGGCGGATCAGCGTGGTGGCCATGAAGACCTCGTCCATCAGCTCGAAGTACTCGAGGTCGACGACCTGCCGGCCGGAGCGCGACTCGTACTCGGCGATCGTCGTGTCGCGGTCGGGCCAGCCCTCGAGCCGCTCGATCCCGGCCGCCGAGGTGGCAAAGGCGTCGAAGAACAACCAGTGGGCCAGGTCGATCGCCGGCGGACCGATCGTGGCGACCTCCCAGTCGATCGCCGCGGCGACACGGTGGTCGTCGCCGAAGATCATGTTGCCGACCCGCGCATCGCCCCACACCAGCACCGGCTCGTCGGTGTCGACCGACGCCCGCTCGGCGAGGAGGCGCTCGATCCCCGCGTCGGTGATCGGGTACTCCCGGCCGGCCGTGGTCCAGCGGTACCAGGTCACCAGCTGGTCGAGATGCCGGTCGAGGGCGGCCCCGGCGTCGGCTCCGCCGAGCAGGAATGCATGGGTGGACCGCCAGTCGGTGGCGTGGACGGCCACGACTGCGTCCATCGCCGAATCCCACATGATGCGCCGTTCGCCGGCGGTGAGGTTCGGGAGCCAGCCGACGAGGTGGATCGACGGGCGGGCGAGCGGGACGCGCCCGCGTACCCGGTCCATGACGAAGAACGGACGGCCGAGCACCGCCGGGTCCGCCTCGTGCCCGAGCACGTGCGGCACGGGCACCGCGCCGCCGACCGCGAGGCCTTCCAGGATCAGCGCTTCGCGCAGGACGTCGGGCTGCAGGAAGATCTGCTGGCCGGTCGGTTGGCGCCGGAGGACGAGCTCTCTCCGTGCCTTCCCCACGGTCGGCGAGTCCCAGACTGCGGTGACGAGCAGGGTGTCGTTGGACTGGCCGGCGGTCGGACGCTCGGCGTCGATCAGCCGCAGGTCGTTCACCGCCCGGCCGGATTCCGTGGCGAGTCGGTCGGCCAGCCAGACCGAGAACGGCGCACCGAGGTCGTCGCTCACCGGGCTGGGCCGTCGAACGCACGCACGAGGCTCCCGTAGTGCGGTGCGGTGCTGCCGTGGAGCACGAGTTCGTCGGCACCTGCTGCGAGGTACTCCCGGAGCTTGGCCGCGCACTGGGCGGCGGTACCGGCGGCCGAGGACGACGGAATCCACTCGGCGGGCAGGGTGTGGCTCAGCTCGACGAGCTGAGCCCTCGGCAGGTGCTTGTCCGCCGTCTTGTCGCCGAGCGCGACCAGCACGGGCTGCGCCCGGTAGGCCTCGAGGGCGGAGGGATCCCAGCGGTTGGCGGCGACGAGGGCATCGCCGAGCCCGCTCACGTGGAAGTAGCCGGCGGCACGCGAGCCCACCGCGAGTCCCTCGTCGGTGGGAGTGAGGTCGGCGGCGGTGACGACCGTCGCGTAGCACCGGATCGCGAGCGGATCACGGCCGGCCCGTTCGGCGGATCCGCGCACGATGGTCACGGCCCGGCCGACCGCGTCGGGCGTGAGGAACGGATGGAGGATCACACCGTCGAAGCACCGCCCGGCCAGCTCCAATGTCTTGGGCCCCACGGCGGCGAGCACCACCGGCGGCGGCGCGACGGCCGGGCGTTGGGGCAGCCGCAGCGAGGGGAAGTCGCCGGCCGGGCCGGAGTACGTGACCGTCTCGCCCGCCCACAGCCGGCGCAGGACGGTCGCCGTGTCGCCGAGCGACGCCAGGGTCGGAGCGGCGACGCCGTACGCCTTCCATCGCCATGCGGCCGACCGGCCGAGGCCGAGGACGAAGCGGCCACCGGTGATCGCCTGCAGGGTCTGGCCCATCGAGGCCAGGACCATGGGGTGGCGGAGGCCCGGGTGGGTCACACCGGCGGCGATCCGCACGGTGTGGGTGAGCGCCCCGATCGCCCCGGCCAGCGACGGGAGGTCTTTGGTGTCGTAGCGCTCGCCGATCCACACGGTTCCCAGGCCGAGCCGTTCGGCCTGGGCGGCTTCGGTCAGCGCGGCCCGCGGATCGCTGACCCCACCGGGTACGACGTAGCACCCGAGCACCTCGGAGGCGGTCATCGATGGCTCCTCGGTCGCGACGTCGGCACGCCTGCACCGTACCGGCCGCCTCGATTTCGAAGCGATGTCCCGATCCGGCACCGGCCCGGACGGTTGCCTCGCCCGGCCGCTCGCGGCGCGAGAGTGCAGCATGGCAACCGCACCGACCGACAGCCTCTGGCGACTCGTCGTCGATCGAGCCGCGGCGACGCCCGATGCGGTGCTCGCCGTGCACCAGTCCGGCGAGCAGCTCACCGCCGCCGAGTTGGCGGGCCGGGCCGAGCAGGTGGCAGCCGGACTGCTGGCCCGGGGCGTGGCACCCGCCTCCGTGGTGTCGTGGCAGCTCCCGAACCGGATCGAGTCGTTCGTGCTGACCGCGGCGCTCGCCCGGCTGGGGGTCGTGCAGAACCCGCTCGTCCCGATCCTCCGCAGCCGGGAGGTGACGTTCATCTGCCGCGAGGCGCGGTCGTCGACCCTGGTCGTGCCCGGCGTGTGGCGGGGATTCGACTACGCGGCGATGGCCCGGCCGATCGCCGACGAGCTGGGTGTCGACCTCCTGGTGATCGACACCCAGCTGCCCGACGGCGATCCGGCCACGCTCCCGCCGCCGCCCGTCGCCGACGACTCGTGCCGGTGGATCTTCTACACGTCGGGCACGACCGCCGAGCCGAAGGGCGCCCGGCATCGGGAACACGCGATCGCGGCCGCGAGCCGTGGGTTCGAGGAGGCGCTCGATCTCACCGACCGCGATCGCGTCGCGTTCGTGGCGCCGATCACCCACGTCGGTGGGATCGTCCTGCTCGCCGCCTCGTTGCGCATCGGCTGCACCAACCTCGTCGTCGAGACATTCGATCCGGCCGAGGCGGTCCGGTTCTTCCGCGACCAGGGCATCACCTACGTGGGCATGGGAACCCCGATGTTCACCGCATACCTTGCCCATCAACGGGCTCGTCCCGACCTCGCGCCGCTCTTCCCGGAGGCGCGGGCGTTCATCTCGGGCGGCGCGCCGACACCGCCGGCACTCCACCACGAATTGCGGGCCGAGCTGGGCACCGTCGGCGTCGTGTCGGGGTGGGGCCTCACCGAGTGCCCGATGCTCACCTGGAACTCGGTGCACGACGCCGACGACGACCTCGCCACCACCGAAGGCCGCGCCGTACCCGGAGCGCAGGTCGTGGCCGTGGATCCCGACGGGAACGAGGTGGCGCCAGGTGAGGAGGGCGAGCTCCGGGTGACCGGCGAGCAAATGATGCTCGGGTACGTGAACGCCGCGCTCGACCCGGCTGCGTTCGACGAGCAGGGCCGCCTCCACACCGGCGATCTCGGGGTGGTGGACGAGCGCGGGTACGTGCGGATCACCGGGCGGCTGAAGGACATCATCATCCGCAACATGGAGAACATCTCGGCGCTCGAACTCGAGCAGTTGCTGTTCACCCACCCCGACGTGCGCGACGTCGCGGTCGTCGGCGTCCCCGACCGCCGGACCGGGGAGCGGGTCGGCGCCGTCGTCGTCCCCGAGCCCGGCCGCCATCTCACGCTCGACCAGCTCACCGCTCACCTGCGCGCAGCAGGGATCAGCGACCGGAAGCTGCCGGAGCTGTTGTGCGAGCTCGACGAGCTCCCGCGCAATGCCATGGGCAAGATCGTCAAGGCCGACCTGACACCGCTGTTCACGGCCGGGTGACGAACGGGCGCCGGCGCGGCGCCGTTGGCCGATCGCCGCTCAGCGGCCGGCGGGCTCCGCGTCGTGCGCTCCGGCGAGGCCGAGGGAGAAGGCCCCGCAGAGCGACCGGAGGAACGACATCGCCACCGCGTCGAGCGGCTGACAGCTCCGTCGGACCATCCCCAGGTGGCCCCAGGCCTCACCTCGGCAGGTGATCGGCACGAAGTGACACGCCCGGTAGTCGTCGTCGGCCAGTTGCCGGGCCGTCGCCGTGAAGTGCCCCGACGTCGAGCGCACGTCGGCGATCTGCACCGTCTCGCCCGACAACACGCTGCGGGCACTGGCGAACGACGGGTCGAGCGGCACACCGTGCTGAACCCGGTCGGTCCATGCGGCCGACATGTGCCGCGCCGCGAGGAGACGCATCGTCGACCCGTCGAGCCGGAACACCGCCATGCCATCGGCGTGGCCCGACCGCTCGAGCGCGTCGAGCAGGAGCTCGCCCATCCGGGCCACGGTGTCGGCGTGCTGGAGCGACTCGGCGAGCACGGCGACGGCGTCGAGCAGTGGCGTGACGTCGACCCGCTCGGCATGGTGCTCGGCGGCGTCGGCGACCTCGGTGACGTTGGCGACGAAGCGATAGCCGATGCCACGCACCGACGCCACGAACCTCGGCTCTCGCGGGTCGTCGTCGAGTTTGCGGCGCAGACGGTTCACGATGATCCGCAACGCGTTCTTGCCGTCCGACGGCAGCCAGCCCCAGACCCGGCGAACGATCACCGCCGTCGACAGCGCCACGTCGGGCCGGGTCATCAAGAAGGTGAGGAGGGCGTACTCCGTCGGCGACAGCTGCAGCGGCACGCCGTTCAGGGTGCACTGCTGCGTCCACACGTCGACCGACAGCTCACCGGCCACGAGATATCGCACGCCCGGCCCCCAACGATGGTCGGCGCGCCGGAGCAGCGCGACCAGGCGAGCGAAGTTCTCGGCCGGACGATCGGAAGGGTCGAGCACCGCGTCGACGCCCGCGTCGATCAGGGGCACGACCTCCGAGGAATCCTCGGCCAGCACGACGATCGGGACCCCCGTGACCGACCGGACCTCGTCGACCGTGGTCCACCGCAGGCTCCGGTCGCCGCCCACCACCACGAGCGAGACCTTCTGGATGGACGCGAGCCACCTCGCGCGCGACGGATCGGGTGCCGAGATCCATCCCCATCCGGCGTCGCGGAGCGAACGCACGAGTCCGCTGGTCTCCCACCAGGGGGTCGCCCCGACGAACAGCACCGGCTGATCGGGCACCGCGTCGGAACTCGCGGCACCGGAGCCCGACGTCGCGACACCGCGCATCTCGATGATCCGAGCGCTCACCGCCATGACGGACCCCTCCCGTGCAGTGAATCTGACAACCTTGTCACCCACCCTACCCCGAGACGCGAAACGGCGCCACCGGTCGACGGGTGCTCAGGGGCCGAGCAGGGCGGCAGGAACGACGGCGATGCCGTCCTTTCGTCGGTACGCCTCGGTACCGGTCGTCACGATCACTGCGTCCAGGAGGTCGGTTCCGATCCGGTCGGCAAGCCATCGGAGATGCCGCACGTCGTCATCGTCGACCGTCTGCGAGAGCTTCACCTCGATCGCGACGACTCGATGGTCCGGGCGGACCACGATGAGGTCGATCTCACGTTCCCCAGCCTTGGTGCGGAGATGATGGACCCTCGCCTCTGCCGCCTGTGCATAGACACGAACGTCCAGCGCGACGAGCGATTCGAACAGCGCTCCCAACAACGTCCCGTCACGCGGGATCGGCGGGCCGGCCGAGGCGCCATCGAGGAGGGCTTCGGCGTCGACGCCGAGAAGCGATGCCGCAAGGGCCGGGTCGGCCAGATGGTGCTTCGGAAAGGCGGTGAGCTTGGCCAAGTGATTTCGGGTGGGCGCCCAGGCCGGAAGTGGGTCCACGAGCCACAGCCGCTCGAGTGTGTCCCGATAGGGCGCCGTGGTGGTCTTGGCCGGCTTGTCGCCGTGCCCACTCGTCGCCGCGTCGCGAATGGTCTCGTACGACGCAGCGGTCGCAACTGCCGCGGCGTAGGCAGTCATCCATCGGCGAAGTGCTGCGGGGTTCCGGACGCTCTGCCCGGCCTCCGCGAAGTCGCGGTTGACGACATGGTTCAGGTAGCCGTCGAGCACTGCGCGTCGACCCCGTGGAGTCAAGTTGCGCATCCCCGGGAACCCACCGCCGACGATCTCGGCGACGTATCGTTCCAGCCCGACCCGGGTCGACCCGACCACCGGAGGTCGTCGGCCACGAAGCAGCCCGCCCAAGCTCACCGAAGGCCTTTCGACCGCACGTTCCGAGAGCGTCAGGGGACGCATTCGAACGCTCACGATCCGACCCGCCCCGGAGTGCGTCGGCGGGGAGGCCGGAGAAGCGGAGCCGGTCAACAGGAAGCGTCCCGGGCGCATGTCGTCGTCCACCGCCCGACGCACGATGTCCCATGCCGCGGGGAACCGCTGCCATTCATCGATCACGATCGGCTCGGGGCCCTGGCACAGGCGGACCGGGTCGGCACGAATCACCTCGAGCGTGGCCGGCTGGTCGAGCGCGACCTGCGATCGACCTCGCCGACGCGCCGTCGAGGTCTTTCCGACACCCTTCGGGCCGTCGAGACTGATCGCCGGCAGCCCGTGGAACAGGTCGTCGAGCTCGTCGTCCACGACCCTTCGGACGTAGTCGACCCCGTCGCCCATCAAGCTCGCCACACCCGCTACGCTACCATTCGTTCGATCCCTGGCAGTCCATTTGTCCGCCCCGAACGCTACCTTTCGTTCGATCCCAACGAATCCATTCGTCCCGGACCGGGGCCCCGCCGCGCCGGTCGGCGGGGGCCCGGTGGTCGGCCGCTACTGCTCGTCGATGGCCTTGGGGCGAGCGATGGCGGCGAGGGCCGCGGCCGACATGCCACCGGAGTTCTGACGGCCGAGGCTGCGGATCGCTGTGTCGACATCGGCCGATTCGGCCCGCAACGCACCGACGGTGCACTGTTCACGCGGGCGCACGGCGAACGGGTCGAACTGGAAGATCCGCATCGCGTTCAGGTGGGTGATCTGGTCGATCTCGACGTCGGGGATGTCGTGCAGGCTCTTGCCGAGCAGCTCCGGCGAGTGCGGCCACGTGCTGTCGGAGTGCGGGTAGTCGCACTCCCACGTGATCGAGTCCACGCCGACACGGTGACGCTGCTCGAGGCCGCTGGCGTCGTCGATGAAGCACGTCACGATGTGCTTGCGGTACACGTCGCTCGGCCGGAGGCCACCGAAGTCGGCGCCGGTCCAGGCGTGGTGGTGCTCGTACACGTAGTCCATGCGCTCGAGGGCGTAGGGGATCCAGCCGATCCCGCCTTCCGACATGGCGATCTGGACGCCCGGGAACTTCTTGAAGATGCTCGTCCACATCAGGTCGTTGAGGGCGAGGAACGAGTTCATCGGGGTGATCGAGATCATCACGTCGGCCGGGGCGTCGGTGGCGGTCTGGATCATCGACGACGACGACCCGATGTGCAGGCAGGCGACGGTGCCGACCTCCTGGCAGGCAGCCCAGAACGGGTCCCAGTGATCGGTGTGGAGGCTCGGGTGACCCAGCTTCTCCGGGTTCTCGGAGAACGTGACCGAGTGACAGCCCTTGGCTGCGAGCCGACGGACCTCGTCGGCCATCAGCTCGGGCGACCAGAACGGCGTGATGCCGCAGGGGATGAACCGACCCGGGTACGTGCCGCACCACTCGTCGACGTGCCAGTCGTTGTAGGCGCGCACGACCGCGATGGCGAGATCCTTGTCCTTGCACCGGGCGAACAGCTGGCCGCAGAAGTGCGGGTAGGTCGGGAAGTTGAGCGAGCCGAGGACGCCGTTGGCGTTCATGTCACGAACTCGCTCGTGGATGTCCCAGCAGCCCTTGCGCATCTGGTCGTAACGCGTGGGATTGAGCCCGTACTCCTCGGGCGGACAGCCGGCGACGGCGTTCAGACCCATGTAGGCGGCCCGCTCGTCCTCGAACTGCCAGTACTCTCCGATCTTCTCGTCGGTGAGGACACGTGGCGCGCGGTCGCGGTACTTGTCCGGAATGTGCTGGTCGAACATCGTCGGCGGCTCGATGACATGGTCATCGACACTGACGAGGATGAGGTCTTCGACGTCCATTGGTCCCCCTGAGGCGAGTTGACAGCACTGTCAACATACCGATGTCACGTCCGCGGCGCCACAACGTGCCCCGGGTTTCGGACCATCGAATGTCGAACGAAATGGAGTGCCACGTGGAACTCTCCGAACGGCCATCGGGCCCCGAACGGATCGCCCTCGTCACCGGCGGCAACGCCGGGATCGGCCTGGCCACGTGCCGGGCCCTCGCTCAGCTCGGCATCACCGTGTTGCTCGGCGCACGCGATGCCGAGCGGGGCGCCGTGGCCGTTGGCGTGCTACGCGCCGACGGGCTCCCGGTCGAGCTGTGTCTGATCGACGTGGTCGACGACGGATCGGTCACCCTCGCCGCGTCGGCGATCGCCGCCCGCCACGGCCGGCTCGACATCCTCGTGAACAACGCCGGGTTCAAGGAGGAGTTCTCCCCGGCGACGCCGAGCGAGACCTCGCTCGATCTCGTCCGGCGAACCTACGAGACCAATGTGTTCGGCACGATCCGGGTCATCCAGGCGATGCTGCCGCTGCTGCGCCGGTCCTCGGCCGGGCGCATCGTGAACGTTTCCAGCGGGCTCGGATCGATCGGCCGGGCCGTCGATCCCGCTCGCCCCGAGCATCGCGTGACGTTGCTCGGCTACTGCACCTCGAAGACTGCGCTGAACGCGGTCACCGTGCAGTTCGCCAACGAGTTGGCGCCGGCTGCCATCAAGGTCAACGCGGTCGACCCCGGACCCGTCGCCACCCCCATGAACCCACGGGCTCACCGCACGCCGGCGCAGGCCGTCGCTCCGATCGTCGAGATGGCGACGATCGGATCCGACGGCCCGACCGGGGGGTACTTCGACGAGGCCGGCGCCGTTCCCTGGTGAGCTCCGGACCCACCCGGGGCACAGGCCGCCCCCGCCGACTCGTGGCGCGACGTCAGGACAACGACGTCGTGCCGAGCATGCGCAGGGCGTTGCCCCGCACGATCTTCTCGACCGACACCGGGTCGAGGCCGTCGAGCAGCCGGCTGACGACGGCCTTGGTGTTCGGCCAGGTCGTGTCGCCGTGGGGGTAGTCGGTCTCGTAGGCGATGTTGTCGACTCCCGTCCGACCGATCGCGTCGATGCCGGTCCGGTCCTTGAAGAACGACACGAACACGTTCGAGTAGTAGTAGGTCGACGGCGGGTTCGGGATGTGCTTGGTCGAGGCCCACGCCTGGTTGTCCTCCCAGACGTCGTCGACGCGCTCCAGCACGTACGGGAGCCATCCGATCTGGCTCTCGGCGTAGCTCAACTTGATCTTCGGGAACCGCACGAGCACGCCGGAGAACAAGAAGTCCATCAGCGACGCCATCGAGTTGCCGAACGCGAGCGACGCGGTGACCGCCGGCGGGGCGTCGGCCGACGTAGCCGGCATGCGCGACGACGAGCCGATGTGCATGCACACCACCGTCCCCGTCTCCTCGCACGCCTGGAAGAACGGGTCCCAGTGGTCGGTGTGGATGCTCGGCAGCCCGAGGTGCGGAGGGATCTCCGAGAACGCCACGGCACGCACGCCGCGGACGGCATTGCGTCGGACCTCCACGGCGGCGAGCGCCGGATCCCACAGGGGGATGAGGCACACCGGGATCAACCGCCCGGCCGAGTCACCGCACCATTCCTCGACGAGCCAGTTGTTGTAGGCCTCCACGCAGGCCAGGCCGAGCTCTTTGTCCTTGCCCTCGTTGAACGTCTGGCCGCAGAACCGGGGAACGGTCGGGTAGATCATCGACCCCTCGACCCAGTTGGCGTCCATGTCGGCCAGCCGGGCCTTCCAGTCGTAGCAACCGGGCCGCATCTCGTCGTACCGGATGGGGCCACCGGTCCACTCCTCCTTCGGGAAGCCGGCCGCAGCGATGTTCCTTTTCGGCGTGTAGACCATGTCGCCGTAGAACCAGACGTCCCACTTCTCGGGCGCGTCGTCGTCGAAGACCTCCTTGTAGGCGGCCGCGCCGGTCCATTCGATACGGGCCAGGCCCCGCTTCTCGACGTGCGGCCCGCGGCCCTTGAACTTCGCCGGGAGCCAGCGGTCCCAGACGTCGGGCGGCTCGAGGACGTGGTCGTCGACGCTGATGATCTTGGGGAGCTCCGGGGTGGTCACGACGTCTCCTGGGGGTTCGGTGTGGGCAGGTCGAGCGCACGGCGGTGGCTGCGCTCGGCGGAGAGGGCATCGAGGGCCGCGGCGACGTCGCTGCCCGCCGCTCGCGCGCTGGCCTTGACGTCCTCCCACTCGGCGAGAGCGGCGAGGGCGGAGGCCTCCTGACGGTTCCAATCAGGCACGATCGACGTGGTCAGCTCGAGGCGGACACCGTTCGGATCGAAGAAGTAGATGCTGTAGATGATCCCGTGGTCGACCGGTCCGATGACCTCGATGTCGTTCGAGCGGAGCCACGTCGCCCAGGAGTCGACGGCTCCGCGGTCCTCGACGTCGAGCGCCAGATGCTTGAACGTGCGGTACGCACCGTGGCTCTCCTCCGCCGGGGTCGGCAGGTCGGGCGCCTCGAAGAATGCCATCGTCTCACCGCTCGCCAACCGGAAGAACGAGTGGAAGTACGGGATCGGCTCCCGGGTCGACGGGATGGCGTCGTCGAGCACCGCGTTGGCGAAGGCCATGCCCATGACACGGGTGTAGAAGTCGACGGTGGCCGCGGTGTCGCGAGCGACGTAGGCGACATGATGCAACCGAACCGGCGCGTCGGGGCGAGCGACGGTGCGCTCGGCACCCTCCAGAACCGTGTGATCGTTCGACATGGGTCCCCCTCTCGACGGCGCCGGCCGTCGTCCCATGTTCGAAGCCCTCCCCGACGCGCCGTTAGGGACCTTGGTCCCTCCCCCGGCGTTGCCCCCACCATGAAATCACGACGAAACAACCCTATTGGCTGGCGGCTCGGGCCGGGTCTCCACCGACGAGCACGAATGCCACACCATCCGACCCGCGTTTGGCTGGCGGCTCGGGCCGGGTCTCCACCGACGAGCACGAATGCCACACCATCCGACCCGCGTTTGGCTGGCGGCTCGGGCCGGGTCTCCACCGGGGAGCACGAATGCCACACCATCCGACCCGCTGGGTGCAGTTCAGATCAGTCGAGCAAGAGCGGGGTCGATTCGGTGTGAGCTCGCAGGGGCACCTCGGGAAGCATCCACGCGAAGACGAACAGGAGTCCCGCGACGGGGATGCAGAACAGGAAGCCGTGGGCGATGGAGGAGGCCATCACCCGGATCACCTCGCCCCGCAACGGCTGGGCCAGCGCAGCGATGGCCTTGGGGCCGGTGGAGAGCTGTTCGCCGTCGAGCCCACGGCCGCCGGGAAGCGCCGCCAGACCCGAGCTGATCCGGCTCAGCACGACGGCCCCGACGCCGGCGATGCCGAGCGTGCCGCCGAGGGTCCGCAGGGTCATGAGCGCCGAACTGGCCGCGCCGAGATCGGCCAGCGGCATGGCGTTCTGGGCCGAGAGGTTGACGACCGGCGAGGCGGCCCCGAACGCCAGGCCGAGCAGGATCATCAGGCTCATCACCTGGACCGAGCCGGTGTTCTGGTCGAGCGCGGCCAGCCCGGCCGTCGCCGCGACCATGCCGCCCGCCCCGATCAGGAGCAGGACGCGGTAGCGACCGGTGTCGGACACCCGGCGCCCGACGTAGACCGACGCGACGGCCAGCCCGAGCATGAGCGGAGCGATGAGGATGCCCGACCGCGTCGCCGACGATGCGTTCACCGTCTGCAGGAACAACGGGAGGTAGACGACCGCCGATTGGAACACCACGGTCGACAGCGCGGCCAGACCGATCGACAGCACGAGCACCCGCGACCTCGCGAGTCGGGGCGCGAGGATCGGCTCGTCGACCCGTTGCTCGACCCGGACGAAGGCCACAGCGAGGACGACCGAGGCGACGAACAGACCGATGATCGTCACCGACGCCCACGGGTATTCCTTGCCGCCCCACACCCCGGCGAGGAGCAGGGTGACGACAGCGCCCGACAGGAGCACGGCGCCGACGATGTCGAGTCGGGCGTCGCGCCGGCCTCCGACCCCACGCAGGGCCGAGCCGGCGACGACCATCGCGACGATGCCGAGCGGCAGGTTCACGAGGAAGATCCACCGCCAGCTGGCGTGGTCGACGAGGAAGCCGCCGGCCAGGGGCCCGAGCACGCTGGCGATCGCGTAGGTGCCCGACATCAGCCCCACGTAGCGCCCCCGGTGCCGAGGGGCGAGGACGTCGCCCATGATCGCGAATGACAGGGCCTGCATCCCGCCGCCACCGATGCCTTGCAGGCCACGGGCGGCGATCAGCTGGGTCATGTTCTGGGCCACGCTGCACAGCAGCGAGCCCACGACGAAGATCCCGATCGCCGCCAGGTACGACGGTCGCCGGCCGCGCAGGTCGCTGATCTTGCCCCACAGCGCGGCGCTCACGGTCGTGGTGAGCATGTAGGCCGTCACGACCCAGGTGATCTGGCTCAGTCCGCCGAGGTTCTCGACCAGGTTCGGGAGGGCCGTCGCCACGATGGTCTGGTCGAGCGCGGCGAGGAACATCCCGGCCATCAGCCCCGACATCACCCGCATCACCTGACGGTGAGGGAGCGGCCCCGAGGTCAGCGAGTGCGGCGGCGCGCTGGTCATCGAGTTGACAGTACTGTCACCTCGATGGGCGGTTGTCACCCGACCATTTGGCGCATCAACATCTGGGCGACGCAGGCCGGCTTGGCCGACCCTTCCCGCTCGACGACGAACTCGAGCGTGATCTGGACCCCGCCGGGGATGTCGTCACACGCCACCACGGTCGCGCCCGCTCGCACCCGGGAGCCGACCGGTACCGGGGTCGGGAAGCGGACCTTCTCGAGGCCGTAGTTCACGCCCATCGAGAACCCCGTGAACGCGAACAATCCCCGGGTCAGCTCGGAGATCATGCTCAGGGTCAGATAGCCGTGGGCGATCGTGCCGCCGAAGGGGCCGTCCTTCGCCTTCTCGACATCGACATGGATCCACTGGTGGTCGCCCGTGGCGTCGGCGAACTGGTTCACGCGCTCTTGGGTCACCTCGACCCACGGGCCCCACCCCAGATGCTGGCCGACGTGCGAGCGGACTCCCTCGATGCCGGTGAGTTCGACGGTCATGTCAGGCTCCGATCGTGAGGCCTGCGGCGCGGGAGCCGAAGATCTGGGTCTCGATGATACGACCGACCGTCGCGGCGTCCCACGGCTTGCCGCCGTTGTCGATGGCGGCGACGGGCGCATAGCCCTTCAGCAGCTGGACGGTCTGGCCGATGGCGCGGATCGTCTGGCCGCTCACCCAACCGGCCTTGTCGCTCGCCAGCCAAGCCACGATCGGAGAGCTCACCGACGGCGCCAACGGGTCCCACTCACCTTCGGCGTACTCGTCGGCTTCGCGCGGTGTGGAACCGGGCGCGGTGCCGGCCGACAGGCGGGTGACGGCGCCGGGAGAGATCGTGTTGGCGGTCACGCCGATGCTGCCCAGCTCGACGCTCAAGGTGAGGGTCAGGCCGACGATGGCGGCCTTGGCCGTGGCGTAGTTGGTCTGCCCGAAGTTGCCCTGCAGCCCGGCGCCCGACGTGGTGTTGATGATGCGGCCGTACGTCGTGCCGCCCGACGCCTTGGCCGCATCGCGCCAACGCTTCGCGGCGGCGCGCGACGTCAGCCAACTGCCTCGCACGTGGACCTTCATCACGAGGTCGAACTCGTCGGCAGTCATGTTCCAGATCGCCCGGTCGCGAACGATGCCGGCGTTGTTGACGACGATGTCGAGCGAACCCCACTGTGCGGCGCCGGCGGCGACCATCGCCTCGGCCGCGGTCTCGTCGCCGACGTCGCCGTAGTCGGCGATCGCCTCGCCGCCGCGTGAACGGATCAGGTCGACGACGACGTCGGCGTCGCGCCCGCTGCCCTCGCCCTGCACGGTGGAGCCGAGATCGTTGACCACGACCTTGGCACCCTGCCGGGCGAGCTCGAGCGCATGCGCCCGTCCGATCCCGTGACCGGCGCCCGTCACGAGCGCGACCTTTCCGTCCAGCAACGACATGACGTTCCCCCAGGGTTCGGAATGGCAGGCGAGATCCGCACTGGGAGCCCGGCTCCCCGTTGCGGCAGTATATCTGACAGACGTGTCGGGTCTCGGGGCCGCCCGCCACCGCACGACCGGAAGGGGAGGCATGGAACTCGACGAGATCACGTACGGGACGGCCGACGGCGTCGGGGTCATCACCCTCGACCGACCCGAAGTGCTGAACGCCATCTCCGGTCGGGACGGTGGCACTCGCGACCAGATCGTCTGGGCCCTCGAGCAGGCCGAGGCCGACGACTCCGTCGGCTGCGTCGTGGTGCGCGGTGCGGGACGTTCGTTCTGCGGCGGCGGCGATCTCACGGGCAACGTCCGGCGCGATCGGTCGTTCGACGATCTACGGTTCATCGAGCGGGCGAACCACTTCCACGAACGACTCAGCGGTTCGACGGTGCCGACCATCGCAGCAGTGCACGGACACTGTCTCGGGGCAGGACTCCTGCTCGCTTCGGCATGCGACTTCGTCGTCGCGGCTGAGTCCGCCCGACTCGGCTTCCCGGAGGGGCGCCTGGGGTTGGTCGGGGCCAGCTCGCTCGTGCCGGCCATCGGTCGCCAATGGGCGAAGTTCCTGATGCTCACCGGAGAGTCGCTCAGCGCCGCGCAGGCGAAGGAGATCGGGCTCGTGCTGACCGTCGAGCCCGACGGCGAGCTGCACGAGCGTGTCCTCGAACTCGCCCGCCGGATCGCCCGAATGCCGCGCGAGGCGACGGAGCTCAATCGTCGGGCCATCGACGCCGTCGCCGACGCGTCCGGCGGTGCTGCGGCGCGAGTCGCCGCGCTCGCCCACGACACCGTGACCCTGAGCATGGCCGCCCACGCGACCGCCCCCGACGGTCGCACGTTCCGATCGATCATCGAGGCCGAGGGTCTCGACGGGATGAAGCGGGCGCGCTCGGCCCAGTACGCCGAGCCGTGGCTGCGGACACCCGAGGCGCCGTGAGCGAAGACCCGCCACCGTCTCCACGTACACTCGGCCCGATGTCGCGCCGCCCCGCCGAACGCCGGCCGAGCTACGGGCGCCACAGTCCCACGGTGGGCGAGCGGGGCGAACGCACCCGGGCATCGATCGTCGGGTCGACGCTGCGGCTGCTGGACGAACGAGGCTTCCACGGCACCCTCGTCGACGACATCGCGACCGACGCCGGC
>Ga0209023_10004003_pt1 | contig 17134 bp, 9 predicted proteins | sample LakOneMetagenome_FD_187468 | JGI IMG/M metagenome (GOLD analysis project Ga0209023, IMG submission 187468) | Freshwater and sediment microbial communities from Lake Erie, Canada (SPAdes) (version 2) | ecosystem: Environmental > Aquatic > Freshwater > Lentic | place: Lake Erie, Canada | collected... | reverse complement strand
CGCCGTCTCCAGGATGCTGTCCGTATCGCCTGTGACATCTGAAGCTGCGCGCGGAACGGCGATATCGGGGAGCGCACCTCGCAAGGGCGGATTCTCCGGTCCTGCCTGGAATCGATACCGCACGACCGGCAACACCGCGATCAGGCCCGTATTGGGCAGCGTCAGGTCGAACGTCCCGCCGGAGTCCTCGGCGTATCCACTGCCCGCCTCTTCGCCGATCAGCAAACCCCGCCGCTCGTGCTTGATCAGGGTTGCAACATTGGCGGCGGTCGAAAACGAGGTTCCGTCGATCAGCGCGTAAATGGGGCCGGTGAAGGCGTGCGGATCAGGCGATTGGATGCGATCGATATCGTCGCGCAGCAGATAACCGCCAGCAGCGATGCGGCGTTTGGGAATCACCAGTTCCATCAGGACGAGCGGCCGGTCGCTCGAATTCCAGATGATCGGCCGGAAACCCGCCGCCATCTCCCTTCGCTCGACATAAAGAAACGGCTTTCGCGCCAGCAAACCGAACAGCAGTGCGCCAGCACTGTCGGGACCGCCGGGATTGTTCCTCAGGTCGACGATCAGGCTCCTCGCACCGCTGGCGCGAACCTCGGCGAACGACTGCGTCAGCGCCTGCTTGAAATCGAACCCGTCACTGTCCTGGAACGTGCGAATCGTGAGCAACGCGCTTTGCTGCGCCGGCAGGAGCTTCAGTTCCAGCGGCGGCTCGTCCTTTTCGGACGGAAATCGCGCCTGATAACGCGAGCCGTACTCTGCTTCGGTGACGCCGTCGACGGTTGCGACCCGAGCTTCGGAACGGCCTGGCGTCGTGTATGCCACCCGATACGGCGGCCGCATCCCGGTAGCGATACCGCACTGTTGCGAAAGCTGCCGGGCGACTTTCTCCAGCAGCCTGCTTTGGATCTGCGGACTCCTCGAGATGTACGGCGCGCACGCGGCCACGACACGTGCCGGCCGGAGACCGTTCACCGACAGAATTTCGCTGCCTGCCGGAATGTTGGCATCTGAGAGGTTTCGCCTGACGATCAGCCGCGAGCCTGCAAAGCGGACGCTCAGCGGAAGCATCCTGTCATGCGGCGCGGTCACGAACGTGGCCGGACTCGGCGAGAGCGAAAGATGTCCGTCGCCCACCGCGGTGACCGCTGGCGTGAGCACTCGCCAGAACTCGGTCGGCGTCATCGGGCGATCGAGTCGCGCGCGGATGCTTGCGAACAGGGCATCGAGGTCCCTGCGAGGGCGGAACAGACCGTACGTGGGAACCCCTGAGGCGATCCGCGCATGGAGAAAATCAAGATCCTCCTGCAGCGCGCGGGGCTGCACCAGTGCGGCCGGCGAGGGCGGATCAGGAAGCCATGGCCCGGACAGCGTGGCCGCGACCGCTCCGATCAGGACCGTCGGTATCCCAAGCCACTTGTAGCGAGGTTTCATAAGCGCCTTTCGTCCCCGTTCAGCGCCGTGCCGCGTCAGGCGACGTTCTGGCCCATCGCCACAGGTGTTCGACGGCTCAATGTACACGACGCCGATTGCCCGGAATTTGCCGAAAGTGCCGAGTGGATCCGCAATTCCGGCGGGTTACTCGACGGCAGGGACACGCCTCGGGACGCAGGTAGTGAAAACTCCGTAGCCCATGACGCACCAGGCCCGCACAGGATAAGCGGGGACGGAGCTCATAAATCCAGGCGGCGACTTCCGTCGCTCCGGGAGAGCGCCAACTTGCGGTGGAAAACGAAAACGCCGCCATTGAGGCGGCGTTTTCTTTCAGGGTGGGGAAAAGGATTACTTCTTCGCCAACTGCTGCGGCACGAACTGTTCACGCACCGCGGCGGCGAGCAGGCCCGGCGGCAACATGCCCTGGTCGATCACGAAGTTGTTGAACGCGAGGCGGTCGAACTTCGCGCCGAGCGCGAGTTCGGCGTCCATCCGCGTCTGCAACAGGCGGCTGTAGCCGTAGAAATAACTGCCGGCCTGACCGGGCATGTTGAACATATAGCGGTCGAGTTCCTGCTTGGCCATCGCCGCCGACACGCCGACTTCGTCCTCGAGCACGCGGTCCGCGCTGGCGCGGTCGATCAGGCCGAGGTTGAGCATCGGGTCGAGGATCGCGCGCGCCGCGCGCAGCAGGCGCAGTTGCAGGGCGATGAACTGCCCGTCGACCGGTTCGTACGGCACCATTTCCGCTTCGGCGTACAGCGCCCAGCCTTCCACGTTCACCGAATTGAACGCGAACATCGAACGGGCCAGCGACACGCCGCGCTCGATCATCGCGGTGAACTGCAATTCGTGGCCGGGGCGGCCTTCGTGCGCGGACAGCGTCCACGCGGCCGAGGGGAAGTTGAAGTCGTCGTACTGCAGCGCCTTGCCGTCGGCGGTGGGCACCGACACCGGCAGCACGAACTGGCCCTGCTGCCCGGTGTTGCCGACCAGCGGTGCAGGCAGGAAATGCGGCGCCGGTTGCGCGGCGCTTTCGGCAGGCGAACCCAGGCGCATGATCATCGGCCGGTTCGGCACGTTCACGATGCCCTGCTTGCGGATGATCGGGTCGATCGCGTCGATGACCTGGCGGTATTCGCCTTCGAGCTTGTCGTTGGGGATCGTGTCGCGCTTGAGCGCGTGCAGCACCGCGATGTAGTCGCTCGGGTCGGAGACCTGCAGCTTCTTCGCCGCCACGACCTGCGGCGCGAGCTGGCGCATCGCCGCGCGCGACTCCATGAACTCGACTTCCGCGCGCTGCATCAGCAACTGCGGGTCGATGTCGATGCCCATCTGCTTGAGCTGGAACGCGTACACCGGCGCCGGCAATTTCGCGTCGTCGCGCGCCTTGGGCAGCACTTCGCTGCGGGTCCAGTCGGCGTAGTCGCGCAGCTGCTTGCCGATCGCGTCCAGCGCCGGTTGCGCGCCGTCGATCTTGTAGGTCGCGAACAGGTCGTCGATGCCCTTGACGTAGGTGTCCGCGTTCGCCAGCGCCTGCTCGACTTCCATCTTGCTGGGCCGCGTCAGGTTTGCGTCGCCGGCGCGTTCGGCGTAGCGGTCCTTCGCCAGTTGCACCAGCGGCGTGGTGTCGGCGGTCATGCCGGCGTAGCGCTGCAGGCGCGCGAGCGCATGCGCGCGGCGCTCGGCCGGGGTCTGGTCGGAGAGCAGGGCCTGCAGGCCGCTGAAGACGTTCTGCGCCACGTCCGACCACGGCAGCATGTACTGCTCGTTGAGCGTGCTGCTCTGGATGTTGCGATCGGCGGCGTCGATCAGGATCTGCAGGTCCTGGCGCACGTTCGGGTCCTTCTCGACCGCGAGCTTGGCCTGCAATTCCGTTTTCGCCCGGGCCATCGCCGCGCGGAAGCGTTCGCCGACCTTGGGCTTGAGATCGTAGACCTGCTCGTCGTAACCGGGGATGCCGAAGAACGAGGCTTCCTCCGGTGCGAACGGCGCCTGCGCCTTGAGCAGGATCTGCGAGAACTCGTTGCTGCGCGCGACCCAGGCGGGTACCGCAGGCGTGGCGGCCGCGGGCGTGTCGGCCGCGCGCGCGACCAGCGCGGCGGGGACGGCAAGACCGATGGCGAGGGCGACGGCAAGGCTCAGCGGCATGGCTTTCATGGCGGCTTCCGGTGGCGGGGACGCGGCAGCATCGCGCTTCGCGCCGTGCCGGCCAAGCGCCGAAGGTCACGCGGTGGCTCGATGCCCCTGTCCGAACAGCACCTTCTTCTCCGCGTCCGACATCGGCTTGCCGGCCTCGGGGTTCACCCGCTTCGACAGGGCGTAGGCGCGCTGCGTCGCCGGACGCGCGCGGATCGCCGCCTGCCAGCGGCGCACGTTGGCGAACGGCGCAAGGTCCAGCGGCGCCTTGTCGTAGGGACTGATCCACGGATATGAGGCCATGTCGGCGATGCTGTATTCGTCGCCGGCGATGAAGTCGCGTCCATCGAGCCGTTGGTCGAGCACTCCGAGCAGGCGTTCGCTTTCCTTGCGGTAGCGATCCTTCGCGTAGCCGATGTCCTCTGGCGCATAGACATGGAAGTGCCCGTATTGCCCGGTCATTGGCCCGAGCCCGCCCATCTGCCAGAACAGCCATTCGTTCACGAGCACGCGCTGGCGCAACTGCGTGCGCGCATCGGCGCCTGCGGCGAAGCCGAGGAAACGCCCGGTCTTGTTCGCGAGGTACAGCAGGATCGCGCCGGATTCGAACACCGTGATCGCTTCGCCGCCATCTATGGGCGCGTGGTCGACGATCGCCGGCATCTTGTTGTTCGGCGAAATCCTGAGGTAATCCGGCTCGAACTGCGCGCCCTTGCCGATGTCCACCGGCTTGATCGCGTATTCGAGGCCGGCTTCCTCCAGGAACAGGGTGATCTTGTGTCCGTTCGGCGTGGGCCAGTAGTAAAGGTCGATCATCGAAGCCATCTCCAACGCGGGAACGCCACTCTAGCCTTGTGCATGTGGCGATGCCGGCAACGCAGCGTTGCGCTTGGCAGCATCCATGCCCGCCGTTAACCTGCGGCATCCCCTGCCGGCTTCCCACGCATGTCCCAGCCCACTCCGCGCCTGAATCCCTTGCCCGCGCTGATCTTCTCCTCGCGCTGGCTGCAGTTGCCGCTGTACCTGGGCCTGATCGCCGCGCAGGGCGTGTACGTGTTCCTGTTCCTCAAGGAACTCTGGCACCTGATCCACGACGTGGCCGGGCTGACCGAGCAGAAGGTGATGCTCAGCGTGCTCGGCCTGATCGACGTGGTGATGATCTCCAACCTGCTGGTGATGGTGATCGTCGGCGGCTACGAGACCTTCGTCTCGCGCCTGCGCCTGGAAGGGCACCCGGACCAGCCGGAATGGCTGAGCCACGTCAACGCCAGCGTGCTCAAGGTGAAGCTGGCGATGGCGATCATCGGCATCTCCTCGATCCACCTGCTCAAGACCTTCATCGAGGCCGGCCAGCTCGGCGTGGACGGCAGCAACTACACCGTGCAGGGCGTGATGTGGCAGACCATCATCCACTGCGTGTTCATCCTGTCGGCGATCGGCATCGCCTGGACCGACCGGGTCATGGCCCTGACCTCGGGCAAGCGCGAACAGCTCGCGCATTGAAGCGGGTGCGCCGAACGCGCGATCGGAACGCCCCGCGTCGTAAAATGAGGCGATGGATGTTTCCCACCTCCTCGACGGGCTGAACCCGGCCCAGCGCGAGGCCGTCAGCGCGGAACCCGGGCACCTGCTGGTCCTCGCCGGCGCCGGTTCCGGCAAGACCCGCGTGCTCACCCATCGCATCGCGTGGTTGAACGAAGTCCACGGCGTGCCGGTGCACGGCATCTTCGCCGTCACCTTCACCAACAAGGCCGCGGGCGAGATGCGCCATCGCGCCGACGCGTTGCTGCGCAACGGCACGCGCGGCATGTGGATCGGCACCTTCCACGGCCTGGCGCACCGGTTGCTGCGCCTGCACTGGCAGGAAGCGAAATTGCCCGAAGGCTTCCAGGTACTCGACAGCGACGACCAGCTGCGGCTGGTGAAGCGTGTGGTGCAATCGCTGGAACTGGACGAAGCGCGCTTCCCGCCGCGGCAGATCGCGTGGTGGATCAACGCGCAGAAGGACGAAGGCCGCAGGCCGCAACACATCCAGCCGGAAGGCCGCGACGAATGGTCGGACGTGATGTTGCGCGCGTATGCCGCCTACCAGGAACGCTGCGAACGCGCGGGGCTGGTCGATTTCGCCGAGCTGCTGCTGCGCGCGCACGAACTGCTGCGCGACAACCCGGCGCTGCTCGCGCACTACCGGCACCGTTTCCGCGAACTGCTGGTCGACGAATTCCAGGACACCAACGCGATCCAGTACGGCTTCGTGCGCCTGCTCGCAGGCGGCGATACTGTTGAAAGCATGGGTAACGTGTTCGTGGTCGGCGACGACGACCAGTCGATCTACGGCTGGCGCGGGGCGAAGGTGGAGAACGTGCAGAAGTTCCTGCACGACTTCCCCGGTGCGCGCACGATCCGCCTCGAGCAGAACTACCGTTCCAGCGGCAACATCCTCGACGCCGCCAACGCGGTGATCGCGCACAACCCGGGCCGGCTCGGCAAGAAGCTGTGGACCGACGCCGGCGAAGGCGAGGGCATCGACCTGTACGCGGCCTACAACGAGATCGACGAGGCGCGCTTCGTGGTCGAGCGCATCCGCCAGTGGGTGCGCGACGGCGGTTCGCACGGCGAGGCCGCGATCCTGTACCGCAGCAACGCGCAGTCGCGCGCGTTCGAAGAAGCCCTGCTCGCGGAACAGATCCCGTATCGCGTCTACGGCGGCATGCGCTTCTTCGAGCGCGCCGAAATCAAGGACACGCTCGCGTACCTGCGCCTGGTCGCCAATCGCGCCGACGATGCGGCGTTCGAACGCGCGGTCAACACGCCCACGCGCGGCATCGGCGAGCGCACGCTGGATGAGGTTCGGAAACGCGCCCGCGCCGACGGCGTGCCGTTGTGGGGCGCGGCCAGGTCGATCGCCGCGGGCAGCGAACTCGCCGCGCGCGCGCGCAATGCGCTGGCGGCGTTCCTCGCGCTCATCGATGCGCTCGACGGGGAAACCCGCGAACTGCCCTTGCAGGACAAGGTCGACCACGTGCTCGCGCGCTCGGGCCTGCGCGCGCATTACGAGAACGAATCGCGCGGGCAGCTGGATTCGCGCACCGACAACCTCGACGAACTGGTCTCGGTCGCCTCGCGCTTCACCCGCCGCGAGGACGACGAGGAAGCCGCGGCGCTCACCGAACTCGTCGCCTTCCTCAGCTACGCCGCGCTCGAAGCGGGCGAGGGCCAGGCGCAATCGGGGGAAGACGGCGTGCAGCTGATGACCCTGCACAGCGCCAAGGGCCTGGAATTCCCGCTGGTGTTCCTCGCCGGGCTGGAGGAAGGCCTGTTCCCGAACGCGCGTTCGGTGGAAGAGCAGGGGCGACTGGAAGAGGAACGCCGGCTGGCCTACGTCGGCATCACCCGCGCGCGGCGCAAGCTGGTCATCAGCTACGCCGAGGCGCGGCGCATCCACGGCATGGACATGTACGGGATCCCCTCGCGGTTCCTGCGCGAGGTGCCCGGCGAATTGCTGCACGAGGTGCGGCCGCGGGTGCAGGTATCGCGCCCGTATGCGGCGAACATCCCGCGCCGCGACCGCGGGCATGCGTCCATCGAAGCGCCCGCCATCGCGCTCGGCGCCAGCGTGCGCCATGCGACCTTCGGCACCGGCATCGTCACCGATGTCGAGGGCCAGGGCGCGCACGCGCGGGTGCAGGTGAACTTCGACGACGCCGGTTCGAAATGGCTGGTGCTGGCGTTCGCGAACCTGCAGCCGGCCTAGGCGCGTTCAACGCACGGCGATGCGGCGAAGGGCATGCGCCTCGTGCGCGGAAGCCGGGCGCACCAGCTGCGCGCGGTAATGCGTGGGCGGCATGCCGGCGTGCGCGCGGAATGCGCGGGTGAAGCTGCAGCAGTTCTCGAAGCCGCAGCCCTCCGCGATCTCCGATACCGTCAACGAGGTCTCGGCGAGCGCGCGCATGGCGTGCCCGAGGCGCACCCGCAAGCCGTACGCCTGTGGGCTTTCGCCGTACAGCGCGTGGAAGGTCTTGGAGAAATACCAGACCGAGAGGCTGGCCATGGAGGCGAGTTCGCCGATGCGCACGATGCGGTGGGGGTTGCCTTCCAGGTGCATGCGCGCGCGCTGCATGCGCGCGAGCACTTGCCGCTTGCGCCGGCGCGAGCGCCCGGGGCAATGCCGCATCAATTCCTCGATGCCGGGTTGCAACGAGGCGACATGGGAAAGCAGCGTGCGCAGGGTGGCGTCCCGATCCGGTGCATGCGCGCGGGTGGCCTCGCGCCACAGGCGCAGGACGATGCGCTGGTCGCGACTGGCGAGGCTGCCGCGACCCGGGACCGGATGGTCGAAGCCGCGTGCGAGGACATCCCACGATTCCTGCGGCAGCACCACGCCGCCGGCCAGGCCCGAACGTTGCGCCTGCAGCCGCGGGGCGGCATCCGGTTCGAACGCGATCCAGTCGCCGCGGCGCAGGACGAAGCGGCCCTCGCGCGAATCGATGGTGGTGTTGCCGCGCAGTTGCAGCCAGATGCTGGCGGCGGGCGCGGACAGGCGCAGGCTGCCGAGGCGGGAAACGACGGCCCAGTGCGCGCCGGCCTGCGGCAGTGGCAGGAGTTCCCGCACGGAACCCCGATCGGTGATCGACAATCCGGACATGTCCGTTTCCTCGGCAGTGACGGGCGTCCTGTTTGCCGGGATCGGTGCCGGAAGTTCGCGCGAAACGCCGAAGGCGCGCTGAAATCGTCGCCATGAAAAAACGAAGAAAAGCTGAAACCCGCTAGCGGCGCGGCTTCCGGGCCGGATCGTCGGGCAGGCGCATCCAGCCGATGTCGCTGTTCTCGTCGGAGCTGTACGCGTAATACAGCTGGCCATGGACCGGATCGTAGCTGGCCCCGAGGACCTGGCCCGGGCGGGTTTCGAGGCAGGGCGCGGTTCCGGGCAGCGGCATGGCGCTGCGCGGGATCCTGATCAAGCGGACCGCACATTCGTTGTCCGCACCGAGGATGGCGATGCCGCCACGCCAGGTGACGAGCCGCCGTGGCTGGAGGAAGTAGCCGGCGGTGGGGATGAGCAGCTCGGCCGCCTCGGGACGGATGCGGAGATCGTCGAGCAGGCGCGGCGCGGAGAGATCGAGGTCGGCTTCCCACAGGCCCCAGCTGTTGTCGCGGGTGAACAGCACATGGCGGCCATCGGGTGCGATGCGCACGGCGTCCACATGTTCGAGCCGGCCGCGTGCGCTCCAATGATCGCCGTCGCGTTCATAGCGCGTGGCGACCAGGTTGCCCCCGCCTGCGTCGGCGGTCACCACGATGCCATTCCCGCCGGGCAGCCGGGCCGCGCGCAGCGGAGTCCCCGCGAGGCCTTGCAGCGCGGTGCCGCGCCCGGAAGCGAGTTCGACGTCGAGCAGGCGGTCGCCTTTCGCGGTGGAATCGACCACCAGCACGCGGCTGCCGTCTTCCGACCACACCGGCGACTGGCGCAGCACGGGGTTGATGCCGTCGACGAGTTGCGGGGCGGCCGCACCGAGTTCCGCCCACCACAGGCGGGTGTCGCCGCTGCGGTCGGAATAGAACGCGATGCGTTTCCCGTCGGGCGAGACCGAGGGCAGCATTTCCGTGCCGCTCGACGGGAACACGCGCAATGGCGGCTCCTTCGCACCGGCCTGCGTTCCCGATGCGGGAAGCGCGGCGCGGTAGATGCCGATGGTGGCCGAGTTCGCGACGAAGGCAAGCGACGGCGCATGCAGGGCGATGCTGGGGGATTGGGCATCCTCGATGCCGAGGTCGACCATGGCGCCGCTGGCGATGTCGATGCGCGACAGGCGCAAGCCGTGTTCGGCGTAGCGCGATGCGACCAGCGCTTTTCCATCCGGCGTCCAGGCGAAGCCGTAGAAATTGGTTTCCAGCCGCGTGATCCGCTCAGGCTTTCCGCCCGTCGCCGGCATGCGCCACAGGTCGGCGCGCGAGATGCCGCGCTGGAACGCGATCCATTTTCCGTCCGGGGAATAGGCAGGCGCGAGGTCCTGCGCATCGGCGGGATGTTCGTAGGGGAAGGGCCGTTGCTTGCCGTCGCGCAAGTCGATGACGTGCAGGGCATTGGACGGCGAACTCGAACCGCCGGCGAGCAGCGCATCGCCATCGGGGTTCCAGGTGAAGCTGTTCGGTTGCGCGCACGCCCCGACATCGCGTTCCGCGCCGCCGCTGGCGGGAACGACCAGGTAACGGCACTTCCCCTCGTAGGTGGAGCGGATGAACGCGATCTCGCGGCCGTCGCGCGACCATGCCGGGAGGAGGTCGTGGCGGCCTCCCTTGCCATCGGTGAGCGCGCGCGGCGCGACCGGGGCCGTCGTTTGCAGCATCAGCGCCGTCCCCGACGGCTGGTCCTGGCTATAGGCCACCAGCGAACCATCGGGAGAGAGGCTGGGCCATTGCTCGCTGCCGGGCAGCGAAGTGAGGCGCACGAACGCGGGATCCGGTGCCGTCGTCGCGCCGGCGGCCGGTGCGGGCCGGGGCCGCGACCACCACCAGCCGGTGGCGCTGGCGGCGGCGATGACGGTGGCGACGAATACCGCCATGCGCCCGCCGTGCGCGAGGCGCACGCGCGCGCCGAAGGGTTCGTTCGCGCGCGGAATCGCTTCCGGCGCTAGCCATGCGACCGGCGCGAGCAGGCGGTAGCCGTGTTTGGAAATGGTTTCGATGTAGCGCGCGGGCTTGCCGTCGTCGAAGGCCTTGCGCAGCTGCGCGATCGCCTGGGTGACCACTTCGTCGGTGGGCAGCGTGTCCGGCCAGATCCCGTCGAGGATGGTCTGTCGCGAGACGACCTTGCCGGGATTGCGCGCGAGCAACAACAACACGTCCATCGCCTTGAGGCTGACACGGCGCGCTTCATCGCCCTCGCGGCGGATTTCGCGGGTGCTCGCGTCCACCGCGTATTCGCCGATGCGCAATCGGTCGGACGGGAGCGATTCGAGGATGGAAGGATGTTGGCGCGGCATCGTGGGTGATTGCGCGGTCCGTGGCCAGGCGTGTCGATTATCCGTTGTGCATGGGCCGCATGCGCATGTGCAGGACGTTGGCGCAAGCGAGCGGACATATTCGGTCAAGCGAGCGGTCCGGCGCGGAAAACCCCGGAGAGTCCGCGGTGACTACTGTTCGGGTGTGTTTAACGCACGCCTAACAACACCCGGGGACAGCCCAACATGAAAACAATCCGCCACCGCCCGACGCCGCGGCTCGCCGCGTTGTCCGTCGCCGTCGCCTCGTCCATCGTCCCGTGCCTGGCCCTTGCCCAGGATGCGGCGTCGCAGGACGCGGCGCCCACCGAGACCACGGCCACCCTCGACCGCATCGAGGTCACGGGCTCGCGCATTCCCAAGGCCGAAATCGAGACTGCGCAGCCGATCATCACCCTCTCTCGCGCCGACATCCAGAAACAGGGCTTCAACTCTGTCGCCGACATCCTGCAGAACCTGACCTCGTCCGGCCCGCCTGCGATCAGCCGCGCCGACGCGCTGGCCAGTGGCGAAAGCGTCGGCGGTTATTACATCGACATGCGCAACCTCGGTCCGCAGCGCGTGCTCGTCCTCCTCAACGGACGCCGCCTCGGTGTCGACACGGCCGGCCTGCAGGACCTCAGCCAGATCCCGTTCTCGGCGATCGAGCGCATCGAGGTGCTGAAGGACGGGGCGTCCTCCATCTACGGCTCCGACGCGATCACCGGCGTGGTCAACATCATCACCCGCAAGCGCTTCAATGGCGCCGAGGCCAATGCCTACGTCGGCACCTACGACCAAGGCGACGGCACCAAGCAGTCCTACGACATCACCATCGGCGCGACCAACGATCGCGGCGGCCTGACCCTGAGCGCGGAATATTCGAAAGAAGACCCGGTGATGGCGGCCGATCGCTGGTTCAGCGAGCAATCGATCCCCGACCCGCGCTATCCGTACTCGGGTTGGAGCCTGATTTCCGAGCGCGGCTTGTGGCTGTTCGGCAACTGCCCGTTCGATCCGCGCATCGCGCCATTCCCGACGTGCACCCTCGACCCGGGCACCGATCCGCGCGATCCGAACAACTACCACTCGCTGGATTTCCCCGAGAAATCCAATCCGAACCAGGAAATGTTCCTGCAAACCGGGATCGAGCGCCGCGCGCTGTTCGTCAGCGGCGACCTCGACCTCACCGACGACCTGCGCTTCCACACCGAGATCGGCTACAACCAGCGCAGCACCAGCCAGCAGGTCGCGGGTGCGCCGGGCGGGCTGGAAGTGGGGCCGTTGTCGCCCGACAGCTACTTCAACCCCACGCCCGGCGTGGGCGTGTACTACTTCCGCCGCCAGTGGGAAGTGCCGCGCACCAACAAGAACGAGCTCAACACCCTGCGCGTCTCGCTCGGGCTGGAAGGCGTGCTGAACTTCGGCGAGAAGCAGTGGGATTGGGACGTCGGCTTCCTCTCGAACCGCAACCAGGTCGACAAGCGCGCGCACGGTTATGCCTCGTTCCTGGCACTGGCGAACGCGATCGGCCCATCGTTCCTGAATCCGCTTACTGGCCGCGTCGAGTGCGGCAGCGAGGCCAACCCCATCGCCTACGGCAGCAATTCGGCCAACGGCGAATGCATCCCGTACAACCCCTTGCTGCCCTACGGCCAGGCCGGCGAAGGTTCGCTGGCGAACCCGGATCTGCAGAAATACCTCTTCCCCGAACTGCACGACATCGGCGAGACGAAGACCACCCTCTACAGCGCCAACCTCGCCGGGAGCCTGTTCACGCTTCCGGCCGGCGACCTGGGCGTGGCGATCGGCCTGGAACACCGTAACGAAAGCGGCAACTTCGTGCCCGATGCGCTCGACCAGAGCGGGCAGACCCAGAGCCTCGGTGGCCAGACCACGGCGGGTTCGTATTCGGTGGACGAGGCCTACCTCGAACTGGACGTGCCGCTGCTGGCGGACAAGCCGTTCGCCAAGGAGCTCGGCTTCAACGTCTCGGGCCGCTATTCGAACTATTCGAGCTTCGGCAACACGTTCAACCCGAAGTTCTCGCTGCGCTGGCGACCGAGCGAGGACGTGCTGGTGCGCGGCACCTACGCGAATGGCTTCCGCGCGCCGACCATCAACGACCTGTACGGCGGACGCAGCGGTTCGTTCGAGTTCTACACCGATCCCTGCGCGTCCGGGCAACCGGGCGCGGGGAATGCGGTGTGCGCCGCGGCTGGAGTGCCGGCGAACTACATCCAGCTCGGCCAGGGCCAGGTGCCTTGCGCCGCATTGCCCTGCCAGAGCAATTGGGCCTTCATTTCCGGTTCCAACCCGAACCTGACCCCGGAACTGGCGAAATCGAAGACGCTGGGCGTGGTCTGGAGCCCGCGCTGGGTCGAGGGCCTCGACCTCAGCCTCGATTGGTACCAGATCAAGATGACCAACCTGATCAGCCAGGACGCGGTCGATTCGATCCTGGCCGATTGCTACGTCGCCAACATCGCCTCGCGCTGCCAGGGCATCACCCGCAACCCGGCCACGCACGAAGTCACGGGCATGTTCTTCGGCGAGGTCAACCTCGGCGCGTTGCGCACCGAAGGCTACGATTTCGACGCCAGCTACAAATTGCCGGAATTCGCATTCGGCAAGATCGCCTTCGACTGGCAGACCAGCTACCTCAGCCAGCTCGACACCAAGGCAGACGACCACCCCGACACGCCGTGGTTCGGCCTGGTCGGCCGCCAGAGCGGCAACGCGGTCAACGGCTTCCGCGTGCGTTCCAACCTCGGCGTGACCTGGGAGAAGGGCGACTATTCGCTTTCGTACACGGCGCGTTATTACTCGGGGATCGCGGAATCCTGTGCGCCCGACCTCCCTCCTGCACAGAACTACCTGAACTATCCGCCGCATCCATGCGACGCGCCGGGCCACGTGGATGTCCAGGGCAACGCGGATCCGCTGCGCCATGTCGGCTCCAATACGTTCCACGACCTGCAGTTCTCGATGAAGCTGCCGTGGAACGCACGCGCCAGCATCGGCGTGAACAACCTGACGGAACACTACGGGCCGATCATGTATTCGACGCCCAACAGCGACTTCGCCTACTACGGCGGTTTCGACATCGGCCGGTTCTGGTACCTCAAGTACCAGCAGAAGTTCTAAGCGCCTCTCTCGCTCCACCGTTGGTCGTGCTTGCGGCCCCGTCCTTTCCCCCGGCGGGGCCGCTCTTTTTCCCCTGCGGGCCTGGCGCTACCAGCTGAACAACTTGAAATAGGTCTGCGGCGGGTTGTCGCCGGCCTTGTCGACGATGCCGTCGCCATCGCGGTCGTAGAGGTAGTACTTCGGGCCGCGCAACGGTTGCACCTCGACCACGCGCAACTGGTTGCCGACGCGGTATTCGGTAACCACGTCGCCGTTGGCTTCGGTATGGGTCGCCGGCACCGCGCCGGCGGGAACGTCGGGGCCGGTCGTGGCGCAGGCATTCAACGCGAGCACGCAGGCTGCGGCGAGGATGGCGTGGCGCATGGCGGTGCTCCGGGCGGGGCTTCCAGTCTACGCGGGGCCGCCGTCGTCGCGGCGTAGAATCCTCGAATGCCGAGACTCGTGCTCATCGACGGTTCCTCCTACCTGTTCCGCGCCTTCCACGCGCTCCCGCCGCTGTCGAACGCCGCGGGCGAGCCGACCGGCGCGCTGTTCGGCGTGGTCAACATGCTGCGCGCGCACCTGAAGGAAGCGCCGGACTACCTCGCCTTCGTCGTCGATGCCCCCGGGCCGACCTTCCGCGACGCGCTCGATCCGCAGTACAAGGCCAACCGCCCGCCGATGCCCGAGGAACTGCGCGCGCAGGTCGAACCGATGATGCAGATCGTCGCCGCGCAGGGCATCCCGATCCTGCGCGAAGCGGGCGTGGAAGCCGACGACGTGATCGGCACGCTGGCCTTGCAGGCGGCGAACGCCGGCATCGACGTCGTGATTTCCACCGGCGACAAGGATTTCGCGCAGCTGGTGCGGCCGGGCGTGGTGCTGGTGAACACCATGAGCGGCGGCAAGCTCGATTCGGACGAAGCGGTGGTCGGGAAGTTCGGCGTGCGCGCCGCGCAGATCGTGGACTACCTCGCGCTGATGGGCGACAAGGTCGACAACATCCCGGGCGTCGACAAGTGCGGGCCCAAGACCGCGGCGAAATGGCTGGGCGAACATGGCGACCTCGACGCGGTGATCGCCAATGCCGACAAGGTCGGCGGCAAGATCGGCGAAAACCTGCGCGCGGCGCTGGCGCGCCTGCCGCTGAACCGGCAACTCGCGACGATCAAGACCGATGTCGTGCTGCAACAGGCGCCGGCCGACCTGGCGCTGCGCGAACGCGATGCCGAAACGCTGCGCACGCTGTACGCGCGCTACGGTTTCAACCAGGCGCTGAAGGAACTCGACGGCGGGGCCGCCGTCGCGGTCGCGGAAAAGGAACCCGGCGCCGCGCGCGGGCGCGGATTCGCCGGCGCGCCTCCGGGCCTGCCCGCGCCGGTGCCGGATGCGGCCCTGTCCGCGCCCGGCAACTACGAAACCGTCTTGGCGCAATCGCAACTCGAGGCATGGATCGCGAAGCTGCGCGCGGCCGACGAGTTCGCGTTCGACACCGAAACCGATTCGCTCGACCCGATGCGCGCCAACCTGGTCGGCATCAGTTTCAGCGTCGAGCCGGGCAAGGCCTGCTACATCCCGCTCGCGCACGATTATCCCGGCGCACCGACGCAATTGCCGCGCGAAGCCGTGCTCGATGCGCTGCGCCCGCTGCTCGCCGATCCGGGGAAGAAGAAGCTCGGCCAGCACGGCAAGTACGACCTGCACGTGCTGCGGCGCCATGGCGTGGACGTGGCCGGCTACGCCGACGACACGCTGCTCGAAAGCTTCGTGCTCGAGGCCGGGCTGCAACGCCACGACATGGATTCGCTGGCCGAACGCCACCTCGGCTACGAAACCGTGAAATACGAACAGGTGGCGGGCAAGGGCGCGAAGTCGATCCCGTTCTCGCACGTCGCGATCGACGATGCCACGCGTTACGCCGCCGAGGACGCCGACGTCACCCTGCGCCTGCACCGCGCGCTGAAGCCGCGGCTGGAGGCGGAACCGGGCCTGCTGTCGGTCTATCGCGACATCGAAATGCCGCTGGTGCCGGTGCTGGAACGGGTCGAGGCCAACGGCGTGCTGGTCGACGCGGCGGAACTGCGCCGGCAATCGGCCGACCTCTCGCGGCGCATGCTGTCCGCGCAGCAGCGCGCCACCGAACTCGCCGGCCGCAGCTTCAACCTCGATTCGCCCAGGCAGCTCGGGCAATTGCTGTTCGAGGAACTGAAGCTGCCGGCGCTGGTGAAGACGCCAGGCGGCGCGCCTTCGACCAACGAGGAAGCACTGGAGGCGATCGCCGATGCGCACGAGCTGCCCCGGGTGATCCTCGAGTATCGCGGCCTCGCGAAATTGCGCAGCACCTACACCGACAAGCTGCCGGAGATGGTGAATCCCGACACCGGGCGCGTGCACACCAGCTACCACCAGGCCGGCGCCGCGACCGGGCGGCTCAGCTCGAACGATCCCAACCTGCAGAACATCCCGATCCGCACCGAGGACGGGCGCCGCATCCGCCGCGCCTTCGTCGCACCGGAAGGACGCGTGCTGCTCGCCTGCGACTATTCGCAGATCGAGTTGCGGATCATGGCGCACCTGTCGGAGGATCCGGCGCTGCTGCGCGCGTTCGAACACGGCGACGACATCCACCGCGCGACCGCGGCGGAGGTGTTCGGCAAGCCGCTGGACGCAGTGTCGGGGAACGAACGTCGCGCCGCGAAGGCGATCAACTTCGGCCTGATGTACGGCATGGGCGCGTTCGGGCTGGCGCGCCAGCTCGGCATCGCGCGCGGCGAGGCGCAGGACTACATCGCCCTGTACTTCAGCCGTTACCCGGGCGTGCGCGATTTCATGGAACGCACCCGCCAGCAGGCCAGGGAACGGGGTTACGTCGAAACCGTCTTCGGCCGGCGGCTGTACCTGCCCTACATCGCCTCGCGCAACCAGGGCCAGCGCGCCGGCGCCGAGCGCGCGGCGATCAATGCGCCGATGCAGGGCACCGCGGCCGACATCATCAAGCGCGCGATGGTGGCGATCGACGGCTGGCTGGCCGGGCATCGCGACCAAGCGAAGATGATCCTGCAGGTGCACGACGAGCTGGTTTTCGAGTGCGAAACCGGCTTCCTCGACACCCTGCTGCCCGAGGTGCGGGCGCGGATGGAAGGCGCGGCGGAGATGCGCGTGCCATTGGTCGTGGATGCCGGCACCGGCGCCAACTGGGACGACGCCCACTGAGCTGAACGGAACGGGTAAACGCGGGCTGAATCCCACGGAATTTTTACCTTCCGCTTCACGAACTATCCATGCGGATGCTGGTCATATAGCTCGCGACGGATGCAACGTCCGTCGCAGATCTCTCCCTCCCCTGGAGCGATCCCGGATCGAGGACCCCTCCCCAGGTCCCGGTCTCCAGCCCCGCCGGCATCCCCCTGCCTGCGGGGCTTTTTATTGCCCGCGATCCGGCGGGCGGTCGCCAA
>Ga0209023_10004002_pt1 | contig 17138 bp, 18 predicted proteins | sample LakOneMetagenome_FD_187468 | JGI IMG/M metagenome (GOLD analysis project Ga0209023, IMG submission 187468) | Freshwater and sediment microbial communities from Lake Erie, Canada (SPAdes) (version 2) | ecosystem: Environmental > Aquatic > Freshwater > Lentic | place: Lake Erie, Canada... | reverse complement strand
CCTAGTATAGGCACTACCCCTAGTGAGGTCGGGCCGGCCAGTTGTGGAAAAGCTCCACTTTCTTTGCCTAGCACAATACCAAAGCGTAGGATAGTTGTTCTTAAAAAAGCAGATGCTTTATGGCTTGCCGCCTCCCATTGTTTACACGTCTCAGCAAGGAAGTCGTTTGCAGGCGGGGCATTTTCTGTAAACGATGCAGCTCCCTGGATATCAGCTCCATAAAAGCCGGTGGCGGATGCGGCTACTATTGTGCGGCACAAAGGAGCATAGTCTTTCAGTTGTGAAATAAGGAATTCGGTCCCTTTTACACGACTGCCTACTATCTCTTTTTTTCGTTTTTCTGTCAGTCGTTTATCCGCTATGCCTGCCCCTGCCAGGTGCACTACTGCATCCAGCTGTTTCAGGCCGTTTATATCACAGGCACCCTTATCTTCATCCCAGTGGGCGTATGTAATAGGTGGCTTTGAGGTGGTTTTGGGCAGGTGACGGGTGAATATCACCACTTTATACCCCTTACTTACGAGCAATGATGTAAGGTGCGTACCTACAAATCCTGTACCACCTGTTATACCTATCGTGCTCATAAATCTGGTTTAGCAAGTGAATGTATGAAGGAATGTGCTATTTAAATGGAAGCGCTCTCCGCTTTAACATTAATTTTTATTTCCCGTACAATAATAAAAGGCCTTGTGACGTTTTTTTCTAAAACCAACTACTCAATGGACAAAACTTTACATAAGAAATTTATTGAAAAAAATCATTCCAGCTATGCCTTCCTGCAGGCATATCCGGCAGACGAGGCAATGCTTTGTGGCCATACCCGGGAAATGAACATCCTGCATGCCGCAGCACAGGACCTGATGCAACCCCGCCCAGAAGCGATAGCTAGGCTGTTACAACTGGCTAAAAGCATATAACCCTGCCACGTAGGGCAGGGTTATAAAATAGCAATGTAAAGGGCAATTATTCTTTGTCAGCAGCCTGCTGCTGTTTCCATTCCTCCCTGTGCTTTCTTAGCGGGTGCTGTTTTGATTTATTGAAGATCATCATACCGTTTTCGCGGCCGGCCCGGCGCTCCCGCTGTTCGTCAGCAGGCAGGTTCTTTTCATCCATACAGTCTTGGCTGCAGCAGCCTTCCAGCTTTGCGGCGCATTCATCGCATTGTATGAAGAGCAGGTGGCATCCATCATTCTTGCAGTTGGTATGCGTGTCGCATGGCTTGCCGCAAATGTGGCATTCAGAGATAACGTCTTCTGTTATACGCTCACCCAGCCGCTCGTCAAACACAAAGTTTTTCCCTTTAAATTTTACAGGTAGTCCTTCTTCCTTCGCTTTGCGCGCATATTCTATTATTCCGCCTTCTACGTGAAATACGTTCTTGAAACCGTTATATACCATGTAGGCGCTTGCTTTTTCGCAGCGTATGCCGCCGGTGCAGTACATGATGATGTTCTTGTCCTTCTTGTCTTTCAGCATATCCACTGCCATAGGCAGCTGGTCTCGGAAGGTATCAGACGGGACTTCTATCGCATTTTCAAAATGCCCAACCTCGTATTCATAGTGGTTACGCATATCCACTATTATCGTATCAGGCTGTGCTGACAGCTCATTATATTCTTTAGCTTTCAGATATACACCTGTTTTCGCCGGGTCAAAGTTCGGGTCGTCAATACCATCGGCTACTATCTTCGGCCGCACTTTCATACGCAGTGCCCAGAACGACTTACCGTCGTCGTCCAGCGCTATATTCATTCGGATGCCGTTCAGCTCCGGGGCAGCCGCATATAGCGTATCACGCATCTGCTCGTAATTACTGGCTGGTACGCTCAGTTGAGCATTGATTCCCTCATGCGCTACGTATATTCGACCAAATACCTTTAGCTCGTTGAACTTGATATACAGATCGTTGCGGAATACAGCCGGATCGGTTATGGGGAAATACTTGTAAAAGGATACTGTAGTGCGTGGCTCGGTTTCGGCCAGCATCAATTTTTTCAGCTCCTCATTATTTACGCGGTTGTGTAGCACTGGCATGGTGTACCTTCTTTGTTTTTTTTGAGATAGTGCAAAGTTAATCCATTGCTTGTAAAGTAAACCTGATCGTCGTCATAAATGACATTTTACTTGCTGTTTTTCCCTGCAGGCGTTAGCTTTACACAACAATATAAAACTTTGTGTATATGAAAGCAGATTACTGGAACGTAGAAGATGAGCAGGTGATAGAAAAAACAGGGAAGAAAATAGCTGAATGGATGACGATACTCGATAAATTCAAAGCGGTAGACAAGAAAAGTAACGAGGTCGTCGCTTTTCTGCAAACCGAGCACGCTGTTCCCAGGTATTGGGCACGCACGCTTACTACAAGGTACCTGAAAGAAAAGGAATAGTACAGTGGCTGCTATTGCTTATTTTTGATGCCATAAATCACTTCTTTGAGTACAGATAAACAGATCATGTTCGAAAACCGCCTGCAGAAGGTGTACAAGCACTTTAGCAAGCTGGCCAAAAGGCAGGAGGTTGCCTGCTACAGGTTTTACGATCATGACCTACCTGAATTTCCCTTCGCTATCGACTGGTACAATGGGGTAGTACACGCCGCTGAGTACAAGCGCAGGCATGGTATGGAAGACGATGAGCATGAGGTGTGGCTGCAAAGCTGCAAAGATGTGCTCACACGTGTGCTGGAGATACAGCCGGAAAATATATTCATGAAAGTGCGCCAGCGCAAAGCCGGCCGGCAGGGACAATACGAAAAATTCGACGAGCAGAAAGAGGAACGTATCGTACCCGAAGGAGGGCTAAATTTCATTATTAACCTTACTGATTACCTCGACACAGGATTGTTCCTCGATCACCGCATTACCCGCGGTATGGTGCGCGATGAAGCGAAGGGTATGAATGTCCTCAATCTTTTTTGTTATACAGGCTCGTTTAGCGTATATGCTGCAGATGGCGGCGCCAGCACCGTCACATCGGTGGATATGTCAAAGACGTATCTGAACTGGGCGAAACGGAATATGCAGTACAATAAGCTCTACAAAGACACTAAGCACGACTTTATACATGGAGATGTAATGGAATGGCTGGACTACATGCCACCTAATGCTTATGACCTAATTATTTGCGACCCGCCCACATTTTCCAACAGCAAACGCATGGAAGATAATTTTGATGTGCAGCGCGATCATGTGATGCTATTGAAAAAGCTACTAAAAGGCTGTACAGAAACAGGTAAAATTTACTTCAGCAACAACTATCGCAATTTCGTGATGGAGCGGGATAGTATACCTGCCCTTACAGTAAAGGATATCACCGGCGCAACCACTCCTTTCGATTTCCAGGGAAAACTAAGCAGGAAGTGCTACTTAATAGAAAAATAGGACTATGGCAGTGTTGAGTGTGGGAGTTGATCTTCTATGCCCCATCGGGGCTATCCAATTCGTATAATTAGCTATCTTTATTCCATGCTGCGATTCATTCTTATTCTGGTTTTTATTGCGCAATCTCTTTTAGGGAAAGGGCAGTTGCAGAAGCACTATTACGACGGCGCTATAGAAAAACTAATGAACAGATCGTGGGTGTGTGAAAGGGCTTGCATAAAAGATACATGCAGACAACAAGATGATTATTACAGAATATATATGATGCCGGGCGAGCCATTTCGTGGACCTGAAGATAATAAATACGAAAAGCGATTAGAGTGCAAGGCGATTGGCCAAAAAATATATCATTTCGACAGTATTAAAGGTGCAAAAATTGTAGTATTTGATAACGAAGATTGGTTTTTTATTGATTCCAATTCTAATATTGATAAGACGTTTCTTTTTGTGGGTTGGTCCTCGGGCGAGTTCATCACTGGGGGTGGCATTACAGGGTCCGTTAACGAATTGCAGTTTTTGTCAGATAGTACTTTCGTTATTTCCTGGGACGATGACAGGCGATCAGTAAAAGGGTACTATAAAAACTATTATAAACTAACTAAAACACCTCCTGATTTCTATTCCCGTTATAGCATAAAGCCCAATTGAATAAATTGCAGATTATTATATTCTACTAAATTTTACCAACTCGCCGTCTCATATTAACCAATAGCAATAAATCGCCCCAAATTCGTTAATTTTAAATGATGTTCGGTATAAATACCCAACCATTTCAAAAATGACACAGTCTATCATATTGTTTTGTATTAATAACCAACATACTTGTCTGTAGCTTTGGCATATAGCGTCCCGGGTCAAACCAGTGAGTTGGAAACACTCATTAGCGGATGCATGCGTAACGAACGCGGTGCACAAGAAAAGTTGTACCGGTTGTTTTACCCGCGTATGATGGCGCTGGTGAAAAGATACATAGATCATGATGAGCAGGCGGAAGAGGTGTTGAATAATGGTTATTTAAGGGCTTTTCAGAAGATAGGGCAGTATAATTTTCAAGGTTCTTTTGAAGGATGGCTAAGAAAGATAGTATTTCATGCGGTGGCGGATTATGTGAAACAAAACACACGCTACTCCACGCAGATATTGTTGGTGGAAAAGGACCAGCAGGTAGAAAACACCCATGCTGAGAAACTTTACTACGATGAGTTGCTGAAACTGGTGCGGGAATTGCCCGATGCTACACGTAATGTGTTCAATATGTATGTGATGGAAGGGTTTACGCATAGAGAGATAAGTGAAATAGTAGGAATAAGCGAAGGGACATCAAAATGGCATTTGTCGGAAGGCAGAAAAATACTGAAAGAGAAAATAGAACGATTGGAATTGCATTTGAAAATATAGACAGGAAATTAGCGTTAGAAGAATAGAGTAAAATATTTTTAAAAACATAAAGTTATCCAGATGGATAAAAATTTCATGAATATCGATGACCTGGTCAGGCAGCGATTAGGAGGAGGAGAGGAGCATGAGCAGGCAGGCTCATGGGGGCGTATGCGTGACCTGTTGGACAAAGAAATGCCACAGAAGAAACCAGCCGGTATCTACTGGCGTCGTTCACTGAGCGCTATAGCTTTATTGCTATTGGTTGCCGGTGCCAGCGTAGGTGGCTATGAAATGATGAAGAATAAAAATGCCGCACCGGGTACCACCAAGGGCGCAATTGCAGCTGCCACTGTAATTAATAATAGCGAACATTCTGTAAACAACGAACTTAATAATACTAACGATACCAAAACAACATCTACAAATACTAACGAAACAAAGACGATCAATAATATCGCAGCTACACCAACTACTGCAAAAGATATAACTGGTGAAGCAAAACCGATTTCGGCTAATGTGCCTGTAAAAGAACACAAAAAGCACAGCGCAACTCCGGCTGTTGCAAATAACAAAACAGTGACGACGGGCGATCATAAGAGCGTAGCAGCCAATGCCGACAATAACAAAGAGCAGCATATTGCAGCCAACAACAAAACGGCAACAGTGAAAAACACTGAGCCTAAGACTGTTGCGCAAGAAAAAGCAATAGCTAAGGAAAATCATGCAGCAAAAGCGGTTGCAACTGTAGCGGATAGAAAGAACACTACCGATAATAGCAATAGTGCTCCTGTAACAACTGGAAAAGAAACAATGGCTGATATGGCTCTAAGTAGTAGCGCTCCATCTGTTATGGCTAACAAAGCGGCGACTGTAAAAAGTAAGACGGCTTCAGGCGACCATAAAAAGACAACATCGCCTGCAGAGAAAGTTGCCGCAAAAACTAACGGTGGTAATACACACAAAACTCCTGCAATTGTAGCTAACAACACTCCTGTGACTGAGGCTACTGAAGAAGTAACCGGCAATGACAATACTACTAAAACTGCACATAAGAGCAGCAAGCACACAATGGCAAACAAAGTTGCAACTGTAACTACTCATACTAAGCCAGCAGCTAAGGTAGCCTCCGCACCTGTTGTCCCTGTACTTAGCGCAACAATGGGTAACACAGCTAACAACAATACAAAAACAGCTGTTGCTAAGAATGCACATAAAGCGCCGAAACAAGTTCAGCGTCTTGTACTTGCTCAGCATATGGTGAGGATATCACCTACACAAGTGAAGTACATACTCGATACTATTTCTATGGAGAATGCTACTGAAGACCTTGAATTTGCAATGGCTCCGGATGCCTTTGGTCCGCAGTCTTATGAGAAATTCCTGTCCACTACCGACGAAACAAGCGAAGCAGTCGCAGTTAAAGACAATCACGTGAAAAAGTCAAAAGGATCCAGCTCTCTTGAAAATCTGAATGCTGCATTCAATGATATGAAGACCAAAGTAAAAGGCGCTCATTTCTCTCCAGGCATTACCGGAGGTATCAACGGTACATTCTTTGGACCTAACAGCTTCAAGGGTTTCCAGTTCGGTATTACTGGCAATATGAGCTTTAGCGAAACATTTGCGGTACAGGGTGAGTTGAAATACTTCAATCGTATCAGTAACAGCTACTCGCTGAATGATAATTACTACACATATACGCCTTCAGCAGGTGGCTATACAAAAACAATGGTAGTAAATCCATACAGTATCAATACGCTGCAGAGCATAGAGATGCCGATATCTGTTCGTTACTGCACCGGCAATTTCAATTTTTATGTTGGTGGTAACATGGCATATTCATTTGCTATCAATTCAGGTGCTTATCCGTTGGCCGATCCTTCTTCTGCTACTCAGGTGGCAACTGTTGGCAACGATAATGGCCCTAAGGTGCAGACTGACGATTTCAATTCTAGGTTTGGTTTGGGTTACCTGGTAGGTGCTTCCTGCCGTGTGTCGCCAAACGTGACCATCGACTTCCGTAATGTGCAGAATATCTGGGACAACAGTTCAACATCCGGTGCTAAATTTGTATCAAGCCAGTTATACAAGAGTCCATCATTACAACTCTCGATCGGCTATCGCTTCGGTGGTAACAAGAACAAAGAATGATTACTAAGTAAATAAAGTGTGTAAAAAGAAGAACCCTGATAGTGTGCGCTTTCAGGGTTCTTCTTTTTTGGGAAATGATTGAACTAACAATCGTGTGATTTTAGCTTACTAAAGCAAATTAAGCCAGTGAGCATTAGATTTCATTCGCTTTGCCCATCGCATTATTCTTCATTTCCTCCGTCGCTTCAGGCCCAAGGTAATTTGTTATAGTCCTTTCTATAAAATAGATAAGCGGTGTAAGCACCAATGCCATAGTGAACTTATAAGTATAGTTCACCAGCCCTATTGCTATCACTCGCTGGTAAGACCATCCTTTGCCAATCTTGAATGCAATGAACAGCACGATAAAGCTATCTATTAGCTGTGATACTATGGTAGATCCTGTTGCTCTGAGCCATACATGCTTTTCCCCGGTCGCTTTCTTTATTTTATGGAAGATGTACACATCGACCAGCTGGCTTACCAGGAAGGCCACAAGGCTGCCTGCTATGATCCACATGCCCTGCCCGAAGATGTTGGAGAATGCGGACTGCATATCAGGCACTCCGTTGTCTTTCTGGCTGCCTGTCCAGAATGAGGTATCTGCCGGAATATGTATAGCCAGGTAAAACATCAGGAATGCATAGCAGATAAGCCCTACTGCTATATAGGAAATGCGCCGCACTATTTTAGGGCCGTAAAACTCATTTACAATATCTGTCATTATGAACTCAAGCGGCCAAAGCAATACCCCGCAGGTAAGGGTAAATGTAAGCCCCTCTTCACCCAGCAAAGAGAATGGCTTGGGCACAAGGCCAAATACCTTTTCCAGCGAGAACAGCTTGCCACCTATACACTCTGCTATAAGCGCATTGGCTACAAAGAATGAAGCGAGTATAAGCAGCAGGCGAGTGGGCCTGTCGTTGAATATTTTTTTGATCATAACGACTAATGTCCTGCAATATTAAATCTAAATATTTTCAGAAGGGGTAATTCTGAGCACGAAATCGATTTTAACGGTAACTTTACGAATAAACAGTTCCTTATGGCGGTTACAAAATATGTCTTGCCGGTAGTAGTTGGTGCTATGTCTGCTATGATGCTGATAACGCTCGGTGAAACCTATATTGAGACTATATACCCCCTTACCGCCGGTACGGATAAGTATGATGTCGAGTCACTCGCAAAGGGAATGAAAGCCATGCCCGATAAAGCCTTCGTGTTCCTGTTGCTCAATTACATGGTTTGTTCATTGATAGCAGGCATCGTGGCAACTTTGATCGCCAAACGCGAAAATGCACGTCCGGCCACAGTAGTGGGTATAGTACTGACGTTGGCAGGGTTGTATAACTTCCTTTATCTGCCACATCCGGCCTGGTTTGCCGTCAACCTATTCGTCTACCTGCCATTTAGTTACCTCGGTTACTGGCTTTTCAGGCGAAGACAAGCTGTTGTATAACCTGTATATACAACTTATCGAAAAATTAGCGTACTTTATACCTTGGTTTTGCCGCAATATGTACCGGATTGTATCCACTATATTATTTTCTCTATTTGTCCTGCCCTCGTTTGCTCAGCGGGCTACGGATACCTTTAAACTATACTTTGATCTTGGTGTGCCTAAACTCAACCATGCTGCCGAAAAGAAAATAGACTTACTTATTTACAATGATAAGATCATCACCGGTAGTGCCATAATGATCATTGGCTATGCTGATTTTTTAGGAGGAGAGAAGTACAATAAGGCTCTGTCTATGAAAAGGGCGCAGAATGTAAAGGACTACCTCGTTAAGTACGGCATAAATGGTAAGGATATCAAAGTATGTGAAGGTAAAGGTGAAATAGACAGGATCGGTATTACAGAGCAGGGAGGCGTGCCAACCGATAGACGGGTAGACATAGTAGTGAACAACAGGACAAAGAAGAAAGCACCGGAAAAAGTGAAACCGATAAAACCTGTTACCAATGAAAAAGTAGCATTGGCCAACATAGAAGAGATGAAGAAGCTGAAGCCCGGCAGCATCTTCCTGTTAAAGAACGTGTACTTCCCCCCCGACAGGCACGTGATAAAACCGGAATCGAAGGAAACGTTGGAAAAACTGTATATAGCGCTAAGAGACAATCCTAGCCTGAAGATAAGCATTGAGGGCCATGTTTGCTGTATATCGCCTGATGCACCTGATGCACTGGATATAGATACTTATGAGGCTACTTTATCGCTCAACAGGGCAAAGGCCATCTATAACTTCCTTGTTGCTAAAGGCATTGATAATAGCAGGCTGAAGTATGAGGGCTTTGGTAAAAGGCATCCGGTAGTAGCCTACGAAAAGAATGAGGAAGACGCCGAAAAGAACAGGCGCGTGGAGATAAGGATACTCGAAAACAAATAAGCTGATCGTCAGCTGCTGACTGCCAGCTACAAATTGTCAACTGAATTACGCTCTTGAAATAAATCCCGGCAGTGCTATTGTCTGGTGCGGTAGTTTAAAAGTTTTTTTATAGGTCTTGGCGGTTTGCATTGCCATTTTTACTGCGCCTATTATATTGTCAGCTATATTGTTCCTTTTGCTTTTCGGTGCTGTTCTCTTCCTTGTTACCAGGTACACATCATCATCTGACAGCGTGAAGATCACAGGTATGTTGGTATGGGTAAAATCGCTCACGAAATTATTGTAAGCATCGATGATCTGGTTATTAGCCTTATGGGGATCGAAGAATATTATATCGGGCTTTATTTCAGCCACCAGTTCATCAATGTTTTCGGGATTGAATGCGGTAAATGGCAACATGCCGCGTTCTCTCAATAACTGTGCATCCGCCACTGTTGATGCCTGATCATCTCCTATTAGTAGTACTTTGATACGCATAGTACATGTTTTATAATATTAGACGTAAAAACTGTGCCATATGTTAGTTTCCCCACTATGGGATTTTTATAAAGTAAAATTAGAGTAATAACTTTGACTGCAACATTATCAAACCATGAACAATATACCCACACCAATACTTGGTGACATATCCGCAATAACTATCACAACCCCTGATCTCAATGCTTCCCTTGCTTTTTACCAACGTCTTGGTTTTAAGGAAGTAATGAGGTCTGATGTTCCCTTTCCGCTTATACAGGTAAGTGATGGTGCATTACTCATTATGTTGCGCAAAGACCCCACACCATACTTATCGCTTACCTACTATGTAAAGGATCTTGCTGCAGTGGTAAAGGACATGGAGCAGAAGGGCGTTACCTTTAGCCAGAAACCTAAGGATAAGGACATGATCAAGCGCTACATCTTTCAGTCACCCGATGGGTTGAATATAGCGCTTGTTACCTTTGTGCCGGGTATGATGGCGCCTGCTGGTCCGGGCATGCTCACTATGCAGCAGCAGGATATGTTCGATCCTGAAAAGTATGTGAACAAGGTAGTCGGCATGTATGGGGAACTGGCACACCCTGTTGCCGATCTCGATAAGTCATTGGCATTCTGGGCATCGCTTGGTTTTACTTTCGTTTCCCGTCAGTCCATGCCTTATCCCTGGGCCATAATTTCCGATGGACTGAGCGTTGTAGGCCTGCACCAGACTACCGATTTTTCTTATCCGGCACTCACCTTCTTTGCCGCAGATATGCGCGGCAAGATAGACAAGCTGAAAGCCCATGGGCTGATCAACTATAAAGACAAAGGTGCCGGCAATATAGTCCTCATCACACCGGAGCAGCAGCACATCAACCTGTTTGGTATAGGTATGGAAGCAGAGCTGCCAGCGAAGAAAGCTATACAACAGAACATACTAGAGACAGAAAGGCTCTTGCTGAAAGAGATAAACCGCGAGAACGCAAAGGAAGCGATGGCGTCTTACTCTGATGCTGAGCTCATGGAGTTCTTTGGTGTTACAAGCGCGGAGGACCTGGCTGCAGAGAAAAACAAACATACACTTGGTGTAAGTACCTACCGCATGACGTTCAAAACGTTCGTGATCGTAGAGAAAGCTACCGGCCGCTGTATTGGCAAATGTGGCTTTCACAACTGGTATGCGATGCATAGCCGTTCAGAGATGGGCTATCACCTGGAAAGCGATGACGTAAAGCGTAAAGGCTTTATGACAGAGGCAGTCGCGGCACTGATAAAGTATGGCTTTACTGACATGGGCCTGAACAGGATCGAAGCATTTATAGGCCCGGACAATACACCCTCGCTGAAGGTAGTACGCAACGCAGGCTTTACAGAAGAAGGTAGGCTGCGGCAGCACTACAATAAAGATGGTGAAATGCAGGACTCTTTGGTCTTCGGCCTGCTGCGCGCTAAGTACGAGGCGATAAACGGCCCGCTGCGTAAAGCTAATTAATATTCAATCCCAGCGTAAAACCAACGCAAGGCATATCCTGGTATATCCAGTATTTGTGGTTTTGGTCCAGCAGGTGGTCGGTGCCAAATGCTATTCCGAACGTAAAGTTGCCTACGGCAACATTGCCCGCTATGCCGGTAAGTAATAGTACTCCTTCGTACTGGTAATAAAAGTTCGGGTCGTTGAGCGAGAACGCATCTATCAGCGTATTGCCTATGCCTGCGTAAAAGCCCCCGCTGTAGCCTATGTGCTTTATGTTTTGCTTATACACATTTAGCGGTGTGCGCTTGTAGTTGAGGTGGTAGGCGTCTATGCGATAGCCGCCATACAGGGCACCGCTATAGCTATTGGTCAGCTGGTTAGGGTAGCCGGATATGGATGGCCGGTATGTCACCGGAATGGTCATCACATCAAGGTCGAAGGATGGTTTGTAAAACGTGCGATGAAATTTGTTGTCCTTTAGCTTCCTTTGAAAAGTAGCATAACTTATGCGTTGTTCAGAAAGGATGGCCGTTGAGTCCTTGAACTCCTTTACCGGGAACACAGCCAGCGTATCATCGTCTATCCTCATCACATACACTTTCTCGGTCGACAGCCGCTTTGTCTTGTATATGCCGTCATTGAAATTGTACTTCGAGCTTTGCTTCAGTACGCCGCAACTGCTCGCACAGATCACAAGAGTAGTGAGCGCAATAAAGGAATTAAGTTGTTTTAATGTCATTTTTATGTAGATATGTATGCAGTAAAAGAACTATGCCAGCCGGAGGCTGGGTACTTTAAGAAGTTATCGTTAATTTTGAAGCAACTATAATTACATATTACAATGTCTCAGAAGAAGTTGATAACCATGGATGAGTTTACCATCCAGGAAACAAGGAAATTCCCACAGGCTACAGGCGAACTGTCTGCATTGCTCCGCGATATAGGTTTGGCAGGCAAGATCATCAACAAGCAGGTACGCAAGGCCGGCCTGGCAGATGGTATACTCGGCGCTCATGGCGCCACCAACGTGCAGGGCGAAGAGCAGATGAAGCTGGACGTATTTGCCAACGATACCCTCATCAACATACTCATGAACAGTACTGACTGTGCAGGTATCGCTTCAGAAGAGAATGATAACCACGTATGTTATGAAGATACTTTTTCTGCCAATTCTAAATACGTGGTCCTGTTCGACCCGCTGGACGGCTCTTCTAATATAGATGTGAATGCACCCATAGGTACCATATTCTCCATATATCGCCGTGTGAGTGAGCTGGGCAAGCCATGCACTGAAGCAGACTTCCTGCAACCGGGCAACAAACTGATGGCAGCAGGCTACATCATCTACGGCTCCAGCACCATGATGGTGTATGCTACCAAGGTAAGCGTGAACGGCTTTACACTGGAACCATCGATAGGCGAGTTCTGCCTCTCTCATCCCGATATGAAGGTGCCGGAGAACGGAAAAATATACTCCATCAACCAGGGCAACACCGTGAAGCTGAATGAAGGCATGAAGGCATACCTGGACTACTGCATGGAAAGCAATAAAGAAGAAGGCCGCCCATATGGCCACCGCTACATAGGCTCCATGGTTGCCGACCTGCACCGTACACTTATAAAAGGCGGCATATTCATGTATCCTGCTGATAAGAGCAATGCAAATGGCAAATTGCGCCTTCAGTATGAGTGCAACCCTATGACCTTCATAGTAGAGGCCGCAGGTGGTAAAGGCCACACTGGCTACAGCCCTGTACTCGACGTTCAGCCAACTGAATTGCACCAACGCGTGCCTATCTTCGTAGGCTCTAAGAACATGGTAAGCAAAGTGCTGGAGTACGTAGGCGAAAAAGCTACAGTAGCATAATCAATACTTCAATAATGACAGTTGCAGCCGGATCTTATGGTCCGGCTGTTTTAATTCAAGAAATGTCTTGATAAATGTTCTATTTAAATTTTGTCAATGAATAAGTTGTTAATATATTTACATTGATAAATATAAATTCTATGAGAAAATATCTGTTTACTGGTATCGTAACTCTTTTACTGTCTTTTGATTTTGCTACTTCAATGGGGCAAATGACGCCCATAGGAATAATAGCGAAAGATTCTCTCTACACGGAATCGCAAATAGTCAATCTCAGTATTTCCGGGAAAAAAATAATGACGATGGTTACGGGAGGTTATGTACCATCATTGACTGCGGATACGATCTTTTTTTACAACATGGATCTGAGTTTCTGGAAACAAATAGTATTGCCATATTTTCCCGGATTCAGAAACGAATATCATAGTGATTTTGCAGGAAGCTACAGGAATGTTCTATATCCTTCAGAAACTTTATTTAATCTTGATCCTTTAATAGAAGTAGCTATTTTATGTATTCCGAAAACCGGGACTTTTGGCAAATGTTACATTCTCAATGAAAGTGGAGTTCTTACGGATTCAATATTAAATACAAATGCTGGTGGACTAAAGACATTTCATGTTTTTGAAGACACGCCCGGTATATTTAAACTAACAGTATTGACGAAGAGCGGTCTTGAACTTTATCGGCTTCCCGGTACCATCCCATGCAACAGCTGTGGTACAGGTGAAGGTACACTTGGTTTGGTGTCAAATGAAAAGCATATCAGGAAATCGATTGAAACTAAACCAATACCCAACCCATCCTCTGATCAGGTAAAAATAACTTTCACCTTGCCTGAGGGCGTAAACATGGGTAAGCTGGTTTTATATAGTACCACCGGTCAGAAGATAAAATCTTACCAGGTGGATAACAGATTTGGGTACATTTTAGTAGATAATAGTGAACTTGCCTCCGGTGTATATTACTACAATATCGAAACAAACGGCAACATATCAGCTACTCAAAAATTGCTCGTTCTTAAGTGATACGTTACTCTTTCCAGTTGCAGCCCATTGTTGGGCGTAGACTTTGTCTACGTCCCTGTGGATGCCAGTCTCCGACTGGCGAGTAGCGTTTATGGCCACTTGCAATTAAACCGGTTTAAAACCGGCCAAAATCTCCCCTACTGGTCGAAGCGTCCGCTTCGTCCCTACATGAAGAAGCTTCCCGCTTCCCTATCCACACAAATAAACCGGTTACATCCAGCCCAAACACCTCACTCGTCCTCGAATGTTTCGAGGATGCTTTGGCGCGCGTTTGCAACGCGCGTTTCGATACTCAAAACACCCTTCTCAAAACCATTGTCATTTTCGCAAAACAAATATTCATAGGTACTTGAAAAACAAAAAGTCAGCTCTTCAAAACCCCCGAAAAACTTTTTATGATATGCTGAAATCCGCTCTATCATAAAACTTTTATTTTGCCATCCCGTATTTTCATAAAACCTTTGTGGCAAATAATAATTATGAGACCCTATCAACATAGCCCCAATATAAATTCTGTCATGGTGAGCAATGTCACAGTGAGCGCTGTCGAACTGCCCGTCGAATCCATGACTTGCTGAACTATCGCAATTAGTTTAATAGCATTCTTACACTTCATACACTGGCGCGGGTCTGTAGCAAAGCCCTGTGCAGCAGCTGACCCGTGCCTCGCGCAAGTAAACCGGTTTAAAACCGGCCCTATTCCCAATTCTTCTTCGTCCACCATAGCTTCAGCGACGGTGGAAATTCCATCAAAATCCCCCCCAATTCAAAAAACAAAAACTATGTCAGACAAAAAACAACAAGCCCTGCATCTCTACATGACACAGCAAATGTCACAGAAACAAATTGCAAAAGAAGTCGGCGTAAGCGATCGCACCCTCTACACCTGGATCCACCAGAACGCCTGGAACGAACTGAAGCGCGCCGCCTACCAGGCACCGGCAATTATCGCGCAGAATTTCAGCAGCCAGCTCATCGAAATGCAGAACCATATTGCAAAACGTGAGGAAGGCAATCGTTTCCCCACCCCGCAGGAAGCGGAAGTAATGCGGAAGCTCGTCACATGTATAGAAAAGATGAAAAAATATCCATCATTGTCTATGAACATGCAGGTGCTGGAAACATTTAAGAACTACATACGCCCTATCAACGAAGACTTCGCCATTGACTTAAGTAATTATACAGAACGCTTCCTCTCCGGCAAAGCTGTCAATGGCTTTGCCCCGCACGAGCTGGAATTCGGCGTAGACCAGGTAGCCCCAATAATGCCCTTCTACGAGGAGCCGCAGCAACCGGAAGATCCGGCAACTGCTCCTTGTAAGAATATATTAGATTGTAAGAATCCGGTCAAAGGTTGCACCTACCCCAAATGCCTGCACTCACAGCAGCAGAAGAATAGTTGGTCTTCCGATCCGCTGACACAGCAGCAGGTTATTCCTGTACCGGCAATTTCAGCAGCAGAGCAGCGCGCAAAGTATCGTAAGTTCATGGAAGCCAATGGATTCGAGTTCGATGCCGATGGTCGCATCATAGACCCAACATCGGAAGAAACCGGAAGTAATACGGAAGGATCGGAAGCAACTGCGGCATAGAAATATGACGTAGAGACGTTGCACTGCAACGTCTGATTGTCTGCGTTATGAATAAATATAATGCGTATCTTTATGTTACTATGAAAAAACTCTATTGGTTGTTCCTCGTTGTACTTGGTAGCTACGGCACCTCATTTGCACAGTTGGCGCGCTGGAACAATATCACATTTGATGCCGCCGACACACTGTGGCAGCATGTCATTATTATCGACACTGTAAATTATCATCATAATCAGTGGCAGGTGGGCAGGCCGCAAAAAACTGAATTTGATTCAGCACATTCATTTGCTAATGCAATTGTGACCGATACTGCGAATGCTTATGCGCCAAATGATACTTCTGTTTTCTATATAGGCCTTCCGCGACGCATCGAGTCTGGCTGGGGTGCGCCATGGTTGCATAATTTCGACTTCATATACAAACTGAGCACAGATACGACTTCATTTGCACTCATTGACTTTTCTGCTGATAGCGGAAAAAGCTGGATCAGCCTGCCTGATTCTTTAGGCTTCCATCAGGTGGAGGGTGATACACTTGTTTGTAATGACAGCAATAAATGGCACTATTGGCATTTTGACCCGTACAAGCTTAATTATTATCACCGTCCGGATTCCTTGCTATTCAGGTTTACTTTCATAAGTGGTAGTGATACGATGAGTAGGGATGGATGGATGATCGATGATATACATGTGGAGTATATGTTTGAAGCAGTGAATGAAGTGCAGAATGATAAAAAGGTAACACTATATCCAAACCCGGTAGACGATCAGCTAAGTATTCAATCAGCGGAAGTGATAACGAGTATTTCTATGTGCAATATGGTCGGGCAGGTAATTTATGAGCATAGATATGATGCTGAGCATGTGCATGTCAATACCTCAGGTTTTCCTCCGGGTATGTATTTCCTGAAAGTAAATAACGGCCTGGTCAAAAAGTTTGTAAAGCAATAAATGGCGTTAGTTAGCCATTGAGTAGGTTGCATTGTATTTAATTTGTATTTATTCTCTAATCTGGCACGTTATTTGCGCTACGGATGACAAGAAAATGTATTTTTATACAACTGTGTCTATGAGAAAACTGCTATTAGTGCTGTTTTGTGCGTGTTCAAGCCTGGCAAATGCGCAGGTATGGTATACATTTGAAGATGATTCATATAAGTCTACACTAACTATTGATGCGCTCAATTTTCAGGGCAATGTGTGGCAAGTAGGTAAGCCTTATAAAAATGTATTTAATAAGGCATATCTGATGACCAATGCAATAGTTACAGATACTGTCAATCCATATCCTGCCATTAATACTTCTGTTTTTTATATCAAAGTGCCGACGCATGCTGATAGTTTATTGCACAGATTTGTGTCGTCGCTCGATTTCTGGTATCGCCTGGATATTGATGCTGATGCCTCTGCCAAAGTGGAAATATCAGGCAATAAAG
>Ga0209023_10004001_pt1 | contig 17138 bp, 10 predicted proteins | sample LakOneMetagenome_FD_187468 | JGI IMG/M metagenome (GOLD analysis project Ga0209023, IMG submission 187468) | Freshwater and sediment microbial communities from Lake Erie, Canada (SPAdes) (version 2) | ecosystem: Environmental > Aquatic > Freshwater > Lentic | place: Lake Erie, Canada... | reverse complement strand
GGCGTATTCGGCAGGGAAATCGGTCGCAGCCCAATCTTCGAAACGCTGAAAGCCATTCGTGGACTGCTCAAGGTTCCAAACCACGGCCGGGATGTGGCGGCCGAGCTTTTCTTCCATCTGCGAGAAACGCCCGGTTTGATCGGGCGATAGGAAAGCGACCTTGGCTTCGGAGTTTTCGAGGAAATTTGTGATCGTCTCGATCTCGCCATGAGGGTCCATCGGGACGATGACCGCCCCATGGTAAAGCGTCCCGAGATACGCGATCGCCCACGAAGGATGATTTTCGCCGATCAGGGCGACGCGGTCGCCGAATTCAATGTTTTCCTGTTTCAGACGCCAGGCAACCGAGCGGATCTTGTGGAGCAATTCGCCAAAGGTGTATATTTCGTCGTCGCTGCCGACGATACGCATCGCGACCTTGTCCGGGCGCTCGTCAAAGGCAGAGATCAGCATCTCGCAGAATGATTGATTCATATAGGCAAGCCTATCTTAATTCGCAAGCAGTTTAATCGCAAGCTGTTTGGCCTGTGTTCGGATCTCGGGAATGGCGGTCGTTTCCCACAAAGTCCCTTTCAGCGCGGTGCCGAGGGTGTAAACGACGTTCGAAAATTCGCCCATTTTATCAAGCACACGTCCATCGGGCGACGCGGCGATGCCGAGGGACAGATCGTCGTTGCGAATGTGTTTGCGCTCCGTCAGGTTTTGGACAAAGGTCGAGTCGATCTTGGCAAAATTCGCCTGCGAGCCGATGCAATTGACGAGGATATTAGCAGATGCGTGTTTTTCGACGCCGTCCGTAGTGTATGTGATATCAAATCTCGTATTGCTTTCGTCGATGGAACGCAGACGGCCGCGAAGGATCTCGAGCGTGCCTCTGGAACGCATTTCATCGAGGACTTCGGACGCTTCGGCGGGCATGCGATGGCGGGCGACGTTCCAATAGCGGCTGAGATGCTGCATGAAATATTTCTTTTCGGCAAGCGGCAGGTCGAGCCATATCTGCTGCGTTGCCGGACGGAGCGAATCGATCACCGCACGCCAGTTACTGCCGGCCTCATTGGCTTTTTTGGCGTGCCGACGGACGGCTTTGAGAATGTCGGTGATCCGCCGCATGTCTTTTATTTCTTCGTAAAAGGGCGGATATGTGTAGCCGAGCTTGTGAACGGCGGGCAGCTGGCCCCGAGTCGAAATCGCGGAGATCTTGCCGGCATGCCCGGTTTTGTGCAGGTGCAAAGCGACATCGATCATCGAAAGGCCGGTGCCGACGATGAAGATCGTGTCGTCGGGTGCGATCGATTCGTAAAGGTCCGATCCCCATGGATCCTGGAAATAACTGGGCGAATCGATGAAAGTCAGATCGGCGACACTCGGATGCGGCGGATTGAAATTGCCAAATGCCAGCACGACCTTGTGGGAGGGCAATATCTCGCCGGAGCGAAGCATCACCTCGGCCGATTCGCCGTTGACGGACATATCGACCGCTTCGTCATCGACCAGATTTAGGCGGACGTTGGGTTTGAGAGCTGTAGTTTCTTTGTCAAAGACATCACGCAGATATTCACCGAACAAACGACGCGGAACAAAATCGTGCGAATCAAAGGTATGCCCGCGATCGGTCAGCCAAGTATGAAAATGATCGACCTCATCGGGAAACGCGCCCATTCGACCGGCGGGAACGTTGAGCAAATGCGATGGTTGCATCGTACCAAAGGCAACACCGCGGCCTACGCGCGTTTTGCGTTCGACCAGGTCGACCTCGAGCGCATCGTCTCCCGCGTTTTTTAATAAATTTACTGCAAGCAATGTCCCGCTTGCGCCGCCGCCGATGATAGTTATCCGTTTCATACGGTACTACAGATGCAAAAAGAGGCTGTGCGAGCACACAACCTCAGATAGATCCGCGTGTCCTCCTTCGTTAACGCCTACGAGGTTAGCTGTCGGGCTGGAAGCGAAGAAGTCTTCTCCTGAGTAATTCTCAGATTAGCCCCGAAACTGTGCAAAAGCACAGTGCATTGGATCCCCCGCGTAATTGACATTTTTGACAATTACTTCGGCAATTTGTTTGTAGTGAGTTTAGCTAATCAAGAGCTAAAAAGGCAAGGCTTTTTTTGAGCGGGCTACAACTTGATCTTCCAAGCAGTACCGATGACATTGATCGATCCGGGATGAGAGAAGTTGTCGCCCTGAAATAGATAGAAAATATCGACCGAGAGTTTTTTATTTATCGTTTTATTAAAGCCAAAGCTGACACGGTTTTTTGAAAACCGGCCTGAGACGGACTCGTAAAACGGCTCTTCGGTAACGAAGAGTTTTAAGCCGGGGACGAATTTTTTGGGCAACTCCTTTTCTACGGTAATCGAGGTGCGATAGCGCCACATGTAGCCTGTCGGGCGAAAGCGAAATTCGAATTGACTACGGTGTGAGAGGCCAAAATGTTTTACGGGAAACTTGTAAACAAACCGCATCGTGAAGCGATTTTCCGTGCGGAATTTGTTTGCTGAGTCGCGATAACGGATAAAGGTATAAAACGGTGTCAGCGAAAACGCTTTGGCGGGTTTGTAGACAAAACCGGCCCCGACTCGCCCTTCATTGAGACGGCTGATATTTTTGCCAAATCGAAATGTGACCGGAAAGTAAAGATCGACCTTTTTATCGACCGCGACAGTCGTCACGATGTCATTCCACGCTTGCAGATCGTCATCGTCGGTGACGGTCGTGGTTTGTGCCGTAACTGAAAGCGCCGCAACGCAGATAATGGCAATTAAAAACAAATAACGCAGCGGTCCGGTCATAAATTCGCTAGAAAATGATTTCGGTCTGATGTTACAGAAGTGTAACGGAAATGTTACAAAACCTGCAATCGGCCGGCGATGGTTTAGCGATTTCTAGGAACACGGACGCGGATCGCGTTTGGCACGATCTCGTAGGTTGCGGGCAGGCGTCCGGGGAGTTCGCCGTCGGTCTCGAGGCGTATTTCCTGTGACGGGTCGGCGGCGGAGATCTCTATCTTGCGGGCGGTCGAACCATTTACCTCTTGGAGGCCATGATGGGTGCCACGGTAGAGGGTGTGGGCGTTGAGAATGATCTTTAGGGCGCCGATGTCACCGATGTTTACTACATCAAGGAGACCGTCATTTAGGCTCGCTTCAGGGGCAATCATCATGCCGCCGCCAAAATATCTGGAATTGGCAACGCAGAAGGCTATAGTTTGTAATTTGGTCTCATCGCCATCGTCAAATCGGACGTTGAGCATTACGGGGTCGAGGTCGAGTACCTGCTGTAGTGTCGATACGGCAAAATTCGCACGTCCGCGAAGCGATTCTACGGGAAGCCAGTCGAATACCTTCTGCGATTTAACACGCTTGATAATATTTGCAGCGAGACCGGCAGACGAGACGTTCAGAAAATATCTCGAAGTATTGTTTCCGTCGTGATCGATGAAAGATACTCTGCCCGCATCAATGTGCCGAGTCTCGCCGTCACGCAAAGCCGCGGCGGCTTCGCGATTGCCAAGCGGAAGGCCGAGTGTCCGGCGAAAATCACCGCCGGTTCCCGAAGGCAAAACGCCAAGCTCGGCATCTATACCTGAACGTAAGATCCCGTTTGCGACCTCATTGATCGTCCCGTCTCCGCCGCAGGCGATGATGAATCTTCGGCCCGATTTGGCGGCACGTTCGGCGAGGTCGATGCCGTCGCCGGGGCCTTTGGTAAATGCCACGCTGAACGGGCCAAAGTGTGCACGAAAGTCGCTGGCCGTAGCGGACCATTTGTCGCGAGTTGAGCCGGACGCCGATTTCGGATTGACGATCACGAGCGGAAGCGACGTGTCGCCGGTCTGAGTTTTTTCGATTATTTTGGCCAAAGTGAATTTATCCGTAATGATTTGTGTAGCTCTTTTTCCGGCAAGAGTCAAAGCGAAAAAGAAAAGCGGCCTCGCGACCGCTATTAAAAACTGGTGATTTGCGCAATCGATCTAGTACGCTCCAGATCGACTAAACACGGTGTTAAATTGATCGCGGCGGTTTTGGCTAAGCGTTACGGTTTTCGGGGCTGCGGCCATGAATGCCTCGATATCCGCGATCGAACGCGGAAGTTCTTTTGTCATCCACTCGACGCCGGTTTCGGTGATGAGCATATCGTCTTCGATGCGGACGCCGATATTTTTGTATTTTTCGAACGCCGGCTTTACTTTCGCCTTGAATTCGCGGTTTTGCGGCGTGTCGGGCAGATAGTCGAGAGCGTCGGCCCGAATATAGATCCCGGGCTCGTTTGTGTAGGTCATTCCGGGCTGCAATTCGTCCGAGCTGCCGACGTCGTGAACGTTCATGCCGATCCAGTGGCCAAGGCCGTGCATGTACCACACCCTAAACATCGGGCTGTGCTGATCGGGGATCAGGCCGAGCCGAAAAAGGCCGTCCTGGATGACTTTGTCAGCGGCGGAACTGAGTTCGCCCATCGTCGCTCCGGGCTTGGCGGCTTTAGCCGCGGCCTCTTGAGCGTCGTAGACGATCTGATAGATCTCGGCTTGTTCTTTTGTAAACTTGCCGTTGACCGGAAAGGTCCGCGTGACATCGGCAGACTGGTGATCGTATTCGGCTCCGACATCCATCAGCAATAGAGAGCCTTGCGTTATTGGGCCGGAGGATTCTTCGTAGTGAAGTGTGGTCGCATTTGCGCCGCAGCCGACGATCGACGGATAGCCCCAGTAATCTGCATTGCGGCGGCGGAACGTGTATTCGACCTCGGCCTGAAGCTCGTATTCCATCGTCAAACGGCCGACCGTTGCCATCGAACGCATATGTGCCTCGGTCGAGATATCGACAGCGTGCTGGATCAATTTGATCTCGTAGGGCGATTTTATCTGGCGAAGATCGGCAAATATCGGCTGGGCGTTAATAATGTTGTAGCCCGGGATGGTCTTTGAAAAAGCCTTTTCTACACGGAATTCGCGCATGCCTTCGTTGTCGAAATCGGACGATGGCAAGAGCAGATACACATTCTTTGCCATATCTTTTTTTCCGCGAAATGTCTGGAGAAATGTGTCTTTCTTTTCGGCATCGACGATCGTCTTGATGCCCGAAATATTTGACGCGTCGGCATTGCTGTACATCTTGCCGTTCCATGTTTCGTTCTGCGGGTCGCGGTTTGGGAGATAGATCGTTTCAGCTACTTTGCCGCCTGATTTTCGAATAACGAGCGTCGCTCCGGCCTGTTTCAAATTGGTGAGGTAATAGAGATTGTTCTCCTGCCGGAAAACGTAATCGACATCGTTCGTGTAGAGCTTTTGCTCAGCACTGAAGAGGATCATCACGCTGTTTTCGTCCATCTTCGCGGCGACCGCGGCACGGCGGCGGGCGAGTTCGGACTGGCGCTCGGCGTCGGTGAATTTCGGGGCGGGCGGCGTTACGCGGATCGTCGTCGGGCCGGGAACCGCAAATGCCGAAACTGTAATCAAACACAAACAAAAGCCGGCGAAAAATCGTTTCATTTCTTTACCTCGAAAGGAATATCTTTGATCGTCGTGTTGCCGAAATAGTCGGCGGCAAACACACGTATTACGTAAGCTCCGGCGTCGAGTTGCGTCGGATCGAGAAAGCCTTCGCGATAATTTTCAGCCTCGACGGCGTTGGTCGCGATGTAATTGAAGATCGTCTCGCCCGTTGCTCCGGAATGACTGCCTGTCGCGTACACGAACTTTACCGCAGCGTTCGGCGGCATGCGGTCAAATTTTATTTCGGCCGCCGGTGCCGTCGTCATTGGCGTTACGCCCTGGAAAATCCGATAACCGACGTTATATAGGCCGAGGCGGCGGCGTTGGTTGTTGCCGTCGACCTGGTCAAATGTCCTGACGACAATACGCGTCGGACCGCTGATCGTAATACGCGGATCGGCGGCGGCGGTTTCGAGTTCGTGCCAGTTTTGGTCAAAAAGCGTTACCTTTTCGATGACGGGCGGCCTTGTGTCGGCGACGCCGGGTAGGATGAGAGCGTCGAGGGCGTTCATTTCGGAGCCGGTTCGGCCGGCGATGAGATGGACGTGGTTCATCGGGTTGAGCGTGCCGATGCGCTCGCCAGCGGTAAATTTCGAACCGCGTGGAACCCTGACGTTTATTAGCTTTCCTGTCGTGTCTTTTTGGAACTGAAATCGCGGGTCGTCGAATAGATTACCGCTCGAATCGCGGCCGAGGCGGATATGAATGTAGCCGAGCGTCGGCATTCGGATCAGCTCGCGGAGCGTGTTGAAATTTTCCGTCGCGACCGGCTTTAGTACTTTTTCGGTGCGGACGAATCGGGCCGTTTCGCCGTAGGCACCGGCGATATCGAGTCCGTTGTGGAACCATTCATCGTCGCTGCCGGGTTTGATCTCGCCGCGCACTTCGCCGAGCGTACCGGCGATATCGCGTTTTGCGGTCGGCGGGTCGTAAGGCCAGCGGGCGGGTTGAAGGTTACGAAAAGCTTCGGGCTTGTCGCGTCGGGCGGCGATCTCGTCGGGTGTTATCTCGTGGTTGGATTTGTCGGCGGAGATGCGGCGGACGAGACGGTTTTCGCTGTCGGCGACGAGCAGTTCGCCGGTTTTATCGAATGCGAGGCCGGACGGGCGGTTGAATCGCGAGATCCAAAGATCGCCATCGCGAGTGCCGCGATCGCCTTTGTTGAGTGTCGTGACCATTGGCAAAACCCCGCCGATCTTTCGGATCGCGTTGCCGTCGGCGACGAATATGGTGCCGTCGGGATCGACCGCGATCGCGGTTGGTTGGACGAATGATGCGGATAGAAGCGAGCCGTTAACGAGATCGCTCGTGCCGGTTCCGGCGAGTGTCCAGACTTGGCCGTCGGGTTCGACCACGCGAATGCGGTTGTTGCCGGTGTCGGCGACGAGCAGTTTGTCCTGCCAGATGGCGAGGCCGGTCGGGGTGTTGAATTTGGCCGCGGTGCCGTCGGCAAATCCGGTTCCGCTGCCCGCGAGGGTCGCGACCTTGCCGCCGTAGATCAGAAGAATGCGGTCGTTATAGGTGTCGGCGACGAAAACCCGGCCGTCTTTGGCCACGGCGATCCCGACTGGGCCGTTAAACTTCGCCGCAACGGCATCATGATCGGTAAACATCCACGTGGCATCGGAACCCGCGATGGTCGCGATCGTGCCGGAACTGCTGATCCCAATTATCGAATTGGATCCCGCATCGGCGACGAGCAGGTCGCCGTTCGTGTTAAAGGCGATTCCCGAAGGCGTGTCGAGCCCCGACGCGAACACCGTCGCAACTCCATCGGCGGCGATGCGCCAGATGACACCTTTTTCGCCGTCCGAGACGTAGGTTTCGCCGTCCTTGACAGCGATGCCGAAGGGCTCGCCGATCGTGTTGTCGATGCCGGCGATGGTCGAGACATATTGGAGGTTCGGGCGGTCAGATCGGGCCGACGTACAGCCGTAATAAAGCAGGCAAATGCAGGCCGCGAGCACCGCGAGTGAGAGCCTCGCGGGGGAATAGAATCGGTGCGATGATTTGACGGGTTTTTCGTTGCTTTTCGGCATCTTATGCTGATACTATATCGACACTCGTTCAGGTATATCAAAAACAGGAGTTTAATATTATGTTTTCATTACAAGACCTTTTGGGACAGGAAGAGGGAACACAGGCGGTCGATCAGATCAGTTCGAACGTCGGTGCCGAGCCGTCGCTGGTCAATTCGGCGATACAGATGGCGCTGCCCGCGCTTATCAACGGGCTGGCGAATAATGCGTCAACGCCCGAGGGTGCCGAGAGCCTGAATACGGCGCTCGACACGGACCACGCGGACGGCGGAGTGCTGAGCAACCTCGGCGGTTTGGCCGGGATGATCTTTGGCGGATCGCAGGAAGCCGCGCCGCCGCGTCAGGCAGATGCGGGCGGTATTTTGGGGCATATTCTGGGATCGAATCAGGGTGCGGTGGCACAGGACGTGAGCCAGAAAACGGGGCTCGGGATGGGCCAGGTCGCGCAGATACTTATGTTCCTCGCGCCGATCGTGATGGGCTATCTCGGCAAGCAAAAACAGCAGCAGGGCGTCGGAGCTGACGGGCTGGGCGGATTGCTCGGCGGGCTGCTCGGCGGCGGCCAGCAGGCGGCGCCGCAGTCTTCGGGAAATGCCGTGATCGACATGGCGTCGAGCGTCCTTGACCGCGACCACGACGGCAGTGCAATGGATGACATCGCGTCGATGGCGTTCAAATATATGACCGGTAAATAAAGTGTCAGTGGTCAGTAGTCAGTAGTCAGTGGTCAGTAGTAAGAAGGGCGGAGCATTCAACAAGAATCCTCCGCCCTTCTTTTTCTGACGACCGACAACCGAAAACCGATCACGGGCTGACGGTGAGCGGATAGATCGGCGACCATTGTCCGACCTGGTTGTTGCCATCCAGCAGACGGCAGCGGACCTCGATCTGGACGACGTCGCCTGCTGTTTCGGGCGGTTCGATGCTTATGACAACGGGCGATTGTAGGGCGTTGACCGCGGAGCTCCATTTTTCGGTGCCTTTAGCACGGTATTGAAACGCCATACCGCTCATTCCCTGCTTTTTGAATTCGGCAGAGAACTGATAATTGAGCGCGTCCGCGACCTTGGCTGCGGCGACGAGGTCGGCAGGCAGCACGGGCGACGGCGGAGCATCGGCGTAGCCCATTGTGAGACCGATCTGCTCGGTATAACCGGCTGCCAGCTTACCGCGCCCTCTGCGGTTGGCATAGCGCGAGCGTGCACCGGCTTTAACATTTGGGTGTGGCAACGCCGCGATCGCAAACGCTGGATAAGGCTCGACCGTTTCGGTCGGGTCGCCGTCGTAAACAAGGTTTTTCACCTTCGTCACGCCTTTGCTGTCGGCGGCCGCAATATCGACATTATCCAGTGCCGTCCCAAGATTCTCCAGATCTTCCTGACACTCGATCACGTCCGCCCCGCCGAAACCGAGCTGGACCTTATAGGTATTAATGTTCGCGTTCTCAACCGTCAACGCTTCGAGTAATCTTTCCGGGGTGTCTGTTTGCATAGTTCCTCCTGATGTTTATTAGCTAATAAAAAGCCGGAATCTATTGATCGACCTTTGAAGTTTGTGAACCTAGAAAAATAATGAAAGCAGTATAAGTAAGAACTTTTTGTTTTGCAAGCCCCGTCAACTGTCGCGCGTCCAGCAGTCGTTGCCGAAGGCCGGGCAGTCGTTGCCGAAGGCCGGGCAGTCGTTGCCGAGGGCCGGGCAGTCGTTGCCGAAGACCGGGCAATCGTTGCCGAAGGCCGGGCAGTCGTTGCCGAGGGCCGGGCAGTCGTTGCCGAGGGCCGGGCAGTCGTTGCCGAAGACCGGGCAATCGTTGCCAAAGACCGGGCAGTCGTTGCCGAAGCCTCGTCAACGCTTGCCGAACGCCTACCTGCGGAAACGCGAGTGTGAACGAGCGTGCCAAGGTTGTGATCATTCACCCCGGCACGCCCATTAACTGTCGCGTGTCCGCCGCCCTCTTTAACAGCCGCGTTCCGCAATCGTTGACGGGTGTGGTAATATTTCGAAAAAAAACTGCGGAGAATATATTCTATGACCAAAATCGTCGGCCTGTTCGCTCTGATCTTGTTTTCAATGTCGTTCGTTTCCGCGCAATCTGCGCTTGACGGCTTTGACCCGAACGCTAACGGGTCGGTTAACACCGTTGTCGTGCAGCCTGATGGAAAGATTATCATCGGCGGAACCTTTACAGCGGTCTTGGGCGTTGCCCGCAGCCGCATTGCCCGTCTCAATACGGACGGCACGCTCGACACGACCTTTAATCCGAATTCGGATAACGTTGTCTATTCAATCGCCGTGCAGTCGGACGGCAAAATTCTCGTGGGCGGACAATTCGCCAACATCGGCGGACAGGCACGCAACTATATCACCCGACTCGATGCCACAACCGGACTTGCCGATTCGTGGAATCCGAATGCAAACAACCCTGTCCAAACAGTCGCCGTGCAGACGGACGGCAAAGTTCTCGCGGGCGGAGATTTTACCGCCATCGGCGGCCAGACGCGCAATCGCATTGCCAGACTCGACGCAACCACCGGCTTGGTTGATTCGTTCAACCCGAACGCGAACAACGCTATCTATACAATTAGGGTGCAGTCGGACGGCAAGATTTTAGTCGGCGGCGGAATCAACGGCGCAAACAGCATCGGCGGACAGACGCGCAATTTTATGGCCCGACTCGACGCAACGACCGGATTAGCTGATTCGTTCAATCCGAACGCGAACAATGTTGTCTATTCAATCGCCGTGCAAGCCGACGGCAAAGTTCTCGCGGCCGGCTTTTTCGGCAGCATCGGCGGACAAACGCGCAACCGCATCGCCCGGCTTGATGCTTCTAGCGGACTTGCCGATTCGTGGGATCCGAATGCGAATAACATTGTCTATTCAATCGCCGTGCAGTCAGACGGCAAAGTTCTCGCGGGCGGAGATTTCACCAACATCGGCGGACAGACGCGCAACCGCATCGCCCGACTCGATGCCACGACCGGACTTGCCGATTCATTTAATCCGAATGCGGGCAGCAGTGTCTTTTCGATCGCGGTGCAATCAGACGGCAAAGTTCTCGCAGGCGGATTTTTCACTACTGCCGGCGGGCTCACGCGCAACCGCATCGCCCGGCTCGAACGCGACGGCTCGCTCGACCGTACACTCGATCTCAGCACGGTCGGCAGTTATGTTCTTGCCACCGCCATCCAGCCGGACGGCAAGATTCTGATCGGCGGTTTATTTTCCAGCGTTCTCGGCACACCGCGCAACAATATCGCCCGTCTGAACGCCGACGGCACACTCGACACCGCCTTTGATCCGAATGCCAACAACGAGGTCAGTTCGATCGCCGTACAGCCGGACGGTAAGATTCTCACGGGTGGGCAATTCACCATCATCGGCGGACAAGCGCGTAATCGTATCGCCCGGCTAGACGGCACAACCGGACTCGGCGATTCCTTTGATCCGAATGCGAGCAACACTGTCAGGTCGATCGCTGTGCAAGCCGACGGTAAGATCGTCGCGGGTGGCGACTTTACCACCATCGGCGGACAAACGCGCAACCGTATCGCCCGCCTCAGCACAACCGGACTTGCCGATTCCTTTGATCCGAATTCGAACAACACTGTCAGGTCGATCGCTGTGCAGCCGGACGGAAAGATTCTCGCGGGCGGATCGTTCACCACCATCGGCGGACAGTCGCGTGGCCGCATCGCCCGGCTCGATGGCACGACCGGACTTGCCGACTCCTTTAACCCGAGTGCGAACAGCCTTGTCTATACGATTGCTGTGCAATCGGACGGCCGTGTTGTCGCGGGCGGCTTTTTCACCAACATCGGCGGGCAAACCCGCAACCGCATCGGCCGGCTCGACGGCACAACCGGACTTGCCGATTCTTTTGACCCGAATTCGGACAACGAAGTCTATTCGATCGCCGTGCAATCGGATGGTAAAGTTCTGGCGGGCGGAACATTCACCACCATAGGCGGACAAACCCGCAACAGCATCGCCCGTCTTGACGCCACAACCGGACTTGCCGATTCTTTTAACCCTAATGCAAGCAACATTGTCTTTGGAATCGCTATCCAGCCGGACGGTAAAATTGTCGCGGTTGGACAGTTCAGCAATATCGGCGGACAAACGCGCAGTCGTGTTGCACGATTGTTAAACGATACTGCCGCTCTCTCGACCCTGACGGTAACAAAGACCAGCGTTACGCTGACACGCGACGGGTCGGCACCACAATTCAACCGCGTTGTCTTTGAACAATCGATCGACAACGGTGCGACCTACACACTGCTCGGCACGGCAGCGAACAGCCTCACGGACTGCGGATCGCGGAATGTGGAATGCGGATCGCAGAAAAGAAATCAACTTGCTCCTCTGGCGTCGGGACACACTTTGACCGGATTATTTTTGCCAGTGCTTCAGAATGTTCTCATCAGAGCCCGCGGCTTCTATCGCTCCGGTTATTTTGCCGGGTCGGAGACCACCGAAGACAAGGTCCAGACCGCCTATCTCCTCGGCCCATCCGCTGCAAATGTGTCGGTGTCCGGCCGCGTTTTAACCGCAAACGGCTCGGGCGTGAGAAACGCCGTCGTTCAACTGACCAACCCGCAAGGCGTAACGCGGATGGCGTTGACTGGTTCGTTCGGTTATTACCGCTTTGACGATGTCGAGGCCGGGCAGACCTATGTTGTCGGTGTGGCGTCGAAACGGTTTGTGTTTGAGCCGAGGACGGTCAGTGTTTCGGATGAACTGACGGAGTTTGATCTTGCCGCTCAGCCCGAATTTTAGACTCGAACTAATGCAAATAGGACACGAACGAGATCCTGGAGATCTTGTTCGTGTCCTATTTGTGTTTGTGATCGCTTCGGCCGTTCAACCGGTTTAACTACGGTTCAGGATCGGCGACGAAGTCGACGCCTTGGACGCTGTCTGAAAGGCTCAGGACCCTTGCGGGGGAACTGAAAGCGAATCGTTTGGAATTGACGGTAGCGACATAGGTTTGGCCGGCCGCCAGATCGTTAAAGTGATAGTAACCCAGTGAACCGGTGGATACGACGATCGGCTGCTGAAGACCGTTTCCTGTCAGCACCACCAGGGCATTGCGGATGCCGCGGCCGTCCGCAGTTGTCACACGCCCGGATATCGACGCCGTTGCCGCAGACGGAGCCAACGGCCCTGCTCCGGTCCAACGCGAAAAGGTGCTGACGGCATTCGCCGGCCCTAGCACTGTGCCGGAAACGCACGGCCCGCCTGGGCATAAATTCGTCAGAACGCCGCCCGCTTCTTCACGCCAAACGCGAAGGTCGGTCAGCCCGCCCGGATTGTCGGTCGCCAAAAATGTGAAAGACAGATCAGCCGTTAGGGTGCCGACCTTGGTGATGTCCCAGTTTCTGGCGATCGCTGTGGCCGCAGTGAACGGGAAAAGTGTACTTCCGAACGAACGCACGGTCAGGCTCGATGGATTAACGACAGAGGTCACATTGGCGTTTACCGGCGTGTAATCATCCGATCCGACAGGGAATGAAAAAGCTCCGGGGGTGCAGAATGTCTTTTTCACCTGGCCGTCAACGTAAAGGCCCGGTGCGGCTCCAAAGACAGATGCACCGCAGGCGAAGGCAAGCGTATTTGTTCCGGTAATTATGTGGCCAGCGTTCAACTGAAGCGATGAATTGACCGTCAGGTCACCGCCGGCGATCGTCAGGTTTCCGGTATTATTCATAAATAACACCGAAATAGTGCGAGTCGGGTTTATCTCGGGCCCCGTGGTTCTCGGAGCACCCTCGTCCGTATAATTCACGAACTGGCCTCCGGCGCCGAGATTAAAGACAGGTGAAACGTCCAAATGGCCGCCCGGCGTACCGAACAGACCAACTTGTATCGTGCTGCTAGCGGCGCCGCCATTTCCTAACGTTAGCTTGTTGCTATTGGTTATCGTTCCGCGAAACAAGCCGATGAAATTGGTCACGATCTGATTAACGGCAGGATCGATCGTGAGGCCCGTCGCGTTAGAACAATTGAATTGGACCAATGCGGGTGTGACGACACCGTTTCCGCTGTAGGTCTGCGGGGTAATACCCTGGAAGCGGAGACGAGAGCCTCCGGTCGTTCCGGTGAGTGTTCCGTTATTTACAAAATTTGTGCCGGCCTGTGAATACTGGAAAGCATTTAATAACAGCGTTGATCCCGCCAAGATATTCGTGTCGCCACTCGTGGTAGTCAGTGCGGAGAGGACCGCCGTTTTCCCGGTTCCCACGTTATCGATCGTCAGATTCGGAACGAGTCCTTGAATTCGGAAGCTGAAATTCACGGCCGTCGCCGATGTCCCGATGCTCAGAGTCGCACCTGTCACTGACCCGGTGCCGGTAACGATGTAATCGAGTGGCGTCGTTCCGGCCGTGTTTGCCTGGACGAGGTTGATGGCTCCGCCAGTAATATTAAGTATGTTCGAGGCATTTGAAAAGCCGAACGAGGCCAGATTAGTTGCGGCATTTCCTACCGTGCTGACGTTAACGATACCGGCGGATTGTGCGTATGTGACGGCATTTACTGTTTGCAGCCTGCCGGCGAAGTTCGCGACTCCGCCTTCGATAGTGAACACCGCACCGGTATTTGCACCCATCGTATCTCCGGCCGCAGCACCTGCGTTGAACGTTCCGCTTGATAGGCGGAACAGGCCGTTGTTCGTGGGCGAGCCTGCCTGGCCCGATACAACGTAATTTGGGTTATTTAGCCAAAGGCCGCACGTAGCCCCGATAACGTATGAGCCCGTGGTGAACGTTCGGAAATTGGCAGCGAAGGTGCCGGATATTTTGAACGTACCGTTTGTAAGCGTCAAATAGGCGGCCGCCGCCGAATCGGTGGACGAGCCTTGTACGGTGAAATTTGTTGGATTGAGTTCTAAAGTTGTCGCGTTCGAATTGCCCTTATCGACTGTTAACGATCGGATGTCTGTCGTCGATCCGGTGCCGCCGAATGTACTGCTTGATAGGCCCGTAAACGCGATCCCTGCGCCGGCGGCGTTGCCGGACGTACTGAAATCAAGTATGCCGTTGTTGGTAAGATTGCCTCCCAAACTCATGAGATGATTCGTTTGTGAGCCCGATGATGCTGACTCAAATCTCGAACTCGCAGTGACGGTGACGTCGGTCCCGACTGTCAAAGTGCGTGCAGTTGTCGCTTCGAACTGGAGTAATGCGGGCGTTCCGCCAGTACCGACGCTCACGCTGAGGGCGTTTGCATTTGTGTCGATCGTAACTGTCGCTCCGGCCGCGATTGTCACGGCATCCGACAAAGTCGGAACAAATCCGCCGGCCCATGTCGTCGGTTGGCTCCAGAGTCCGCCGACCGCCGTCGATGTTATGGCTCCCGGACTGGTCGTTGCCTGACTGCCCGATAGAGCGGAGCTCTGTGCACCCTCAGATACTGCGATAACTTTAAAAAAGTAATTGGTTGACGGAGTAAGGCCGGTCACCGCTTGCGATCCGGCGTTTGCGGCGGTTTGCGTCACAAACGCAAAATTTACATTGTCAGTGGATTGATAGATCTCGTAGCCGATCTCATTTGTCGCGAGATCGGTCCAATTCAAGGTCATCGATGTCGGCCCGACGCCTGAGAAGAAAAGCCCGGACGGTGCGGCCGGTACATTTGGCGTGAAAATGTATTTGGCCCCTGCGGTGATGCCGTTCAGCATCGTGTCGTTCGAGGCTGCGTAAGAAACGGTAGGAACAGCCGTCGTGGTCACACTGGCAAACGTGCCTCCGGCCGACCGCATTCCCGTACTAAAACCCGCGCCTCCGCTGTCGATATTTGCCGTGACCGTTCCATATGTCATTTCGATCAGACCGGTCGTTTCTGTCAATGAGATCTGAAATGTACCTAACGGGGTCGCCGAGCAGACGAGACCGACGTTGTCGAACTGGACCATATTCGCCCACTCGATAATTAGTCGACGACTCGGAGCACTTCCAACGACCTTGTAGTGCACCTTGCCGGTTGTGCCGGTGCAGAGATCATCCCAATAGGCCGATAATTTGGGCAGGTCGCCAGCAGTCGCAAAAGAATTCACGTTCCCGGCGCTAACGGCCACTGAGCCGAGACGCATAAGACCGTTGCTGTTCACCGAGAACTGCGAATAACGAACACCGTCAAGGCGAAATTCGAATCCGATATTAGTTACCGACGACACCGTATCGTCCTGATTAGACGCAACCAGTTGAGTCGTTCCGCTCGACATGTCATCAAGCGGTGCTCCGGTAGCAAAGGAGAAAGGATAGCTAGAGGCCGACACGAGGTCGGGGGCTGTCGGCCGACTCTCATCGGTTACCGCACCGTCGTTCTGGGCGATGATCGACCCTACAAACGTCGAACAACTGATGACGGTGAAAGCGATAATAAAGCAAAGAATCGATCGTGTCTTGGTCATGAAAATTACCCACCTTTATCTATTTTTTCTGTTTACCTTTGAGTGTAAGTGTAACGGACAGGATACCACGACTTCCGATCCGATGGCATCATTAAATTATTCACGAATTTAGGTGTCGTGACTGATCTCGTATTTGTCAATGGATCGCACGAAAAACTCCACGATCCGGTAGTGAATTTTGGGAATTACAGCATCAAATGCTTTGACACGCGGACGGGCCGTCTGAGCTCCGGTATTCCGATTAATGTGAAACAAAACTCCGCATTGGGGCGTAATTGATTGAAATCCGGGAATTGGGCCAGGGTGGTCGTCTGCGATAAATCTTTAATATTGAGGAAATTATGATACTTAGACAGTCTTTACGCCGGGCGTTTGCCGGGGCGATGGTTGGTTTTTTTGCGATGTCGGGAGTTGTGCGGGCGACGCCGACTTCGGATGCGGTCAATCTGTGGCAGCAAGGTGCTGACGTCAAGAAATTGCCGCCCGTCAACTGGATACGAAGCCGACAGATCGATGTGCAGCACATCTTGATCGATATTAAATTCGATTGGGACAAGGATCAGGCGATCGGCAGCTCGACCGTGACGCTCGCGCCGTTTGCCGATACTGACACGGTCATGCTCGATGCGGCGATGATGACGATCGACGGCGTGTCGCTGGTCGGATCTGGCGGCGGCACACTGAAATACGATTACGACGGCAAAAAAGACAACGATAATCTCGTGATCCATCTCGGAAAAACTGTCGCGGGCGGCACTGTGCTGAATATCAAGGTTGATTACAAAACCAACTACGTCAACACCGCGGACGGCGACACGGCGATCGGGAGTTTTGGACGCGGGCTAAGGTTCATCAAACCGACTGCCGACAACCCGAACAAACCGCGCCAGATCTGGTCGCAGGGCGAATCGGAATTTAACCGCTACTGGTTCCCGTCGTACGACACGCCGAACGATTTTCGCACCACGGAAATGCGTGCGACGGTCGCGAAGCCATTTTACGTCGTAGGTAACGGCAAACTCGCCAAAACGACAGAAAACAAAGACGGTACGCGAACATTTGACTGGGTGATGGATCAGCCGTATTCGAACTATCTGACATCGATCGTTGTCGCAGAAACGACGCCGGTCGTGCAGAATTTCGAGGGAATTCCGGTTTACAATTTTGGTTACACGAACGAGACCAAAGAGGTCGCGGC
>Ga0209023_10004000_pt1 | contig 17143 bp, 20 predicted proteins | sample LakOneMetagenome_FD_187468 | JGI IMG/M metagenome (GOLD analysis project Ga0209023, IMG submission 187468) | Freshwater and sediment microbial communities from Lake Erie, Canada (SPAdes) (version 2) | ecosystem: Environmental > Aquatic > Freshwater > Lentic | place: Lake Erie, Canada... | reverse complement strand
TTCGGCCTCGCGCAGCAGGTAGCCGAGGCGGCGGCCGCTGATGTCCTTGCCGACCGCATCGGCCAGCGACAGCGAAACGCGTACGTTCTCGACCATGTCCGGATCGGACAGGCCTTCGATGTCGACCCTGGTCACCGTGATCGCGCGCGCTGGCAGGACCGCCGCGCAACACAGGAGCAGCAGCGGTAGGCGACGGGCGGGAAGGCGCATCGGCGCAGGATAGCCGCCGCGCGTCAACGCGCGATTAACCCGGGCTGCGCGGGATCAATGCGGCAGCCGGTCCGCCGGCAATGTCCGCGGCACGTCGGTCGCGTCGAGCCCCAGCGTCAGCGCGAGGTTTTCCCAGCCGGCCGGCGTGCGCACGTAGACGTAGGCGAGGTCGATGCCTTCGCCGTTGAGTTCGATTTCCCAGTACGTGCGGCCGTCGCCGTCGGCATAAGGCCGCGCGGAACCGCGATCGTCCCAGACCCGGGCGATGCCCAGGTCGCGGACTTCGATCGCGGCGGCCTGCGCGTCGCCGCAAGGCGCGCAGAACGCCTGCACTTCGCGCGCCGCGTGGTCGAGTGCGTCCAGCGCGGCCATCGCCTGGCGGATATCGAGATAGGCGAACTGGTCGGCGCTGGCGATGGCAGGCGACAAGGCCAGCAATGCGACGGCGAGGCGAAGCGGGATTCGAGTCGCCATCGCGGCTTCCTCAGGTCGAAAGGTGCTCGATCGCGGCGACGCTGCCGAGGCGGTCGGCGAGGCGCTTGAGCAGGGCCAGTCGATTCTGGCGTAGCTTCGCGTCGTCGACGTTCACCATCACCTGGTCGAAGAAGGCGTCGACCTGCGGCCGCAGCCGGGCGAGGTGGGCGAGCGCGTCGACGTAGTCCCCGTGCGCCAGCGCGTGGCCGGTTTCGGCGTACACCGCTTCCACCGCTTCGGCCAGCGCGCTTTCGGCCGGTTCGCGCAGCAGGTCCTTGTCCTCGATCGCGGGAATCGCATCCGTGGCCTTCTTCAGGATGTTGCCGATGCGCTTGTTGGCGGCGGCCAGCGCTTCGGCTTCCGGCAGCTGCGCGAAGGTGCCGATGGCATCGATGCGGCGGTCGAAGTCGTACAGCGATGGCGGTGAGACAACGAAGACAGCAAGGAAGTGCGAAGCTGGCACATCCTTGTCGGCGTAATAGCTACGTAGACGATCAAATATGAAGTCGAGAATGTCGCTGGCCTGATCGAGTTGCGCGCGCGATGGGCTTTCGCCACTCGTATCGGGCTTTCTACTGCCAAGGCAAATCATATCTCGCCAGACAAGATCGACTGCTCGATCAAGAAGTGGCTGGGTCGCAATGGTGAATCCACTCTCGATGATCGTCCTCGCCAGGCCCAGCGCATTGCGCCGCAGCGCGAACGGATCCTTGTTGCCGGTCGGCTTCAGGCCCGCGGCGAAACCGCCAGCCAGCGTGTCGAGGCGTTCGGCGATGGCGAGGGCCTTGCCCAACGGCGACAGCGCGATGTCGTCGCCGGCGAAGCGCGGTTGGTAAGCCTCGTCGATGGCCAATGCGACTTCAGCAGGAACATTCGCGGCTTTGGCGTAATAACGCCCGGCGATGCCCTGCAATTCCGGGAATTCGTTGACCATGCGCGACTGCAGGTCGTTCTTCGCCAGCTCCGCGGCTTGTCGCGCGAGCTTGGGATCGACGCCCACCTGCGGCGCGATCGCTTCCGCCAGCGCGGCGACGCGCGCGACCTTGTCGGCGACGGTGCCGAGTTTCGCCTGGTAGGTGACCGTGTTCAGGCCTTCGCCCATCGCGGCGAGGCCCTGCTTCAGGTCTTCGTCGAAGAAGAACTTGGCGTCGGCGAAACGCGGGCGGATCACGCGTTCGTAACCCTTGCGGATTTCCGTCGCGTCCCTCGATTCGACATTGGCGATGCCGATGAAGTGCTCGGTCAGCTTGCCGCCGGCATCGAGCACCGGGAAGAACTTCTGGTTCGCCTCCATGGTCGCGACCAGCGCTTCCTGCGGCACCGCGAGGAAGGCGCGCTCGAACGCGCAGGCGACCGCGACCGGCCATTCGGCGAGGCAGTTCACCTGCTCGAGGTTGTCGCCATCGATGCGCGCGACGCCGCCGACGGCTTTCGCCGCATCGTGCACCTCGCGCTCGATCCGCGCGCGGCGTTCGTCGGCATCGACCAGCACCTTCGCGCCGCGCAAGGCATCGACGTAATCGCCCGGATTGCCGATCCACACCGGCTTGTCATGCATGAAACGATGGCCGCGGCTCATGCGGTCGGCGCGCACGCCGAACAGTTCCGCGTCGACCACGTCCTCGCCGAGCAGCAGCACCAGCCAATGCACCGGCCGCGCGAAGGCGTAGTCGTGGTCGCCCCAGCGCATCGGCTTGGGAATCGGCATCGTGGCGATGGCTTCGCGCAGCACGTCCGGCAGCAATTCCGCGGTCTTCGCGCCCGACTTCAGCGAACGATGCACGAAGCGTTCGCCCTTGGCGTCGGCCAGCTTGTCGAGCTGGGTCCAGTCGACCCCGGCCTTGGCGGCGAAACCTTCCAGCGCACGCGTCGGCCTGCCCTCGGCATCGAGCGCGATGTTGAGGTAGGGGCCGAGCACTTCCGAAGCCTGCTCGGGCTGTTCGGTCGCGATGCCCGGCAACAGCACCGCGAGGCGGCGCGGCGAGTAGAGCGGTTTCGCATCGCCGCGTTCGACCGCGATGCCGCGCTTTTCCAGCGCCGCAAGCACCCCGTCGAACAAGGCCTGGGCGAGTCCGGGCAGGGCCTTGACCGGCAATTCCTCGGTGCCGAGTTCGATCAGCAGGGGCTGCATGTTCATGCGGCCTCCTGCGGCGCGATATCCAGTCCGAGCGCTGTGCGCTTGTCGGGATCCTTGAGGCCGGGGAAGCCCAGCTTGCCGCGTTGCGCGAAGTAGGCCTTCGCCACCGCCTGCGACAGCGCGCGCACGCGCAGGATGTAGCGCTGGCGTTCGGTCACCGAGATCGCGCGGCGCGCATCGAGCAGGTTGAAGCTGTGCGAGGCCTTGGTCACCTGTTCGTATGCGGGCAGCGGCAGGCCGAGTTCGACCAGTTTCATCGCCTCGGCTTCGCAGGCGTCGAAGCGATGCAGCAGTTCGGCCACGTCCGCGTGCTCGAAGTTGTAGGCGCTCTGTTCCACTTCGTTCTGGTGGTAGACCGCGCCGTAGTTCACCGGCGTGCCGTCGGGCCCGTAGGTCCAGACCAGGTCGAACACGTTGTCGCAGTTCTGCAGGTACATGCAGAGCCGTTCCAGTCCGTAGGTGATCTCGCCGAGCACCGGCCGGCATTCGAGGCCGCCGGCCTGCTGGAACCAGGTGAACTGGGTGACTTCCATCCCGTTCAACCAGACTTCCCAGCCCAGGCCCCAGGCGCCGAGCGTCGGCGATTCCCAGTTGTCCTCGACCAGGCGCAGGTCGTGCACCAGCGGATCGATGCCGAGGCTTTCCAGCGATTCGAAATACAGCTCGACGATGTTGTCGGGCGAGGGCTTCATCGCCACCTGGTACTGGTAATAGCGCTGCAGGCGGTTGGGGTTTTCGCCATAGCGGCCGTCGGTCGGGCGGCGGCAGGGTTGCACGTAGGCGGCGTTCCACGGCTCGGGGCCGAGCGCGCGCAGGAAGGTGGCCGGGTGGAAGGTGCCGGCGCCGACCTCGAGGTCCAGCGGCTGGACCAGCACGCAGCCCTGGTCGGCCCAGTAGGCGTTGAGGCGCTGGATGAGCTGCTGGAAGGTGATCGGAACGCGGTCGGCGGGCATGGCGAGGCCGGGAAATGCAGTTTCGTTAGTATAAGTGGCGCCGCTCTTGTCCCTCCTTTTCGCGCCGATGTCCGCACCCTTCCTCATCCTCGAAACCGGTCAGCCGGTCGCCTCGATGCGCCGCCACGGCGGCTTCCCGCACTGGATCCGCGTCGCCGCCGGACTCGAACGCGACGAGGCGGTGGTGGTGAACGTGCAGGCCGGCGAGGAATTGCCCACGCACGAAGGTTTCGCCGGCGCCATCGTCACCGGCTCCGGCGCGATGGTCACCGATCGCGCCGACTGGAGCGAACGCAGCGCGCACTGGTTGCGCGAGGCCGCGCAAGCGGGCATGCCCTTGCTGGGCATCTGCTACGGCCACCAGTTGCTCGCGCATGCGCTCGGCGGCGAGGTCGGCTACCACCCCGGCGGACGCGAGATGGGAACGGTCGAACTCGACCTGCATCCGCCGGCCGCGGACGATCCGCTGTTCGCCGGCCTGCCCGCACGCTTCCCGGCGCAGGCCACGCATTTGCAGAGCGTGCTGCGCCCGCCCGAGGGCGCGACCGTGCTCGCGCGGTCGCTGCACGATGCCTGCCATGCCTTCCGCTGGGGCGAGAACACATGGGGGTTGCAGTTCCACCCCGAGTTCAGCGCCACCCACATGCGCGGCTACGTGAATGCGCGGGAAGAGGCATTGCGCCGGGAAGGCCGTTGCCCGCGGCAGCTATCGCGTACCATTTCCGCGACGCCGCAGGCGCGGCGCGTGCTGCGGCGCTTCGTGCGCCATGCGCGGCGGGGAATCTGAATTCGAATCCGACAGGGGACCGGGGAATGACGACGAAAGCGATGGGCCCGGCCAGGGGCTGGGACTGGTTGATGCGCGCGGTGAACCTGGGCCGCAACAACCCGAAGGCGATCTTCGGCGCGGTCGCATGGGTGGCGCTGGTCGCGCTGGTTCCCAGCATCATCCAGTTGTGCCTGCAGTACGGATTGAAACTGGGTCAGACGGCGGTGATGTCGGTCATCGGCCTGACCACGCTGTTTTCGATCATCCTCTATCCCCTGCTGATCGGGGGATTGCTGCGGGTGATCGACGCCGCCGAGAACGGTCGGCCGACGCGCGCCGGAGCGGTATTCGACGCGTTCCGTTCGGGCCAGGGCGCCGGGCGCCTGATCGGCTTCGGCGTGTTCATGACCGCGATCTACATCGGCCTGTTCCTGGTCGTGATCTACCTGTTCGGCCAGGACTTCATGCATTGGTACTGGAACCTGATCACTACCGCGCAATCCAATCCGGGCGTGGCGCCACAAGTGGATTCGCTGCCCGCCGGCTTCGGCAAGGTCATGGGGCTCGGCACGTTGGTGGCGCTGTTCATGGGCGGGGTGTACAGCATCGGATTCGGCCAGGTGGCGATCGGCGGGCGCGGCGTCTTCGAAGCGCTGTCCGACGGCCTGGCCGGCACCTTGAAGAACGTCCTGCCCATCGTGCTGCTGGCGGTGATGGCCTTCATCGCCTATCTCGTGCTGGTGGTGGTGGCGATGATCGTGGCCCTGGTGATCGGGTTGGTCGCCGCGGCCAGCACGACGCTGGCCGCGTTGCTGGCCATTCCGCTGGTGTTCGCCTTCCTGCTCGGGTTGTACGTGGTGCTGTTCGGCATCATGTATTACATGTGGCGCGACATCTGCGGCGGGGACGCGGCATCGACGCCGGCATCGCCCGCCGACCAGTTGCAGGCCTGATGAAGAACCTCACCTCGCAGCAACTGGTCATCGCGGCCGGCGGCGCATTGCTCGTCGCCGGCGCGATGCTCTCGCACGACAACCGCCTGGGTTACGCATTGCTCGCGTTTTCCGCGGCCTGCGGGATCGGCGCTTTCGCGAAGGCGAAACGCCGCTGATTCAACCGATCGCGGCGAGCAGCGCGAGGTAGCGCGCAACGCCCCAGGCCAGCGCGGCGATCCCGGCCAGCACCTGCAGCCACAGCCACAGTTTCGCTGCCGGCGGCATGCGCGGCGCATCGTCGGTGCGCAGCACGCGCGTGCCGGCGATGCGGTCGTGCAATGCACGATGCTGCGGCGGCAGCGCCGCCAGCAAGTGGCCCAGGTTGAGCGTGATCCACGAAGCGATCCCCGCGGCCTGGCGCGCGAATGCGCGCGCGAAACCCAATCGCCGGCCATCGACATCGGTGGCGACCAGTCCGAACGCGCGCTTCCCGGGCGAGCCCTGCCATGACGATGCTTCGCCCAGGCCATGCCAGAGCAGGGCGATGCCGGCGCAGGCGATCGCGAACGGCAAGGTCGCTTGTACGAGGCCATCCTGCACCGCGTTCGCGGCCGCCTGCAGCACCGGATCCTGCATCAATGCCTGCGAGAGCGAATGGATGTCGTTGCCGGAAAGCAGTGCGTCCGACATCGCCTGCGAGGCGCGGCCGAACAACCGCCCCCAGGCGACGGTCGCGGCATCGAGGCCCGCATGCATTTCCGCACGCGTGAAGAACCATGCGATCGCGGAAATCGCCACGAAATCCAGCGACCACGCCGCGTAGCGATGCCAGAAGCCACCGGGCGCTCGCTCGCTCGCGTTCACGTCGAAGCCCGATTGGGCGCGGCCATGCGCGCGGCGATGATGCCCAGTTCGTACAGCGCGATCATCGGCAGCGCGAGCAGCAACTGCGACACCACGTCGGGCGGGGTCAGCACCGCGGCGACGATGAAGATGCCGACGATGGCGTAGCCGCGCCATTCGCGCAGTTGCGCCGGCGTCACCCAGCCGAGCAGGACCAGGATCACCAGCGCCACCGGCAATTCGAACGAAACGCCGAAGGCGAGGAAGATCACCAGCACGAAATCGAGGTAGGCGCTGATGTCGGTCATCATCGCCACGCCCGGCGGCGTCACCTTGTTGAGGAAGGTGAAGACCGCCGGCAGCACGATGAAGTAGGCGAAGGCGCAGCCGGCGTAGAACAACGCCAGCGCGGAGGCGAGCAGCGGCAATGCGAGGCGTTTCTCGCGCTTGTACAGGCCGGGCGCGACGAAGGCCCACAGCTGGTACAGCAGCCACGGCATCGCGGCGACCAGCGCCACGCAGAACGCCAGTTTCAGCGGCGCGAAGAACGGCGATGCGACTTCGGTCGCGATCAGGCGTCCGCCCGCGGGCAATTTGTCGAGCAGCGGCTGCGCCAGCCAGGCATAGAGGCGGTTGGCGAACGGCAGCAGCGCGAGCAGTAGCAGCAGCAAGCCGCCGCTCGCGCGCAGCAGGCGCGAGCGCAGTTCGATCAGGTGCGCGACCAGGCGCGATCCGACCTCGCCGCCGGGATCAGTCGCGTCGTTCGCCATCGTCCTCGCCCGTGACCGGCATCGATTGCACTTCCGGCTGTTGCGGCTGTCGGGGCAGCGGATCGCGCAGCGCTTCGCCGGCGTCGCGCAACGCGTCCTTCGTCTCGCGCAGGCTGCGCCGCAGTTCGTCGGCGGCGAGTTCCTGTTCCAGCTCGGATTTCACCGAATACCAGTGCGCACGCGCACGGCGTACCCACAGCCCGGCGAAACGCGCGGCCCTGGGCAGGCGCTCGGGCCCGAGCACCACCAGCGCGACCAGCGCGATCACCACCAGTTCGGAAAAGCCGATGTCGAACATCGCGCCGGCCGCGCGGCTGCGTCAGCGCACGACCGGCGGATTGCGGTCGTCGTCGTCCTTCGGCTTGGACGCGGTGTCGTCCTGCTGCGTGGGCGCAGGCGGCGCGGGTTCGTCCTCGCGCATCGCCTTCTTGAACTCCTTGACCGCGTTGCCGAGGTCCTTTGCACCGCCGGTGAGGCGCTTGGTGCCGAAGATCACCACCACGATCAGCAGCACGACCAACCAGTGCCAGATGCTCAAACCGCCCATGACGCGTTCTGCCGGTAAATCCGTGTGGTCGGCAGTTTACCGCAGCCGTCACTGCACCGGCGGTGGGGTGGCGTCCGGCAGCGGCGTGGTGGTGGCCGGGGCGGTCGTTGCCGGCGTGCTTGCGGCCGGCGCGGGCGCATTCATCGGCGCCGCGGCGGGGCTGGCGGCGGGCGCATCCGACTCGGTGCGGCGGGCGCGCGCGGTGGCGGAGGCTTCTTCCAGCGCATCGCGGAAGGAAACGACGTCCGGGGACGGCGCCTGCGGCGCCCGCGATTCGAAGATCATCCGCGGGGTGGTGTCGCGGCCGTAGACCGATTCGTCGGCGGCATCGTCGATGCTGAGCACCGCGCCATCCAGCGCCACGCCGGCGAACAGGCCGCGCGCGCGCGACCACGACCAGATTTCGGCCTTCATTTCGCCGTCGGTGGCGGCGCTGGCGTTGCGCCCGACCGGGCCGGCGGCGACGCCGGCGTCCGCGCCGAGGGTGAACTTGCCGTTGACGATGGATTCCAGCCCGCGTTCGCTGCGGAACACCAGCACGATGTCGGCCGACTGCACGCCGGCCTGGAAGCCGATGCTGCCTCCGGTGAGGGTGACGAAGGCCGGGTTCGACCAGGTGCCGTCCGCGGTCTTGATCGAGAGCAGCCCGTGGCCGCGACGACCGCCGATCACCAGTCCGGCCTTGATCGCGTCCGGCACCACCAGCACCGCGCGCGCCTCGTCGAACAGCTTGTCGGGAATCGCCGATTCGGGGATCGCCTGGATGTCGGTCAGCACCCGCACGGCGTTCTGCGCGCGCGCGTCCTCCTGCGGACCGGCGACGGCGGCGGTCGAGGCCAGGGCGAGGGCGATGCCGAGGGCGGCGCGGATCGGTCGGGACATGCGGTTTCTCCGATGGGGAAGGGCAATGCTGGACGGGCGTTTCGACCGCGCGGGACAGCCGGGGTTCACGCTAGCCGCGGGCCGATGAATCCGGTCTGAGCCGCGCCTGTCATCCTATGCGCATGGATCCCGCCTCCCGCATGCTCGTCCTCGCCAACCTCGGCACCCCCGCGGCGCCGACGGCGCAGGCGGTGTCCGCGTACCTCGACGAATTCCTCACCGATCCGCGCGTGGTGCAGTTGCCGCAATGGCTGTGGCGGCCATTGCTGCGCCGGGTCATCCTGCCGAAGCGCAGCCCGGTCGTGGCGAAAAAATATGCCTCGATCTGGATGCCGGAAGGTTCGCCGCTCGCAGTGCATACGCAGCGCCTGGCGCAGGGCGTGCAGGCGCGATTGCCGCAATGGCAGGTCGTGCACGCGATGCGCTACGGCGCGCCCTCGCTGGCGGACGTCCTGCGGACCGCGCTCGCCGGCGGCGTGCGGGACATCCGCGTGCTGCCGCTGTATCCGCAATATTCGACCACGACGACGGCCTCGGTCGCGGACGCGATTGCGGAAGTCGGGACGGACGGAGCGCGCATCGCCATGCTCGGCGATTACCACGCGCACCCGGCCTGGGTAGGCGCCGTCGCCGATTCCATCCGCGCGCATTGGCAGGCCAACGGCCGCGGCGATCGCCTGCTGCTCTCGTTCCACGGGTTGCCGCAGCGCGTGGTCGACGCCGGCGATCCCTACGCCGCGCAGTGCGAGGCCAGCACGGCGGCGATCGCGCATGCATTGGGAATGGAACGCGGCGAGATCGAACTCGCCTACCAGTCGCGCTTCGGCAAGGGCAAATGGTTGCAGCCGTCCACCGATGCGCGCCTGCTCGCGCTCGCCGCGCAGGGCGTGCGCACCATCGACGTCGCCTGTCCCGGTTTCGCCGCCGATTGCCTGGAAACGCTGGAGGAAATCGCGCAACAGGAAGCCGAACGTTTCCGCGTTGCCGGGGGCGGGACCTTGCGTGCGATTCCCTGCCTCAACTCCGCGCCGGGCCATGCCGACGCGATCGCCGCGATCGCGGGGGGCGCATGGAACTGAGCCGCGAATTCGACATCGACGACATCGCCATCGATATCGGGCTCGGGCGCATCGCCGGGCTGCGATTCGGCAAGCATGGCGCGACCCCGGTGCTGGCGCTGCACGGCTGGCTGGACAACGCCGCGAGCTTCGTGCCGCTGGCGCGACACCTCGACGGGCTCGACCTCGTCGCGGTGGACCTGCCGGGACACGGCCGCAGCGCGCACCTCGCCGTCGGCGCCGACTACTCGTTCTACGGTTCGGTCAACGTCGTGCTCGACATCGCCGATGCCCTCGGCTGGGATCGTTTCGCCCTGCTCGGTCATTCGATGGGTGCGGGCATCGCCAGCCTGGTCGCGGCGGCGAGCCCGCGACGCGTGGCGCGCTTCGTCGCGATCGAGGCGCTGGGCGCGCTCGCGGAAGCCCCGGAACGCACCGCGATCCGGATGCGCGAAGCCGTGGCCGCGTCACGCGCACTGCCGCAGAAATCCCTGCGCGTGTTCCCGGCGCTGGAACCGGCGATCCGCGCGCGCATGCAGGCGAATGCCTTGAGCGAGCCGGTCGCGCGCCTTCTGGTGGAACGCGGAACGCGCGCAGTCGAGGGCGGTTACGTGTGGAGCAGCGATCCGCGCCTGACCCTGCCTTCGTTCACGCGCCTGACCGAAGCGCAGGTGCTCGACCTCGTCGCCGGGATCGAATGCCCGGTGCGGCTGATCCACGGCGATCCGGCGCAGCCCTACCTGCCCGATCCGGTGCGGCGCGCGCACGCGGCGGCGTTGCGCGATGGCGAGCTCATCGTGATCCCGGGCGGCCACCACCTGCACATGGAACAGCCGGGCGAAGTCGCTGCGGCGATCGGGGATTTCCTGCTCGCCTGATCAGTCCGGTTGCAGCGCGCAGTCCGCGCCGAAATGCAGCGACCAGCGCGTGCCACGCACGCTGAAGTCGTAGCCATCGCGGTCGTAATCGATGCTGGCGACCGCGTTCTCCGGCACGCCCCGCGCGGTGGCCTGTCGCCACAGCCGTTGCAGGGGGCAGGCCGGCGGCGCCACGCCGTTTTCGACGGTCGCGCCGCTGGGCTCGTCTTCGCGGCGGTCCATGCCGCGCGCCACGTAGGTTCTTTCCTCGATGCGACCCTTGCCGACCTTGCGCATGTAACGCAGGGTGCCGGGACGGCCCAGGTCCACTTCGATCCGCTGGTGCCAGCGTCCATCCGCGGGCGCGCCCGCGCCCAAGGGCGGCGCATTGGCAGGTGCCGGCACTTCGCGCACGAAGTCGTACTGCACGCGTGGCGATGGCTGGTAATCCGCGCCGAGGTCGAGATGTCCGTCGCTGCGGACCTGGTCGGCCCGCATCCGCAGCAGGCTGGCGCCGCTGCCGGCGTAGGCCGCGACTTCCGGGTAGCGCGCGACCGGATCGAACGCGCGCGAATCGCCCGGCGGCTCCACGGTGCCGCCGTCGCCCATCAGCAGCTTGCCGAGGCGGCCGACGCCACCGATGTTGAACAGCGAGGCCAGGCCCAAGAGCAGGCCCAGCGCACCCACCAGGCCGAAGCAGGTGAACAGCAACCACGCCCATCCCGGCAGGCGCGCGCGCGAATCGGCGGAGCGCAGGGGCATCGACTACTGCTTCGACGTCGCCAGCTGGTAGCCGACCTGCACGCCGCCCTGTGCCTGGTCGCCGGCGATGGTGAGGGTGGCGTGGCGTTCGCCCTTCTCCCACATCACGATGTGCGCCTGTTCCGATTGCGCCATCACCATCGTCTGCTTCCAGCCCTGTGCCTGCATGCCCTTGTCGGCATCGGAGGCGATCGAGGCCACGCTGCCGTCGGTCAGCACGTGGGTGACGATGGCGCCGGGCATTTCCAGCGCGCTTTCGACCTTGTAGCCGGACGGCAGGTACACATCCTTCGGGAAGCTCGCGGGCAAGGCCGCGTCGGCGCCGGCGCTCACGGTCATGGTCTGCTTGCCGTCGGCGCTCTTGATGGTGGTGGTGTCGCCTTCCTGGCTGACATCGACCTTGCCGCCGCTGGCGGCGGAGATGGCCGCTTCGGCAGCGGATTGTCCGGCGCGCTTGCAGCCGACGGCGGACAGCACCGCAATCGCGGCGCAGGCAACGAAGAACGAATGGCGGATACGCATTGCTGTTTCCCCGGGCCGGCGGATCCGGCCTTCGCAAAAGCACCACGTCGCCGGACGCTTCAACCGGACACGAGCGCGCGCAGCATCGCCTTCAAGCGCCGGCCCTCGGCGTGGAAGTAATCGCGTTCCCCATGCCACGCCGGGAAGCGCGCTTCCACCTCGCGCCAGAACCGGCGCGAATGATCGGCGTGCAGCAGGTGGCAGAGTTCGTGCACCAGCACGTACTCGAACGCCGACGGACGCGCCAGCACCAGCGCGAGGTCGAGCATCAGCGTGTCGTCCGGCGCCAGCGAACCCCATTGCGAACTCGTGCGCTTGAACACGATGCGCCGCGGCGCGCGCGGCAGGCCGGCGAGGTATTTCGGCAGCCAGCGGCCGACGTCGGTGCGGCCCTGCGCCTCGTAGAAATCGCGCAGCGCGCGCTGCAACGCGGCCTCTCCGGCGGAGGCGGGCGCGTGGAACAGCAATGCATCGTCGCTGCCGAACTCGAGGCGCGAGGCGCGCGCGGACTGCCAGCGCAGCGGCAGCATCGCGCCACGCAGCGGAAGCTCGATCGTCGCATCGCGCCGTAGCGTTTCGACCCCGGCATGCGCCTGCGCCGCGAACTGCGCGGTCAGCCAGTCGCGGTGTTCGAACAGGAAGCGTTCGCCGGCGACCAGGCTGGCCCGCCACGGCAGGCTCAGGCGCGCGCCGCGTTCGTCGACGCTGAGCTTGATCCGCTTCGCGCGCGGATCGCGCACGCGCAGCACGTCGATGCGGCGCCCGTCGGCAAGCACGAAACCGATGCTGTCGCGCTGCACCGCCGGTTTCGGCTCGGCGCGCGAGTTCGCCAGCAGGCGGAACAGGGAATGCATGGCGGAATTATGCTCCCCGTGGTTGGGGGGCACATCCATTCGGCGGTTGAAAGCCGGTCCCGATTCCGACAACCCCATCGCGGCTAAAGCCGCTCCCACGAAAGCAGGGGTCAGTCGACCTTGCTCAGCTTGAACGCGGACTCCAGCACCGCGAACAGGCGCCGGAATTCACCGGCCATCAGCGCGAAGCGCGCGTCGAGTTCGGCGGCGACGTCCTCGCGGTCGCTCGATTCGAGCTGGTCGACCGCGCCTTCGAGCAGCTTGAACTTGCGCACCACCAGGTCTTCGCCGAGGACGAAGCTCACGTGGTCGTCGAGCACCAGCGCCAGCCGCGCGACCTGCTTGCCGGCCTCGAGGTGCTTGCCGATTTCCTCGCCCTGCAATTCCATGCGCTGCACCTTCACCACCGCGCCCGAATCGGTCGGGTCGCGCAGTTCGCATTCGTCGCCGAGCGACAGGCCGTCGGGCAGCGGATCGCCGGCGATCCAGCCGGTGAGGATGGCGCGCGGCGCGACTTCGGCGTTCACAGGCAGCGCCGGGAAACTGCCGAGCGCATGCCGCACTTCGGACACGACGGCTTCCGCGTTCTTGCGCGAAGAGGTGTCGACCGCGATCACGCCCAGCTTCGTGTCGATGAGTGCATCGGTGCGCACCGGGCGCACGAAGGCGCGCGGCAGCAGTTCGGCGACGAGGTCTTCCTTCAGGCGCTTGCGCGTGCGTCCGCCCGGCTTGCGGCCTTCCTTCTCTTCCAGCGCAGCGAGCTTCTTCTGCAACAAATCATTCACGACCGAGGAAGGCAGCAACTTGTCCTCGCCGCCGACGGTCAGCCACAGCGATTCGCCGATGGCGTGCGTCAGCGCTTCGCCGTGCTGGCCGAACGGCGGCACGAAGCCGCGCGAGGACAGTTCCAGCGGGCCGACCGGCTTGAGCGCGTATTCGGCCAATTGCGTTTCGAGGTCGGAAAGATCGAGCGACGCGGGGAAGCGGAACAGGGTGAGGTTGCGGAAGAACATGCGGAGTCGGAATCCTTGGGGAAATGTCGTTCCGAGCGCAAACGGGGAATCTGCTTTCAAGGCAAAGCAGGTCCTTCGCTGCACTCAGGATGACTGAGATTAGTCGTCTTGCGTCTCGCCGCCTGCGAGCCACGCGTGCGCATCGGGCATCTCTGCATTGCCTTGCCTGCCGAGCGCGAGGAAATCGAACAGCTTCGGATCGCTCAATTGCGACGGACGGATGTCGCCCAGCGCCCGCGCCATGGTTTCCACCCGGCCCGGCGATTCGCGCTCCCACTGTTCCAGCATCTTCTTCACCTGCTTGCGCTGCAGGTTTTCCTGCGAGCCACACAGGTTGCAGGGGATGATCGGGAAGGCCTTCGCCTCCGCGTAGGCCTCGATGTCGGCTTCGCGCACGTAGGCCAGCGGACGGATCACCACGTGCTTGCCGTCGTCGCTGAGCAGCTTCGGCGGCATGCCGCTGAGCTTGGCGTGGAAGAACAGGTTGAGGAAGAAGGTGTTGACCAGGTCGTCGCGGTGGTGGCCGAGCGCGATCTTGGTGTAGCCGTGCTCTTCCGCGTACGTGTACAGCGCGCCGCGGCGCAGGCGCGAGCACAGCGAGCACATGGTCTTGCCTTCGGGGATCACCCGGCTGACGACGGAATAGGTGTCCTGTTCGATCACGTGGAAATCCACGCCGATCGATTTCAGGTAATCCGGCAGTACGTGTTCCGGGAAGCCGGGCTGCTTCTGGTCGAGGTTGACCGCGGTGATGGCGAATTCGACCGGCGCCTTCTTCCGCAGTTGCAGCAGCACGTCCAGCATGGTGTAGCTGTCCTTGCCGCCCGACAGGCAGACCATCACCTTGTCGCCGCCCTCGATCATGCCGAAGTCGGCGATGGCGCGGCCGACCTGGTGGCGCAGGCGCTTGGCCAGCTTGTCGGTCTCGCGCTTGCGCTTGAGCACGAGCGACGTGGGTTCGGCGAGGGGCAGGACGGCGTTCATCGGTCGAACATTTTAACCGGCACCGACGCCATGCTGCCGCGCTATGCTCGGCGCGTGAGCCGCATCGACGACCCCGCCGACCTTGCCCGCGTGTCCCACCGCCTGGTGGAACTGCGCGAGTCCCACCGCGACCTCGATGCCGCGATCGCGCGCCTGCAGGCGGACGCCAACGCCGACGAACTGGCGATCCGGCGCCTGAAGAAGCGCAAATTGCAGCTCAAGGACCAGATCGCCCAGCTCGAGGCGCAGCTGGTGCCGGACGAACCGGCATAAGGCGGATCCCGGTCCGCCGATGCTTCGAATCGGCAACGCCTCGGGTTCGGCTCTTCACTCCGGCCGGCGATAGCCGCCGCGCACGCCGTCCTTCGACAGCACCCACTGCCACAGCTGCAGGTCGCGTGCGCGGAAGGCGCCGGCGCAGCTGAGCAGGTAATAGCGCCACTGGCGGTGGAAGGCTTCGCCGTGGCTTTCCGCGAAGCGCGGCCACGCGGCTTCGAAGTTCGCGTGCCAGGCCATCAGCGTGCGGTCGTAATCGGCGCCGAAGTTGTGCACGTCCTCGGCCACCAGCAGGCCGTCGAGCGCGTCGCCGATCTGGCCGATGCTCGGCAGGTCGCCGTTCGGGAAGATGTATTTGTCGATCCACGGGTCGATGGTGCTCTTGCGACGCAGCTTGCCGATGGTGTGCAGCAGGGCGAGGCCGTCGTCGGCGAGGCAGCGGCGCACCACGCGCATGAAGGCGCGGTGGTTGCGCCGGCCGACGTGTTCGAACATGCCGATGCTGACCACGCGGTCGACCGTGCCGCCGAGCGTGTCCGGCGAGAGTTCGCGGTAATCCTGCAGGCGGAATTCGAGCGGCAAGCCCGCATAGCGTTCTTCGGCGAACGCGACCTGTTCCTTCGATACGGTCACGCCGATGCAGCGCACGCCGTGTTTCTCCGCGGCGTAGCCCATGAAACTGCCCCAGCCGCAGCCGATGTCGAGCACGCGCATGCCCGGCCGCAGGCCGAGCTTGCGGCACACGAGCCCGAGTTTCGCCTCCTGCGCTTCGGCGAGCGTGCCCGCGTCGCGCCAGTAGCCGCAGGAATACGCCAGGCGCGGACCGAGCATCGCCTCGAAGAAATCGTTGCCGAGGTCGTAGTGCGCGCGCCCGACGTCCCAGGCGTGGCGGCGGTTCTGGCGGTTGACGAGTTTCGCGTGCAGGGCATGCCATGCCAGCCGCGGCGAATGCGCTTCGCGCTCGAGGTGCGCGCGCAGCAGGCGCTCGAAGAATCCGTCGAGTTGGCCGCAATCCCACAGGCCGGCGACGTAGCCCTCGCCGAGGCCGAGGTTGCCGCGCGCCAATGCGTCGTCGAGCACCGTGGGATCGTGCAGGCGCATGTCCCACGGCTCGCGCCCGTCGATGCCGATGCCGGCGTGCGCGAGCAACTCCGCCACGCTGTCTTGCGAAGCGGTCAGCGCCGGAGACGTTGCCAGGATCCGTGCGTTCATCGTCGAACGGCGGCCGCGCGTGGTGGCCGCCTCGGCGCAGCCTACCACCCGGACGTCAAGGCGGGGCCTGCGCCGTGCCCGCGGCCTCCGGGCTGACCTTCTCGATGGTATGGCGCAGTTCCCGGCCCAGCACCACCCGCGCATCGCGCGCCCAGGCGTCCAGGCGCGCGTCGAAGGCGAGCTTGCCGTTCTCGTCCGGCCACACCAGCTTCATTTCGCGCAGCTTCTGGATGAAGCCGCGGAACAGCGACTTGTCGAAGAACTCCGGCGCGGTGTCGGCGTACAGCAGCGACAGGCGTTGCGCGGCGAGGTGGCACAGGGTTTCCAGTTCGCCGGCGCCGAGCGTGCCCGGGCCGTTCTTCACCAGCACCGAGATCGCGATGTAGTAGCGCTCGAACGCCTGCTGCAAGGCGTGTCCGGTCGCGCGCAGGCGGAAGACCTCGTCGGTCTGGCCGGCGTTGCGGGCGAGGGTGCCGCCGTCTTCCTCGCCGACCTGCTGCAGCAGGCCTTCGCGGATGAACACCTCGATGGTGCGGTCGATGCGGCCGGCGAAGCCGTCCTCGTCCCAGGGCAGGAACAGTTCGGCCTGCAGGAACGGGTACAGCGTGCGGCCCAGGCGCTGCAGTTGCGCGCGGCCCATGCGCCGGTTGTTCTGGAAGCACACCGCGATCCATGCCGCGGCGGTGAACAGGTGCAGCACGTTGTTGCGGAAATAACTGAGCAGCACCGCGGTGTCGTCGTCGACGCCGAGCACGTCGCCGAGCGGATGCGGCGTGCGCGCGAGCATGCCGATCTCCTCGCCGTGGGCGACGATCTGCTCGGGCGTGTGCGGGGTGACGGTGACGTATTCGGAATACGGCACCTCGCGCAACAGGGTCTGCGACAACGCGATCTGCGCCAGCAGGTCGGATTCGCCCATCGCGTGCTTGGGCGTGGACAGCAGCGCCATCGCCAGCAGGTTGACCGGGTTCACGTCGGCGGCGCGGTTGACGTTGACCTGGATGCGTTGCGCGAGGGTGTCGACGGTCTCCGCCAGCCACGCCGGTTTCTCGTCCTCGGGCACCGGCTTGCCGTCCCACTCCGGC
>Ga0209023_10003999_pt1 | contig 17150 bp, 14 predicted proteins | sample LakOneMetagenome_FD_187468 | JGI IMG/M metagenome (GOLD analysis project Ga0209023, IMG submission 187468) | Freshwater and sediment microbial communities from Lake Erie, Canada (SPAdes) (version 2) | ecosystem: Environmental > Aquatic > Freshwater > Lentic | place: Lake Erie, Canada... | reverse complement strand
GTGCCAGACGGGACGAGCATTTCGAGCGGCAGCTCCTTCTTGCCTTCACCAACCTTGACGGTGATGCGCTCGCTCGTCCGATTCGCGCCGTCGCGTCCCCACACGACGTAGCGGCCAGGAACCAGTGTCTCGCTCGTCGGACTGCTCAACTTCGGAAACCGGTCGGGGCTGTTCGCTCCTGCCGCCTCGAAGATCTTGGGCATGTAGAAGATCTGCCAGTTGCGGCTCTCGCCGTCGCCGTTGAGCGTGCGGACATTGACAGTCACCGATCCGCCAAGCTTGCCGCCGCTCTTCGTGCAGTGTTCGAGCTTCACCTCGAGGTCGTCGCCGAGGACTTCGAGAAAGGCCGTCAGCTCCCCCACGTAGGCGCCACTGAGTTCCCGGTCGAGCGCCTGCACGCTCGCATCCAGATTCGCACGGTAGTCGGCCGGCGACTCCGCGGGCCACGCGGCGGACAACGTCACCAGTTTGTCGAGCGCGGTCTTGACCCTGAACTTGGCGAATGCCAGGTTCGTCGGCGCATCCGGCGTGCGGGTCAGCAGCATGCCAAGGATGTTGAGGCTCGTCTTCACTGACGGCGATCGCTGTTGTGGAGTCGAGGCGGACGCCGTGCCACGCGGCTGTTGCGCGGATACCGTCTGCAGACCGGTCAGCAGCAGCGCGCAGGCGGCAATGCGAACCCAGACCATACGTCTCACCTCCGGTTCCGCCATTCTACGAAAGCGCGATGGCCGTGAACCTGGAAGATCAAACGACGAGAGGCCCTCAGGCGCACGCGAGGTGGCCAGGTATCTATCGAGGGAGATATTGGAAGGGGAGAACGCGGTGGGACGAGGCGACGGCGGCCGAGCACGAGGCCCGGCCGCGTCGATACGCGCTTATCGGGTGGTGTTCGGAATGTGACCGCCGAGGCTCTTCAGATACGCCACGACGGCTTCTGCATCAGCCTGCGACATCCGGAACTGCGGCATCGGCAGACGCAGACGGCCGCCCTGACGCGAGATGCCCGTCATCAGCAGGTGCACGATCTGTTCGTCGGTTCCTGGCGGCACGCCGGCCAGACGCGGCGCAACGATCGCCCAATTCCCGGAAGGCACCGTCGGTTGAACACCGACCTGTCCTCCCATCAGCCAGTGCGTCGTGTCGCGCTCGCCGTTCTGCAGCACCGGCGAGTGGCAGCGCCAGCACGTCGCGACATCTTCAACGATGTAGCGTCCGCGCGCGATGCGATCGTCGGGCGTTGTTTCCGCAGCAGCAGGACGAACGGCTGCCGGCTGGCGCTGTGCCAGCACCACCGACGATTCTCCCGCCGCGCCGGCGAGAATTGCTGACACCACAAACACGGACCAGATTCTCGTACGAATCATGTGCGATACCTTCCTGGCGTCTGTCGAACGGCCGCGCGCCTCGAATCTCGCGGCTAATCCCTGCGATCATCCGCCGAAACGCGCCATACAGTGTCGCACGACCCGGACCTGACCAGAAGCCACAAAACGCCACTTCTGTCCTGAGAGGGCGATAAAAATCAGCCGTTTGGAGATCCGTGTCGTAACTGTGCCCCCGGGCCAGGTCCTGAGTTCTCCTCTCGTAGGCGATACTAGTCGCAGCTCAGAGCCTTTCTCTCACTCATGCTTTTCGAGCCAGGCGCCCGTATCGGTCGTTATGAAGTGATTGCCTCCCTCGGCGCCGGGAGCATGGGGGAAGTGTACCGAGCGCGCGACCCGCAGCTCGACCGTGACGTGGCCATCAAGGTGCTGCCGTCCAGCAGTTCGGTGGACGCGGAAGTCACCAGACGGTTCGAACTCGAGGCGCGCGCCGCCGCCGCCCTGAACCACCCGAACATCCTCGCGGTCTTCGATGTCGGTCAACACGACGCGGTCCACTTCATCGTGTCGGAACTGCTCGATGGCCAGACGCTGCGCGTCTACCTTGCGAGTCGCCGCGTGTCGATCGCGCAAGCCGTGGACCTTGGCCTGCAGATCGCGCGCGGCCTCGAAGCGGCGCACGAGCGCGGGATTGCGCACCGCGATCTGAAGCCCGAGAACATCCTCGTCGCGCCAACCGGACGCCTGAAGATTCTCGACTTCGGCCTGGCCAAGCTCGCAGCCTCCGCGAGCCCTCCGATCTCGAATACGGCGACCACGATTCTCACGACGCCCGGGATGATCCTCGGCACGGTCGGCTACATGGCGCCCGAACAGGTGCGCGGCCAGAGCGTGGATCACCGCGCCGACATCTTCTCGTTCGGCGCCATTCTCTACGAGATGGTGTGCGGCATTCGCGCCTTCACCGGTGAATCGCCGGCCGACGTCATGACGGCCATTCTGAAGACGCAGCCCGATCCACCGCCAGCTACCGCTCACGTGCCGGTGGCGCTCGAGCGCCTGATCATGCGGTGTCTCGACAAGAGCCCGGCAGGGCGCTTTCAGTCGGCGAGTGATCTCGTCTTTGCGCTCGAGAGTCTGTCGTCGGGGTCGGGTCTTGCCGCCGCACCGGTGGTTTCCAAACCTCGTCGTCGTGTCAGTGCGGCATCTCTCGGTTGGGCCGCGGCGCTAGTCTTCGCCGGGCTTGCGGCGGCGCTCGCCTTTGGACTGCGGCGGTCAGGTGACGGCGACACAGACGTCTTGTTTCGCAGCTCGATTCTGCCGCCCGAACACGTGACCCTGTCCACTGCCGCGCCTGCCGGTGGACTCGCGCTCTCGCCCGATGGACATCGGCTCGTCTTCACTGCACAGGAAGCCGACGGTCCGGTGATGTTGTGGGTGCGCTCGCTCGACGGTCTCACTGCGCAGCCACTCACGGGCACCGAAGGCGCCTTCTATCCGTTCTGGGCGCCCGACAGCCGCACCATCGGCTTCTTCGCAGGCGGCATGCTCAAGCGCATCGACGTTGCGGGCGGCTCGCCAGTCACGTTGTGCGAGACGCCGCGGCCGAGCATCCTTGCCGCTGGTGGTTCGTGGAGTGTAGACGGCGTCATCCTCTTCGCGCAGGCGACGTCGGCCATCTACCGCGTGTCAGCGCTCGGCGGTACGCCCTCGCCAGCGACCACCCTCGATACGCAGGCCGGTGAGACGCAGCACTGGGCGCCGTACTTCCTGCCCGACGGCACGCACTTCCTCTACTTCGCGGTTGGCAGCAAGGAGCGTGGACCCGACGATCCGAACGGCGTCTACGTTGCCGCACTCGACTCGACGACTCGCTCGCGAATCATCGAGGGTGGCTCGAATGCAAAGTACGCGGGCGGACACTTGATCTTCCCAAGGGAACGCACGCTGGTAGCACAGGCCTTCAACCTCCGCACGCTGGCGCTCGAAGGCGACGCCGTGCCGATTGCCGACCAGATCGCGCTGGGCGGGCTGTCGGGTCGCACGGGTGCGTTCTCGGTGTCGGAGAACGGCGTGCTGGCGTACCAGTCAGCGACAGCGGAGATCCGCACGCAACTCACCTGGTTCGACCGCGGCGGTCAGCAGACGGGCACCATTGGCAGCCCGGGCGATCTCGGCGATCTCGATCTGTCGCCCAATCACCAGCAGGCGACGGTGAGTGCGCTGGACGCGGCGCGCCGCACACGCGACATCTACACGGTTGATCTCGACCGCGGCGTTCGCACACGTTTCACCTTCGAACCTACCGACGAACAGGCATCGGTCTGGTCGCCGGACAGCTCACACATCATCTTCAACGCGCGTCCGAAGGGCTACTTCGACCTCTACGAGCGGGATGCGGCTGGCGTCGCGGGCGCGGAATTGTTGCTTGCGGACACGCGTAACAAGGCGCCTCTGAGCTGGTCTGCCGACGGCAAGTCGCTGCTGTATTCCACAGGTGCGGCGGTCGTCGGCAACACCGACATCTGGGTGCTGCCGCTCGAAGGGCCGCGCGCTCCGCTGCCGTTCCTGCAGTCGCCCTTCAACGAGACGGAAGCCCGCTTCTCACCTGACGGTCGCTGGGTGGCGTACGTGTCGAATGAAACCGGATCGAATGAGGTATACGTGACCCGCTTTCCTGGTCCATCCGGGAAGTGGCCGATCTCCTCTGCGGGGGGCTCGTATCCGCGCTGGCGCGGTGATGGCCGCGAACTCTACTATCTGGCGCGCGACGGGACCATGGTGGCGGTGCGGGTGAACGGACAAGGTGCCGAGTTCGCTGTTGAAGGGGAGCGGCGCCTCTTTGCTACACACGTCGCCACTGCAGGAAGAAGCCCGTACGACGTGGCCGCCGACGGACAGCGGTTTCTCGTCAACACGATCGTCGAGGCGGTGGCCCCTTCTCCCATCACGCTGGTCGTGAACTGGTCGGCGGCGCTTCAGGCGCGGTGACTAGCGCGTGAACTGCTCGTCCACGGGCACGCGCAGCCCGTGCACGAGCGCGTTGGTTTCGTTCGCCATGCCGATCACGGCGAGCAGTTCCCCATGTTGCTCCGGTGTCATGCCCTTCGCAACGGCGGCGGCCGTGTGCGAGTGGGTGCAGTAGTCGCACCCGTTGGTCACCGACACAGCGATGTAGATCAGCTCCTTGGTCAGCGGATCGAGCGCGCCGGGCTGCATGATGTCGCGCACCGACTCCCACGTGCGCTTCAAGGTGGCTGGATGATTTGCCAGCGCTTTCCAGACGTTGTTGACGTCGTCTACCTTGCGCGTGCGCTTGATGTCGTCGAAGACGGCACGCACGTCGGCGGATGCCTGTTCGTAGTCGATCAGAGACACAGTAGCCATCGGCGTTCTCACACTCCAGACCGCAGTTGCGACGACGTCGATGTGGCATCGTCGGCGGTCGCGGTCATCGTAACGCAGCGATGCCTGCCGACCACGCGCTCCCGTGACGACGTTCGGCAACGCAGGTGCGAGCCAAAACGGCGCGCTCCCCACGGTTGCTTTATGCGAAGGCGCGCACCGACAATCCGCGCGGAACGAGTGCGATAAGTTGTTCTTCACGTTAGCTGCATGACTTCGCCACGATCCGACTCGCACGCCAACCCGCCCAACACGACTACGCCGACCTCGTCACGTACTCCATCGAAGTCTGGTTCCGGACGCGTGTCTCCGTCCGTGCTCGTTCTTTCCGCACTCGCCGTGCTTGCGATTTATGGCGCGGGGTTCCTGCGAACGAAGGCCGCGGCAGAGCGCCTCACGCAGTCGAGCGGACGTCGTCATCCGGTGGATATGGCCGAAGTGCAGCAGGTGCTGGACGTCGCGCGATTCAACAACGCAGCGCCGTCCCCATCTGCTACGCGACCGGCCCCTGCGGCCCCGGCACCTGTTCCCTCGAACACCGCATCGCCGACGTTGGTGAGTTCCGCCGACACGCCGCGCGCGAATCGCAGTGACGAGGGGCATGTGCCCGGCCCATCTCCGTCTCTCTCGATGCCAGCGACGATGCCGTCGGCGTCTGTGGTGCCGTCGGCGTCTGTGGATAGTGCAGCATCTGTTCCCGCGTCGCCACAAGCCATCGATGTGCCGACGCCAGCCGCGGCACCCGTCGCAGACAGTGCATCAACGCCCAGCGCTGTCACCTCGGCACCAGCAGACGCGAAGAGCCCTGCAGCGCCCGAGCCACCCAAGTACAACGACGGAACCTTCGTGGGATGGGGATACTGCCGTCACGGGCAGATCCAGTCCACCATCGTGATCGAGCACGGACGTATCGTGTCGGCCGAGATCACTCAATGCGGGACGCGCTATTCGTGTGACTGGATCGCGAAGCTGCCGTCGCAGGTGGTCAGCCGCCAGAGTGCGGAAGTCGACTTCGTGTCTGGCGCGAGCGAGAGCGCAGATGCGTTCTACTACTCGATTGAGGACGCCCTGAAGAAGGCGAAGTGACGCGCGTCATGCGCCTGCGCCACGACCTCGTCCGCTTCTTCCGAACCCCGAAGGGCATCCTGATGCTGCTCCTGGTTGCGCTGCTGAGTGTCGCGGCGTTCGGAGAGCGTGATGCCGTCGCCAACTGGCCACCATTCGCGGCTGCCGTCGCGGCGGCTGGCGGGATCGACCTTGTACTGCTCCGATGGTGGAAGCGGCGTTGGGAGTTTCCGAGCGGCGCGTTGCTCACCGGCATGCTGGTCGGCATGGTCATGAGTCCGCAGGAGCCCTGGTATGTCGGCGCGGTGGCGGCAGCGGTTGGCGTCGCGCTGAAGTACGTGTTGCGCACGCGCACCGCGAACATCTTCAATCCTGCGGCGCTGGCGCTGGTAGGTTCCTTCTACGCCTTCAGAGCCGGACACAGCTGGTGGGGGGCACTTCCAGACATGTCGCTTGGCGTGTCCATTCCGGTACTTCTTGCCACCGGCATCTTCATCGCTCACCGCGTGAACAAGCTGCCGCTCGTGCTCGCGTTCCTCGGCGTGTTCTATGGCAGCTTCACGACGGCGGCCTTCGTTGGAGATCCGGCGCGCGTCGCAGAAGCCTTCATCACGCCAGACCTGCAGGCGGCGCTCTTCTTTGCGTGTTTCATCCTGACCGATCCGCCGACTTCACCCACTCGCCCTCGTGATCAGGTCATCTGCGGCGCAGTGGTGGCGCTCGTGAGTGTTGCGACTTATCTGCTGCTTGGCGTCGTGTTCTATCTGCTGGCCGGTGTGCTTGCCGGCAATGTGCACGAGGCCTGGCGCCGCACGCAGCTCGCGAGCGCGCGTCGGGCCACTGCCGCCTGATTCACGCGTCCCGAGAGCGCTCCTGGCGCCATCATCGCGGCCGGCTCGCGGCGCGACACCGTCGCGCCAGGACAGCGCGACGCCGTCGTCAGGCGATGTGAGTTCTGTGGGAACTTCAGGCCTTGCGCGTCAGCGGCGTTTTCTTGAGCGGCAGTTCTCGCACGCGGACTCCGCATGCCGCAAAGACAGCATTGGTCAGCGCCGGAGCGAGTGGCGGCACCGCGGGCTCGCCAAGACCGCCGAGCGCCGCATCCGACCGCACGAACTCGGTCTTCACGCGCGGTGCGTCCACGAGGTGAATCATCTGGTAGTCGCGGAAGTTGCGCTGCACCACCCGGCCCTGCGCGATCGTGATCTCGCTGTGCAGCGCCGCAGACAAGGCGTAGATGATGCCGCCCTCCACCTGCGCCGTCGCGCTGTCGATGTTCACGACGTCACCACAGTCGACCGCGGCGTACACGTTGAGCACCTTCAGGCGGCCTTCCTCGGACACCGACACATGCACGACCTCAGCGACGATCGAGCCGAAGGATTCGCAGACGGCAATGCCGCGTCCTTCGCCGGACGGCAGGGCCGTGCCCCAGCCTGACATCTCAGCGACCTTCTCGAGGACTGCCTTGAAGCGCGGTGCGTCACCGAGCAGGTTCTTCCGAAAATCGTAGGGGTCCTTGCCGGCGGCGTGCGCGAGCTCGTCGACGAATGATTCCTTGAAGAAACCGTGCTGCGAGTTCATCACCGAGCGCCACTGACCGAGCCTGATGTGATGCGCAGACTTCTTCTCGGACGCCTTCTTCTCGCCGATCGCGTACGGCATGAACGTCGCTTCGCCGTCTCCGCCCCCGGTATAGAACGACGATGCGGCCAGTGGAACACCGTTGGCATCGAGTGCGCCGGCATGGCGGGAGAGCGCGGCTGGACGGTAGTAGTCGTGTTGCAGATCGTTCTCGCGCGTCCAGATGGTCTTCACCGGGATCGGTGACATCTCCTTCGCGATACGCACGCCGAGATCGACGTAGTCGAAGTTGAAGGGGAGTCGACGTCCGAAGCCGCCGCCGAGCATGAAGTTGGTCAGGCGCACACGATCGGTGTCGACGCCGAGCGCCTTGGCCGCGACACTGCGTGCATTGAGTGGATCCTGGACGCCGGCCCACACGTCAACGCCTGTGTCGTCCACGCGTGCCGTGCAGACCATGGGTTCCATCGTCGCGTGCGCGAGGAACGGCGCGCGATAGTCTGCCGTCACGACCTTCGGCGCGCTCGCCGGCATGGCTGGTGCGGCACCAATCGCCTGATCGAACGCGGCGAAGATTGAATCAGTCGACACGTCTCCATGTCCCGCATCGTCGAACTGCGGCTTGAGCATGGCAAGCGCCTGCCTGGCGCGCCAGAACGAGTCTGCGATGACCGCGACGGCCGATTCGAGCTTGATGACCCGCTTCACGCCGCGCATCGATTCGGCGGGCGTGGTGTCTACGGACTGAAGCGTGCCGCCCTGCACCGGCGCCATTTCCACCGCGGCGTAGAGCATGCCCGGGATGGAGAAGTCGATGCCGTACTGCGCGGTGCCGTTCACCTTCGAAGGAATGTCGAAGCGCGGAACGGACGTTCGCCTGATGGTGAAGTCGTCCGCCTTCTTCAGTGCCGGACTGGTGGGCACCTTGAGCGTGGCGGCGTCGTGTGCCAGCTCGCCGAAGGTCAGACTGCGCCCGGACGAGCGGTGCACGATACGCGACCGCTGCGCCGTGAGTTCAGTGGCAGAGACGTTCAGCTTCTGCGCGGCTGCAGCGAGCAGCATCTCCCGGGCTGCCGCGCCCGCGACGCGCATGCCGAACTCACCTGTGCTGCGAACCGCGGTTGATCCGCCCGTCACCTGAAAGCCGAACCACTCGGCAATCTTGTAAGTGCCGTAGTCGACACCGCGTGCCATCACGGCCGGAATGTAACCGCCGCCGAATGCCCGGATGACGTAGCCGTTGGCGTACTCGTCGAGTGCGGGTGCTTCCTTGACGCGCACGAGCGACCAGTCCGCTTCGAGTTCCTCGGCGGCCATCATCGCCAGGGCTGTTGGCGTGCCCTGGCCCATCTCGCAGTGCGGGATGAGGATCGTGGCGACGTTGTCTGGCGTGATGGTGATCCACGTCGTGAGCTGGCCGTTACCCGGCGCGTCGGCGGACACCAGCGCGTGCCGACCAGGCGCCAGCGTGAAGCCGGCCACACCGAGGAGGAAGCCGCCACCGGCGACTGTGCCGGCGCCGATGAACGTGCGTCGTGTCCAGCGGTTCATGCTGTCGCTCCGTCGGTCTTGGTGAGTTCGTGAACGGCGCGTCGTACTCGCGCGAATGTTCCGCACCGGCAGATGTTGGTGACGGCGGCATCCACCTCATCGTCTGTCGGCGTCGACGACTGCGTGAGGAAGCCGGCCACGGCCATGATGAGGCCCGACTGACAGTACCCGCACTGCGGCACTTGATGATCGATCCAGGCCTGCTGCACTCGATGCAGCGTGCCGTTTTCGGCCAGGCCTTCGATGGTCGTGACGCTTTTGCCGTCAGCCGCCGAACTCGGCAGCGTGCACGAGCGAACCGCGCGACCGTCGAGATGGACCGTGCAGGCGCCGCACGCCGCGATGCCGCATCCGAACTTCGTGCCGGTGAGTCCGAGTTGCTCGCGCAGCGCCCACAACAGGGGCATCTCGGGTTCGATGTCGAGCGTGTGGGGTGTGCCGTTGACAGTCAGTGTGATGGCCATGCAGAGCGATCCTCGGTGAGCAAGTGTGCCACCGCATCGAGGGGCAGGCAATCACCATTCATACGAACTTCATACACGGACGCTCGAACCGCACAAGGTGGCTGACTCACGATAGGATCAACGACAGGTCATGACTATGCATACTCGTGCTCGTTCTCTTGCGGCGTCGCTCACCGCCATCATCCTCCTCGGGGCTCCACTCGTCGCCGGTCAATCTCAGGGTCCGCTCCCAGGCATGCCGCCCGTGCTGTCCCCGACAGATATCTACGCCGCCGATCGCCCCGGGCAGCTCGACCCCGCGGTAGCGGGCATGCCGGCGCGCGTCTACGTACCCAACACCGAGAGCAACACGGTGTCGGTGATCGACCCGGCCACCTACAAGGTGATCGAAACCATTCCCGTGCAGCGCCAGCCGCAGCACGTGACGCCGTCGTGGGACCTGAAGACGCTGTGGGTGCTGAACGACCTCGCGAACTCGCTGACCGAGATCGATCCCATGACGGGCAAGAAGGGGAAGACGATTCCGGTCGACGATCCCTACAACATGTACTACACGCCCGACGGCAAGTTCGCGATTGTCGTGGCCGAAGCGCGTCAGCGCCTGATGTTTCGCGATGCGAAGACGATGGAGCTGAAGAACTCGCTGTTTGTCGACTGCAAGGGCGTCGACCACATGGACTTCACGGCTGACGGCCGTTTCCTCATCGCGAGCTGCGAGTTCAGCGGCATGGTGCTCAAGGTCGATGTGGCGGAGCAGAAGGTCGTAGGACGGCTCCTTATCGATCCGAAGGCGATGCCGCAGGACGTGAAGACGTCGCCGGACGGCAAGGTGTTCTACGTCGCCGACATGATGTCGAACGGTGTGCACGTCATCGAACCCGACAGCTTCACGAAGATTGGCTACATCGCGACGGGCAAGGGCGCGCACGGTCTGTACGTGAGCCGCGATTCGAAGGTGATGTACGTCTCCAATCGTGGCGAAGGCAGCGTGTCTCTCATTGACCTGGCGACGCGCACGGTGGCCACCAAGTGGCAGATTCCCGGTGGCGGCAGCCCTGACATGGGTGGTGTGTCGGCCGACGGCAAGGTGCTCTGGCTCTCCGGCCGCTACCACCGCGTTGTCTATGCGTTGGACACCACCGATGGTCATCTGCTGGCGAAGATTCCGGTTGGCAGAGGGCCGCATGGCCTCTGCGTCTATCCGCAACCCGGGCGCTATTCGCTTGGGCACACTGGTGTGTTCCGGTAAACAGCCATGTGGCAGCCGACTCGCGGGCAATGGACGATCATTTACGTCGTCGCGTTGGTGGTCGTGCTCGGGTGGCCGCCCGAGAACGGACGCAGTCTCGGCGCGAAGCTGGTGAACTGGGCGGTCGACCCGCGTCACCAGTTGCCTGAGTCGCCGACGGCGCTCCCCATGGCGCTCGACGATGATGGCGACGCGGTGACCGAACACGACATGGCGGAAGCCGCCTACAACCATGCGCGCGAGCGTTCGAGCATCACGCGCTGGCGTCTCGATTTGAGGGACGCCGGCGATCCACTCTCGACCTCCACGCAGCGTCAGTTGCTCGTTGGCCTCGCTGTCCTCGGCGCCTTGACAGCGTGGCGGCTTGACGCGTCACGCACAAGGTGAGCCGATGCTGAGCGACGAGCGCATGCGGCGAGGGACACTCATGATTCGTGCGGTGACGGCCAGCCTGGTGTGTGCTCTCATGCTGGTTGCGCCGTCCTCCGCGTCGGCGAAATGGACACGGTTCTCCTCCGCGCACTTCGTCTTCATCGGCGACGCGTCCGAACGGTCGATGCGGAGCATCGCCCAGCGGCTCGAACAGTTCCGCGATGTCGCCGGTCGCGTGCTGTCGGACGGTGTTGTGGCCTCACCGGCGCCGACGATTGTGATCGCGTTCGAAAACGACAAGTCATTCACGCCCTTCAAGCCGGTGTTTCAGGGCAGGACGGTGTCTGCCGCTGGCTACTTCGTCGGCATGGAAGACCTGAACTACATTGCCGTGAACGCGGAGCAGGACTCGGACGCATTCGGACTCATCTTTCACGAGTACGCCCACTTCCTGACGGCCAACGCCTACGGTCCTACTCCGGCATGGGTCAGCGAAGGCCTGGCCGAGTTCTATCAGACACTGGACATTACCGGCGAGACGTCTGCGACGCTCGGAAACCCGAGCCTCCAGAATCTTCAGCTGCTGCGCGCGACGACGTCGCTGCTGTCGGTGGCTGAACTCATTGCGGTTGAACACGATTCACCGCTCTACAACGAGAACGACCGGCGTGGGCTGTTCTACGCCGAGTCCTGGGCGCTGGCGCACTACCTGACGCTCGGGAGTCCGGCGCGACAGGGGCAGTTGCAGAAGTACCTCAGTGCGATGCGCTCGGGTACGTCGGCGGCCGCGGCGTTTCAGGGCGCCTTTGGCGACACGAAGACGCTCGACCTCGAACTCCGGCAGTACGTCAGAGGTTCGGTGTTCAACGTGCTGAAGGTGGAGTTCAACGACCGGTTGGTCCGCGTCTCGACATCGGCCCCCGAGAACCTGAGCGACGCCGACGCGTCGGGGTATCGGGGCGACCTGCTGGCCAGAACCCGGCGCGTCGATGAAGCGCGCGACTATCTCCGGAAGGCCGTGAACGCCGACCCTGGCGCCGCGCGCGCGATGGCCGCACTCGGACTGCTGGAACTGCGCAGCGGAAACGAGAGTGTCGCGCTGCCGCTTCTCGAGCGGGCGTCGACGCTGGCGCCGGATGCGGCGACGTTGGCGGCGTACGGTCGCGTGCTGGCTCGCCAGGCGGACCGCGGGACCGCAGAGGAAGACGTGCTGTACGAGAAGGCGCGCACGGCGCTCACGCGCGCGCTCGAACTGCAGCCCGACCTGACGCCGGCCATGGTGTCGCTTGCCGAAGTCGAGATGGGACGAGGCGTAGACACCGCGCGCGCCGTGTCGCTCATGCAGGCGGCAATTGCGGCCTCGCCAGGCCGGGAAGAATATCGACTGATGCTGGCGCAGGCCCATGCGGTGAATCGCGACTACCAGAGTGCGACCGCCGTTCTCAGCCTGCTTGTGGCGAGAAGCAGCCGCGAGGATATTCGCGATGCGGCACGGCAGGCACTCGGTCGCGTGGCCGTGGCTCGCCGTGCGGCGGTCAGTTTGGCGGCGACCGTCAGCGCTGACAACGTGGACGCCACCTCCGGTTCCGCCGCCACTGGGGACGTGAACGCCGGCGCCCCTGCCGCAGCGCGAGCGTCGTCAGCCACTGCAGGCGGTACCGCATCGCAAACCGACGCGGCGGCTCGTCCGACGATGCCGCAAGGCGTCTACGTGCCTGCGCTTCGTCGTCCTGGTGCCGGTGACGTGCGCGTCCAGGGCACGTTTGCGGCTATCGAGTGCCGCCCTGGTCTCATCGTGCTGCAACTCGACACGCCGAGTGGTCCGGTGCGCATGGCCGCGGCGTCGTTCAAGGACCTCGAGCTGGTTGCACACCGTGACGATGCGCCGCGTGGCGCCGGGTGTGGTCCGCAGCGACCGGCGCTGCCGGCCGTCGCGACATTCCGCGTAAGCGATGCGCCGATTGCGGGTGCCGGCACGCCGAACCGCGCCGTCGCACTTGAACTGGTGCCCGACGGCTTCGAACTGCGATAGTCGGCCGACTCTCGACCCCTGGACTGCATGGCAACCGTCGATCTCGCGCTCCTGCGTCGCACCGCCGTAGCACGGAGCCTCGAGACGTTCGGCGATCTTCAGTCTGCCCTCGATGCCCTGCATTTCGTCCAGGCTGATCCCATTCGGGCCCCCGCACGTGCGCAGGATCTGATGCTGCGCCACCGCGTGCCGGGATACATCGCCGGTGAACTCGAGCATCGATACGAATCGCTGCACGTCGAGGAAGCGTTCTTCATCAACTACGGCTTCGTCACACCGTCGCTCTTCGACCTGATGCATCCGCGCGGTTCTGCTGCGTCGTGGCCCGCGAAACGTCGAGCGCAAGCGACGTCGCTGCTGGCATACCTGGCCGAACGGCCCGAGGCGCACCCGCGCGATGTTGCCGCGCACTTCGCTCATGGCCGCGTCACCAACTACTGGGGCGGTTCATCCAGCGCGACGACGCACATGCTCGATCAGCTGCACTACCTCGGACTGGTGCGCGTGGTGCGTCGGGCCGCCGGCATCCGTCTGTACGGCTCGCGTGCACTCGAAGCGGCGAGAGACACGCTCACCACTCGCGAAATCGACGCGCGCGTCGACGTCCTGGTTGACGTGATCGTCCGTACATACGCGCCGTTGCCGTGGAGTTCGCTGGCGCCGCTCGTCCGCCGATTGCGGTACGCGGTGCCGCAGTGGCGTGCGCGACTGCCGCAGGCGCTTGCGCGCGTGAAGGCGCGCCTGCCGCATGCGACAGTGGACGGCGCGACGTACTTCTGGCCTCCAGAGATGCGCCTGGACGGCGACGTCGGCGACCAGGTGCGACTGCTCGCGCCTTTCGATCCGGTCGTCTGGGATCGGCGCCGCTTCGAGTTGTTCTGGGGATGGGCGTATCGCTTCGAAGCGTACACGCCCGTGTCGCGGCGGAAACTCGGGTACTACGCGCTGCCGCTGTTATGGCGTGACCAGGTCGTGGGATGGTCCAACGTATCCGTGATCGGAGCCGAGATGACTGTTGCGCTCGGGTATGTGGCAGGACGACCGCCGCGCGAGCGTGCCTTCAGAGCCGCCCTCGACGCCGAGCTCGAGCGACTGCGCGTGTTCCTGGGACTGGCGCGCAGTGACGGTGCACCAAAAAGAAAGCGCCGGACCCGAGAGTCCGGCGCTTGAGCGGTGCGCGAGTAGAGCCCGCGTCGATGACTACTTCGTCGAGGAGGCGGTCGGCTTCAGCGTCAGGCGCTGGACACGCCAGTTCTGCGCTTCACCGGTGATGATTTCGTTCTCGCTGACGCAGTGCATCTGGTGCACCCAGTAGAACTGTCCGACCTTCTTGCCAATCGTGCCGAACCAGCCAAGCAGCTTGCCGTCGAGCGACAGCTTGTAGATCTTGCCGCCGGCGTCCGCCGAGTAGAGGAACTGTTCGCCCTTGGCGTTGGGCGGCGTCACGCACACGGCCCACGGCGCGCGCACGTTGCTGAAGATCGCCTTGCGGTTCAGATCGCCGTCGTAGACCTGGATGCGGTTGTTGCCGCGGTCGGCGACGTAGATGAGGCCCTTGTTGTCGTAGGTGATGGCGTGCGGTGTGTTGAACTGATCCGGCGCGGTGCCGCGCGAACCAATGGACTTCACGAAGTCGCCGTCCTTGGTGAACTTGGCGACGCGTGAGTTGTCGTAGCCGTCTGACACGAAGATGTTGCCCTGGGTGTCGAAGGCGACGTCAGTCGGACGACCGAAGCTGCCGCCGCGGCCAGCGCCGGCGCCGACCTTCGCGTTACGACCGCGCTCGGTATGCGCGGCGTCTTCGAGGAACTCCTCGAGGTAATCGATCGCTTCGTCCTTGCGGCCGAGCACCATCGTGACGCGACCCTGCGGGTTGAAGCGCATCACCATGTTGGAGCCTTCGTCGACCACCCACACGTTGTCGTCCTTGTCGACGCGCACGGCGTGCGCGAACGAGAAGCCGTACGAGTTCTGTCCCCATTCCTTCACAAAGGCGTTCTTCTCGTCGAACTCGAACAGGTGCGCGGCCTGCGCGCCGCGTGCCGGGCCTGCGTTGCCGGTGCGCGAGAAGACGAAGAGATGCTTCTTGGAGTTGATGGCCACGCCTTCGGTCTCGCCGATGGTGTTTCCGGTCGGCATGAGCGGCAGTTCGACGGCGTCGTAGGGAATCTGGGGGGTGTTCTTCTCGAGCTCGTTCTGGGCAGCCAGCGCCGCCGCCTGTTCAGGCGATGGTCCGCGGCCGGGACCCTGCTGGGCGTCGACGCTGCCACGCTGCAGGACGGCTGCAGCGCTTGTAGCGAACAAGAGAGCAATGACAAAACGTTTCACTGAGAACTCCTCGTGGGATCCGCCCGATGATGATCTTCATGCGGGCGCGCACGGCAGTATACGCCTTGCACTCGAGCCTTCACGGGCTGCGAAGTGAATTTGCGTCTTCCTTATGAGGGTCGCGACGAGGGGTCAGCGGATGGGAGCGGCGCCGGCCATGCCGGGTGCGATCGTGGTGCCCTGGAAGTTGAAGAAGAGCATGCCGCGCGTGTCGGACGCGAAGGCGCGCTGTCCGACCCCGGCGTTGGACGGGTGCGCTTCCGAGAAGTAGCCGGAGACCGCATCGGCGGATGCAGCATTGCAGGTGGACGCGGCAGGCAGCACGGTTTGTGCGCCCGCGTCAGGTCCGAGGTTGAATTCGTAGCCACTCTTGACGGTGCCGTTTGCCGGGATGTCGGGCGAGATGAACAACTGCGCGCCACCCGCGGCAGGCTTGGCCAGGTCTTCGAGTGCCTGTGCGTATCCGCCTCGCGCGCACGACGAAGCGTAGGTGGCCTCGGCCGATGTAATGGTTCGCATCGACGCGATCGCGGCGGACTCGAGGCTCGCCCGGCGCGCACGAATCAGGCCCGGCACCGAGATCGCGGCGAGGGCCGAGATGATGGCCGCTACGATCAACACTTCGAGCAGTGTGAAGCCGCGCTGATCCTCCGCCGCCGAAGACGTAGTGGTCACTACGGAGTCTATCGGCCGTTTCCCGCGCCGGCAGAAGCCCCACTGACAGAGGCGTGCGACGAATGACGATTCTGGAGTCTACGGCAGACGCACGCGCAATCGACCGTGTGCTTCGCCGTGCAACAGTGTGTCGAAGGCGGCGGGTAACTGCTCGAGCCCGATATCGGTCGTCGTGCGAGTGAGGTGCGGCGGTTTCAGATCCGTGGCGATGCGGTCCCATACACGCCGTCTCAGTGGCATCGGGCAGTAGGCCGAGTCGATACCGAGCAGCTTCACGCCGCGCAGGATGAAGGGCATGACTGTCGTGTGGAGGTCGGTGCCGCCGGTGAGTCCGGAACTTGCGATGGTGCCGCCTTGTCGCATCGTGCGCGTGAGCCACGCCAGCGTGTCTCCGCCGACGGCGTCAACGGCGCCGGCCCACGTCGCTTTCTCGAGCGGCCGCGTGCCCATCACCACGTCTCCGTAGCTGAGGACGTGAGATGCACCGAGTCCACGCAGAAACTCCGCTTCGCCGATCTTGCGCGTCAGCGCCGTCACGTCGTATCCACGCGCCGCGAGCGATTGGATGGCCATGCACCCCACGCCGCCCGTGGCGCCAGTCACGATCACGGGACCCGCAGAAGGGGCGAGGCCGTTGTGTTCCATCTCCACGATCGACAGCGCGGCGGTAAATCCCGCTGTTCCAATGGCCATGGATTCGGCCAGCGACAGACCGGCGGGCCGCGGCACCACCCAGTCGCCAGGGACGCGGAGATACGCGGCGTAGCCGCCGTCGTGTGACACGCCCAGGTCGTAGCTGGTGACGATGACCTCGTCGCCTGTACCGAACCGCTCATCGTCACTTGAGACAACGGTGCCTGCGGCGTCCACGCCGCCAACCAGCGGAAATCTGCGAACGACCTTGCCGCTGCCGGTGCCGGCGAGCGCGTCCTTGTAGTTCACGCTCGAGTACGCGCAGCGGATGACGACGGTGCCCGGCGACAGATTATCGAGCGTCAGCGTCGTGATGTGTCCGCGCGTGGCGCCGTGTTCCTCGGTGAGCCGGAAGGCGGGGAAGGGCTCCATGCGATCGAACTATAGCGGTCGGGTGGGTCGGGTGG
>Ga0209023_10003998_pt1 | contig 17151 bp, 18 predicted proteins | sample LakOneMetagenome_FD_187468 | JGI IMG/M metagenome (GOLD analysis project Ga0209023, IMG submission 187468) | Freshwater and sediment microbial communities from Lake Erie, Canada (SPAdes) (version 2) | ecosystem: Environmental > Aquatic > Freshwater > Lentic | place: Lake Erie, Canada... | reverse complement strand
CCCGCCGAAATCGCGATCATTCGGGCGCGGCAAGCCGAAGCCCGCGCCGCACTGGTCAACGCGCGCGCCGCCTATGACCGCGCCACCGAACTCAACCGGCGCGGCTTTGCAACCAACGCGCAAGTCGATGTGACGCGCGCCGCACTCAAGTCGGCACAGGGGTTGCTCGACGCGACACAGGCCGAAGAAAGCGCTGCACGACTCAGCGGGCGCAACGATGTGGTACGCGCAGCCGAGGCAGCCATCACCGAGGCCGAGGCCGCACTCGCCCAGGCACGCCGCCGCAGCGTCGAAATTGCGCCGGTTGCCCACGCGGCGGCACAAGTCGAACAAACCTATTTCGTGCCGGGCGAATGGGTGCCGGCGAACACGCCGATTGTCAGCCTGATCGAACCGGGACGGGTCAAACTGCGCTTCTTTGTGCCGCAGGACAGCGTCGCCAGCCTGCATCCGGGGACGCGTGTGCGCGTCCGTTGCGACGGCTGCGGACCGCCATTCGGGGCCACGGTGCGCTTTATTGCGCCACGCGCCGAATTTACGCCACCGGTGATTTACAGCGAGCGCGCGCGCGGCAAACTGGTCTTCCTGATCGAGGCGACGCCCGACGGCGACCCGGCCCGTTTGCATCCCGGGCTACCGATTGAGGTGCGGGCAGTGGAGATGCGGACGGCCGAGGTGCGCGCGGGCGAGGTGCGCGCCGAGCCGTGACCGAATACGCCGTCTCGGTGCGCGACCTGACCAAGCGTTACGGGCCGCGCACGGTGGTCGATCACATCGCGCTCGATCTGTTGCCGGGGCGGATTTGCGGCTTTCTCGGCCCCAATGGCTCGGGCAAGACGACCGTGCTGCGGATGATTTGCGGGTTGCTCATCCCCGATGCCGGCGGCGGCAGCGTGCTCGGGCTCGATCTGGCGCGCGACCGGCTGCAGATCAAAGCGCAGATCGGTTATATGACGCAGCGCTTCGGGCTGTTCGAAGATCTGACGATCCGCGAGAATTTGCGCTTTGTTGCCGATGTCCACGGGCTCGATGATGCGCGCGCCGCGGTGAATGGCGCGCTCGACCGCCTCGGGCTGGCGAGCCGCGCCGATCAATTGGCGGGCAGCCTTTCGGGCGGCTGGAAGCAGCGTCTGGCGCTGGCAGCGTGCGTCCTGCACAATCCGCGCATCCTGCTTCTCGACGAACCGACCGCCGGGGTCGATCCGCAGGCGCGGCGCGATTTCTGGGACCAGATCCACGCGCTGGCAAATGACGGCGTCACCGTACTGGTTTCGACACACTATATGGACGAGGCCGAGCGCTGCCACGACATTGCCTATATCGCCTATGGCGCCATGCTGGCGCGCGGCACCGGCGCGGAAATCATCGCGGCCAGCGGCTTGTTCGCGCTGACCGGCACCGGCCCTGATGCCGACCGGCTTGCGCACCGTTTGCAGACGCTGCCCGGCGTTGATACGGCTGCGGCATTCGGCGCGTCGATCCATGTCTGCGGGCGGGATGCCAATGCCTTGCGCGCCGCAGTGGCAGGGGTCGCGGGGATCGACTGGCACGTCACCGCGCCGACGCTCGAGGATGTGTTCATCGATCTGATGCGCACCGCCCCCGACAATTCATTGATTTCCCGATGAGGGCAAGTTGGCGACGTATCTGGGCGATGCTTGTCAAAGAAGCCGCGCAGCTGCGCCGCGACCGGCTGACGTTTGCCATGGTAGTGATGTTGCCGATGGTGCAGTTGATGCTGTTCGGCTTTGCCATCAACACCGACCCGCGCCATTTGCGCGCCGCGATCGAAGTCAACGACCATAGCGCGCTGACGCGTTCGATTACTGCGGCACTGACCAACTCGACTTTTTTCGAACTGCGCACTGTGGTCGATACGCCGGGCGCTGGCGAGGCGTTGCTGCGCGACGGCAGTGTGCAATTCTATATCGTCATCCCGCCCGACTTCACGCGCGATCTGGTGCGCGGCGCGCGCCCTCAGTTGCTGGTCATGGCCGATGCCAGTGATCCGGCGTCAACCGGGCCGGCCGTCGCAGCGGTGGCCACCGCCGTCGATGCCGGCCTGTCGCACGATCTGATCGGGCCGCTGGCACCGCGTGTTGGCACGCTGTCACCTGTCGATGTCGTCATCCAGCGACGCTACAATCCCGAAGGCATTACCAGCCACAATATCGTGCCGGGGCTGCTCGCCATCGTGCTGTCGCTGACGATGGTCATGATGACATCGGTTGCGGTGGCGCGTGAACGTGAACGCGGCACGATGGAGAATCTTTTGGCGATGCCGCTACAACCCATCGAGGTGATGATCGGCAAGATTCTGCCCTATGTGCTGATCGGCATGGCGCAGACGACGATCATTCTCGTTGCGGCCTGGCTGTTGTTCAGCGTGCCGTTCGTCGGGTCGCTATGGTTGCTCGGCAGTTCGACGATGCTGTTCATTCTGGCCAGCCTGTTGCTTGGTTACACTTTCTCGACCTTTGTCGATACGCAGCTTCAGGCGATGCAGATGAGCTTTTTCTACATCATGCCGAGCATCTTGCTGTCAGGATTCATGTTCCCGTTTTACGGTATGCCGGTGTGGGCGCGTGTGCTGGGCGAGACGATTCCGGTGACACATTTCCTGCGCATTGTACGCGGCATCATGCTCAAGGGCTGGACAATCGCCGATGCGGCGCCGGAACTTGTTGTGCTGGCGGTGATGGCGCTGCTGTTCGCGCTGGTGGCGACGCGACGCTATGGCAGCACGCTGAAATAGCAGGGCAGTCCCCGCGCAGCGCAGAAAATGGCGCCGGAACCTGAAACCGGCGCCAATTCCGCTCGAATGTCCGGACGATTAGCCGCGCGCGGCGACCGCTTTTAGCCGCGCGCGGCAACCGCTTTCCGGCGACGCAATGTGCCCCCGACCATGCCGAAGCCGGCAATCATCAACGCCCAGCTTGCCGGCTCGGGAACCGCGCCACGGCTGGTGACTTCGAAAGTGAGATTGTCGATACCGCCGTTGAAGCCGTCGGGGCCGACCTGCAGGACAAAGCCGGAGGTGGTGGAACAATTGAAGCAGCTCTGCGTGTAATGGCCTTGTCCGGGTGCCACATAAGTGATCGAATCAATTAGGGTGTAATCGAGCTGGTAGAGGCGCGCCTCGGTATCACGATCGGCGTTGGGCCAACCGGCATTGTCGAAACTGAGCAGCGTGAAAGTCACGCCCGGCCCGGTCACCGTGAACGTAATGTCCATAACGCCGCCACCGGAATAGGCCACATCCTGAAGATCGCCATAGAGGTTATCCCAGAAATACATATCATTGCTAAAGATTGAACCGTTGCCAACCGATGCCATCGAGCGCCAGCTGACATCGAGGCCGGCGACGTCCCCATAGGACTGGCTGAGCGCAAGGCCATCACCGCAGATCGTCGAACCGCAGGCTACGTTACGGTCGAATGTCAGCGTGTAGATCGTCGCGGACGCAGCACTGGCGGCGCAAAGAGCAACCGTAACAGGCGCGAGAAAAAGCATTCTCATGATCGTTGTCCCCTATTTGCGGCCCCCCGCACGTTTTGTCATGCAAGATTCACGCCAGAATCTGAATGCTTAATATATCAATTGGTTAAATTTGTGCAGTGCTGCAACACTGTAATATATTTTGACACTTTGGGGGCTTGCCGCTGCATAGAACAAAAAACGGGCGCCGGAGCATTTGCCCTGGCGCCCGTTTCAGATGGCGAATTCGGCGCGGTTTAGCGCGAATAATATTCGACGACGAGATTGGGTTCCATCTTGACCGCATACGGCACTTCATCGAGCGTCGGCACGCGGACGTAAGTCGCCTTGTGGCCGTCGATCGCGACATATTCGGGGACATCGCGCTCGGCGAGGCCCTGTGCTTCGAGAACGAGCGCCATTTCCTTGGCCTTGTTGCCCAGTTCGACGACATCGCCCGGCTTGACCTTCGCCGAAGCGATGTTGCAGCGCTTGCCGTTGACGAGGATGTGGCCGTGGTTGACGATCTGCCGCGCGGCAAAGATCGTCGGCGCGAACTTGGCGCGATAGACGACCATGTCGAGGCGCTGTTCGAGCAGCCCGATGAGGTTCTGCGAGGTATCGCCCTTCATGCGGACGGCTTCGGCATAGACGCCGCGGAACTGCTTTTCGGTGACATCGCCGTAATAGCCCTTGAGCTTCTGCTTGGCGCGCAGCTGGATGCCGAAGTCGCTGAGCTTGCCCTTGCGGCGCTGACCGTGCTGGCCGGGGCCATATTCGCGCTTGTTGACGGGTGATTTGGGACGGCCCCAGATGTTTTCGCCCATGCGGCGATCGAGTTTGTACTTGGCATTCTGACGTTTTGACATGGTCGCTCCGATTTGCTTCAACTCGGCGGGCAAAAGCGCCCTGGCCGAACCCCGGTCCCGCACCATCCGGCCTCAAAACCGGACGCGACGCCTGCTTCACCGGGGGTGCAGGGTCAATTGCGAAGGCGCGTCCATAGGGGGATGGTCGCGTCGCGTCAAGCAAAAGCCGCGTTTTGATTGACGCCTTGCCCACGCGCCTGCTAGGAAGCCGCCTTCCCAGAATAGCACCGGAGTTGCCCGATGGCGCGCGTCACCGTCGAAGATTGCGTCGACAAAATCCCCAACCGTTTCGAACTCGTGCTTGCCGCGGGTCAGCGCTCGCGCCAGATTTCAAGCGGCGCCGAGCTGCTCGTTGACCGCGACCGCGATAAAAATCCTGTCGTCGCACTGCGCGAAATCGCCGAAATCAAGGTCAAGCCCGCCGAGCTGCAGGAAGCGATTGTTGCGTCGATGCAGCGTGTTGTGCAGGCCGAAGACGACGCGCCTGACGCGATTGGCTCGATCTCGGCATCGGCCGAAGCATTGCGGCTCACGGCAGCGCAACCGCCACGCAATCAAAACCTCGGACCTGATTACGAATAAGGCGTGCGCGCGCCGTTAGGGCGGCGCGCGACACCAAAACATGATCTCCCACTAAAACAATCGGGTTGCGCGTTGCCGCGCGCACCCCCACTATCCCCCCATGCTGCGCCAGTATGAACTCGTCGAACGTGTCCGGGCCTATGATCCCGACGTCGATGAAGATTTGCTCAACCGCGCCTATGTTTTCTCGATGAAGGCGCATGGCTCGCAGTTGCGCGCCAGCGGCGACCCGTATTTCAGCCACCCGATCGAAGTCGCGGGCATATTGACCGACCTCGAACTCGATGGCGAAACGATTGCCACCGGCATCCTCCACGACACCGTCGAAGACACTGTCGCGACCCCGGAACAGATCGAGAAACTGTTTGGCGCCAATGTCGCGCGGCTGGTCGACGGCGTCACCAAATTGAGCCGCATCGAGGCGCAGACCGATACCGAGCGCGCCGCCGAGAATATGCGCAAATTCCTCGTCGCGATGTCCGACGATATCCGCGTGCTGCTCGTCAAACTCGCCGACCGGCTGCACAATATGCGCACGCTCGATCACATCAAGAGCCCCGAAAAGCGCCAGCGCATCGCGCGCGAGACGATGGATATCTACGCGCCGCTCGCCGAACGCATCGGCATGTATGATTTCATGGACGAACTCCAGGAACTGAGCTTCCGCCAGCTCGAACCCGAAGCCTATACAACGATCACCAACCGCCTCGAAAAGCTGCGTACCGGCGGTGGCGATGTCGTCAAACGGATCGCAAGCGGTATGCGCATGCTGCTCGGCCAGGCCGGCATCGACACCGAAGTCACCGGTCGCGAAAAACAGCCCTTCTCGATCTGGCGCAAGATGCAAAAGCGCCACATGGCGTTCGAGCAATTGTCCGATGTCATGGCGTTCCGCGTCATCGTCGCCGACCCCACCGAATGCTACCGCGCACTCGGCGTCATCCACCGCCGCTGGCCGATGGTGCCCGGCCGCTTCAAGGACTTCATTTCGACCCCCAAGCGCAACGGCTATCGCTCGCTGCACACCACGGTCATCCACAACGAGAACATGCGTATCGAAATCCAGATCCGCGATGCCGCGATGCACGCCGAAGCCGAACTCGGGCTGGCAGCGCACTGGGCGTATAAACAGGGCGACGAGGGTGCGGCGGCGCGCGAATCTTACCCGTGGATCAGCGATTTGCTCGAAATCCTCGAACACGCCGCCTCGCCCGAAGAACTACTTGAACACACGCGCATGGCGATGTTCCAGGATCAGGTTTTCGCCTTCACCCCAAAGGGCGAGTTGATCCAGTTGCCGGCGGGGTCGACCGCGGTCGATTTCGCCTATGCGGTCCATACCTCGCTCGGCGACAGCTGCATCGGCGCCAAGGTCAACGGGCGCACCGTCGGGCTGCGCGACACCTTGGTCAACGGCGATCAGGTCGATATCTTGCGCTCGAAAACTGCCACGCCCGACCCGGCTTGGGAGAGTTTCGTCGTCACCGCCAAGGCGCGTTCGGCAGTCCGGCGCCACGTCCGCCATGTCCAGCGCGACGCGCAACTGGCGATGGGGCGCAAATTGTTCGACGAGATCATCGCACGCCTCAAGCGCCCGCTCGATGACGACGCCGTGCTCGCGGCGCTGGCACGACTCAAACTCGCCGACCGCAGCGCACTCTATATCGCGCTTGCCAACCAGACGTTGAGCGATTCGGCGCTGCTCGAGGCAGTACTCCCCGGCTCGACCGTCGGGCTCGGCAAGCCCGGCAAGCGCGGCGCCAAGGCCACGCGCGCCGGGCAGCAAGCCGCCATCCCGATCGCGGGACTGACCCCGGGCGTCGCGTTCCGGCTCGAGGAATGCTGCCATCCGATCCCCGGCGACCGCATCGTCGGGCTGCGCCGCCCCGGCACCGGCATCGAAGTCCACCGCATCGATTGCGCCGTGCTCGCGGGCGATGACGGTGCCGAATGGCTAGATTTGCGCTGGGTCACCGACACCGAAAACGCCGTCGCGCAGATCGTTGCCGTCGTCCACAACCAGCCCGGCGCGCTCGCCGCCGTCACGGGCATTCTCGCGCACCATCACGCCAATATCGTCAACCTCAGCCTGCGCGACCGCGACCGGCAATTCCACAGCTTCGTCATCGATCTCGAAGTCGACGGGCTGGCGCATCTGACCAACATCATTGCGGCATTGCGCGCCACGCAATCGGTGGTCAGCGTCGAACGCAGCCAGCGCGACGAATGACCTTCGGTACAGCAAGGTTCCGGACTGCGTGAAATCAGCGTATGGCTGACCTATCCCGAATAGGAGGCACGCCATGACCGAAAACCCCAGCATCATGTCGCACGTGTCCGTTGGCGTGACCGACATGGCGCGGTCGCTCGCATTCTATGATGCGGTGCTTGCGACAATCGGCGCCCGCCGCGTGCTGGAGGAAGGCGGATTCGCCGTCGCCTATGGCAGGCAATTCCCCGAATTCTGGGTGCAAATGCCGGCAAATGGCGCGCCGCCGTCGGTCGGCAATGGCACGCACATTGGGTTCGCAGCGGCATCCCGCGCGCAGGTCAATGCCTTCCACGCCGCCGCGCTCGCCGCCGGTGGCATTGACGACGGCGCACCCGGACCGCGCGAACATTATGGCCCCGAATATTACGGCAGCTTCATCCGCGACCCCGATGGCCACAAGATCGAAGCGATGTTCTGGGATGGCAGCCCGACGTAAACCTCAGCGCGCGATGGCGAGCGCGACTTCGCTGACCCAGCCCTTGGTGCCCATTTCGTCCTGGACTTCCCAGAATCCGCCCTGCTTGTTGCCCGTCGGATAAAGCATCGCGCCGGCATCGAGCGGCTTGATGACGGCTGTCGTGGTCGCTGGCCCGGTGAACAGGCGGCCGGCATATTTCATCGTGACGGCGCGTTCGGCTTGCGGCCCGGCGATTGCCTCGCTCAACCCGCCAAGGTCGTTGACCAGCGCGGTATAGGCATCGAGATAGGCGAGCGCGATGACCTGGCCGAGTTCGGTATTGTCATAACCGCTGGCGCCGCCGCCCGCCAGAAAGCCGCTGGCGAAAATGCCGCCGCCGCCGCCCCAGCCGAGATCGGTCTTGGTCGATTGGCCCTCGCTGACATATTCTTCGGACGATTTGTTGTTGACGACATTGAGCACGACATTCGCCGATTTCGAAGTCAGTTTCATGCCACCAACCAGCGCACCGGCGCCACCGGGAATAAACGCACCGAGCATGCCGCCGACGTTGCTGCCGCTCTTGTTGTTGTTGCTGCTGACGATATCGGGGATCATTGTGAAATCGGCCTGCACCATCTGGCCCTTGCCGATGCTGCCGCCCTGCTTCAATTCGCCGCTCGATGCCAGCCCGCGCTCGTTCGACATCGCCGCCATGCCCTGGTTGCTGCGATTGACCAGCCGGAAGCATTTCGATTTCTGCACATAGACCCGCAGCAGCGACTCGGGCGAACTCAAGCCATAGCTGCCCCACCAGTTGCGCTCGGGCTGCGACACCGCGATCGTCCCGATCGGCCGTGCACAAACCGGCAATTCATTGGTCTTTTGGGCACGCGTCGCCTCGGCGGATTGCTTGCTGCTCGAATTGACTGCGGCGCTTGCCGGCATCGCCATCAGCCCTACCAGCGCGCAAAAAGTCGAAAGATGCTGTGCCAAGTTCATCATGCCCATCCTCGGATTCCCTGACAGCCGAATAGCTCAGATTTGGCACAATTAACAGTCGCTTCACACTGCAGCATTGAAATCGCCCGATTTTTATCCGCCTCCGGACCCGTGGTCGACATCGCACAGCGTTAAAGCGATTACGCCTCAGGCAGTAATCCTGACACGACGCCGGCGCACAACACCGCCGACAAGCGCGAAGCCTGCGACCAGCATTGCCCAGCTTGCCGGTTCGGGCACCGCTGTCCATGGCCCGTCGTCGAGCCTGTACGCCGTCATGTGCCAGTCGCCGGCGAGGCCGTAAAATGGAAATACTGACTCATAATAGGCGCAATATCCCGACTCGAACTTTCCGGAAGCCGCCCGCGCAGATCCAAAATAGCCGACATACTCGCTGAAGCCACAGTCATCGCCACCAATTCCGCCAACATTGATATTGGTCGGGCGCCCGTTGTGCAGCTGCATCGTGCCCCAGGGATCACCGCCGAAACTGAAGCCCGAACTGCCGTCACTTGGTGTCGCGTCAAACTGAAACGATCCTTCGAAATAAACAGTTGCATCACCAGTTATCGGCATCGGCTCGTACATCGTCGTGTAGCTTGCGGTAACGGTAACCTTTGTGCCGGGTGTCGACAGATTGAAATGCGACGGATCGAGGCAAACCAAATCGCCAATCTGATAGTCATAATAGCAATCGACGAAATTCGACCGCACCACGCCCGCGCCGCGAAATTCGATATGGGTGGCATAGCCCGGATCAGTGGCCGCTGCGGGCGTGGCGAATGGCAGCGCCGTCAATAGGCCAGCCGTTGCAAACCAGTGTTGAAGATGCATGGCGAATCCTTTGCGCAAAGTTTCCAAATGATGCGCCATTTGGAGCCATTTTTGCGCGATCGATAATACGTAATATCCGCAGCAGCTGCCCAAATCCGCCGCAGCTTCGGCGCTGCGCGACAGGCTGGCATTGCCCGGGATGACCGGCTAGAAATGCCCCCATGAACAACGATCAGATCTTTGCCGAATTCCGCGCCGCCAATGCCTTGTTGGAGGGGCATTTCATCCTGTCGTCGGGTCTGCGAAGTTCGCGTTACCTGCAATGCGCGCGCGTGCTGATGGACCCGGCGCGCGCCGAACGGCTGTGTCGCGCGCTCGCCGCCAAGATCCCCGAAGCGGTGCGTGGCGAAGTCAGCGCCGTCGTCGCCCCCGCAATGGGCGGGCTGATCTGCGGCTATGAACTGGCGCGCGCGCTCGGCGTTCAATCCATGTTCGTCGAACGCCCGCAGGGCGTATTTGAACTGCGCCGCGGCTTTGCGCTGACGCCGGGGCAAAATGTGCTGATGATGGAAGATGTTGTCACCACCGGGCTGTCGTCGCGCGAGGCGATTGCCGCGATCGAAGCTGCCGGTGGCAAGGTCATCCACGCCGCATCGCTCGTCGACCGCTCGAACGGCAAGGCCGATCTGGGCGTACCGTTTACCCCGCTGATCCGCCTCGATGTGCCGAGTTATGCCGCCGCCGCACTGCCGCCCGAACTCGCGGCGCTACCGGCAATCAAACCCGGCTCGCGGGCCTGAAGGTTTGGGCACGACCAAACTCCGCCTCGGCGTCAACATCGACCATGTCGCGACGATCCGCAACGCGCGCGGCGGGGCATTTCCCGATCCGGTGCGCGCCGCCGAACTCGCCGATGCGGCCGGCGCCGACGGCATCACTGCGCACCTGCGCGAGGACCGCCGCCACATCACCGACGACGATCTCGACCGGCTGATCGGCACCATCAGCCTGCCGCTCAACCTCGAAATGGCGGCGACCGACGAGATGCTGGCGATTGCCCTGCGCCACTGCCCGCACGCGGCGTGCATCGTCCCCGAACGCCGCGCCGAACGCACCACCGAAGGCGGACTCGATGCCGCGGGCCAACACAACCGCCTCGCGCCGATTGTCGCGCGCCTCAAAGCCGCCGGCATCCGCGTCAGCCTGTTCATCGCCCCCGAAACCGCGCAGATCGATGCCGCCGCGCGGCTTGGCGCCCCTGTCGTCGAACTCCACACCGGCCCCTATGCGCATGCCGAGGGCGACGTTGTCGCAGTCGAACTCGCACGCCTGCAAGCAGCCGCTAGCTACGGCGCGTCGCTCGGCCTCGAAATTCACGCCGGCCACGGGCTGACCTTCGACAATGTCGGCCCGGTCGCCGCAATTCCCGAACTCGCCGAACTCAACATCGGACATTTCCTGATCGGCGAGGCGGTGTTCAGCGGATTGTCCGCCGCCATCGCCGAAATGCGCGCGCGTATGGATGCGGCGCGGTCATGAGCGTTGTCGGCATCGGCTCGGACCTGTGCAACATCGAGCGCATCGCGAACTCGATCGAGCGCTTTGGCGACCGTTTCCTCAACCGTATCTTTACCGAAACCGAACAGGCAAAATCGAACCGCCGCACGATGACGCGCGCCGCGACCTATGCCAAGCGTTTCGCCGCGAAGGAGGCGTGTTCAAAGGCACTCGGCACCGGCTTCCGGCGCGGCGTGTTCTGGCGCGACATGGGCGTCGTCAACCTGCCGTCGGGCGCGCCAACGCTGCAACTGACCGGTGGCGCTGCCGAACAACTGGCGCGCATCACGCCAAGCGGGCATAAGGCGCAAATCCACCTGACGATGACCGACGATCACCCCTGGGCGCAGGCCTTTGTATTGATCTTCGCCGTTCCGATTAATGAAGGCCAAGCATGACCGACAAGAAAAAGACCGACTGGGTCGGCGAACTCAAACAACTCGCGCTGCTCGGGCTGGTGGTTTTCGCTATCCACAGTTTCATCGGCAAGCCGTTCTTCATCCCCAGCGAATCGATGCTCCCCGGCCTCGTCACCGGCGACCGGCTGATCGTCAGCAAATACCCCTATGGCTATTCGACAATGTCGCCGAGCTGGATCAGCCTGCCGACGTTGCCCGGCCGGCTATTCGGCCGCCTGCCCGAACGCGGCGATGTCGTCGTCATCAAATCACCGATTGATCATGTCGATTATATCAAGCGCGTCATCGGCCTGCCCGGCGACACTGTCCAGATGCGCGACGGCCAATTGTGGCTCAACGGCGCCGCCGTCCCCAAGTTGGCGCTGGCGCCCGCCGAGCTGGTGGTATCGCCCAACACCGATTGCCTCGATCCCGCGGTGATCCAATACCGCGTCGTGCGCCCCGATGGCGTCACCGTCTGCCGCTACCCGCGCTACCGCGAGACTTTGCCAAACGGCGCCAGCTTCGACGTGCTCGATCTGTTCAACACGCCACAGGACAATACCCCGCCGCTGCTCGTCCCCGAGGACCATCTGTTCCTGATGGGTGACAACCGCGACAATAGCGAGGACAGCCGTTTCCCCGCCGAAATGGGCGGTCTGGCGATGCTGCCGATCGAAAATCTCGTCGGCCGCGCCGAATTCACCACCTTCTCGCTCGATGGCTCGACATCGCTCAACCCGTTGACCTGGTGGAGTGCGCTGCGCGGCGATCGCGCGTTCATGTCGTTGCGCCCCGCGACAGCGCCACCCGCCGGCAAGGACTGACCGGCATGGCGCGCAAACCTGCCGCCGAACGGCCGGTGAAAACTGTCGCGCCACTGACTTCGAGCCCGATCGAGCCGCACAGCGTGCGCGGCCGCAATGCGCTGCGCGATGCCACAATCTGGATCGGCACCGCCGCGATCGCGCTGCTCGCGTGGAAGCTCGCGCCGATGTTGATGCTGATCATCGGCGGGCTTGTCGTTGCTGCGGCATTGCAAGGCGCCGAACACCAATTGGCGCGCGTCTGGCGCGCGCCGATGCAGCTACGCATGGCGGTGGTCATCATTTTGCTGATTGCGGCGCTGACGGCGTTTGTACTGTTCGCCAGCTATCAGGTCGCCGAGCAATTTGCCCAATTGCGCATCACGCTGACCGAGCAACTGACGCGGCTGGGCGAATTTGCACGCGGCAACGGCATTGATCTCGGCGAAACCGCGCGCAACCCGATGGGCGCTGTCCAGCATCAATTCGCCGATTCGGCCGGCAGCTTCCGCGAAACCGTCGGCAGCTTCCTCGGCGCCATCGGCAGCATGGTGTTCATGCTGATGATCGGCATCTATGTCGCGATCGATCCGCGCATTTACGAACGCGGCATCGAATGGCTCACGCCGCAGGCGCACCGCGCCGAAATGGCCGACACCGTGATGGCGTGCGCGCGCACATTGCGGCGCTGGATCGGCGGCCGCATGCTGGCCATGGCGATCGAAGGCAGCATCATGTTTGTCGGGCTATGGGTGGCGGGCGTGCCGCTCGCCGGACTGCTCGGGCTGACCTCGGGGCTGCTGGCGTTCATTCCCACTTTGGGGCCGATGATTGCCGGCGTCATCGTCGTGGCGATGGGCTTTTCGGCGGGCGTTGACACCGGATTGTGGGCGCTCGCGATCTTCGCGTTTGTGCAATTCCTCGAAGGCTATGTGCTGACGCCGGTGATCGAACAGCGCGTCGTCGATCTCGCCCCCGCGGTCGTGCTCGCGGCGCAATTGCTGTTCGGGGTTCTGTTCGGCATCATCGGTGTCGCGCTCGCCGATCCGATTGTCGCAATGGCCAAGGTCGCGCTGTCGCACCGCAGCAAGGCGGTCGAAACGTCGGACGAATAGGCCGGCGACCGTCGAAACTGTCAGAAATTGTTACACATTAAGGATTATTAATGATGTAGCCTGGAAGAATAATAAATTACTATCAAAGGCTTGCCGGAATTTGCGGTTTTGGCACGGTGTTTGCATATTACACAGAACCAGCAACAAAATAACAGGGGTAGATCGATGAACTTCAAGCACGCAACACTCGCATTGGCCGTCGGCGCAGCGCTGTCCATGTCGGCTTCGGCAAGCGCACTCGTCATCGGCCAATATGACGCCGGCAACTGCTATCCGTTCATGTGCAACGACAGCGGCTCGAACGTCGGCCAGTCGTTCCATTATCAACAAATCTATGACGGCGCGCTGTTCGGCGGCGCATCGGTGTTCGACACCATCACCTTCTTCAGCGATGGCGGGGCAGGCACCGTGCTCAATGGCACCTATGCCATCAGCTTCTCGTCAACGTCCTCAGCGGTCGGTTCGAGCTATCTCGTCGCCGGCACCAACACCGCGGCGTTCTACACCGGCAACCTCGGCGGCGCTGTCGGCGCATCGTTCTCGGTCACCGGTACGCAATATGCCTTCAACCCGGCCAACGGCAATCTGCTGATGGACATCTTCGTCACCAACCAGGACAATGTCTCCAACGGCAGCGGCAACAGCTATAATCAGGCCGACTACACCGGCATCCAGACTACGCGCGCCGTCGATGCCGTTGCCGGCATCTATAGCGGCGGTGGCGGCCTCGTTACCGAATTCAACGCCACGCCATCGGGCGCTGTCCCTGAACCGGCAAGCTGGGCGCTGATGATCATCGGCTTCGGCATGGTCGGTGGCGCGCTGCGCCGCCGGGCATTCGCAACCGCCTGACGCGTAACCGACAAAAGAAAGCGGCGGAGGTTCACACCTCCGCCGCTTTTTTTTGCGTCCGGTCTGTCGATCGTCGCGCTTACTTGCCCTTGACGCCCAGCAGTTCGACATCGAACACCAGCACCGCGTTCGGCGGAATAGCGCCGCCGGGTGCACCGCGCGCGCCATAGCCAAGCTCGGACGGGATGGTGAAGCGATATTTGCTGCCGGTCTTCATCAGCTGAACACCCTCGGTCCAGCCCGGTATCACCTGATCGAGCGCGAAAATCGCCGGCTGGCCGCGCGCCACGCTCGAATCGAACACCGTGCCGTCGATCAACCGGCCCTCGTAATGCACCGCGACCGTATCGGTGCGCGACGGCGAAGCGCCGGTGCCTTCGGTGATGACTTCATATTGCAAACCCGATGCGGTGGTCTTCACGTTGGGCTTTTCCTTATTGGCTTTGAGGAAGGCAATGTCGGCCGGGCGTACCGCGGCCACTTGCGCCTGCGTGCCGAACCACACCAGCCCGAGAACGATGACGAGCAGCACCAAGACACCCGCCACCAGCCATTTGGCGGCGGCGGAGGTCGGCGCAGCCCCGACGGGCGACGTCGTTGCCATGGCTGGTTCTACTTGGTGCCGTCGCGCTCGGCGCGCTTGCGCTCGAGCTTGCGCGCCCGGCGCACCGCAGCGGCCTTTTCGCGCGCGCGCTTTTCCGACGGCTTTTCGTAATGACGGCGCAATTTCATCTCGCGATAAACGCCTTCGCGCTGCAGCTTTTTCTTGAGCGCGCGCAGCGCCTGATCAACATTGTTGTCGCGGACGATAATTTGCAAAGCCGTTCACTCCATTCACGTCGCAGCGGCTGGCACAGCCCCCACGCTTGTCAATAATTCAGGGTTGCCGGAAACGGGTGCCCCCGGCGCGAAGGCAGGGCCATAGCAGAGCGCCCACGGCGGGTAAAGCCGCAATCAAGCCGCTGGAGACTGGCGCGCGACATTGCTATCATCGCGTCATGCAACAGACAGCCCCCCTTGCCGCCGACGAAACGCTCGACGAACTCCGCCCGCGCCTGATCGCGGCGATGCTGCCGCACATTGCCTTCGACGGCTGGACCGCCAAAGCCGTCGCGGCGGGCGCAGATGACGCGGGCATCGACCCCGATATCGCCGCCATCGCCTTCACCGACCCCGCCGCGATGGTCACCGCCTCGATCGCGCTTGCCGACGCCCAGATGCTCGCCGCGCTCGAAGCCGCGAACATCACCAGCCGCAAGATCCGCGAACGCATCACGCTGGCACTCGTCACGCGCTTCGAACAGGCCGCGCCCAACCGCGAAGCGATCCGCCGCGGCCTCGCCGTTCTCGCGCTGCCCGCCAACCTGCCGCTCGCCGCCAAAACACTGTGGCACACCGCCGACAGCATGTGGCGCGCCGCCGGCGACACCGCGACCGATTTCAACCATTACACCAAACGCCTGACGCTCGGCGCCGTCTACAGCGCCACCCTGCTCTACTGGCTCGATGACGATAGCGAAAACATGGCGAACACCCGCGCCTTCATCGACCGGCGTATCGAGGGCGTCATGCGCTTCGAAAAATTCAAGCACCAGTTCAACGCACGCACCGAACACACCCCCAGCCTCGCGCGCTTCCTCGGTCGCTTGCGTTACCCTGCCGTTTAGCCGCGCCTTTGGTTTAGGGTAACCAAAACCCGCTCATCCCGGGCGAAGTCGAGGGACTGGCCTAAGCTACGACAAACTCAGGAGATCCCGAAATGCCCGACAACAGCAACACGCGTTCGCGCAAGGTCGCGCACCAGCCCATCACCATCGGTAACCACGCGCTGCACCCGAGCACGCTGATGATGGGCCATGGCTATGACCCGACGCTGTCCGAAGGCTCGCTCAAGCCGCCGATCTTCCTGACCTCGACCTTCGTTTTCGAAAGCGCCGCCCACGGCAAGCATTTCTTCGAAGGCATCACCGGCGTCCGCCCGGGCGGTTCCGACGGCCTCGTCTATGCGCGCTTCAACGGCCCCGATCAGGAAATCCTCGAAGAACGCCTCGCCATCTGGGAAGGCACCGAGGAAGCTTTGGTGTTTTCCAGCGGCATGTCGGCGATCGCTACCGTCTTCCTCGCGCTGGTCAACCCCGGCGATGTCATCGTCCATTCGGCACCGCTCTACGCCGCGACCGAAACCTTGATCGGCCGCATCCTCGGCCGCATGGGGGTCACCTGGCTCGACTTTCCGGCGGGCGCCGAACAATCCGAAATCGAAGCCGTACTCCACGCCGCCAAAGCCAAGGGGCGCATCGCCGCGATCTACCTCGAAAGCCCCGCCAACCCGACCAACGCACTGGTCGATGTCGAAGCCGTCCACGCCGCACGCGCCAAAGTATTGGGTGAAGGTGAACTCCCCCCCATCGTCATGGACAACACCTTCCTCGGCCCGCTCTGGGCCTCACCCACGCAGCAAGGCGCCGATCTCGTCGTCTACAGCCTGACCAAATATGTCGGCGGCCATAGCGATCTCGTCGCCGGCGGCGTCTGCGGCTCGGCGGATAAAATCCTGCCCGTCCGCATGACGCGCAACATCATCGGCACGATCACCGATCCACATACCGCCTGGATGCTGCTGCGTTCATTGGAAACGCTCGAACTGCGGATGACGCGCGCCGGCGAAAACGCCGAAAAAGTCTGCGCCTTCCTCAAGGACCACCCCAAGGTCGAACGCGTCGGCTATCTTGGCTTCCTCGAACCCGGCTCGCGCCAGCACGACATCTACACGCGCCACTGCAAGGGCGCCGGCTCGACCTTCTCGCTGATCGTCAAGGGCGGCGAACCCGAAGCCTTCCGCCTGCTCGACAATTTCAAACTGGTCAAACTCGCGGTCAGCCTCGGCGGCACCGAAACGCTCGCCTCGCACCCCGCCGCAATGACGCATTTGTCGGTTCCCGCCGCGCGCAAGGCCGAACTCGGCATCACCGACAATCTGGTGCGCGTCTCGATCGGCGTCGAACACGCCGACGACCTCATCGCCGATTTCGAACAAGCGCTCGCTGCCA
>Ga0209023_10003997_pt1 | contig 17153 bp, 18 predicted proteins | sample LakOneMetagenome_FD_187468 | JGI IMG/M metagenome (GOLD analysis project Ga0209023, IMG submission 187468) | Freshwater and sediment microbial communities from Lake Erie, Canada (SPAdes) (version 2) | ecosystem: Environmental > Aquatic > Freshwater > Lentic | place: Lake Erie, Canada... | reverse complement strand
CAAGCCCGCGACATGGCCCCACGCCTGCGAACGGGGAACCCTTTCCGCCCTGCGGCCGATCACGGCAACGAGCTCTACCTCCCAGTCCACCGATCCGGGCGGCATCGTGATGTCGGTATACGGTCCGGTGATCGAGGAAACGAACTTGGTGAACACCATCGGGGTGTCGGGAATGTCGACCCCCGTCTCCTCAGCGTGGCTGCGATAGTTCAGTCCAATCGCGAAGATCTGGCGTGGAGTACCCACGGGGGCTTGCAGTTCCGTGGGATCGAACGCGTGGCCTTCGACTTCGCCGAGCTCGTTGGCCCATTCTCGGAACTCCTCCCACCGGTCAAGTACGTCCTGGAACTGCGCGGAGAACCTCCCGTTGCTGGTCTGCTCGACATCGACAGCGAGCCCGTCGCGCTCCAGGGCGACCCTGCCGGCCAGATTGATCAAGCGCATGCTGCCCTCGGCTCCTTGGTTAAACGGTGGTGAGAAGTTCGAACGGATTCACCTGAGCGGTGGTCTTGGCCCAGGCGCGGGTGGTGAGCTCCGGCTCCGGAGTCCCGCTTCGGTAGGCCCTGATCAATTCGTCGACGTCGAAACTGGGCCCGATCGGGTCGGCCGCATACTCGGGACCGTTCATGTAGTCGGTCGCCTGCTCGGGTGTGTCGAAGTTGTCGATCTGAAGCTCGACCATGTTTCCGTCCGGGTCGCGGTAGTAGATAGAGGTGGTCAGACCGTGTTGCACCGGAACACGTGGATGGATGCCGAGGGATTGCAGTTCCAGGTACTTGTCGAGGAGATCGCCCAGGTTGGGGAAGGTGAAAGCCGAATGTGCCATCCCGATCGTTAGCGGTGTGCGTTCGGTGAGTACCCCGGGAGGCAGTCCGAGCAGTGCTACGCGGTGGTGCTCCTCGTCGAATGTCAGGAAGCACATCGAGGCGTTCTCGTAAACGGCATGCGCGCCAAGAACGTTCAGGTACCAATCCCGCATGGTGGGCAGCTGGGTGGTCTGCAATACAAAGTGGGCGAGGCGGGGTCGCACGGTCATCGTTGGCTCCAAGTTGACGGCTGTGGTGTTTGCGGGCGTGGGGAATGGCGTGGAGCACACCACGTGGAAGGGGATTCCTCCGCGGCGGCTGTGGTCGGGCCCCTGTGCTCCCTGGGCGTATGCAGGGTCAGAGTAGATGGATATTGATTTCTAGTCAATGACTTGAAGTCGGGATTCTGTGGTTTGATGGTCAGTATTCTGGGCTGGCATCTAGACGGGGAGCCGCACGGGCGTGGAAGGGTGATTGTGAGCACCAAGACGGAACCATCTGCCCGAAAGGCGCAGGCCGAAGAGACTCGGCGCCGGATTCTCGACGTGGCGCTGGAGGCGTTTTCTGCGACGCACTACGAGGCCGTCGCCGTCAGTGACATCGCTGCTTCGGCGGGGGTTGCTCATGGGCTGCTGTTCCACTACTTCAAAAACAAGCGCGGCCTCTATCTCGCGGCCATGGAGGAGGCGGCCCGGGAGTTCGACGCGGCGCACCAGGACGATCCGGAGCTGCCGCCCGGTGTCCAGATGCGGCAGAGATTTTGTAGCCAGTTCGCGTACTTGGCGCGCCATCGGGGGCTGGCGACCCGACTGGTGCTCGGCGGGCGAGGTGCCGACCCGGAGGCGTGGTCGTTCTTCGAACAGCAGCGCTGGCACCAGATTGACCGGGGGTGTGTGGCGCTGGGTTTGGATCCCGAAAAGCCCGCGCTGCGCATGATGCTTCGGGCCTCGACCGCTGCCGTGGATTCGGTCGCCGCGTTCTGGCATCAGAACGGCGAGTTGTTCGATGTGGATGCGCTGGCCGAGGTGCTGTTCGAGCAGACTGTCGCCGCGCTGCGTGGCGCGGCCCAGCTCGATCCCACTCTGCAGCCCGCGGTAGACCGGGCGATTCGGCAGCTGCGCGAATCGGCGTAGGCGCCTTTCGGGCCGGCTCGGCAGCTTCGGGTCAGCCTGGTTCTCATTTCGTTGCCGGGGTTGGCCCTTGTCCGGTCGACGGGTTCCGGCTGCTCTCAACAGGTCGTGGGATCCCCTCCGCCATTAATCGACTCAAAGTCATTGACAATGAGTCAACGATAGGCGACCATGGGTCTTGCATCGCCGGTTGACGGCTCGCCGGAGATGCGGCCGGCGTAGTTGCGTATCCCGAGGGGCGCGCTCGCTCCTACTTGGGAGGCAAGATGAGTGTGTGTGTCGACGGTGTTCCCGGACGTCGCGTCAATGCCGAAGCCGCCGTTGATCTTTGCCGCTTATCAGGTGTCGCTCCCGTTTCCGTCATCCCCGAACGGGCCGCTGACGATGGGGCGATCATGCGGATGCCCGTGCCCAAGCATCCCGCTGCGCCTTGCGACTTTCCTCTGCTCACAATCGAGCATGAGAGTCGTTGCTGTTCAAGTGGGTTCGAGGAAACTCGTGTATCCGAGGCCGCGAAATCGTCGCTGTCGATGCGGTTCGAGAACCGCCCGTTGACCGGGTACTGGGACCGGCCCGACCGTGCCGAGAATGTTGCCCTGATCGTCGGTGAGGTCCGCGATGACTTTCTTGTTCGGGTGCAGCACCGTTTAGCCCCCGCCCCCAGCCCCCGCCAAAAGCCGGGCCAACCGTCGTCGTGGCCGCTACTTCTTGCGGCCTCGCACTAGATCGTTTCCACGTTTCTATCGAGAAAGGTAATTGTCCATGTCAATTGACCAGGACATCAAACCGGTTCAATCGCTGACCGGATTCCGGGAGGACTTGGCAGCTGAGTTGGCTTCCCGAGCCAAGGCGGTGCGTCCACTGTTGGAGAGCAAGGCCGACGAGCACGAGGCGAACAGCGAGCTGAGCCGAGAAGTCATCGACAAGCTGACCGAGATCGGTGTCTTTGCGATGGCAGGGCCCGCCCGGGTCGGCGGATTGGCGCAGTCCAGCCACTCAATGGCCGTCGTTGCCGCGGAACTTGCCAAGGGATGTCCGTCGACGGCCTGGGTCTACACCATCTACAACTCGTGCCTGTGGTTTGCATCCAAACTGCCGGCCAACATCCAGGAGAAGATGTTCGCCGCCGGAGTTCCGCTGATCTGCTCGCCGCAGAACGGCATCGGGCACTTGGTCCCCGAAGGGGACTCATATCGTCTCACTGGTCGCTGGAGCTATGCGACCGGATCTCACAATGCTGCCTGGACCATGGTTCCCGCGCTCTCACCAGAGCAACTCCCGGTTTTGGTCGTCATGCCGATGTCGGATGTGCGACTCGACTACACCTGGCACGTCGCAGGCATGAAGGGAACTGGATCGGACACCGTCGTCGCCACGGATGTCGTTGTTCCAGCCGACATGATTGCCGCATTCTCTGACATTGCCGTGGCGCCGCCGGCCACGGTCGACGAGGACGTCAGAGTGGCCAGTGACTACTGGGTCAACTATCCGATTCTGCGGGCCAAGGCCCTCGGTGTGCTCGTCGGATGTGCCGAGGGATTGCTCGAGGTGGTCGCCGCCAAGAGTGGCAGTCCCATCATTTACAGCATCTACGCGCACAAGAGCGATTCGTCGGCCTACCACGCCGCCATCGGAGAATCCGCGGTCCAGATCAAGGCCGCCAGGAGAATTGTCGAGGATTCGTGCCGGCGGATTGACGCCGCGGCTTGCGAGGGGCGTGTCTTCTCGATCGAAGAACGAACGGAAGCCCGCGGTGAAGGTGCCCTGGTGATCCGCCTTCTTCACGAGGCTATCGAGCGGCTGATGGATCTCGGTGGATCCTCAGGCTTCACGACTACGGCCCCGGCCCAGCGCTACTGGCGAGACTTCGCCATCGGCTCGCGGCACGTATTGTTCAACTCCCAGATCAGCTACGAGCAGACCGGTCGTCACCTACTCGGCATCGAGCCCGGGATCGTTGATCCGGACATGCTCTGACGTCGAGGTCGTTGGTGCCATGCCGCCTGTGACAAGTTCCGCGGGTGGCATGGCCGACCTGAGTGCCGTGCGCGGTGCCGTCAGGAGGGCGTAAAGCCCGGACGGGCTGTACCGCCGCCGGTACTGAATCTGTACTGGTCACCGCGGCTGGACCAGTGTGTACTTGAGGGGGTGCGACGGGAGGTGCCGTGATGGCGGGTTACGGTCAATTCTGTCCCATGGCCAAGGCCATGGAAGTCCTCGACGAACGCTGGACCATGCTGGTGGTCCGGGAATTACTCGCCGGCAGTTGCCATTTCAACGATCTGCGCCGCGGTGTGCCCAAGATGTCACCGGCATTGTTGTCCAAGCGGCTCAAATCCCTGGCCCGGGCGGGAATCATCGAGCGAACCGAGGTCGACGGCCGCGCCTGCTACCGGCTGACCCCCAGTGGCCAGGAACTGCGTGGCGTCGTCGAGGCCCTCAACGCCTGGGGTGCCCGGTGGGTGGGAACCCTCGGTGAGGAGGACCTCGACCCGCACTTGTTGATGTGGGATATCCGTCGCACCGTGGCGGTCGACGCCTGGCCGCGGTCGCGGACGGTCCTGGAGTTCCGCCTCGACGGCGTCGCCCCGCGGGTGTCGTGCTGGTGGCTGATGGTCAGCGACGATCAGGTCGACCTCTGCGACGTCGACCCCGGCTACGAGGTCACCGCCGTCGTCGAGACCGCCCTGCTCACCCTCACCCGCATCTGGCGCGGGGACACCTCCTGGGAGCGGGCGCTGCACGACGGCAGTGTGCGGATCTCGGGTTCGGCCGCCGTTCGGAAAGTCGTGCCGGCGTGGATCGGGCAGGGCGCAGCGGCCGTCGTCCCGCGGCCGCCGTGAGTGGTCCTCGCCCGGAACGGGCTTGGCTTCTCAGCGGCGCCAGCGCCCGAGCATCTCGTTGGACCGTTCGGTGAGTGCGCGTTGCCACAACGGGCCGAAGCTGATCCGGCCCGCTCCCGCCGCGGCCAGCGCGGCCAGGTCACCGGTGGCCGGGTGGGCGATCGCGTTGACGGGCAGCGGGAGTTCCTCGGTCAGCCGGCGCAGCGTCGCGTCGTCGTAGAAACCGACCGGGTACAGCGAGTCCGCTCCCGCGTCCGCGCAGAGGCGCAAACGCGCGATGGCCCGGTCGACACGGTCGGACTCGTCGCCGATCTTCTTGAGGATGACATCGGTGCGAGCGTTGATCACCACGTGCACGCCCGCCGCGTCCGCAGCCGCGCGCAGTGCACCGATCAGGTCCGCGTGCTCCTGCGGTTCACGGAGACGGCCACCCTCGGAATGGACGGTGTCCTCGATGTTGAGGCCCACCGCCCCGGCGTCGAGCAGACCGTTGATCAGCCGCTCGGCGGTCTGCCCGTAGCCGGACTCGATGTCCACCGACACCGGCACGCCCGCTGCGGCGGTGATCTGCCCGACGCGCGTCATCGCCTCGTCGAACGTCATGCCTTCGCCGTCGGCGCGGCCGATCGAGTCGGCCATCGGGTGTGAGCCGACGGTGAGCGCCGAGAACCCGGCGGCAACCGCGGTGTTCGCGGACCAGGCGTCCCAGGTGGTCGGTAGGACGACGGGATCGCCCTTGCGGTGGAGTGATTTCAGCGTGGTGGCCAGATCGGCGAGCGAAGTCATGTCCCCATTGTGGTCCTCGACTGCGATGAATGTGGCCCGCCGGTGTGCAGATCGCGGGCAGAGGAACGGCCAGGGGTTAGCGGTGGGATGGCTCCACCGGATACCCCGCCTCACTCCATGCGGTGAACCCGCCGGCGATGTGGGTGACGTCCTCGACGCCCATCCGGGCCAGCGATGCCGCAGCCAGGGCGGAGCGCCAGGCGCCACCGCAGTAGAGCACCAGGCGCCGGCCGTCGTCGAGAGCGGGACGGTAGTACGGACTGGCCGGGTCCACCCAGAACTCCAACATCCCGCGAGACGCGCGGTAGGCGCCCGGAATGATCCCGGTGCGTTCCCACTCGCCGGGCTCCCGGATGTCGACAAAGCGGACGAACTCGTCGTCGAGCAGCGCCCGCGCCTCCTCAAGGGGCACCGGCGGTGCGAGCTCGTTCGCCTCGGCCACGAGCTCGGCCGCGGGGAGAGGCAGCGGTGATCCGGGAACGCGGGCCATGACAGTCCTCTCGTGGATTGTTGGCTACAGCAGCTATAACACCAGAAGTCAGAGGACCGCTGTGCGCGATCGGTCATCGCGGGCTGCTTAGTGTCCAGAGGTCCCGGCTGAAATAGTTGCGTGATGAGACGAATTGACGGTCCACCGGCATGGCGCTCGGTGCCGAGAACCGCGACAATGCCATTGGGAAGGACAGCATGAACCGATTCATTGCCATGGGTGTGGCGTTCTACGGGGGTCTGGGCGCGGTCGCGCTGGCCCGCCCGTCGGCGGTACCCGCGATGTTCGGCGGAACCGCCGACACCGCCGACGCCCAAGTGGAGATCCGCGCCGTCTATGGCGGTCTCCCTCTGGCATTCGCCGGACTGCTGGCAGCATCGCCGACGGCGGCCCCCGCGGTTGCGGCGGCGACAGCCGGCATGGCGATCGTCCGCGCCGGCAACTGGTTCCTCGACCGCGACAAGGTGACCGCGATCAACAAGCTCACCGTTGCCGCCGAAGTCGCTGTCGCAGCCTCGATCGCCGCGGGGATACGGGAGGGCAGGGGCCGGGGCGGGTCGCCATCGATGCCGGGAGTGCTTCCCGGCCATCCTTGACCTCAAACCTGTTGGCTACAGCGGGCTATAGACCCCAGAAATCACCGGGTAGCTGTGCACGACCGGTCATCGCAAGCAGCAGCGCCGGGCCTCGTCCGGTACGGATCGCGAGCGACGCTGCGAGGTCGATGCACCGGCGCAGCGCGGCATCCGGCGGCGAGGTCGGCAGACCAGCGGCCTTCGTGATGTCGAGGCCGTGAACCACCAGCTCGAAGGTGCGCGTCGGCAGGTAGTTGCTGAGGCGGATCCCGCCGACGATCGTCGTGATGACGCGGTCTCGCTCGCCCGCCAACAGCGCAGGAACCCGCTCGGCGATGGCTCGGAACGACGCCTTGGGATCGCTACCGAGCGCGGCGCCGGCGTCGACCCCGCGCTGCAGAACGGCCGCGGGGTCCGCGCCGGCCAACCGGGCGGTGGCCTCGTAGTAACCCTCGGCGCTGGTCACGTTTTCCGACTCGGCGGGGGCAGTGAGGTACTGCTCGACGGTCAGCAGCGACCGGCCGGTGTGACCGACCAGGGCGCGCATATCCCAGTCACCTAAACCCGGCCCATCCCAGGCCGCCTCGGGAAGCGCGTCCACCTGATGGGCTGCCCACCGGGCGGCAGCCGTGAACACCGTGACCTCGTCGAGCAGCGCGCCCATGAAACGCAGGGTACTCCGGCAACTTTGCGCCCCGTGCCGATCACACCCGAGGTGGCCCGCCTCCTGCGAATCTGAACGACTGCCAGCGCAGCGCAATCACGCCCGGCCATTTGTTTGACGTATTACGGGATGCTGTGTAGCGTCACGCTCTTCGCTTTCCGGCGGAGTCCCCGATTGGTTCCGAATGCTGCTCGTCCACCGCTGGCTATCCCGTCAGTTCTACCTCTGGTCAACTCGCATCCACGAAGACTGGCACGAGGTTGAACTCCGTGCTGCAGACGGTGAGCGGATTCGATTCTGCTGCTACGGCGACTTCACCGGCTCGTGGTCAGACCGATGGGAGTTCAGCTGCTCCTGTGAGGAATGACGACGAATGAAGCGATGTCGGTGGCGATGCGTACCCTGGCGTTTGAGTCGATCACGCTTGCCGGTGTCGATACCAGCGCAGATCGTGCGCAGACCGAGAGGAACCTTGTGCCCCAACCACTTCCCGCCGGACTTGTCGAACTGCTGCGCAAACCCAGCCCGTGCTTCGTCGCGACCCTGATGCCCGATGGCTCCCCGCAGCTCACCGAAACCTGGGTGCACACCGACGGCGAACACGTCGTCCTCAACATCGTCGAGGGCATGCAGAAGGCCCGCAACCTGGCCCGGGATCCGCGCATCGCGCTCAACATCGTCGACGCCGACGACCTCACCCGCTACTACGCCGTGCGCGGCCGGGTGATCTCCATTACCACCGAGGGCGGCCGGGAGAGCATCGACGAGATCGCGCAGAAGTACACCGGCGCCCCGTACGCCAACTACGGCGGGGCGACGTTGAACCGCATCGTTGTCACCGTCGAGGCCGACAGGATCACCCCGCCGTTCGGAAGCTGATCACCCGCTCGCCTCGGTACCCCACGTCGCTCGCGCGCCCGCGTCGCCGATCCGGTAGACCTGCACCATCGTCGCCAGCCCCACCACCACCGTCGCGACTGCCACGATGATGCGCAACGTCCGCCCGGCGGCAAACCCCCGGCCCTCGAACACATGCACATAGGCGATGAACGTGGCGACGAGCAGCAGGCCGACCGCGACGTAGATCATGGTGTCGCCCCGCGCGGCGTGCTCCTGCAGCAAGGTGCTGGGCTTGGGCTGCCGGTTGTAGAGCCATTCGCCGGCTTCGGTGGTCAGCGGGGTCAGCGCGCAGGTGATCGCCGCCAGCACCAGGGTTGGCCACACCAGCCGCTGACGTGCCGCCGGCCATAGGACGCACAGGATCGCGAAGATCGCGGTCAACGGCGCCAACACCACGACGAAATGCACCAGCAGCACATGGGCGGGAACCCCGTTAATCACGTCCATCGTTGCCTCCTGGGCGGGTAGTCGACCGGCCCAAATTACTCCGTTGCCGGCTGGTGCCGCGCGGGAACGGATGCGGCGAGAAGCGCATCCCTGCGCCCGTCCAGATCGAACGGATCACCCCGCCGTTCGCGGGCTGATCACGTCGCCCGGACACGCGCGATATCAGGCAGAAGCACCCTCGAATAAGTCCGCCGAATTTCCCCGCAGTGGGTCTGTTTCCATTCGGCGAGGGCGGCCGTCGTGGGATACTTTTCCGCGATCTCGATAGTAAAAGAAACCGACCTGCGGGTAGGAGTGCAGAGAAAATGCTGACCCGAATTATGGGAATCTTCTCGCTGGCTGCGGGGGCGTTGATCGCACTGCCCGCCCCAGCGGCGGCCGCGCCGGGCAATGTGTGCGCACCGTACGGCGCGGTTCCCGACGTCATCGCCGGAACGAGCACGGATAGCCTGGGCAACTGGGTGGTTCGCTATGAACGTATCGTCGGTGGCAACCCGGACATCAACGACGCGATCAACGACGTCATCGACGCAGAGGCCCGCGGTCAGGTTGCCACCTACGAACCCAGTGCGTCCAAGACCCTTCCCTGGACGCTGAATATCGATGGGCACATCCAGAAACGGCCGGTGACGGTTTCGGCGCTATTCACCGGCGAATACAACGACCCGCAACCGAATATGCCGTTTCACGCCGTCGCAACCCGTGTTTTCGATTGTCGAAGCGGAATTCTGATCGACTGGGACAATTTATTCACCAATAAACTTTCCGGCCTCACGAGGCTTTCCGAGGAGACGCAGCGGATCATCCCCACCGTCTACGCGCCGCCGACGCATCCCGGGGTCTGGCAGTTCGGCAGCGAGGTCGCCCCGGTCGACGCCAACTTCCGCTTTTGGATTCCGACCGATCGGGGCATCGAGCTGCACTTCCCGGACTGGCAGTTCGGTCGCGGTGTCGCGGTGATCACCGTCGGCTGGGCCGCAGTCAAAGACCTGATCGTGCCGGAATTCCAGGCGATTACCGGGTAGCCGGCCCGTGCGGTCGGGCGACCCGCGGGGTGTAGCACCCGTGGAAGCTCAACGGCAGATGGTGGCGCAACTGCCCGGTATAGACCGGCCCGGCCTCGATGTCCCTGGCGTCGAACACGGTCACCTTGGCGATGTTGTTGACCGCGTCGAGCACCGGCGCGATCAGCCAGCCGTCGTCCTCCTCGGTGGCGTCCGGCCGGGCGGCAAAGACCGCCTCGTGCGGGAGTTCCCCCTCGGCGTAGCGGAACTCGGTCTCCTTGCCCGTCACGTTGTCGATCTTCGCCAGTGCGTTGGGGTACAGGCTGCCATCGCCGGCCGCCGACATGTAGAAGTAGCGGTTCGGCTTGGCCATCTTCGACACGTTGATGGTCGGGAACTCCCCGTGCGTACCGGAGTATTCGTCGATGGTCACCGTGCCGCCCTCGGTAATGCGCAGCCGGGTGGGCAGCCCACCGAAGGGCATGGTCGAGGTCTCCATCAGGGTATCGATACCGGCCAGCTGGCTGTTGAGCTGCTCCCAGGTGGCGTGGTAGTTCATCACCTCCACCACCACGTCGCCGTTCTCGTCGTCGTAGGCGTTGGAGAAGTGCAGGTGCAGCATCGGATCAGTGTGCAAGATGCGGGGTTTGCCGCCATCACGCGGCACCAGCGCGATCATGGTGCCCATCGACGCGTCGTACTCGATGGCGTCGATATAGTTGAGCAACCCGAACGCTGCGCCGAAGAACTTCTTGTACGGGAACACCAGCGGCGGGATCACGAACACCATGTACCGCTTGGTCAGGCCCACATCGTGGTTGAACATCGGCCCGGGCAGGCGCACCTGGCCCAGCCGGTGCAATTTACCGGCCCGGTCTGTCCGGTAGCAGATCAGCTTCGGCACCGGCGCCATCGCCATCCCGAAGTTGAACATCTCGCCGGTTTCCCAGTCCCACTTCGGATGTGCGGAGAACGCACCCAGCCACTTGAGTTCACCGTCGTAGTCGTACTCGCCCTTGGTGCGCAGTGTGTCCGGATCCAGCTCGGTGGGCCGGCCGCCCTCCCACAGGGCCAGGAGTTTCCCGGCGTTCATGATCACCGCGGTGTTGGCAACGTTGGCAGGGAACCGCAGCGCATTCTTCAGCAATCCGCCCGCGCGCATGGTGCCCAGAGCTCGGAACGGAGCCCCATCGGAGACGATCGACCGCTGGTAGTGCTTGGTCTGCACAAACCTGTTGCGGAAGTGCACCTTTCCGTCGGAGAACGAGTACATGGTCAGCATGCCGTCGCCGTCGAAGATGTGGCCCAGGCGTGCTCCGCCGGCCTCCATTTTGCCGGGGCCGTTTCGGTACACCGTCCCGCGCAGCGTCGCCGGCAGCTCGCCGGCGGACTCGTCGATTGTGTAGTCGTACTCCTCGTACAGTGGGGTGTAGGTCTGAATGGGATTGTTGCCGACGCTCGTCATGACGAGACTCCTTCTCCGGTGGGGGTCAGTGGGCGCGGTGGACGCGTAGGGTGCAGCCAAGGCCGGGGAGATGCGGGTCGAATTCCAGCGGCATGGGTCCACCGGCGTGGAAGACCTTCTCGCAGGCCGCCTTGCAGCCCATCAGGCAGGAGTTCTCCTGCGCGGTGTGGGTGCCGACGACGGTGTGCATGGCGCATTCCGGGATCTCGTAGACGAGGGTACCGTCGGCTTCCTCGCCGGTACGCCGTATCGGGCCCACCAGGAACGTCGATATCCCGACGCCCATATCCATCACCGGCGCGTACCACGACGCCGGGATGAACTTCACCGAGTTGAACATCGGGATCATGAACCGCAACCAGTGCCGGAGCCGGTTGGCGACGGCGTCGGACACCAGCTCGTTCACCGCGTCGAATGGCAGATCGTGCAGCAGTTCGGTGCTCACCCACTCCAATTCGGCGACGAACTGACCGTACTGGCGTTCCCACGAGCGCCGCGGGCTCTCGAACAGCCCGCGGCGGCGACGACGAGCAAGCAGCGCATTCCACTGCGTGTCGACGGCTGCGCGGTCGTCGGTGACCAGCCGAAGCATGGGCAGGAACACGGTTTCGGGAAGATCTGCGACGCGCTTGAGCATCGAGTGGATCAGCAGCTCGTTGCGCAGCATGGCCACCGGGCCGATCGTTGCCTCCGCCGGCGCCAGCCTCGTGGGCGCGGCACCGGTTCTCGCGGCACCGATCGGCAGGTCGATAACCGGCGGTGTCGCAGACGACCGGGCGGCAGTGGTGTGTGACGTGCTCATCGGAGGGTTCCTTTCGGTGCAGATCAGGGAAGTTCGACCTTGGCGGCCTTCCATCGGCCGTCGACGTTGCGCATGGTCATGACCATGCGGCTGTGGTCCACCTGCGGATCGCGGACCTCGGTGTTGGCGACCGTCTGGTTGACGAACAGCAGCACCACCGCTTCGTCGGGACCGGCGGACTTCACCGCGGAGTTGACGACGACACCGTGACCGGTTGCCTTGTGGTCGATGAGCAGCTTGCGCAGTTGGTCGCTGGACTTGGCATACATGTCGTGGAATTCGCCGGTGGAGCCGTCGAGCACGGCGGCGAAGTTGGCGTCCAGGGTGTCGGGGTCCACCGAGGTCAGGGTCACGGCGTAGGCGTCCGCAGCGGCCAGCGCCGCACCGGCGGCGGCGGCGGCCTTGTGGTCGCGGGCATAGTGCCAGCCGAAGAACCCGGTGAGTGCGCCCAGTACGGCGACGACCGCCAGCGTCACCAGCCGCACCGGCCACGTCCAGCGGGTGACACCGCGCGCCGATATGCCCGCGTCGGGATCGTCGACGTCCACCCAGTCGCCCGCATCGGTGTCGGCGGCGTCGTACACGTCGCTGTCGTCGAGCTCGCCGGCGTCGATGCCGTCGGGTTCTTCGACGTCGCTACGGTCGATCATGTAGGTGCCGGTCATTGTGTCCTCATCTCTCACCACTGTCCGCCCTGGCGCTGCGGCTGGGACTCCGGCGGCAGAATCGGCCCGCCGTAGGGCGTTTTGATGGTGTGATCGGTGATCGGGGTCGGATCTGAGCGACGCAGCGGATCCAGGCCTTCCGGGGGTGTGGCGGTGTCGTCTCCGGGTGGCCGGGGCGCGTTGCGGGCACCGCGGACCAGCAGGTTTGGATCCTGGTTCTGGCAGTAGGTGTACAGGTAGGGCTCGGGATAGTTCGGGATGAACGGCACGTCGCGCTGGTGCGGGTAGTCGCACAGCGGCCGAGGATAGATGTCGGCGATCGCCCAGATCGCGCCGTCGTGCATCAGCGAGCGGATACCGTCGAGCAGCGGCTGGCGGTCGTCGTTGAACATGCGGTCCAGTGCCGGAACCCGTACCCGGGACAGTTGGGAGACGGTCGCCAGATCGCCGAGCAACTGCACCATGGTGTCGGAGTTGTTGTCGATCACCTGATCCACCGACTTGAGCAGATCGGGCGTCTTGGCGAGCAACGTCCGGACGCCTTCGTCCTTGTTGCCCAGGGCGCTCAGCGTCCCGGCGAGGTTGTGCGACATGACCTGCATGCCGTGCTGGGAGTCGTCGAAGATCTTGAACACCGGCCGGCTGCTGCGCAGCAGGGTCATGGTCTGCGGCAGGACGCCGTCGAGGGTGTTGAGCAGCACCTGCGTGCCGTTGAACAGGTCCCGGAGTTTCTCCGGCCCCTGCTCGCCGACCCCGAGTTCGTCGATCACCGAACGGATCTGCTCAGGGTCGGCCTGGGCCAGCACACCGTCGACATTGGTCAGCAGGCGCCACAGCGGTACCGGGACCTCGGTGTGGCTGCGATCGATGACCGTACCGTCGGCCAGGTACGGGCCGTCGGTGTGCTGCGGGGCGAAGTCCAGATACTGCTCGCCGGCAGGGGAGAGGCCCGACACCCGGACAGCGGTGTCGGCCAACGGGATACGGGTCCTGCTGTCGATCATGGCGGTGACCATGACCCCGTTTGCGGTGACGTCGACCGCGGTGACCCGGCCGACCGGGATCCCCCGTACGGTGACGTCTTGGCCGGGTAGCAGCCCGCCGGACTCGGCGAGGTCCACCCGGACGGTGATCTGCCGATCGAACGGGTTGATCCGCAACGCGCCGAAGGCCAGGTAGGCGACGCCGACCACCACGAGGAGGACTTGCCCGACGACCGACAGGATCAGCTTGTGCCTGGTGACGAATTGCACCGCCCGGATGGCGGCGGCGGCCACCGGATCGAACGCGTTGCGGATGCTCACTTCGGCGGCCCCCAGATTCTGCCGCGCTCGGGTCCCCACACCCGGTCGCCGAGCTGGGTCAGCACGAACCGGACCGAGCCGACCATGTTGTCCCAGTTGGCCCATTTGGGTCCGGTGAATCCGGGATCGGCGTAGTGGTTCATGTCGGGGATGTGCCCGATCGCGACCTGCTGCAGGTCGACGTCGGCGGCCGCGGCGTTGCTGCCGAACAGTTTCAGTGCGGCCGGCAGGAACCGCAGGAAGTTAGCCATGGTCACCCGGGGGTCGGTGGAGGTCTCGTTGAACGCGTTGGACAGGGTGTTCAGGTCGCGGATCCAGCTGCGGGTGTCGGTGCCGGCGATCGCCGGGAACTTCTGCAGTTGGGTGGTCACCGCACCGAGCTGGTTGACCAGACCCACGATCGCCGACGTGTTGTCCGCCAGGGTCAGCAGTGCGGGCGTTGCGGAGTCCAGGACGTCGTTGATGGTGTCCCGACGGGCGTTGAGTTCGTCGGCGAGCCGGGCGGTCTGGTCGAGCATGGTGCGGATCTCGTCGGAGCGGTTGGCCATCATGGACACCAGGGCGCGGGACTCGTGGATCAGGCTGGTGAGTCCTTTGCCCTGGGTGCCGAGTGCCCCGCCGACACCGTTGAGCACCCGGGTCAGGTTCCGGATGACGCCGCCGTTGACGATGAGGGAGGTGGTGGCCAGCACCTGCTCGATGGTCGCCGCGGCGGTGGTGGATTGCTGCGGGATCCGGTCGCCGGCGCCGAGCGTGCGTGCGTCGCCGGCCGGTGTCGCCGGCGGTTTCAGGGACACGAACACGTCGCCGAGCGGGGTCGCCGAACGTAGTTCGGCGGTGGTGCCCTTGGGCAGCCGGATACCGTCGAGGATCCGCATCTGCACGACGGCGGTGTAGTCCTTGGCGCTCATGCCGACGACTTCGCCGACGTCGGCGCCGCCGACGCGGACCTTCGCCCGGTCGGGCAGATTGAGGGCGTTGGTGAACTCCGCCTCGAGCACATAGGTCGGCCCGCTGAGCCCGGGGGCGGGCAGCGGCAGCTCCTCCACCCCGGCCGAGCAGCCCACCGCGAGCGTGGCCACCACGGCTCCGACACCGATGTGAACCGCCCGGTTCGGTCGCGAATTCATCGGTCCCCCAACTTCGTCAGCCCGTCGAGCACGCTGGTGATCCCGAAATCGGGCCCCAGATCCCGGATCGATCCGGTGCGGCACCCCAGTTGACGCAGACCGAGGATGTTGCAGACCTCCTTGGTCATCGAGCTGTCGAAGAACACATTGTCGAAATGGGCGCCGACGCGCAGCATTCCGTTCTCCATATCGATGGCGCCGGCGGCGTTGTCGATCGCCAGTGGCGCCACGTCGAACACCTCGGCCAGCTCACGGCGGTAGTCGACGAGGGCGCGGCTTAGCCGGGCGCTGCTGGAGATGCTGTTGCGCAGGTTGTCGCCATTGGTGCCCAGAATGTCGTTGAGCCGGCCCAGCAGATTGTTGAGCCGCCGTCCGGTAGCGCCCTGGCCGACGTTCTCGGATGCCAGCAGATCGGTGAGTTGCCGGATGTAGGAGCCGAATTCACGGATCTGGGTCTCGTTGCGGGCCGCACCGTCGGTCAGTGTGGACAGGTTGGTGATGATGGCGTCGAGGTTCTGCTTGGTCGCGGCACCGCCGTCGGCTCCGGTGCGCAGCGCCTCCGACAGCCCGGCGAGCGCCCGCTTGATGTCGGGCCCGCTGGTGGAGGTGATGTCGTGGGTCGCGGTCATCAGATCGGCCAGCGGTCCCCGGCCGGTACCGTCGCCGCCCATTGCGCTGCCGAGCTTGTCCACCATCTTGAGCACCCGGTCGAACTCGATGGGTGTTCTGGTCTTCTCCGGCCCCAGCACGGCGCCCTGGTCCAGTACCGGGCCGCCGGAATAGGCGGGGGTGAGTTCGATGTGCCGGTCGGTGAGGATGGAGGTTCCGACGGTGACCGCGGAGACCGTGGCCGGGATGTCGTTGCCCGGATCGACCTCGATTCCGACCGCGACGTGGTTGCCGCGGTTCTCGATCGAGGTCACCCGGCCGACCGGCATGCCCAGCACCGAGACGTCGTTGCCGACGTACAGGCCGATGGCGTTGTCGAACTGCGCGGTGAACCGCAGCGGAGCCGCCGCACCCGGACGCAGCACGTAGGCACCCGTGACGGCCATCGCCACCGCGGTCATCACCACCGCCAGGATCGCGGTTCTTCGTGTCATGTGCGGTCCCGGTCTCATTCGCAGTCCTTGAAGTACTGGTAGCGTTCGGGCCACTTCCACTGCTCGGCACGGCCGCTGATGGCGCACATCCAGGAGTCCACCATCAGTCCACCGGGCAGCATGAAGTCCAGGAACGGCCCCGTTCCGGTCGCGTTGGCGGCATTGCGCATGGCCACCGGCATGATCTGGAACAAATTGCGCAGCAGGTCGTCGTGGTCGCCGAGCATCGCGGTCACCTGCGCCAGATCACTCAGCAGCTGGTCGATGTCGTCACTGTTGCCGTGGACGACGTCCTCGACGGTGGTGATCAAGGTGGTGGCGGCGGCAAGCAGTCGCTCGACGGCGGCGCGGCGTCCGATGATCTCGCCGGTGAGTTCGTGGCCCTGTTCGACCAGGGCGGCCAGATCGTCACGCTGGCCGCCCAGGATGGTGGACACGCGGGCGGTGTTGCGGAGCAGATCCGAGATCTGCCCGCGCCGCTCGGCGATGATCGCCGACAGGTTCTCGACGTTGGCCAGCGCGTCGGGCAGCACGGCGGGCACTCCGGTGAGTTGTCCGGACAGGGTCCGCATCGACGTGGCGAAGCGTTGTGCGTCGACGTCTTCGAAGGTCGTCGTCGAATCCGACAGCAGCTTCTGCAGGTCGTAGGGAACCGTGGTGTGGGTCAGCGAGATCCGGTTTCCCGGGAGCGGATCGGCGCCCCGGGGGCGCAACTCGACGTAGCGGGCGCCGAGCACGGTGGTCAGCTTGATGGCGGCCTTGGTGTCGGTGCCCAGACGAAGGTTGCTGTCGAGCTTCATGGTCACCAGGACGCGGTCGACGGCCAGCTTCGTGGCGCTGACGATGCCGACCGGGACACCGGCGACGTTCACCTGGTCACCGGGCCGCAGGCTGGCGACCTGAAGGAACTCTGCGGTGTAGGTGCGCTTGCCCAGGTGCAGGGAGTTCACCGCGGTGCTCGCGACGATCACCGCGGCCAGCGCCGCCAGCTCGACGGCGCCGATCACCGCGGTGTTGCGGTCCTCCAGTGCGCGGGGCC
>Ga0209023_10003994_pt1 | contig 17157 bp, 13 predicted proteins | sample LakOneMetagenome_FD_187468 | JGI IMG/M metagenome (GOLD analysis project Ga0209023, IMG submission 187468) | Freshwater and sediment microbial communities from Lake Erie, Canada (SPAdes) (version 2) | ecosystem: Environmental > Aquatic > Freshwater > Lentic | place: Lake Erie, Canada... | reverse complement strand
GCCGGCGCCGCGCTGGCACGCTGGGCCGCCACTTCCTCGAATAGTGCGTCGAAATCGTCAGCGGCGTCGGTCATAATCCCTGCTTCTCCATAATATAAATGTCGCGGTCTGCGTTGCTTCGGTCCGTTGGTCTTGCGGACTTCCGCGCGCATGTTCAACCTCGCTGGAAGCCCAAAATTCAGTTAGCGAGTGTAGCAGCGTGGTTGCCGTAGGTAAATGTCAGAGATCGCAGTACGACGAAATGGACAAGGAAACTTAATTCCGCGACAATAAAACCGTGCAGTTCCTGAATCTTTTCGCAAGCCAGGTGTTGTTTTGTGGTCGCGTCGATTGTGCACGGTTTTCCGGACCGGTCCGGAGCAAGCGAGCTCATGTTTGAGCAAAGTCAACAGCTTGCGTTATCACAATCCCCTGGCCGCGTACTAAGGACACAATACGTGTCGTCTGGGAGGACAAAATGTACCGGAAAATTCTGATCACCACCGACGGCTCGGCCGTCTCGCAGCATACGGCCTGTGCCGGCGTGAAGTTCGCACAGCAAATGGGCGCCGAAGTGCTGGCCCTGTTCGTCGCACCCGAGTACCAGTACCCCGTCTATGTCGAAATCATCCCGCCCTCCTACCCGAGCGAGGAAGAATACGCCGAGCAGATGAAGCGCATGGGCGAGGACTACATGGGCCGCATCATGAATTCCTGCGCCAGGGCCAGCCTGCAGCACAGCTGCATGACGGCGTTTTCCGACGCCACCGCGCTGAAGATCGTCGAGGTCGCCGAGCAGCAGGGCTGCGACCTGATCTTCATGGGCTCGCACGGGCGCAGCGGCTGGGGCCAGCTGCTGCTCGGCAGCGTGACCAACAAGGTACTGTCGCACACCTCGCGGCCGGTGCTGGTGCACCGCCTGATCAACGAGCCGGCCGCCGACTGAGGTTTTCCACACGCACCTAATATGAGTGGACCACACAGCCACGGCTTGCCTGAACCCGGGAGACTGCAACATGATCAGAATCGTCATCGCAGATGATCACACCATCATGCGCGAAGGACTCAAGCGCATTCTCGACGGCGCGCTCGACGTCGAGATCGTCGGCGAAGCCACCAACGGCTTCGAGGTGCTGTCGCTGGTGCGCCAGGGCGGTTTCGACTTGCTGCTGCTGGACTTGTCGATGCCCGGGCGCAGCGGCGTCGACCTGATCCGCCAGGTGCGCAGCGAGGCGCCGAAGCTGGCCATCCTCATCCTCACCATGCACGAGGAAGAACAGTACGCGGTGCGCGCGATCCGCGCCGGCGCCCAGGGCTACCTCACCAAGGAAAGCGCGGGCACCCAGCTGGTGGGGGCGATCCGCAAGGTGGCCTCGGGGCGGCCCTACATCAGCACCGAGGTGGCCGAGCAACTGGCCCTGAACATCATGGCGCCGAACGAGCAATTGCTGCACAAGCAGCTGTCGGACCGCGAGTTCGAGGTGTTTTCCCTGCTGGTGGGCGGCAAGTCGATTACCGAGATCGCCAACAACCTGCACCTGTCGGTGAAGACCGTCAGCACCCACAAGACGCGCATCATGCAGAAAATGGGCATGACCTCGTTGTCGGAGATGGTGCAGTATGCGGTGGCGCACCGCCTGCTGGCGCCGATGAAGGCCTGAGCTACTGTTGCTGGCACGACTTGAGACAAACTCAACAAGCCGCGACAGAGTCAACAAGCCTAATCAACTTGGACACCGTCCAGTCGCATTCGTGCCACCAGCGCCACGCGCACTTTGATCCATTCGGAGTCGTCTCCCTCGGCTGAGCTCAGCCCTCTCCCTCTATGGGGCAGCATTTCGGTCGGAATAATCCTACATTCCTACCCACTCTCCTACCTACACATTCAGCCATTGCTGATACCACTGCCGGACTCGTGTTGGCATACTGAATCCAGCGTTTCGACTTGCTTGCGATCACCTTTCTCTCCGTAAGCCAGCCTGCCGCTTTTCGGAATTCCTATTGAAGCACCGGTGCGGCCCCATCCGCGGCCCCACCCGAAAGCCTTCTTCACTGGAGATGAGCATGCAGTCCCAGCAAACGACAGATCCTCGCACCACCAGCACGTCGACCATGCACACCACGCCGATGGAGGCCGGCCGCCAGCGCCAGGGCCGCCTGTGGTCCAACCTGAAGGAAGTCTGCGACCTGCTCCACATTCCGGCCGCGGTCTCGGTCAACTCGGAAGAGTTGCTGTTCCAGCACGTGCAGTTCAAGACCGGCCAGCGCGTCCACACCATCGGCCAGGCCTTCGACACCCTGTACATCGTCAACTCCGGCTTCCTGAAAACCGTCCTCATCGACGAATTCGGCAACGAACAGGTGCTGAGCTTCCCGATGAAGGGCGACATGCTGGGCGTCGACGGCATCCATACCCGCCACTACGCCTCCGAGGCAGTGGCCCTGTCCGACTGCGACCTGATCCTGCTGCCGTTCAAGAAACTGACCGCCCTCGGCCGGGTCCACATGGAACTCGAAAACCTGATGTACGGCGTGATGAGCCGCGAGCTGGTGCGCGAACAAGCCATGATCGGCATGCTCGGCGCCCTGTCGGCCGAGGCCCGCGTGGCCCGCTTCCTGGTGTCGCTGGCCGACCGCTTCGCCGCCATGGGTTACTCGAGCAAGTTGTTCAACCTGCGCATGACGCGCCATGAAATCGGCAGCTACCTCGGCCTGACCCTGGAAACCGTCAGCCGCACCCTGTCGGCATTCAACGAAATCGGCCTGATCACCGTCGACCAGCGCACCATCGGCATCAAGGACGCCGAAGCCCTGAAGACCCTGCGCCGCCTGCCGCCCTCGCGCTCGCGCACCAAGGCCGCCGGCGCCAAGAAGGCCGAGCTGGATGCGGCCGGCGACGACCAGATGCTGGCCACCGCCTGATGTGCCGTACCGGGCCAGGCCCGGATGTTGTAGCAGTGCAGGAATCGGCTCCGATGCGGCTTTCTCAGGACGAGAGCGCCTTATCGGAGCCGGTTTCGTTGACAACAGTGCTTGCGCCGTAGCAGTGCACGCAATCTACCTTACTGGTCGCGCGACAGCACGCCGTCGTTCACGCGCACCGCGTCGCCGGCGCGGAAGCCCGGGTCGTTATCGTACTGCAGGGTTTGCGTCGCGCCATTGCCCGAGTAACGCACCACGACTTCGTAGCGCGCGTTGCGGTGGGCGTTCTGGTCGATATTCCGTCCCACCACCGCGCCGCCGATGGCGCCGGCCGCCGTTGCCGCCGTGCGCCCGCTGCCGCTGCCGACCTGGTTGCCCAGCAAGCCGCCGATGACGGCGCCGCCGACCGTACCCAGGGCGCCGGAGCCCTTGTTCTCGACCACGTTCACCGCTTCCACGGTGGCGCAGTTGGTGCAGTAGCGCGCCGCGCGTGGGGCATTGGTCGAGCGTCCGTCGCTGGCCAGGTTGCGTTGGGCCACCAGCGGCGCGCCGTCGCGCACCAGGGTTTCGCGCAGCACGTCGCTGGCCACGCGGTCGCCCACGCGCAGGTCGGCCGTCACCCGGCTGCCGTTGCGGATGCGGTCGTGGGTGCCGATCGTGTAGGTGCCGGCGTACTGGCCGCGGTCGAGCTCGTGCAGGCGCAGGTTGCGGGTGGCGCCGTCGATCTTCACCGTGGCGTTGCCGCCCGGCGTGCCGTACAAATTGAAATGCAGTTCCACGCCGGGCGCGATGCGGCGCACTTCCTCGACGTCGAAGCCGCGGATGTCGGGCGCGGGCATGCGGTCGCGCGCATATTGTTGCGCCTGTGCGCTCATGGGCGCCAGGGTCAGCGGGCCGAGCGGCAGCAGTGCACACAGCAGGCTGCAGATTGTCTTGCGTGCTTTCATGTTCACCTCCTCTGGATGGGTCGATATGGACCCGGGGCATGGAATGAAAGTACGCCTGTGCCGCCGCAGCCACCGTGCGCTAACGTACGGTGCAGACCAGCACAGCAGTAAAGCCCGGCCATCATGGCCGGCGGCCGGCCTACATCTGCCGGAACTGGTGGGCGTAGACCGGGCTGACGCGCAGCTTTTCCGGCCGGTTGCGCAGGCCCAGCACCACCTTGCCCGCCGTGTCGCGCCCCGCATGCGCCACGCAGCGCAGGTTCACCACCGTGCTGCGGCTGACCTGCTGGAAACAGGCCGGGTCGAGCTGGGGCAACAGCTCCTTCAGCGGCAGCCGGATCAGCGCCTCGCTGTCGGCGGTGGCGACGTTCACGTACTTGTCGAGCGCCTGGAAGAACACCACCTCGTCCACCGGGATCATGCGCACCAGGTTGCCGACGGCGGCGCGGATGGTGGTCAGGCGTTCCGGCGTCCTTGGTGTGATTGATTGCGCCGGCAGCAGCGCCTGCAACTGGCCGACCAGCCCGGCCAGGCCGCCGTCGGCGGCGCGGCTCGCGCACAGCGTCCGCAGGCGCTCGACGGTGCGCATCAGGCGCGCGTCGCTCACCGGCTTCAATACGTAGTCGGCGGCGGCCTGCTCGAAGGCCTGCACCGCGTATTCGTCGTAGGCGGTGACGAAGACCACGTGCGGGAAGGGCGTGCCGTCGTCCCAGCGCTCGGCCAGTTCCTCGGCCGCCTCGAGCCCGCTCTGGCCGGGCATCTTGATATCGAAGAACAGGATGTCGGGCCGCAGCGCCAGCGCCTGCTCGACCGCGGCGACGCCGTTCGGCGCCGTGCCGGCGATTTCCAGTTCCGGCCACAGCCGCTGCAGGCTGGCCGCCAGCACCGCGGCCAGGATCGGTTCGTCTTCGGCAATCAAGGCGCGGATGGACATGGGTTCTCCAGGGGTAAGGTCAGTCGGACGATGGTGCCTTGCGGCTGCGCCGGCGCCAGCAGCACGGCGGCACGCTCGCCGTACAAGGCATGCAGGCGTTCGCGGGTGGTGGCCACGCCTACCCCGCCGCCGGCGCGGCTTGCGGCGGCGTTTGCGGAAAGGCCGAGCCCACTGTCGCGCACGGCAATGTCGAGCAGGCCGTCGTGGGCGCTGGCGTCGATCAGGATCTCGCCGCCCTCGATCTTCGGCTCCAGCCCGTGCACGATGGCGTTCTCGACCAGGGGCTGCAGCAACAGCGGCGGCAGCCGCGCATTGCGCAAGCCGGGCGGCAAGTCGAGCCGATAGGCAAGACGCGCACCCATGCGCACAGCCATCAGGCCGAGATAGGCCTCCATGGCGGCGAATTCCTGTTCCAGGCTGGTGCTGTCGGCGCGGGTGGCGCCGAGCGTGGCGCGCAAGTATTGGATCAATTGATCGAGCATGCGGCTGGCGCGTTCCGGGTCGAGGGCAATCAGTCCCTGCAGGTTCGCCAGGGTATTGAACAGCATGTGCGGCTCGATCTGGGCTTGCAGCAGCCGCAGTTGCGCCTGCAGGGCCTGGCGCTCGACGACCTCGGCGCGCAGGCGCGCTTCCTGGTGTTCGCGCCGGATGCGCGCCACGCGCTCGCGGTACTCGACCAGCAAGGTCATCGTGCACATGCCGAGGAAAGTGAACAGCACCATGCTGAGGCGGCCGGTCGACGGGTAGTCGGCCAGCGAAGGCACCTGGTGACCGAGGAAAAACGCGCCGACGTGGATGCCGGCGAAATGGCCGATCAGCGAGGCCAGCAGCATCAGGCCGAGGAAAGCCAGCCATTGGTGGGCACGCCGTTGCGGCTGCGGCCAGACCAGCAGGCGCGCCAGGTCGACCATCGCGAAGGCGATCAGGCCGATCCACACCGAATACACCAGCTGTTCATACAGCGATTCCGGATAGCCGGTGGCCAGCGTGATCAGCAGGCCCGCCAGCAGGCTGACCGGCAGTGCGACGCGCAGGTCGGCCAGCAGGCGCCGCGGCACCGATGGCGTGGATGGCGCTGGCGCCCCCGCGGCAGGAAGAAGGATGGTGGACATCGGCGTTTGTCTGGTTGGCAACAGGTCCAGCCATTCTGCCGAGCCGCGCCGGCGCCGGCAAGCCGCTTGCGACGAAACCCGCCTGGCGGGGAGCGAAAACCGCGTAAGCGGGAGCGAGAGCGAGATCGGGCAGTAAAGCGTGCAACGCCTAGCGGATCGCGTGCACCGCCTCGCCCGAGGTCACGAAGATGGCGTCGCCCGCCTCGCGCGTCACCACGTGCCCGCCGGTGAAGGAACCGAAGGAAGGCAGGATCATGCGCTGCGAACCGACCACGAAGCACGGCAGGCGCAGCGCGTCGAAGCGGGTGGCCAGCACCCAGGCCGGGTGCACGTGGCCGGCCAGTGCGTAGCCCCCGGTGTCGAGGTCGGGATGGTGGCAGAAGGCGAACGGCCCGACCGCATGCGGTTCGTCGACCAGCTCGATCCCGAGCGCGGCGGCCGGGTCGCCGGCATGCCTGTCGTGGTTGCCGCGCACCAGGGTCAGGCGCAGTTCCGGACGCGTGTGGCGCCAGGCCAGCATCGCCCCCTGTGTCGAGGACGCGTGGGCAGCGCGCGCATGCAGGAAGTCGCCGAGGAACATCACGTGGCGCGCGCCGTGCTGCCGGACCAGGGCGTCGAGCCCGAGCAGGTTCTCGGTGGTGGTCCCGCGCGGCACCGGGATGCCCTGGGCGCGGAACGAGGCCGCCTTGCCGAAGTGGATATCGGCGATGATCAGCATCGCCTCGGCCGGCCAGTACACCGCCTTTTCCGGCAACAGCAACAAGCGCTCACCCGCAACCAACACTTCCGTCATACCGCCGCCGCCTTTTCCAGTTCCCGCACCATGCGCGCCACACGGTCGTTGAGTTTTTCGGTGCTCACCTTTTCGCGGAAGCGCTCGACCATCAGCGCACAGCCGAAAGGCGTGGCACGCTTGACCACACGATACGCCACTTTGCGCGCATGCAGCTCCTCGAGCGTGTCGCGCAGGCGTTTGAGTTCCAGCTCCTGCTCCAGCACCTCGCGCTGGGCCTGCGTCAGCAGCAGGTTGCCGGCATCGTGCTTGCGGAAGACCTCGAAGAACAGCGACGACGAGGCCTGCACCTGGCGGTTCGATTTCGGCTGGCCCGGATAGCCCTGGAACACCAGCCCGGCGATGCGCGCCACCTCGCGGAAGCGCTGCTGCGACAACTGGGTCGCGTTCAGGCTGGCCAGCACGTCTTCCAGCAGGTGCGCGGTATCGAACAGCGGCACCTCGAGCCCGGTGGCGCCGGCAAACATGCTCGCCCAGTCCACCGGCTCCGGCGCCATCAATTCGAAGCCGTAGTCGTTCACCGCGATCGAGAAGGTGATCGGCTGCACGCGCCCGATGCGCCAGGCGAACAGCGAGGCCAGGCCCATGTGCACCGAGCGCCCCGCGAACGGGTACACGAACAAGTGCCAGCCCTCGCGGCTCTTCATCGATTCCAGCACCAGGGTATCGATGGTGGGCAGCGCCGACCACTTCTGCTGGATCTCGACCAGCGGCCGGATCGCCTGCATTTCCGGCCCCTCGAAGCGCCCTGCCTCTGCCTGGCGCAGCTGCTCGAGCGCGGCGTGGGCCAGCTCGGACGACATCGGCATCTTGGCGCCCTGCCAGCGCGCGATCGCGCCGCGCGAGCCGGTGGCGCGTTTCACGAAGGCAGTCATCTCGTGCACGCGGATGAATTCCAGGATGCGCCCGCCGAACAGGAAGTGGTCGCCCTGCTTCAGGCGCGAGATGAAGGACTCTTCCATGCTGCCGATGCGCCCGCCGCTGACGTACTTCACCTGGATCGTGGCGTCCGAGACGATGGTGCCGATGCCCATGCGGTGGCGGCGGCCGATGCCGACGTCGGGCACGCGGTAGACGCCCTCCTCGTCCGGCAGCACGCGCCGGTATTCCGGGTACACGGTCAGGCTCTGGCCGCCGCGCGCCACGAAGTCGAGCGCCCACTGCCATTCCTCTTCATCCAGCTCGCGGTAAGACCAGGCGCGCCTGACTTCCTCGAACAGCTCGGCGGAACGAAAGCCGCCGCCCAGCGCGACCGTCACCAGGTGCTGCACCAGCACGTCGAAAGGCTTGTTCGGCACGTAACGGCCTTCGATGCGGCGCTGGGCCACGGCCACCTTGGCGGCGGCGGCCTCCAGGATTTCCATGCTGTTGGTCGGCACCAGGGTCACGCGCGAGACCCGCCCCGGCGCGTGGCCGCTGCGCCCGGCGCGCTGCAGCAGGCGCGCGATGCCCTTCGCACTGCCGACCTGCAGCACGCGCTCGACCGGCAGGAAGTCCACGCCCAGGTCGAGGCTGGCGGTGCAGATCACGGCCTTCAGCTCGCCCTTTTTCAGGCCCATCTCGACCCAGTCGCGCACCTCGCGCGCCAGCGAGCCGTGGTGCAGCGCGATCACGCCGGCCCAGTCGGGGCGCGCTTCCAGGATGTTCTGGTACCAGATCTCGGACTGCGCGCGCGTGTTGGTGAAGACCAGGGTCGCGTCGTAATGCTCGATCTCGTCGATCACGGGCCTCAGCATCTGCAGGCCCAGGTGGCCGCCCCAGGGGAAGCGCGACACGTCTTTCGGGATCAGGGAGTCGACCACGATCTGCTTTTTGGTGTCGCCTTCGACCAGCACTCCCGAATTTTCTCCACCTTCGCCGCCAAGCAGCACCTGGCGCGCCAGGTCGAGGTCGCCCATGGTCGCCGAGACGCCCCAGATCACGAGTCCGGGCCGCCAGGTACGCAGGCGCGCCAGCGCCAGCTGCACCTGCACGCCGCGCTTGCTGGCCATCAGCTCGTGCCACTCGTCGATGACGATCATGTCGAGGTGCTTGAACTGCTCCTGGGCCGCCGCATGCGACAGCAGCAGCGATAGGCTTTCCGGCGTCGTGACCAGGGCCGACGGCCAGCTGCGCGACTGGCGCGCCCGCTCGGCCGAGCCGGTGTCGCCGGTGCGTGCGCCGACGGTCCAGTCGGGCGCCAGCTGGGCCGCCGATTCTTCCAGCGCGCGCTGGGTGTCGGCGGCCAGGGCGCGCATCGGCGTGATCCACAGGGTGCGCAGGCCGGTCATCCTTCCCTTGGCCAGGGAGCCGCGCTGCAGCGCCGCCAGCCAGACCGCAAAGGTTTTACCGGCGCCCGTGTTTGCGTGCAGCAGGCCGGATTGGCCGGCCAGCGCCGCATCCCACACCGCCTTCTGGAAGGGAAAAGGCTTCCAGCCACGCGCGTCGAACCACGCCTTGACGTCTTTTTTACTTGGCCCGCTCATGCACCCGCGGCGGCCAGCAGGCCCTTCAAGGTATCGAGGGTATCGGCATCCTCGACGGTCTTGTCGTCGCGCCGGCGCAGGATACGCGGGAAGCGCACCGCGATCCCCGCCTTGTGCCGGCTCGACAAGGCGATGCCCTCGAAGCCGATCTCGAACACCATGGTCGGCTTCACCGAGCGCACCGGCCCGAATTTTTCGATCGTGGTCTTGCGGATCGCATTGTCCACCTGGGCGATCTCGGCATCCGTGAGCCCGGAATAGGCTTTCGCGAACGGCACCAGGCGCCGCTCGCCCTTGCCTTCCTCGTCGTCCCAGACCGCGAAGGTGTAGTCGGTATAGAGCGAGGCGCGCCGGCCGTGCCCGGCCTGGGCATAGATCAGCACCGCGTCCACCGAGTAGGGATCGACCTTCCACTTCCACCAGGTGCCGACATCCTTGGTGCGGCCCACGCCGTACTGGGCGCTGCGGGCTTTCACCATCATGCCTTCCACGCCGCGCGCACGCGATTCGGCGCGCAGCTCGGCCAGCGCTTCCCAGTCGCCGGCATGGACCACCGGCGAGACCTTCAGTTGCTCCTGGTCGACCGCGCCGACCAGGGTTTCCAGCAGCGTACGGCGTTCAATCTGGGGCAGCGCGCGCAGGTCGACGCCGTCGAGTTCCAGCAGGTCGTAGCAGACCAGCACCGCCGGCAGCTCGGCCAGCAGCTTGGCGGACAGCGTCTTGCGGCCGATGCGGCGCTGCAGTTCGGCGAACGGCGCCGGCAGGTCATTGGCATGGTCCCAGACCAGCACTTCGCCATCGACCACGGTACCCTCGGGCAGGCGCACCGCGCAGAGTTCGGGAAAGCGCTCCGAGATCAGGTCTTCGCCGCGCGACCACAGGTAGTTCTGGCCGCCGCGCCGCACCAGCTGGGCGCGGATGCCGTCGTACTTCCATTCGACCTGCCAGTCGCTCAGCGCGCCCAGCGCCGCCGGATCGCCCTGCAGCTGGTGCGCCAGGAAGAAGGGATAAGGCTGGCCGCCGCGCAGCTTGTGTTCTTCGTCGGACTGGGCCGCGATCAGCTGCAGGAACTTGGTGGCGGTCGGGCGCACGCTGCCGTCGGTCCAGCCCATCAGGCGCTGGGCCACGAGTTTGCTGTCGACGGCGGCGATGTTCGCCAGGGCGCGTGTCACCAGCAGCTTGGACACGCCGACGCGGAAACCGCCGCCGATCAGTTTGCAGAACAGGAAGCGTTCGCGCGTATCGAGCTCGTTCCAATAGCTGAACAGGGCCGCGCGGATGACGTCCGGGTCGGCGCCGCGCAAGGGGCCGATGCGCTCGGTCATCCATTCGGCAAGACCCACGTCGCTCTGCTTTTCCGGCGGCGGCAGGATCAGGGCAATGGTCTCGGCCATGTCGCCGACCGCGTGATAGGACTCGTCGAACAGCCATTCGTCGAGCACCGCGTATTCGATGGCGAACTGGCGCAGCAGCTTGGTCGGCACGGCTTGTCGTGGCTTGCCGCCTGCCAGGAAGTAGACGGCCCAGGCGGCGTTCTCCGGCGACGCCGTCGAAAAATACTGCTGCAGGGCTTCCAGCTTGCGGTTGGTGGCGGTGGTTTCGTCGAGTTCGGCGTAGAGGCGGGCGAATTCACGCATCGCGCGCCTCCTGCGGCTCCGCGTCCGCTGCTTCAGTGGCCCCAGTGGCCTCAGTGGCTTCCTTCGCTTCGGCCGGCTGCGGCGGGATCGCCACGTCGTCATCGTCGTCGCCGTATTCGGTGTCGAAGCCGGCCGCGTCCAGGCCCTGCTGGCACAGCCATTTCACCAGCACCGGGATCGAGCCGTGGGTAACGATCACGCGCCCGGCGCCGGTAGCGGCGATGGCCTGCATCAGCCCCGGCCAGTCGGCGTGATCGGACAGCACGAAACCGCGGTCGACGCCACGCCGGCGACGTGCGCCGCGCAACTGCATCCAGCCGCTGGCAAAGGCGTCGCTGTAGTCGCCGAAGCGCTTCATCCAGGGCGAACCGGAGGCGGACGGCGGCGCCACCACGATCGATTGTTTCAGGTCGGCTTTCGACACGTCGCTCACCATCAGCGTCGGCGGCAATACGATCCCGCCTTCGCGGTAGACGCGGTTCAGGGGCTCGACCGCGCCATGGCAGACGATCGGCCCGATGGACGGGTCTAGGCCGGACAGGATGCGCTGGGCCTTGCCGAAGGAATAGCCGAACACCACGCTGCAGCGGCCCTCTTCCGCGTTCTTGCGCCACCAGCGGTTCATGTCGTCGAAGATGGATTGTTCGGGCGCCCAGCGGTAGATCGGCAAACCGAAGGTGGATTCGGTGATGAAGGTGTGGCAGCGCACGGGTTCGAATGGTGCGCAGGTTTTATCTGGTTCGATCTTGTAGTCGCCCGAGGCGACCCAGACTTCACCGCCGTATTCCATGCGCACCTGGGCCGAACCCAGCACGTGGCCGGCCGGGTGCAGCGAGATGGTGACGCCGTTGTGGACCACGGTCTCGCCGTATTCCAGCCCATCGACCGAGATGTCGCCGAGGCGCGAACGCAGCACGTGCACGCCGCTGGCGGCGGTGAGGTAGCGTCCATGGCCGTAGCGCGCGTGGTCGCCGTGTGCATGCGTGATCACGGCCCGCTCCACCGGCCGCCAGGGGTCGATGTAGAACCCGCCCGGCACACAGTATAGGCCTTCCTTGCGTACCACCACCATATCTGCTGCCATGCGTCTCCTTCGCGGCTCTTTCGATAAGATTTTTACAACGTTTTCACGAAGTCTGCCATAAAGCTCCGATGCTCGCCGTCCGGGAAGTCGATGCCGACCTGGTCGCCCGCCACCGAAGTCACCACGCCTTCGCCGTACTTGGCCACGGTCACGCGCATGCCGGCTTCGAAGTGCGGGCCGGCCGGCTCCGGCTCGGGTTCGTGGCTGAACTCGTCGTCGCGGATCTCGATGTCTTCCAGCGCGGCTGCCGGCGGATTCAGGCAGTTATCGCAGCGGCAGCACTTCTCGAAGCCCTCGACTTCGTCGTTGAAGTAGTCGAGCAGCAGCTTCCAGCGGCAGAAGCCGCTCACCGCATAGCCCACCATCTTTTCCAGGGCTTGGCGGTCGTGGTCCTGCTTCTGGATATAGACTTGGGCCAGCTGCTCGAAGGTCACGGCCTTCGGCTCGGCGTTTGTCACCACGAATTCCAGCTTGCGGTTCTGGCGCACCAGCTTGCCGTCCTTCAGCAGCTTGAGGCAGACCTTGATCTTGGCTTCGTTCAGGTCGACCAGCCTGTCCTCGATGCGCTCGGTGGTGACCGGCCCCGCTTCCGCCAGGTCGCAGGCGGCGTCGTAGACGGAACGGATCTCGGCCGCATCCGGGTAATGCTTCACCAGGAAAAACTGCTGCAGGCGCTTGTCGTCCTGCAGGAACAGCAGCGTGCACTGGGCGTCCTTGCCGTCGCGGCCGGCGCGGCCCGACTCCTGGTAGTAGGACTCGAGGTTGGCCGGAATCTGCAGGTGCACCACGAAGCGCGTGTCCGCCTTGTCGATGCCCATGCCAAAGGCATTCGTCGCCACCATGATGCGGCGCTCGTCGTTCATGAACAAATCCTGGTTGGCGCGCCGCTCGGCGGCCGGCAGCTTGCCATGGTAAATCGTCACCGATTCGCCGGCTTCTTCGAGGATGCGGTGCATTTCCTCGGCCGCTTTCACGGTGGCGGCGTACACGATGCCCACGCCTTCGGTCTCGGCCACCAGGCGCCGCGCCTCGGCGAACTTGTCGGCCAGGCTGGTCACCTGGTGCACGCGGTACTCCAGGTTGGGCCGGTAGATGCCGGTGTTGATGACCTTCATGCGCGGCCGGTTCAGCTGGCGGCCGATGTCGTCCATCACCTCGTCGGTGGCGGTGGCGGTCAGGGCCAGCACGGTCGGGTTGCCGATGGCCGCGATCGCCGCCGCCATCTCGATGTAGGCCGGGCGGAAATCGTGGCCCCATTGGGAAATGCAATGGGCTTCGTCGATGGCGACCAGGGTGACGGTGGTTTGCTTCAGCACCTCGATGAATTCGGGCGAGGTCAGGCGTTCGGGCGTGCAGAACACGATTTCGCAGGTGCCGCCGCTGATCGACGCCAGGGCCTGGTGCTCTTCCTCGGCATTCAGGCTGCTGTTGACCTGGCAGGCGCGCACGCCCAGCTCATCGAGCTTTTCCAGCTGGTCTTTCATCAGCGAGATCAGGGGCGAGACCACCACCGTGGTGCCGCCCAGCATGCGGGCGGGAATCTGGTAACACAGCGACTTGCCGCCGCCGGTAGGCATGATCGCCAGCGTGTCCTTGCCGTCCAGGACACTGTCGATCACGCGTTGCTGCCCTTCGCGCAGCTGTTCGATACCGAACACGGAGCGCAGCAGCTTGCGAATGGAATTGCGGCGCACCGCGAGGAGGCCGTTATGGAGAAGTTTGGGTTCGTGTCGGGTCATGATGGAGGCTAATGTAAGCCTCCATACTCAGCCGAGCTATAGGATGCACGCCATCGACTGTGTAGGAGTGCCGCTGTCGGCGCCGCCGCTTATGGGTTAACGCTGCCACGGCGACAAGGCCACAAGGCTTTTTCCTACACAACGGCGGAGTTCCCGCCGATGCCGCAACATCGGCCGGATGTCTAAGATGGCAGCATACACCAACAAAACACGTAGCACCGCCCCGGAGAACGATCATGATGCGCTCAATCCCCACCACCCTGACTGCACTGCAACTTGCCCTCGCCAGCGCAGCCGCCTGGCTGCTCTACGAGACCAATGCGCTGCAGGGCGCGGCCTTCATGATGTTCCACTGATTCCAGATCACGGCTGAATACTTGCCTGCGAGGCAAGTTCGATAGCCTATTTTACCCAGCCGCGGACGACATCCGCGCACGATAGAGCGAGCGCCGTACCACTGACGTGGAACGGCGCTTTTTGTTGGGTGCGGTGATGCGGCTTTTCCTAGAAATCCTTGTCACCGAGCGGCCAGTCCGCAGGCTCGATATATTTGCCCTGTGCGCTGTCGAACGCCAGTGTCCATTCTTTCGCCAATTCTTCGCCGTTGCTGGTGCCGGTCACTGCGACGAGCAGATGGTAGAACTCGGCATTTTCCGGAACATCGCTGACACGCACGGTCGAGGCCATCGATGACGACTTCCCTTCGCAATCCCCGCATGCACCCGTATTGTCATAAGCGGTCGGTAGCCCACCGACCTCCTGAACGACGCCGGCGCGATTTGCCAGGATAATCATCCGGCTGCCGCAATAACCCTGGTGGCAATCGCCGTATTCGCCACGCCAGCCCCAGTTATCGTTCGCTCCGAGCTCGGTCAAGAACCATTCGGATGGCGCGGTGCCCATGGTGCCCGCCTGGATGGTCGTCGATTTCGCAATGAATGCGGGCTTGCCATTTGTCTCGCCAACGATGAATGCACCGACCAGGCCTTGCATGGCGTGGGCGGTCATCATTTCGCCCTGCTGATCGATAGCCTGTCCATTTGCAATGGCATACAAACGCTTTCCGCTACCGAGCGTCTTGATGTCGAAGTGCGCGAGCTTCATGCAATACGGCATCCCTTCAAACCTGTATATCCAGCATCCATGTTCCGCTTCCTGCTTGCCGTAGACGTGATTCATCAAGCGCACGGCAGCGTCGCGCGCGTTGCCGGAAGCGAGCAGGTTCGGCGGAATGTCGCCGGGCGGCGGCTGCTTGGGGTCCATGACACCCGACTGGGCTACCGTGGACAGCAATTCCACCATGGGTGCGTGGCCGCTCAGTTCGACCAGCAGATCCCTGGTGTCCTCGGTATGCTGGGCGGTGTACTGGATGTTGGTTTTCCACGCCGGCCCGCTCGTGTCGACGAGTTCAGGAAGCCGCTTGCTGTCCTGCAGGGATGTGAAAATCGGGTCGCCAACGATTTGATCGGCATTGGCCAGGGTAATCTCGAGCGCGGCCTCGCATGTGACCTTGCCGATTTTCTCGTCCTTGCTTGAAGTACGAATGGACGTGACGGCGATCTGCATGCGCTTCTTGAGGCGATCGAGCAGCTCGGTGTTGCCCCCTGGGCCCGACAAGGCTTTTTCCAGCGTTTCCTCGACACCCTGTTTGACGAGGTCGATGGTGGACGGGTCAATGCAATTCGGCCGGGTTTTGCTGCATCCGGCGCAGAGCGTCGCAACAAGAACCAGCGCGATCACACTGCGTACATCACGTAATCCCCAGCCTGGCAGTAGCGAAAAGGTTTTCATATAGAGATATATGCTAAAGATGCAACAGTTTAGCACTGCCGTATCCCGAAATATCTCTGCATGAAATGGAAAAACGCCATCGCAAGATTGGTCGCGATGGCGTTTTTGTTCTTGCTGCGGCCCCTCGGGGCCGTTTGATGCTTAAGCCGCTTTTTCCAGCGCCTCGGTCTCTTCCGTCGGCAAACGCATCAGGTAGTCGAACGACGCCAGCGAAGCCTTGGCGCCCTCGCCCACGGCGATGACGATCTGCTTGAACGGCACGGTGGTTACGTCGCCGGCGGCAAACACGCCCGGGATCGAGGTTTCACCACGCACGTCGACTTCGATCTCGCCGTAAGGCGACAGTTCCAGCGTGCCCTTCAGCCATTCGGCGTTCGGGATCAGGCCGATCTGGACGAACACGCCGGCCAGTTCGACGCGGTGGGTCTCGCCCGACACACGGTCCTTGTACGACAGGGCCGTCACCTTCTTGCCGTCGCCATGGATTTCCGTGGTTTGGGCGCTCTTGATCACGTTCACGTTCTTCAGGCTGTAGAGCTTGCGCTGCAGGACCGCGTCGGCGCGCAGTTCCGCGCCGTATTCGATCAGGGTCACGTGCTCGACGATACCGGCCAGGTCGATCGCCGCTTCGACGCCCGAGTTACCGCCGCCGATCACCGACACGCGCTTGCCCTTGAACAGCGGACCGTCGCAGTGCGGGCAGTAGGCCACGCCGTGGTTCTTGTACTCTTTTTCGCCCGGCACGTTGATTTCGCGCCAGCGGGCGCCGGTCGAGAGAATCACCGACTTGGCCTTCAACAGCGCGCCCGACTCGGTCGTGACCTCGAACAACTTCTCGCCTTCGTTGCGCTCCAGCTTGGCGGCGCGCTGCAGGTTCATGATGTCGACTTCGTACTGCTTGACGTGCTCTTCCAGCGATACGGCGAACTTCGGTCCTTCGGTTTCTTTCACCGACACAAAGTTCTCGATCGCCAGGGTGTCCATCACCTGGCCGCCGAAACGGTCGGCCAGCACACCGGTACGGATGCCTTTGCGGGCCGAGTAGATGGCCGCTGCCGCGCCGGCAGGGCCGCCGCCGACGATCAGCACGTCGAAGGCTTCCTTCTTGCTCAGTTCTTCCGCTTTCTTGGCGCCGGCGCCGGTGTCGAGCTTGGCGAGGATTTCCTCGACGCTCATGCGGCCCTGGCCGAAGTGCTCGCCGTTCAGGAACATCATCGGCACTGCCAGGATCTGGCGTGCTTCGACTTCATCCTTGAACAGGCCGCCGTCGATGGTCGTGACCTTGATGCGCGGGTTGATGATCGACATCGAATTCAGCGCCTGCACGACTTCCGGACAGTTGTGGCACGACAGCGAGATAAAGGCTTCGAACACGAAGTCGCCCGGCAGGTTCTTGATCTGCTCGATGACAGGCGCATCGAACTTGATCGGGTGGCCGCCTACCTGCAACAGGGCCAGCACCAGCGAGGTGAACTCATGACCCAGCGGAATGGCGGCGAACTCGATGCCGATATCGGTGCCGACGCGGTTGATGGCGAACGACGGTTTGCGCGTGGCATTCCCGTCTTCGCGGTAAGTAATCTTGGTGCCCAGGGAAGTGATTTCCTTGAGCAGCTCTTCCATTTCTCGCGCTTTTGGCGAGTCATCAAGCGATGCAACGATCTCAATCGGCTGCACCACTTTTTCCAAATAGGCTTGTAACTGCTTCTTGAGGGTTGCGTCCAGCATGGTGTTTTCCTTGAAATACAGAGGGT
>Ga0209023_10003993_pt1 | contig 17158 bp, 16 predicted proteins | sample LakOneMetagenome_FD_187468 | JGI IMG/M metagenome (GOLD analysis project Ga0209023, IMG submission 187468) | Freshwater and sediment microbial communities from Lake Erie, Canada (SPAdes) (version 2) | ecosystem: Environmental > Aquatic > Freshwater > Lentic | place: Lake Erie, Canada... | reverse complement strand
GTCACTTGGCGTTTCGGCCGACTGGCTCCTCGGGCTAACCGAACGGCCCGAACCGCTCGCCGATCTTCTGGCCGCCTCGATCAGCGTGACCGAGGCGCCGCGCGCCCTGATCGACGATACGATCTTTTCCTGGCACCGCGAGGCGGCAGGCTACAAGATCCGCCATGTGCCGGCGACGCTCCCGGACATGCTGAAGACCCGCGCGATCATGCGCTGGGAATACGAGCCGCAGCTTGGCCGCACCACCGACCAGGCGATCGGCGCGAGCGAGGATCGTCTGGAGTGGATGCGCAGCGCCCGGTCGAACTATGAAATGGCGATTCCGCTGCACGAGCTTGAAGCCTTCGCCCATGCCGAAGGCTATTATCGCGGCCTGCCCCGCGACCTGCGGCTTGAACAGCTGGACCGGTTCGACGCGCTTTATGCGCAGCTTTATCCGGTCCTGCGCATCTATGCCTATGACGCGCGCCGGGTCTTTTCGGCGCCGGTGACCGTCTTTGGCCCGCTCTTGGCGGTGATCTATCTTGGTCACCACTATATCGCATTCCGCGACACGACCCGGGTCGAGGCGGTGTCGGCCCATTTCGACGGGCTGGTGCGCGAGGCGGCGGTGGGGGCGCGGGATTTTCCGCAGGTGCTGGCGCGCCTGCGCGCCGATGTCGAAAAGGGCGCGGATGGGCGCTAGTTCAGCGTCAGAAGCGCGCGAATGTCGTACCCGTTGAACTCCATGATGCTGCGCGCGGCCGCGAGGAGATCGGACCGCAGCGCAGGGTCGCGGGCAAGAATGCGCCCGAAGGCCCCCGATGGCGTGCCGATCACCGCCACGCGATAGTCGGCATCGACCCACAGAACCCACAGGGCCTCGTCGCCGTTCGGCCCATGCCGGGCGATGCGCCCCGGCCCGACGACCTCGGCCGCCCGGTCCATGCCGCGCAGCCCGGCCGCCGTGCAGGTGGTTCCCGTCACCCGGAACCGGCCGGGCGGCCCCGCCGGCACCCAGGTTTCCGCCAGCGGCCCACAGGCGGCTTCAGGCGCATAGGCGGCGACCACATGCCAGGCCCCGGCAAAGCGCTCGGAATCGAAAAGTGCCGCAGATGCAATGGTCTGGGCGGGGTTTCGATGGCCGGTGGCCTGTGGCGCCGGCCCGGAACAGGCGCTCAGCGCCACGAGCGCCAGCGCCCCAGGGATGTTTTTGCCGCGCATCATGCCCGCCCCCCGCTTTCAGCGCCACCCTGAGCGACTTCGTCCGCCGCCACAAGGGACGCGCTTGCGCCGATGCCAGTAACGAAATACGAAATCCCTGATGAAAAGCGAAACGACCCTTTTTCGCCGCGACCCGCGCCCCCTGCGCTTCGGCATCCTTCTGATGGCCGACAGCAATGCCTTTTCGCTCGCGGCCTGCGTCGACCCGCTGCGCGCCGCCAATCGCCGTGCCGGGCAGCGGCTTTTCGACTGGTCCTTCCTGTCGGACGCGGGCGGGCCGGTGGCCCTGACCGCCGGGTTCGACGTCGCCACCCGGCCCCTGACCGACCGGGCGAGCTATGACGTCTTGATGATCGTCGCGGGCTTCCGGCTCGAGGAACAGGCGACCCCGGAGCTTCTGGCGCGTCTGCGCCGGCTTGCGCCGCAACTGATGGCCATGGGCGGGGTCGATGGCGGCAACTGGTTCATGGCGCGCGCCGGCCTGCTCGACGGCCGCGCCGCCACCACCCATTGGGAAGATCTCGAGACCTTCGCCAGCCGGTTTCCCGCAATCGAGGTCCGGCGCGACCGCTACGTCATCTCAGGCCCAATGCTGACGACGGGTGGCGCCGCCGCCTGCCTTGACATGATGCTGGCGCTCATCCGCGCGCGGCATGGGGCGGAACTGGCGATGCGCGTGGCGGGCGCCTTTCTTTACGAACCGCTCCATGCCCCGACCGTGCCACAGCAGGCCGTGTCGGCGGCGCAGATCGGTCGGTCTGACCCCGCGCTCGGCCGGGCCATCGCGCTGATGGAAGACGGTGTCGAACAGCCACCACCCATCGCCGCCATCGCCCGCGCCATCGGCCTGTCGCAGCGGCGGCTCGAGATGCTGTTCGCCGAACGGCTGGGCACCAGCCCCGGGCGGTTCTTTCTGGACCTGCGCCTGGACGAGGCGCGGCGGATGGTGACCGACACGCACCTGCCAATGCAGGAAATCGCCCTGCGCGCCGGTTTTTCAAGCCAGATGGCCTTTGCCCGCGCCTTTCGCAGCCGGTTCAACACAACGGCGACCGCACTCAGGCGCGGCCATTAGCAGGGCTCGGCAATGGGCTCAGTAGGGCATCGGATGGGCCTTGTGGGCGGCGTCGATGGCGGCGAGCACGTCGGCGGGCAAGGTCAGATCGACCGCCCCGAGCGCCAGCGCCAACTGCGCGGGCGTCGTCGCCCCGATGATCGGCACGGTCCTTACCGGCCGGGTAATCGTCCAGGCCAGCGCCATCTGCGCGGGGTCGAGCCCCGCCCGCCGGGCGATGGCCAGATAGGCGTCGACCGCCGCCCAGACGCGGGGCGTAATCCGCCCGCCCATGGTCGGGTTGACCGCCCGCCGCGACACTTCCGGCGTTCGGTCGCCTTGGTATTTGCCGGTCAGAAGCCCTGTCGCCAGTGGTGAAAAGGCCAGAAGGGTGATCGCCTCGTTATGGGCCAGCTCGGCCAGGTCGGTGTCCCAAAGCCTGGCGAGCAGCGAATATTCGTTCTGGATCGTCACCGGGCGCGGCACCCCGGCCTGATCGGCAATGCGCAGCCATTGCGCCATTCCCCAGGCCGATTCGTTCGACAGGCCCCAGGCGCGGATCTTGCCAGCCGTCATCGCCCGCCCCAGCCCCGCGACGCAATCCTCGATGTTGGCCAGAACCGCCGCTCGGTCTTGCCGGCGCGGATCGAACGCCCAGTTCTGGCGGAACTGATAGCTGCCACGGTTCGGCCAGTGAAGCTGGTAAAGATCGACATGGTCGCACCGGAGGCGCCCGAGCGATGCGTCGACCGCACGCCCCAGCGACGCGGCCGTGATCGGCTCGCCGCCGCGCGCCTGCCCGCCCGCGCCACCAATCTTGGTGGCAATCACCCAGGCATGCCGGCGCCCGGTCCGCGCGATCCAGTTGCCGATGATCGCCTCGGTATGGCCCACCGTTTCGGCGCGCACCGGATTGGTCGGATACATCTCGGCCGTGTCGAGGAAATTTACCCCCGCCGCCAGCGCCTGATCCATCTGGGCATGGCCCTCGGCTTCGGTATTCTGCGTGCCCCAGGTCATGGTGCCAAGACAGAGCGCCGAGATGTCGGGCCCGCCGGCGCCCATCGCTTTTCGTTTCATCGCCTGCTCCACCGCTGCCCGGCCCGACTTTGCGGTCAGGGCCCCCGCTGGTCAAGGCCCCGGCGGGTCAGTGCCCCCAAGCGCAGGACCGGACAGAAGCCGAAAGACCCTTCACGCGGAAATGACAGCGGATCTGCCGCGACGCGCCTATGCTGGCACGAAAGCCTCCCCGCGAAAGGGCCACCATGACGTTACTCCGGCTCGCCATCGGCCTCGTCGGCCTTCTGCTCGTCGCGGCGCCGGTCGACGCCAGGCCGCTGCGCTATCTGCTCGACGCGCAGGAATCGACAGTGAATTTCACCGTCACCATGGGCCAGTCGCCCCTCAAGGGCCGTATGCCGGTGGCACACGCCGACCTGACGCTCGATTTCGACCACCCGTCGGCCAGCCGGGCCAAGGTGACGCTCGATGTGGCGCATGCCGAGATGGGTCTGCCGTTCGCGCTGACTGCCTTGCAAAGCCCCGAGGTGCTGGACAGCGCGCAGTTTCCGCTGATCGCCTTCGAAAGCGTCCGCGTCCGGTCGACGGGCGACATGGCCCGAATAGACGGGCAGATCACCATTCGCGGCGTGACCCGTCCGGTCGCGCTGATGGCCGAGATTTTCCGGCCCGCCGGCAGCAAGCCGACCGAGCGCGACCGCCTGACAATCCATCTGACCGGAACGGTCCACCGCAGCGATTTCGGCGCGAAAGGCTATGGCGATCTGGTTGGCGACGACATTCTGATCGACATATCCGCCCATCTCCAGCGCATCGGCCGGGGTTGAGCGGCGCTGCCACCCCCCTATGGCTGCGCCGATGTGCCACGGTCGGCCACTGTTGACCAACGCGCGCCCCGCCCGTATGCCCAGTGCGACGAAAGGGCTCGATCATGCCGGATGTCCTGACCGCCGAGATGCTGGCGCGCCTGCAATTCGCCTTCACCATTTCGTTCCATATCGTCTTTCCCGCCTTTTCCATCGGGCTGGCAAGCTTCCTGGCCTTCCTCAACGCGCTTTGGCTCTGGACCGGGCGGGCCGTCTACCGCCAGGTCTTCGATTACTGGAAGATCATCTTTGCGGTCGCGTTCGGCATGGGGGTCGTGTCGGGCATCGTGATGTCCTATCAGTTCGGCACCAACTGGTCGGTCTTTGCCGACCGAACCGGGCCGGTGATCGGCCCGCTGATGGCCTACGAGGTGCTGTCGGCCTTCTTTCTCGAGGCCGGCTTCCTCGGGATCATGCTCTTTGGCCGCGACAAGGTCGGCCCCGGCCTGCACATGTTCGCCACCGCCATGGTCGCGGTTGGCACCGCGATTTCGGCGACATGGATCGTCGCGGTCAATTCCTGGATGCAGACGCCGGCGGGCTATGCGATCAGCGGCGACGGGCAATTCGTTCCGGTGGACTGGTGGGCGATCATCTTCAACCCGTCCTTCCCCTATCGGCTGGTCCATATGGTGCTGGCCGCCTACCTGACGACCGCGCTGGCGGTCGGCGGTGTCGCGGCCTGGCACATGCTGAAAGGCCGGCAGACCCCCGCGATCCGGCTGATGTTTTCGATGGCGATGTGGATGGCGGCCCTGGTCACGCCGATCCAGATCGCGGCGGGCGACGCGCACGGGCTGAACACGCTGGAACATCAACCGGCCAAGATCATGGCGATCGAGGGCCATTTCACCAGCCACCCCGACGGTGCGCCGCTGATCCTGTTCGGAATTCCCGATACCGCCGCGCAGCGCATGGACTACGCTGTCGAGATCCCGCACCTTGGCAGCCTGATCCTGAAGCACGATCCTTTCGCGCCGATGGCCGGGCTCGACATGATCGCCCCCGAAAACCGCCCGCCAGTCGCGGTGCCGTTCTTCAGCTTCCGCATCATGGTCGGCCTTGGCTTTGCCATGCTCGGCCTCGGGGTCTGGAGCCTTTTGGCGCGCGGGCGCGGCCGGCTTTACGATGCGCCCTGGCTGCATCGTGCTGCGCTTGCGCTCGGGCCATCGGGGTTCGTGGCGCTGCTGGCCGGCTGGGTCACCACCGAGGTCGGCCGCCAGCCCTTTACCGTCTACGGCCTCTTGCGCACCGCCGACAGTCTGGCGCCGGTTGCGGCACCGGCGGTCGCGGCGTCGCTTGTCGCCTTCATCGTCGTCTATTTCTTCGTTTTCGGCGCTGGCCTTTTCTACATCCTGCGCCTGATGGCCGACATTCCCGGCCGCGACCACCATGCCGAAGAAATGGCCGGGCCGATGGCAATTCACACCGCGGGGCCGGTGACGATTTCTGGCCCGAAGGGGGGTGCCGATGTTCATTGATCTTCCGTTTATCTGGGCCGGCATCATCGCCTTCGCGGTGCTGGTCTATGTGCTGATGGACGGCTTCGACCTTGGCCTCGGCATCCTCTTTCCCTTCCATGCGGACCCGCGCGACCGCGACGCGATCATGACGTCGGTCGCACCGGTCTGGGACGGGAACGAAACCTGGCTGGTCCTTGGTGGCGGAGGCCTTTTCGCGGTCTTCCCCCTGGCCTACGCGGTCGTCATGCCGGCGCTTTACATCCCGATCATCCTGATGCTGCTGGCGCTGATATTTCGCGGCGTCGCGTTCGAGTTTCGCTGGCGCACCAAGCGCTGGAAACGGGTCTGGGATGTGGCCTTCGCCGGCGGCTCGATCATCGCCACCTTCATGCAAGGTATCGCCCTTGGCGCATTGGTGCAGGGGATCACGGTGACGGGGCGCGCCTATTCGGGGGGCTGGTTCGACTGGCTGACGCCGTTTTCGGTCCTGACCGGCTGCGCGCTGCTGACCGGCTATGCGATGCTGGGCGCCACCTGGCTGAACCTCAAGACGGCGGGCACGTTGCAGACCCGCGCCCGCGCCCAGGCCCGCACTCTGGCGCTGGCCACCCTGGCGTTCATCGTGGCGGTCAGTTTGATCACCCCTTTCCTCAACCCGGTCTACTACGCGCGCTGGTTCGCCTGGCCCGGCATCGTGCTGACCCTGCCGGTGCCTGCTCTGGTCGCGCTTGCCGTCTGGGTCCTGTTCTCGGGCCTGGCCAGGGGGCGCGAGATGGCGCCGTTCCTGGCGGCCCAATCGCTGTTCGCGCTGTGCTTCGTCGGGATCGGGGTCAGCTTCTATCCCTATATCGTGCCGCCGTCGCTGACGATCGCCGAAGCCGCCGCCCCGCACGCCAGCCTTGCCTTTGCGCTCTGGGGCACGCTGATCCTGATGCCGGTGATCCTCGGCTACACCGCCTATGCCTACTGGGTGTTTCGCGGCAAGGTCGACCCGGACGCGGGCTATCACTGATGTGGACGCGCCGGGCCCTGTGGTTCGCGGCGATCTGGCTGGCCAGCGTTGCCGCCCTGGGGCTGGTGGCTGGGGCCATCCGGCTCGCGCTGCACTAGGCGCCGGACCGTTCCCTCTGGCCCTTGCCGCGCGAAGCCGCTAAATCAGCGCCCGGACGGAACGGGACAGCAGACGCATGGCACGGATTCTCATCACCTCGGCGATTCCTTACATCAACGGGATCAAGCATCTTGGCAATCTGGTGGGCAGCATGCTGCCGGCCGATCTTTTTGCCCGCTACATGCGCGCCCGGGGGCACGAGGTGATGTTCATCTGTGCCACCGACGAACATGGCACGCCCGCCGAACTGGCCGCCGCCAAGGCCGGCAAGCCGGTTGCCGATTATTGCGCAGAAATGCACGAGGTGCAGGCGGGCCTGGCGCGCGGATTCGGCCTGTCGTTCGACCATTTCGGCCGGTCGTCCAGCGTGCGAAACCACCGGCTGACCCAAGCCTTCGCCGGCGCCCTGGCCGACAATGGCTTTATCGAGGAAGTGTCGGAAAAGCAGGTCTTTTCCATCGACGACAACCGCTTTCTGCCCGATCGCTATATCGAGGGCACCTGCCCGAATTGCGGCTATGACCGGGCGCGCGGCGATCAGTGCGAAAACTGCACCAAGCAGCTTGACCCGACCGACCTGATCAACCCGCGGTCGGCCATCTCGGGCTCGACCAACCTCGAGGTGCGCGAAACCAAGCACCTTTATCTGCGGCAAAAGGCCCTGCGCGGCGAAATCGAGGCCTGGATCGACACCAAGACCGACTGGCCGGTGCTGACCACCTCGATCGCCAGGAAATGGCTGAACGACGGCGACGGCCTTCAGGACCGGGGCATCACCCGCGATCTGCACTGGGGCGTGCCGGTCAGGCGCGGCGACCAGCCCTGGCCGGGGATGGAGGGCAAGGTTTTCTATGTCTGGTTCGATGCGCCCATCGAATATATCGCGGCGACCGCCGAATGGGCCGATGCGCGCGGGCTGGACGATGCGGCATGGCAACGCTGGTGGCGCACCGACAAGGGCGCGTCAGACGTGCGCTATGTGCAGTTCATGGGCAAGGACAATGTGCCCTTCCACACGCTGTCTTTCCCGGCCACCATCATGGGCTCGCGCCAGCCCTGGAAGCTGGTCGACTACATCAAGAGCTTCAATTACCTGAACTATGACGGCGGTCAGTTCAGCACGTCGCAGGGCCGCGGCGTCTTCATGGATCAGGCGCTGTCAATCCTGCCGGCCGATTCCTGGCGCTGGTGGCTTTTGTCCCACGCGCCCGAGTCGAGCGACAGCGAATTCACCTGGGAAAATTTCCAGACGAGCGTGAACAAGGATCTGGCCGACGTTCTGGGCAATTTCGTCTCGCGCATCACCAAGTTCTGCAATGCCAAATTCGGCCCGGCGATCCCGGCGGGCGGCAGCTATGACGACCGGGCGCACACGCTGATCGCCGATCTGGAAACCCGCGTGCGCGACTATGAAGGCTTCATGGAGGCGATGGAGGTCAGGAAGGCCGCGAACGAACTGCGCGCCATCTGGACGCTCGGCAACGAATATCTGCAGGCCGCAGCGCCCTGGACCGTATACAAGACCGACGCCGAGGCGGCGGCGGCCATGGTGCGCCTGTCACTGAACCTCGTGCGGCTTTACGCGGTTCTGTCCGAACCCTTCATCCCCGCCGCCGCTGCCCATATGCTTGCGGGCATGAATACTGCCGACCGCACCTGGCCCGGCAAGGTCGCCGAGGCACTTGCCGCGCTTCCCGCAGGCCACGCCTTCACCGTGCCCGAGGTCCTGTTCGCCAAGATCCCCGACGAACAGCGCGAGGATTGGGCCAAACGCTTTGCCGGAATCCGAACCTGATCGAGGCTTTTCGCCGGGCGATTGCCGGGCGGCCAGATCGCCGGGCTACTGGAACAGTTTTCGATAGCGGCGCCGTTCGCGCCGAAAGGCGCGAAACGCCAGTTTCGGATGCATCAGCCCCGCCTTCAGGATTTCCATGGGCCTGCCTCGCGCGCAGATAAGGCTCAATCCCGCGCCGAGCGCGGCATCGTCGATCACGCCAAAGATCGGGTCGCGCGGGTCCAGTCCGAAGGTCTGCGCGTCGGCGCGGCGCTGGTGGAAGGCGGCCAGATGCGCCTTGTATTGGCGGATCCAGAACCGTCGATAGGTTTCGCGGTCCATCGTCGCGCGATCAACCGAGGTCAGGCCGGCCCCCAGCCGATAGGCGATCAGCGGCTCGTCGATGAACCCGACCCGGCCTTCGAGCGCGGCACGGAAACCAAAGACCAGATCCTCGAAAGCGTCCGGCTCGACGCGGCCGTATTTTCTGTAGAGATCCTTGTGCCATGCGCCGGTGGCGCCGAGGTAAAGCGCCGTCGAGCCCGCCACGACCTTCGGTTCGGTGGTTTGAAAGAAGGTGGCCTTGCGGTAGTCGTCAACCGCGGGTTCGCCGTCGGGACCTATGACCTTGGCGGCGGAGTGAACCAGCAGCGGAGATCGTTTTTCAAAGAGCGCCCTTATGCGCGTGCTTCTGTGCGGAAGCGAAATGTCATCGCCGGCGGCGACGATGATGAGATCCCCCGAACTGATTTCGTGGGCCACGTGAATATGGCCATTCAGGCCAAGATTTCGTTCGTTGCGGTTCAGAACCACCCTGTGCGGCCCCCGGTATCCCGCGACTGCCGACTGGATCGCCGCGAAGGTTCCATCGCTCGAACAGTCATCGGAGATCAGAATCTCGAGCGGTTCGCCCATCTGCCCGAGCGCGCCGGCGACGGCCTCGCGCACGGTCCTGACCTGATTGTATGTGAGAAGAAGGAAAGTGAACCTGTTCGGATGCGCCACGCCAATTTCCACTTCATCGCGCTGAATAAGGCCGTGCGGGCGACGCATTCCCCACCCTACGCGATACGTCCCCGACATCCGGCACCGCGCACCGAAACCCCGCATGCGGCATCAAGATACCGACGTTTGGTAGCCTTCGATGCCCGATTGTTCAAGTCGCCCCGCTTCCGGCCTTGACGACCGTTGCCACGGATAGGAACAGTGTCATCCGGAAGAGCCGGAGAGTTGCATGGACAGACCGATGTTTAACGGACCGCTCGCTATTGTGGCGGGGCCGCCGCGAAGCGGCACGACCTGGCTGAACCGGGAAATTTGCGACCGGCCGGGCTGGGGCACGCTCCTGCCCGAATGCACGCTGCTGACGCAGCAGATCGCCCTTTACAACCGAACGCATCTGTTCTGCGACGCCGCCCGTTTCGGGGCGTATTTCGGGACCAAAGCCGCCCTCAGGGCATTATACCATGGCATCACCGCCGAGATGCTGGGCCTCATCGCAGATATCAACCACCTGAACAGCGCCGACGTGTTGGTTCTCAAGGACCCCGAACTGTCGCTGTATCTCGACGATCTCGACGATCTTTTGCCCGCGCACAAGCTGGTCTGCCTGGTCCGTGATCCGCGCGATGTCATCGCCTCGATGAAGAAGGTCGCCTTGCGGAAGGCGGAAGTCTGGGACGCCCGAAAAACCTCCGAATGGGTCTTCAGGTACTATTGGGGCATCCAGAATTTCGCGCAGAACGCCGGCCCGAACGCGGTCTTCGTTCGGTATGAGGACGCGGTCGCCGGCGGCCTCGATGGCGTGCGTGACTTTCTGGGCCAAGACCGCGCCCCTTTCGTCGCCACACAGGGCGATTATGCGTCGGTGAAATCCAGTCTCGACCGCAAGGATCCGTTCTTTTCCGACCTGTATCTGAAGCCAACCTCGCAAGAGGCTGTGGGCAGCTACAAGCGCCTCCTCGTCTCGGCCGAAATAAAGGTCATCGAGCACATGTATTCCAGCCTTATGGCCAAATGGGGCTACAAATAGCCCAAGGGCGCCGTGGTCATTGCTTTCTGGGCCGGGCCGGATTTCCGATCACCGTCTGTCCTGGCGCGACAGAGCGGGTAACAACCGCGCCCGCGCCGACCATGGCGCCCGCGCCGATTGTCACGCCGGGCAGGATCGTCGCCCCGCCGCCGATCGACGCCCCTTTTTCGACGATGGTGCGCGCGAAAGCCTCGGGGTAAACCTTGCTGCGCGGGTAGCGGTCGTTGGTGAAGGTGACGTTCGGCCCAATGAACACATCATCCTCGATGACCGTTCCATCCCAGAGCTGCACGCCCGACTTCACCGTCACCCGATCCCCGATGACGACATCGTTTTCGATGAAACAATGCGAACAGATATTCACGTCGGCGCCAATGCACGCACGCGGCAAGACCACCACGAACTGCCAGACGCGGCTGCCCGCACCGATCGAGGCCGCCTGGACATCGGCAAGCGGGTGAATGAACGGATCGGGCTTCACATCATGTCTCCGTCGGATCGCATCCGGGCAAGGTCATCACCCTTGGGCCACCACTGTCAATATGGCCGATGCCACCGGGTGCAAAACCGCAGCGACAGGGCGGGCGAAAAGGCGCCGGCCCGCGCTCTTCGCCTTGCGACCCCAGGGCGAGTGCGCGTAAGATGCCAGAAATGTTGACAATCGGCCAATTGCGTCCCCCCAAGCGAAAAGTCCGCCATGCCTTTGAATGACTGCAAAATCATTGAACTTCCAAAGATTTCCGACCCTCGGGGGAATTTGACATTCGTGGAATCCGGGCGGCAGATTCCGTTCGATATTTCGCGTGTTTATTATCTCTATGACGTGCCGGGTGGCGCAGAGAGGGGCGGGCACGCGCACCGGGCGCTTTCGCAGCTTATTGTTGCGATGTCGGGCAGTTTCGATGTGGTCTTGAACGATGGAGCCGAAACGCGGCGCGTCCATCTTAATCGGTCGTATCAGGGCCTTTACATATGCCCGATGATCTGGCGAGAGCTTGATAACTTTTCATCCGGAGCCGTATGCATGGTCCTTGCGTCCAATTTTTATGACGAGGCGGACTATTACCGTGATTACGCCGAATTTCTAGTGGATGTCGAGGTAGTGAAGTGAATGTTCCGTTTCTCGATCTGAAAGCCGCCTATCTCGAGCTTGAGAGCGAGATAAACGAGGGCATTTCCCGTGTCCTTTCGAGCGGGTATTACATTCTCGGCCCCGAGGTCGAAGGTTTTGAAGCCGAATATGCGGCTTTTTGCGGCGCGAAGCATTGTATCGGCGTCGCCAATGGATTGGACGCCCTGATCCTCGCGCTGCGTGCGCTCGAGATCGGCGCCGGCGACGAAGTGATCGTTCCGTCCAATACCTACATCGCCACCTGGCTTGCGGTTTCGTCGGTCGGCGCGACCGTCGTGCCCGTCGAACCCGACCCGTTCACCCACAATATCGATCCCGCCAATATCACTGCGGCCGTGGGCCCGCGCACCAGGGCAATCATTCCGGTTCATCTTTACGGCCAGCCTGCGGACATGGGCGTGATCAGCGCGATTGCCCGCGCCCATGGCCTGACGGTGATCGAGGACGCAGCCCAGGCGCATGGGGCGAAAGTTCGCGGCGACCGTGTGGGCGCGCATAGCGATGCCGTGTGCTGGAGCTTTTATCCGGGCAAGAATCTGGGTGCGCTCGGCGATGGCGGCGCGGTGACAACCAGCCGGCCCGATGTGGCCGACAAGATACGGATGCTGCGCAACTACGGATCGAGAGAGAAATACCATAATGAGATCAAGGGAGTAAACAGCCGCCTCGACCCTGTTCAGGCCGCCGTGCTGCGCGCGAAGCTGAAACATCTCGAGAGCTGGACCGCCCGCCGCCGCAGGATTGCGGCGACCTATCAGACCGCGCTGGCGGCGACGGGCCTGATCTTTCAGCATGTCCCCGACGGGCTTGAACCCGCCTGGCATCTGTTCGTCGCCCGCTCGGCCAACCGCCACCGATTGCTCGCGCGCCTGACCGAACGGGGCATCGGCACGCTGGTGCACTATCCCGTCCCCCCGCATATGCAACCGGCCTATGCCGATCTGCGGCTGGCCCCTGCGGATCTGCCGATTGCCCGCCAGCTTGCGGACGAGGTTCTGAGCCTGCCGATCGGGCCGCATCTGACGGATGAGATGCAGGCGGCGGTCATCGACGCCGTCCTGTCCGCCGTCTGACATTTGCAGGTGATGTGAATGGCCCTTCGTATTGGCAATCTGATCGCGCGAAAATACCGCAAGAAGCGCAGGAAGCTTGCGAAAATGCAGGATCGGATCGCCCGTCGCCAGAATTCGACCGGCGTGAACATGCGCAAGGCGAAACCAACCGACAGGATTGTCCTTGCGATCCTGAACCGCCTGCTAAAAGAGAACCGGATATTACCGCTGGCTACCTATGCGGACGGGTCGCAACCGATCGCGGTGCTCGCCGACGCCGCGGAGTCCATTTCCGAGGCGCCGCGCCTTTTGGACGCCGAACCCATTCGCCATCTTGGCACCATGCCGGCGATTGCCGCACGGCTTTTTACCGTGGCTTCAGTTTCGGGTAACAGTTCGGCGGTGGCAATCAAGGATCGCATTTGCGTGCCCGACCTCTACGTCGGCAGACCCGAGCTCCAGATCACGGATGCTTCTTTTTTTGTTTCGCAGGCCGATTCCGTCGGAACGGTTTATTGTGCCGATCCCCGAAAACTGCCAAAGGGCATAGCCGTTTTCGGGTCTGGAGCGTCGAATTGGTACCATTGGCTGATCGAGATTCTTCCGGCTGCGTTTCTGGCCGAAGGTCTGCCGAAGGACTATTCCGACTTCCCCCTGATCGTTCCGGAAGAATGCCTAGCCGTTAAAAGCTACCGGGACTCGCTTGCGGTTTTTTCCGGCGGCCGGGCGGTTATCACGCAGCCAATTGCCGCGCCGATGACCGTTGACAAGCTGATATGGATCGACAGCGTGGCCAGCGGGCCGATGAATCTGGCTTCCGGCCATTGGCCCGTGCCATCCGACTATCGCCAGCACGCCCCTGTGTTAAGGCGCTACAGGGCAGCGATTATGGATCGTCTGGGAATTGGCGAAACCAGCCCGTCGCGCCGGATGTTTCTGGCCCGCGATCAAAGCCGGCGGAGCTATAATCAGGAAGAGCTTCTGGCGGCGGCCACGCGCTACGGTTTCGAGCCGGTCTTCCCCGAGCAACTCTCCTTCCGCGAGCAGGTTGAACTCTTTTCCTCGGCCGAGTTCGTGATCGGCCCATCTGGGGCGGCATTCGCCAACATGCTGTTCTGCCAACCCGGAACCCGCGGCCTGACCTGGCTTGTGCCCAGCTATCGGGGGTTCTGCGCCTATTCCGATCTGGCCCAGGTGATCGGCATGCGGCTGGTCTATCTGTTCACCAAGCCGGAGGTCCACATCGCCAACACCCATGACGCCTATATAGCGCCCTATCAGCTCGACCCGGTCGAGTTCGAACGGGCGCTGAAGGCCATGGCCTGAGTCGACCGCGCGGTTCTCCGGCACACCCAAACCGGCTTTGGCGGACCTCATCTGACGCGGGCTGACAGCAACGTGCCGCTCCCGGCCCTTGCCGGCTCCGCGAAACATCCTAGAAAGACGGGGCGACAGACAGCCCGGAGTCCGCCATGCCCGACGACGCCCTCGTGATTTTCACCCCCTCGGGAAAGCGCGGCCGGTTTGCGCTTGGCACCCCGGTGCTGACCGCCGCCCGCCAGTTGGGGGTCGATCTCGATTCGGTCTGCGGGGGGCGCGGCATCTGTTCGAAATGCCAGATCACGCCGGGCTACGGCGAATTCCCGAAACATGGCGTGACCGTCCACGAAGGCGCCCTGTCGGAATGGAACGCGGTCGAGGACCGTTACAACCGCATTCGCGGCCTGGCCACCGGCCGGCGCCTCGGGTGCCAGGCCAAGGTCATGGGCGATGTTGTCATCGACGTGCCACCGGAAAGCCAAGTCCACCGCCAGGTGATCCGCAAATCGGCAACCGTGCGCGACATTACCATGGACCCCGCCACCCGCACCTATTACGTCGAGGTCGCCGAACCAGACATGCACGAACCGTCCGGCGACTTTCAGCGCCTTTGCGATGCCCTGCGCGAGCAATGGCAGATCGACGGCATCACCGCCGACATCCGCCTGATGCGCCGCCTGCAACCCGCGCTGCGCAAGGGCGAATGGAAACTGACGGTCGCCATCCACCGCGATCATCGTGGCCAGCCGAAAATCATCGACTTCTGGCCAGGCTTCTTCGAAGGCCACCTTTACGGCCTCGCCATCGACCTCGGCTCGACCACCATCGCGGCCCACCTGTGCGATCTGACCGACGGGTCGGTGCTGGCCTCGTCCGGTCTGATGAACCCGCAGATCCGTTTCGGCGAAGATCTTATGAGCCGGGTCAGCTATGCGATGATGAACCCTGGCGGCGACCGGGAAATGACCCAGGCCGTCCGCCAGGCCCTGAACGGCCTTGCGCAGTCGATCGCGACCGAGGCGAACATAGACCCCACGCATATCGTCGAGGTGGTCTTCGTCTGCAACCCGGTCATGCACCACCTTCTTCTGGGCATCGACCCGGTCGAGCTTGGCCAGGCCCCGTTCGCGCTGGCCACATCGGAAAGCATTACCCTGCCGGCCACGGCGCTGGAACTGACCGCCCTCAATGACACGGCCCAGGTCTATATCCTGCCGTGCATCGCGGGGCATGTGGGCGCCGACTGCGCCGCCGTGGCGCTTTCGGAAGAACCGAACAAGTCCAAGGACATGGTACTGATCGTCGATGTCGGCACCAATGCCGAAATTCTTCTGGGCAACGAAGAGCGGGTGCTGGCCTGTTCCTCGCCCACCGGCCCTGCCTTCGAGGGCGCGCAGATCAGTGCCGGCCAGCGCGCAGCCCCCGGCGCCATCGAGCGCGTGGAGATCGACCCGGCCAGCAAGGAGCCGCGCTTCAAGGTCATCGGCTCCGACCTCTGGTCGAACGACCCGGGTTTTGCCGCCGCCACGGCCCAGACCGGCATCACCGGCATCTGCGGGTCCGGCATCATCGAGGTGGTGGCCGAAATGCGCATGGCGGGGCTTCTCGACGCGGGCGGCCTGATCGGTTCGGCCGCACAGACCGGCACGTCGCGCTGCGTCCCGACCGGGCGGACCAACGCCTATGTCCTTCACGACGGTACGGCCGAGGGCGGCCCGCTCATCACTGTGACCCAGGGCGATATCCGCGCCATCCAGTTGGCAAAAGCGGCCCTTTACGCCGGCGCGCGCCTTCTGATGGACGAGCTTGGCATCGACAAGGTCGACCGGGTGACGCTGGCCGGGGCCTTCGGCGCCCATATCAGCCCCAAGCATGCGCTGGTGCTCGGCATGATCCCTGACTGCCCGATCGCCAAGGTGACCTCGGCCGGCAATGCCGCCGGAACCGGCGCCCGCATCGCCTTGTGCAATATCGCCGCGCGCGCCGCGATCGAGGCCGAGGTCGGCCGCATCCACAAGGTCGAAACCGCCATCGAGCCGCGCTTTCAGGAACATTTCGTTGCCGCCACCGCCATTCCGCATGCCACGGCGGCCTTCCCGGAATTGTCGGCCGTCGTCACCCTTCCGAACCCGAGCTTCAACACTGCGGGGTCGGGCAGCGACGGGGGCCGCCCGCGCAGGCGCGGCTAACCTTCCCTTCATTGTGGCATAAATATCCCGGGGGTAGGGTGCGCCTGCGGCGCACCCCAGGGGGCAGCGCCCCCTGCCCTCTGGACAGCGCCCCCAAGCTTGCCGATAGTGGCACCAGACCCCCGGGCATTGGTGACGCGTGAACGACCCAGACCCTATCGCAACCCTCATCGGCCAGGTCGCCACAGCCGACCGGGTGGCGTTTCGCACGCTTTATTCTGCCGCCTCCGGGAAACTCTTTGGCACCGCGTTCCGTATCCTTCAGGACAGAAGCGAAGCCGAGGATGCCGTGCAGGAGATATTTACCCGGATCTGGCTCAATGCCCGCCGCTACGAGGCGGGCCGCGCCCGTGGCATGACCTGGCTTATCGCCATCGCCCGCAACCATGCGATCGACCGGCTGCGCGCCCGCCCGGCGGCCACGGCCGACCAAGAGGCGCTGATGACCCTGCCGGACCGGAAGCCCGGCGCCGAGGCGCAGGTCATCGCGCGGGGCGAGGCGCGCCGGATCGGCGACTGTTTTCAGACGCTCGAGCCTGACCGCGCCGCGGCGATCCGCGGCGCCTATCTTTCGGGCCAGTCCTACGAGGATCTCGCCCTGCGCCACAAGGTGCCCCTGAACACCATGCGGTCCTGGCTGCGCCGGGGGCTTTTGAAACTGAAGGAGTGTCTGGACGCATGACCGATCCGTCTGACATGTCCGACCGCGAAGGGATGGCCGCCGAATATGTGATCGGCACGCTTCCCCTTGCCGAACGGCTTGAGGCCGAACGGCTGATTGCGTCCGATCCGGACTTTGCCGCACTGGTCGACGGTTGGGTGCAGCGGCTTGCCCCCCTGAATGACGATTACCCCGAAATGGCCCCTTCGCCAGCGCTTCTGCCCCGGATCGAGGCGCGGCTTTTCGCCCCCGTCCGCCCGGCGGCACGCTGGCGGCTGCCG
>Ga0209023_10003992_pt1 | contig 17163 bp, 17 predicted proteins | sample LakOneMetagenome_FD_187468 | JGI IMG/M metagenome (GOLD analysis project Ga0209023, IMG submission 187468) | Freshwater and sediment microbial communities from Lake Erie, Canada (SPAdes) (version 2) | ecosystem: Environmental > Aquatic > Freshwater > Lentic | place: Lake Erie, Canada... | reverse complement strand
GACGATGGCGCCCAATCTCGCAGCCACAATCTTCGCAGCACAGGTGCAGGATCACGAGCGCAGCGCAGGCCCTTGGCATGCCGAATGGCCGACATTACCGACGCTGATGCTTGTGACATCCGGCGCGCTCGAAGCTATCGTGGACATCGCCGAAGGGCTTGAAGTCGATATTTCGCGCATGCGCACAAATCTCGACGCCACCCGTGGTCTCGTGATGGCCGAAGCCGTGTCGATGGCGCTGGCCGCAACTATCGGCAAGAGCGAAGCGCACGCCATCGTGGAGGCTGCAAGCCGCAAGGCCATCGAGACAAAACAACATCTGCGGGACGCTCTCGGCGCGGACCCGCGCGTGACGGCGCATCTCGATGCGGACAGACTCAAAAAACTTTTCGATCCGATGGCTTATCAAGGCTCATCGCAAGCACTGATCGACCGGCTGCTCGCATCGCTCGGGTCCAAATAAAAACACGGAGACACTGCATGCCCATGATCGACGCCGACGGATGCCTCCTCAACGTCTCAGTGGACGGACGCGACGGCGGCCCGACGATCATGCTGTCAAACTCCCTCGGCTCGACCATGCAAATGTGGGAGCCGCAGATGCCGGCTCTCACCAAGCTCTTTCGCGTGGTGCGCTACGACCGGCGCGGTCACGGCAAGTCCGGCGTGCCAGATGGCCCCTATTCGATGGAGCGTTTCGGCAAGGACGCGCTCGCTATTCTTGACGACCTCAATATCGAAAAGGTGCACTGGTGCGGCCTATCCATGGGCGGCATGGTCGGTCAGTGGTTGGGCGCGAACGCATCCGACCGTATCGACCGGCTGATCCTGGCCAATACGACATCTCACTATCCCGATCCCGCGCCGATGCTGAACCGCGCAAAGGCCGTCACCGAAGGCGGCATCGCGCCGGTCGCTGATGCCGTGATCGCCGCCTGGCTGACGGCAGACTTCCGCGAGCGTGAGCCTGAGATCACCGCGCGTGCGAAAGCAATGCTGCTCGCCTCGCCGGTGAAAGGCTACATCGCCTGCTGCGAAGCGCTCGCCAAACTCGACCAGCGTAACTTGTTGCCGCGCATTACAGCGCCGACGCTTGTGATCGCGGGCCGTCACGATATTTCCACGCCGGTTGAAGCCAGCGTTTTTATTCGCGGTCAGATTCCGGGGGCAAGCATGACGCTGCTCGATGCCGCCCACATCTCGAACATCGAACAATCTCACAATTTCACCGAAGCCGTGGTCGGCTTCCTAAGTCAGCGCTGAGAACGAACGCATGGACGACAACACACGTCGCGATCAGGGCACAGCGAAACGGCGCAAAGTGCTCGGCAATGCCTGGGTGGACAAATCGGCGGCGAATACCACCACGCTCAACGCCGACTTTCTCGATCTCATCACGCGCTATGCGTGGGGCGAGATCTGGGCCCGGCCGCATTTCGACGAGCGCACACGCCGCGTGCTGGTGATCGGCACAATGGTCGCACTCGGCCAATGGGATGAGTTCCGGCTGCATGTGCGCGCGGCCCTCACCGAAGGCGGCTTCACACCGGATGATATCAAGGAGGTTCTGCTACAGCAGGCGATCTATTGCGGCGTGCCCGCCGCGAACCACGCGGTCAAGGAAGCAACCGCCGTGATTCAGGAATTGGGACTGCTGGACAAGTAACCGCTCTGCGGCAGCGCGGGTGCACTGTCTTGCGCCGGCTTCGCTGCCGGATCGGTGTCCACGATCAGCAAGATCGCCGCGCCGATCAGCAACAGTGATTCAGTCGCGTGAAGCCGGAGAGCGGCGACTTCGGCAACTTTCGATGCTGCGATCAGGCTTGCCATGCTGATGAATGCGCCGAGTCCCAACGCAAATGACAATGCCTCTTCGGACCCGCCCTTGTTGCGGATAGCGGCGCGGATAATCATCAACAGAAAAACCATGAAGAACGCGGCCACAGTGACCTTGCCGAGCGCGAGCAGCCACGCGATCCGGATCGATCCGATTGCCGGAATGTTGACGTAGTCGCTAACGTACATCGCAACCGCGATGTTGGAGCGATCGTAAAAACCGCGGATCGGAGAAATCCAGATTTTGATCGCAGAAACCGTCCAGGCGGGGACGAAATAGAACGCAAGAAGCGCTCCGTTCACAGTGCTGATCCGCCATTCCCTCGACATTCCGCCTCGCCCCCGACGTGAGGGCATAGCTTCCAAAAGCTGTCGCTTTCGGTGTCATGCCCCGCTCGATGCGTCACGGAAAGGTGCGCAATCGTCGTGGCCAGGAGCTAACTCCGGTAAACTGTTAGCATCAATTTAAACCCTTTTTTAACCTTAACAGCCCCGCCCGCCCTGTGGACAACCCCTATCGCGGGAACCTGGGGGTTGGAAATTTCAGTTCCTCGATGATGTTTTGCTGGCGGAAACAGGCGTGGACGACGACCGCACGCCGCACCCGTTTCGGTTGCCGCTGCCGGTTGCCGCTGTTAGAAAATGAGACGATACGACGATCCGGCTGCCGGAGCCTTCGACGTATTGGTAATGCAGCAAATTCGGACGCAATCGGTATCCCTTTTGCGAGACTTGCTCAGAACGGCAGCACGGATTCAATTTGGATTACTTCGCCCAGCAGCTCATCAACGGACTGGTTCTCGGCTCGATCTACGGGCTGATCGCAATCGGCTACACGATGGTCTACGGCATTGTCGGCATGATCAATTTCGCCCATGGCGATGTTTTCATGATCGGCGGATTTATCGCGCTGATCACGTTTCTCATTCTGGTTTCGATTGGTCTGACAACAATTCCGGTCATTCTTTTGCTCGTGCTGCTGGTGGCGATGGCGATCACCGCGCTTTACGGCTGGACCGTCGAGCGCATCGCCTACCGGCCCTTGAGGCAATCTTTCCGCCTCGCGCCGATGCTCTCCGCCATCGGCATGTCGTTCGTGCTCTCGAACTACGCGCAGGTCGCGCAAGGCGCGCGTGTGAAACCCGTGCCGCCCGTCATCACCGGCGGTTACACGCTGTTCGACAACGATGGCTTCGTGGTGCGGCTGTCGAATATCCAGATCATCGTCGTCGTCACTACTGTCATCCTGCTTGCGATCTTCTCATGGCTGGTGGCGCGCACGCGGCTCGGTCGCGATATGCGCGCCTGCGAACAGGACCAGACCATGGCCGCTCTACTCGGCGTTGATGTTGATCGCACCATCTCCATGACTTTCGTGATCGGCGCGGCGCTCGCCGCCGTCGCGGGCATGATGTACCTGCTCTATTACGGCGTGGTTGATTTCTTCATGGGCTTTGTCGCGGGCATCAAGGCATTTACTGCCGCCGTGCTCGGCGGCATCGGCTCCCTGCCCGGCGCGATGCTGGGTGGACTCCTGATCGGCCTGATCGAGACATTCTGGGCCGCTTACTTTTCTTCTGAATACAAAGACGTTGCCGCCTTCTCGATCTTGATCGTTGTCCTGATCTTCCTTCCGACCGGCCTTCTCGGCCGTCCGGAAGTCGAAAAAGTCTGAGAGGCAGCGTGGCGCGCGTTCCCAATCCAGCCACGCCTGCGTCCTCTCACAACCTGACGCACGGCATCGCTTTCATTCTCAAAAAATCATTCCTGAGCGCCCTTGTGGCGCTCGTGTTGTTTTCGTTGATGATCGGCGTGCGCACCGAAGCCGGCCCCGAAGGACAGTTGATCTATTGGACACGGTTCGGCGATCTCGCCGTGATCGTCGCCGGTGTTTTCTTCGGCAGCATCGTTGTCGAACTGCTGCGGCAGCGGTTCGCGCCCGACACGGGACGAACGCTGATCCCCGCATCGGCCAGCGCTAGGATCACATCGCTTGGCCGTTTCGTAGCGCCCGCTCTCCTCATCTTCGCATTCCTAGTGCCGATCCTGTTTTACGACCAGCGTTATATTCTCGATCTCGGCATTCTCGTGCTGACCTATGTGATGCTCGGCTGGGGCTTGAACATCGTGGTCGGCCTCGCAGGGCTGCTCGATCTCGGCTACGTCGCGTTCTACGCGGTGGGCGCATATTCGTTCGCGCTGCTATCGCAATACGGTCTGCCGTTTCCGCTGTTCTCGACCGCCGATCCCTATGTGACCATCAATTTCTATCAGCTCGGGCCGTGGGCGTTCTGGGTGCTGCTGCCTATCTCCGGTCTGTTGGCCGCATTCTGGGGGATGCTGCTCGGCTTCCCGGTGCTGCGGCTAAAGGGCGATTATCTTGCCATCGTCACGCTGGCTTTTGGTGAGATCATCCGTCTCGTGCTGCTCAACTGGCAGCATGTCACCGGCGGTCCAAATGGCATCACCGGCATTCCGCGCCCGAGTTTCTTCGGCATTCCGCTGACAAACACCGATGATGGCTTCGCCGCGAAGTTTGTCCTCGATTTCTCTGCCACGCATCGCGTCGTGTTTCTGTTCTACATCATCCTCGCGCTCGCGCTGCTGACCAATTGGGTCACGATCCGGCTGCGCCGATTGCCCATCGGGCGTGCATGGGAAGCGTTACGCGAAGACGAAGTCGCCTGCCGCTCGCTCGGCATCAACACCACCACGACAAAACTCTCCGCATTCGCCATCGGGGCGATGTTCGGCGGCTTTGCGGGCGCGTTCTTCGCCACCCGACAAGGCTTCATCAGTCCAGAATCTTTTACATTCCACGAATCCGCACTGGTGCTGGCCATTGTCGTACTGGGCGGCATGGGGTCGCAGCTTGGCGTCGCGCTGGCAGCCCTCGCGATGATCGGCGGCTTCGAATTGTTCCGCGGCCTCGAACAATTCCGCATGCTGGTGTTCGGCGGCGCGATGGTCCTGCTGATGATCTGGCGCCCGCGCGGGCTGATCGGCCATCGCGCGCCTTCGGTGTTTCTGGAAAAGCCGACGCAGATTTCATCCGCCATGGTCAAGGAAGGCCACGGATGACGGATACAAACAACGACATCCTTCGCGTGGATCATCTGTCGATGCGCTTCGGCGGTATCGTTGCGGTCAACGATCTGTCATTCACGGCGAAGCGCGGCGACATCACCGCTCTGATCGGCCCGAACGGCGCGGGCAAGACAACCGTGTTCAACTGCATCACGGGTTTCTACAAGCCGACCACCGGCATGATGCGCCTCGCGCATGAGGACGGGCGCGAATTCCTCCTGGAACGGCTGTTCGACTATCGCATCTCCAAAGTCGCCAAGGTCGCACGCACATTCCAGAACATTCGCCTGTTCGCGGGGATGACCGCGCTGGAAAATTTGATGGTCGCCCAGCACAACGCGCTGATGCGCGCGTCGGGCTATAGCTTCTTGGGCCTGATCGGCGCGCCCGGTTTCCGCAATGCCGAGAAAAGCGCTATCGACCGAGCGCGCTACTGGCTTGACCGCATCGGGCTTGTCGGGCGTGCAGACGATGCCGCAGGAAACCTGCCTTACGGTGATCAGCGGCGGCTCGAGATCGCGCGCGCCATGTGTTCCGAACCGGCGCTGCTTTGTCTCGACGAGCCTGCCGCCGGACTGAACGCCCGAGAGAGCGATGCGCTCAACGAACTTCTGCTTGCGATCCGCAAGGACCACGGCACTTCGATTCTGCTCATCGAGCATGACATGTCCGTGGTCATGGAAATTTCCGACTGCATCTTCGTGCTCGACCACGGCGTGAAGATCGCTGCAGGTACGCCAAAAGAAATTCGCGACGATCCCAAAGTCATCGCCGCCTATCTCGGCGCAGACGAAGAGACCGCTCTCCATGTCATGGAGGGCAGCACGTGAGCACACCCCTCCTCTCCATTCGTGGCCTTGTCGCGGCCTATGGCAACATCGAAGCGCTCAAGGGGGTCGATCTCGAGATCAAGTCCGGCGAGATCGTCGCGCTGATCGGGTCCAACGGCGCGGGTAAGTCCACGCTGATGATGTCTGTGTTCGGGCGGCCGCGTGCGCGCGCAGGTAAAATCGAATTCGACGGCCGCGATATCACCGGCGTGCCGACCCATCACGTCGCGCGGCTGCGAATTGCGCAGTCGCCGGAAGGACGGCGCATCTTCCCGCGTATGACTGTCGCTGAAAATCTGCAGATGGGCGCAGACGCTGCGGTTGAGGGTAGCGAAGCGGAACGCAACGCAAGCCTCGAGCGTGTCTTTGCGCTATTCCCGCGCCTCAAGGAGCGCGTCGCGCAGCGCGGCGGCACATTATCCGGCGGTGAACAGCAGATGCTGGCCATCGGCCGCGCGCTGATGAGCCGCCCTCGCCTGCTGATGCTGGACGAACCGTCGCTCGGTCTCGCGCCGCTGATCGCGCGGCAGATCTTCGACGCCATCCGCACGCTGAACAAGCAGGACGGCCTGACCGTTCTGATTGTCGAGCAGAACGCAAACCACGCACTCAAGCTCGCGCATCGCGGCTATGTGATGGTCAATGGCAAGATCACGTTGAGCGGCAGCGGCGCAGAGCTTCTCGCGCGACCTGAAATTCGCGCGGCGTATCTCGAGGGAGGCCGTCACTGATGGCGAACCTGTATTCAAACGAGTCTATCTTCCAAGTGCTGTTCGTCACCTTTGTTCTCGGCGCAGGCTGCGCGCTGCTTGCGGGCCGCGGCATCGCGCTGACATGGCGCAGCATCTGGGTTGTGGTGGCCGCGATGATCCCGATGGGGCTTGCGGTGCGGTTCGTGCACTTTGCACTGTTTAACGAAACCCTATGGCAGCCCAAAACCTACCTTTTTGAAACTGCTGTTCTGATGATCGTCGCGGGCCTTTCGTTCCAGCGCACGCGCGCGCAGCAGATGGTGCGGCAGTATTACTGGCTGTATGAATTCAACACCCCGCTAGGCTGGCGGCTGCGGCAAGATGCGCCAGCCAAGGCCTGATTACGGCCGAAAATTGCCGATGACTTGGGGGTCAAATCAGCCGACAATGGCCGTGATTTGTTCGCCCGGCAGGCCGTTCGGCCGCCTTTCGAGACCTTCATGAGGAACGCTCTATGAAACCCATCCACATTCTTGGCCTCGCATTCGGCGCGTCGATTGCTCTGTCGACTGCTGCGTTTGCGCAAGATATTTCCGTCGCGGTCGCCGGTCCCATGACAGGCAGCGAGTCCGCGTTCGGCCGCCAGATGAAGAACGGCGCCGATCTCGCGGTCGCCGACATCAACGCCGCAGGCGGCATCGGCGGCAAGAAGCTCGCGTTGCAGATCGGCGACGACGCTTGCGATCCGAAGCAGGCCCGCTCGGTTGCCGAGAAGCTCGCAAGCTCGAAGGTTCAGTTTGTCGCCGGTCACTTCTGCTCATCGTCGTCGATCCCGGCGTCAGAAGCCTATGCAGAAGGTAATGTGCTGCAGATCACTCCGGCCTCGACCAATCCGGTGTTCACCGAGCGCAAGCTGTGGAACGTGCTGCGCGTATGCGGACGTGACGACCAGCAGGGCCTCGTCGCCGCGCAATACATTCTGAAAGCCTTCGCGGGCAAGAACGTCGCGATCCTCAACGATAAGACTACTTACGGAAAAGGTCTCGCCGACGAAACCAAGAAGGCGCTAAACGCCGCTGGCTTCAAGGAGAAGCTGTTCGAGTCCTACAACAAAGGCGACAAGGACTTTAACTCCATCGTTTCGCGCCTGAAGCGCGAAAATATCGATCTGGCTTATGTCGGCGGCTACCATCAGGAAGCCGGTCTGATCCTGCGCCAGATGCGCGATCAGGGCATGAAGACCGTGCTGATGGCAGGCGACGCGATGAACGACAAGGAATTCGCCTCGATCACCGGCGCTGCTGCAGAAGGCACGCTGTTCACCTTCGGCCCCGATCCGCGCAACAAGCCAACGGCGAAATCCATCGTCGAAAAGTTCAAGGCGAAGGGCATCGATCCGGAAGGCTACACGCTCTATACCTATGCAGCATTCCAGATCTGGTCGCAGGCGGTTGCGAAGATCAACTCGACCGATCCGAAAAAGGTCATCGAAGCGATCAAGGGCGGTGAATGGGACACGGTGCTCGGCAAGCTGTCGTTCGATGCCAAAGGCGACATCAAGCTGCTCGACTATGTCGTCTACAAGTGGGACGCCAAGGGCAACTACGCCGAGCTGAACAAGGGGTCGTAACGGCCCACGACCTCATCCTGAGGAGCCGCGCAGCGGCATCTCGAAGGATGAGTCACGACATCAGACCTCATGGTTCGAGACGCGCAAGTGCGCTCCTCACCATGAGGTTTTTCTTTGCGCGGCTTTACCCAAAATTCTGCAGCGCCGGGAATGTCTCCAGCAGCCAGATGCTGACATTCGTGACAGCGCCCGTGAGAAATCCAATTCCCACCACGATCATCAGCACGCCCATCGCGCGCTCGACCGTGGCGAGATGTTTCTTCATGCGCGACAACACTGACGAGAACCGCTCCACCATGAAGGCTGCGATCAAAAACGGAATGCCGAGCCCGGCGGAATAAACCGCGAGCAGCCCCGCCCCCTTCGCCACCGTGGCTTCGGATGCCGCAACGGAGAGAATGGCGGCGAGGATCGGCCCGATGCAGGGCGTCCAGCCGAACGCGAAGGCCAGCCCCATCACATACGCGCCCCACAGGCCGACCGGCTTCGGAATCGGCAAGCGGCCTTCCCGCATCAGGAAGCCGATCCGCGTCAGCCCAAGGAAATGCAGCCCCATCAGAATGATTGCGATGCCCGCGGCAATCGAAAGCTGCGCGGACCAAGCCCTAACGAATCCGCCGATGAAGCTCGCACTGGCGCCGAGCGCCACGAACACCGTCGAGAAGCCAAGCACGAAGACCAGCGCGGACAGCATGACCGCGCGCTTCGACGCCGCCTGCTCCTTGTCGCTGGCGACATGCTCGATGGTCGCCCCGGTCAGGTAAATGAGATACGGCGGCACCAGCGGCAAAACGCATGGAGACAGAAAGCTGATGACGCCGGCGGCGAGCGCGGCTGGGATCGAGACATCGGTCATGCCGCTTATTGCCCTGTAGCGAGTGTGCTATGCAAGCTCGGCACCTTGGCGTTCCGCGCTTTGTGATCGAGATTTATCGCGATGAAAAACCTGCTCACCGACATTCCCGGCGTCCGCGTCGGCCACGCCGATGATGCGGCGCTCGCCTCCGGTGTTACCGCCATTGTTTTCGATCAGCCCGCCGTGGCGTCGGTCGACATTCGTGGCGGCGGGCCGGGCACGCGCGATGCGGCACTTCTCGATCCGGTCAACACTGTGGAGCGCATCGACGCGATTGCGCTGTCCGGCGGCTCGGCCTTCGGTATCGAAGCCGGTGGTGGCGTTCAAGCGTGGCTTGCCGAGCATGGGCGCGGATTTGCCGTAGGCGATGCGCTGATCCCTATCGTGCCAGGTGCCGTGCAGTTCGACATGCTCAACGGCGGCAATAAGAACTGGGGCCGTTTCCCGCCCTATCGCGATCTCGGCTATGCGGCGGCGGAAGCGGCCACCGATGGCGCGTTCGCGCTCGGCAGCGTCGGCGCGGGGCTCGGCGCAACCACTGCCAACTTCAAGGGCGGCGTGGGATCGGCCTCCGCTACGACGTCAGGTGGCGTACGCGTTGCGGCGATTGCGTCCGTCAATGCCGTGGGCAGCATCACGGTCGGTAATGGTCCGTGGTTTTGGGCCGCGCCGTTTGAGGTTGGATCGGAATTCGGCGGACGCGGAATGCCGCCCGCTTTCACATCGGACATGCTGGCGATGCGCCTCAAGGGCGGACCCGCGGCGACAGCCATCGAAAACACAACGCTGGCCGTGGTCGTGACGGACGCGACCCTCACCAAGGCACAAGCGCGTCGGCTTGCCATGATCGCGCAGACCGGATTTGCGCGCGCGATCTATCCGGTGCACGCGCCGCTGGACGGCGATGCCGTATTCGCGGCAGCGACCTGCGAAAAGCCAATCGATCCGTTATATGGCCTGACTGAGCTTGGCGCGTTAGCCGCGAATGTTACCGCGCGAGCAATCGCGCGCGGCGTTTACGAAGCCACCGCGTTGCCGTTTGCCGGTGCATTGCCGTCATGGAAAGAGCGATTCGGAAAATAGTCGCCTTAAGCGCTGACAGACAGCGAGGATTTCGCGGCACCGGAAAGCGCATTAGCCTGCCGCTGCACAAGCTGCTCGACGAGATTGTACTTGGCCGATGCGCTGCTCGATGCCGTCGAGGTCGCGGGCTGGTTCATCGTCACCTTGGTGCCGTCCGCATAGGTCAGCGTGGTCGTGATCGATCCATCGCTGTTGGTGGTCGATGTGCTGGATGCGCCCTGCAGGGCCTGCGCGAACGCATCGGCTCCGCCGCCGCCCGCAGGACGGTGCGCGTGATGATGCCCGCCCTTGCCTTTCAGCGCGGATGAAAGCTCGTCGGAGCTGACGGAGCCGTCGCCGTCGGTATCGATCTTGTTGAACACGTTGTCGGCAGCCTGAATGTTGGTGCCGCCCGCGCCGAGCTTGTCCTCGAACTCGGCCTTGGTGATCTTGCCGTTGCCATCGCTGTCGATCTTGCCGAACAGATCCTTCAGCGCATCGGACGGCTTGGTATTCTGTGCCGACAACAGCGCATTGAATGTCGGTGGTGAAAGAGAGCCGCTCGCGGCGCTGGTCTGCGACGCCGTGGCAGTGCCGGAGGTAGGCTTCACGTCCGCGATATTGAAAGACGGTTTCGACAGTTTGAGGGGCGACGTTTTCGACAGGCTGGCACCGCCGGATGTCACCGACGACAGCAGGTCCATCGCACCGATTGCGGCCAATCCAATGGCAGGCACCATTCCAAACACTCCCGAGCCGCTGGCAGCGGCCACATCTATCCCGTCTGTTAACCAGCAATTGCCGTGCCGCGACGAAACCCCTTTGAAACCGGGGTTTTGATGGGTGGAGATCACGTTTCGGCACGGCAAAATCTGCCGCTGACGGCAGGAATTGCCTGTGCGGGCGCGGGTTTCTGTGCATGCCACGGCCATTGCGTTGCCCGCGCGGGAGCGGCGTGTTAGGCGAAGCCATCATTTACCCCTGCTGACGCCGGAACCCCGCAATGTCCCAGCCGTTCGCATCGCGTCCCCTGATTATCGCGCCGTCGATTCTGGCGTCGGATTTCGCCAAGCTCGGCGAGGAAGTCCGTGCTGTCGATCAGGCAGGCGCGGACTGGATGCATCTCGACGTGATGGACGGACATTTCGTGCCGAACATTTCCTACGGCCCGGATGTCATCAAGGCGATGCGCCCGCACTCGAAGAAAATCTTCGACGCGCATCTGATGATCGCACCATGCGATCCGTATCTCGACGCCTTCGCCAAAGCCGGCTGCGACAACATCACTGTTCACGCAGAAGCTGGACCGCATTTGCATCGCTCGCTGCAGGCGATCCGCGCGCTCGGAAAGAAGGCCGGCGTGTCGCTCAATCCTGCGACACCTGCCAGCGCCATCGAATATGTCATCGACATGGTCGATCTCGTGCTGGTGATGTCGGTAAATCCCGGCTTCGGCGGGCAATCGTTCATCGCGTCGCAGCTTGAGAAAATTTCGCAGGTTCGCGCCATGTGCGCCGGGCGGCCCATCGACATTCAGGTCGATGGCGGCGTCACAGCGGACAACGCCGCGAGGATTGCGGCAGCCGGTGCAAATTCTCTGGTCGCAGGCTCCGCTGTGTTCAAGGGCGGCACGATGGAAAGCTACAAGGCGAACATTTCCGCGATCCGCAACGCCGCAGCCCATGCGCGCGGCGAAGCGATTTAGAATTTCCTCATGGTGAGGAGCGCGTCTTCGCGCGTCTCGAACCATGAGGCAATGATCCTTCTGGATTGGCATTGGCCCATCCTTCGAGACGCGCTTCGCGCTCCTCAGGATGAAGACCAAAGCTGCAACATGGCACGAGGCATTCAATGATCCCCCGTTACTCACGCCCGGAAATGGTCTCGATCTGGGAGCCGCAGACACGCTTCAAGATCTGGTTCGAGATCGAGGCGCATGCCGCCGACGCGCTGGCGGACCTCGGCGTAATCCCGAAGGACGCTGCCAAGACCATATGGGCGAAAGCGAAAGACGCGACCTTCGACGTCGAGCGCATCGACGAGATCGAGCGCGAGACCAAGCACGACGTCATCGCATTCCTCACGCATCTGGCGGAGATCGTCGGCCCCGAAGCGCGCTTTGTGCATCAGGGCATGACCTCTTCGGACGTGCTAGATACCTGCCTCAACGTGCAGCTCGCGCGCGCCGCCGATATCCTGATTGCGGACATCGATAAGGTTCTCGTGGCGCTGAAGACTCGCGCCTTCGAGCACAAGATGACGCCGACCATCGGCCGCTCGCACGGCATCCATGCCGAGCCGGTGACGTTCGGCCTCAAGCTCGCCTATGCCTACGCCGAATTCACCCGCGCGCGTGAACGTGTTGTCGCCGCGCGCAAGGAAATCGCGACCTGCGCAATCTCCGGTGCGGTCGGCACCTTCGCCCAGATCGATCCGCGCGTTGAAGCGCATGTCGCGAAAGCGATGGGCCTCGCGGTCGAGCCGATCTCGACGCAGGTTATCCCGCGCGACCGCCACGCGATGTTCTTTGCGACGCTCGGCGTCGTCGCCTCCTCTGTCGAGCGCCTCGCGACTGAAATCCGCCACATGCAGCGCACCGAGGTGCTGGAAGCCGAGGAGTTTTTCTCCGAAGGTCAGAAAGGCTCGTCGGCCATGCCGCACAAGCGTAACCCGGTGTTGACGGAAAATCTCACCGGCCTGTCGCGCATGGTGCGCGCCTATGTGACTCCTGCGCTGGAAAACGTCGTACTTTGGCACGAGCGTGACATCTCGCACTCGTCCGCCGAGCGCATGATGGGACCGGACGCCACCGTCACGCTTGATTTCGCACTCAATCGTCTTGCGGGCGTTATCGAGAAGCTGCTGATCTATCCGCCCAACATGCAGAAGAATCTCGACCGTCTTGGCGGTCTCGTTCATTCGCAGCGGTTGCTGATCGCGTTGACGCAGAAAGGCGCATCACGCGAGGATGCGTACAAGCTGGTCCAGCGCAATGCCATGCCGGTCTGGCGCGGCGAAGGCGACTTTCAGACGCTGCTGAAGAAAGACGCTGACGTGAAGAAGTATCTCACCGACGCGGAGATCGAAGAACAGTTCGATCTCGGCTACCACTTCAAGCACGTCGATACGATTTTCAAGCGCGTGTTCGGCACGGCCTGATCTGATGAGCGTCACATCTTCTTCAATGTAACAATAGCCGATCCCTTGTTGTTGTCATAGAACGTCGTGAACAGCCACGGGAAGAAAATCGACGTGTCGTTGACGTACAGGAATACGTGCCCGTCACTGCGCGGCACGAAGGTCGCGGTCCACACACCCTGACCTTGCGATTTGAATTCCGGCAAGTGTTCTTCCAAGCCTGACGAACCAACACGAACGATCGGTGCGAACCAGTTCGACCAGACCAGCCGCCGATACGGCAGACCGGCCACCTGCCCCGCAGATTTCACGCCGCTGAACCCGGTCGGGTCGGTCGGGATGGTGCGATCTAGCCACGGCTCCTTCACCGTCAGCTTGATCTGATAGGTTTTGTCCTTCGTCACCTTGAGACCGGTGGCGTAACAGATGTTTGACGTATGGAATGCATCGTCGGGCGCGCTTTGCGAAGTCTTGCCGATCACCTCGGTTTCAGACACCTCGGTTATGCCTTCGCCCTTGCAGAACAAGCCCAACGTATTGGCCGTTCCAAACGCGAACCACAAGAATAGCCAGATGACGATGCCGCTCGGAAATATCCAGTTCTTCAGGACGTAGAAGAACGCGCGATACGAACCGCATCGCCGCAGCCAGTAGACGAACTGCTGCCAGAGCGGCCGATCCCGAGGAATATATCCGGCTGGCGGTTGCCACCCGACGCGCATCACATCCCGTATTTTCTGCTGCAGATAGCCCCCTGCGCTCAGCAGACCGGCGACTGCGATCGCGCCGAGTAAGAAAAAGCCGGGCGCGCCTCTGAAGCCATCGAACCAGGGTTTGAGAAAGTTCGGCAGGAACGACGCAGCCGTGTTGACGATGGGAATGACAAAGCCGCCGACGGCGCTCAGGCCGAAGCCGGGATAGTAGGTCGCAAGATATGGCACCATCGCGACAAAAAGAGATGCGAAGACCGTGAGAAAATACACGACGCGGCGCAGCCAGATCCAATTCCACGCATCGTCCTGAATGGCGGACCGGATCGGGCCCGGATCGACGGCAGAGCGGCCCGAGGTCACCGCTCCCGCCTTGTCGGTCAGGACATAGGCTGCAGGCATCACCACGGGCGCGTAGCGGTCGTTGCCCAATGCGATGCGATCAAAGACCGCCGCATGGACTGTGGGGTCTGGCGGCGACCTTACACCTCCACTTGCCACGCTGCTGTGCAAATCCGCTTCGATTTCTTTCTGTTGGGCCGGCCGATGCGTCAGCAACTCCCAGATGTGCAGGATGTCTCGGCGAATGGACGGCTTGTATGGCGGCGCGTGATAAATCTCGAAAATATTGCGGGGCTTGTAACGATAATAGCCGGCAATGCCCGCGCGCGAGTCGTTCAGCTTGTCATAAGGGTTGATCTGCGGATCGATCAAAAGCCTACGCTGTGTGTCCAGCAACTCCAGACCATAAGGCGTTGCACGATCCATCATCCAGTCCAGCGTCACGAATGACAGTCCGTCCTGCGGATAGCCGCCCCCGATGTCGGCATGGACCCCGGTGAACCAGACCTGGCTGATGCGCTGCTGATCAATCGCAGGCAGGTCGGTCCGCTGATGGGGCGGCTTCTCCGGCGGCAATCCGGACGTTCCCGGCGCGTGATAGTTGATGTCGAACAGCCATTCGGTCTTTTTCGGATGCCTGTTGTTCACACCGTGATAATTTTCGTCTTTGCCTCGGACATAACGCTGGTCCCAGATCACCGGCCTGAAAGCGTCACGCTCATCTTCCAGCGCCAGCGCATGACACGCCTTGTGAATCTTCGCATTCATGAACTGGTCCGGCATGGTCAGCGGCCAGATCCAGTAGTCGATGGCGCGAGTCATTTCCTCGATCGGCCCACCATAGGCGTCCACCGTGTCCCACAGACCGACGAAATGAATGCTGTCGACCTCGACCTTGGGTTTGGGATCGTTGTTCGGCACGCGCCAGAGTGCGCGCCAGCCACGGATGACGAGGTCTCGCAGGTCGCGCAGCGGCGTCACCAGCCCGCCGGTGATGTTGAACCGCCGCCGGTAAGCGCGATAGGCATCCGCGGCGTAACGTGCGAGGTCTTCATCGGTATGATCGCGGCTCACCAGACCCTGCCGCGCAATCAGCCCGGCAACGACGCGGATGGTGAAGGCGCCGCGGCTGAAGCCGAAGCAGAAGATGCGGTCGCCCGCCGTGTAATTCCGGCAGCAGAAACTGTAAATGTCGATGACATTGCGTTTCAGGCCGAAACCGAACACTTCGCCGATCAGCGCAAGCGGCTTGAACGACGATGTACCGACGCCATTGTCGTAGTACGCAACCTGCTTGGTGGAATTTCTGAGATCGAGCGCCTGAAACAGCCGCCAGACGTTGGTTTTGAATTGCTTCGCTGAGCTATTGCCCGTTCCGTCGGACAACAAAACAATGTTTCTGGCCAAGGAGCCCTCACGCTGAAAAAATCGATGGTCTTGAAAATAAAAGGCGTCGGAAAGGCTCACGATACTTGGAATTGTATGCGCTGCAAGATGCAATTGCCGCGAGACTCGGTTATCCCCGCCTTGGCAAAACAGCGACGTTTTGCATCAACGGCCGTGGTTTATTTACCGGTTTTGTCTAGAAGACTCCTGTGTCCCAAACGCCGACGATACTCGTGTTCGATTCCGGCCTCGGCGGTCTCACGGTATTCCGCGAGATCGTGAAGCTGCGGCCAGCCGCGCGCTATGTTTATGTCGCGGACGACGCTTATTTCCCATACGGCCAGCACACCGAAGACGAGATCGTCGCGCGGGTCGTGCCGTTGATCGGCGAGTTGGTTGCCGCGCATAAACCCGATCTTGTCGTGATCGCCTGCAACACGGCGTCGACGCTGGTGATGACGCATTTGCGCGAAGCCTACAGCGTGCCGTTCGTCGGCACCGTCCCCGCCATCAAGCCGGCCTGCGCGGCATCGAAGACCAAGCGCGTATCGGTGCTCGGCACCAAGGGCACGGTGAAACGCGAATACACTAAGAAGCTGATCGCCGATTTTGCGCAGGGATGCGACGTGACGCTGGTGGGCGCGGAAAATCTTGCAAGCCTCGCTGAAGCAGCACTGCGCGGCGAAGCTGTCGGCGACGAGGCCATCGCCGCGGAGATGGCACCGTGCTTCATCGACGGTGACACGCGAACGGATACCGTGGTGCTCGCCTGCACGCACTATCCGCTGCTGCTTGAGCAAATGATGGCACTGGCACCGTGGCCCGTGGACTGGATCGATCCCGCGCCCGCCATTGCGCGCCGTGTCAGCGATCTGCTCGGCACAAATATTGAAAGCGCGAACCCGCTGGACGCGCGGATCGTTTTCACCTCTGGGCAATCGCCCTCGCCGGTTTTGGCGCGCGCGCTCGTGCCGTTCTTTGGCGCCAGCGTTGCGGGATAGCCGCTGGTTCCCGCCCGGAAATGACCTTTTGTATCTCTTTCGTCGATACACCCGGACTGCTAGCCTCGCGCCATCTGTTCCGTGAAGAGAACAGCAAAGGGAGATAAACATGCTCAAGAAGATCGTTCTCGGCCTCGCAGTCGTGGCATTTGCAGGCGTCGGCGCAGCGATGGCCCAAACGGCGGCCCCCGCCAATGCCATCAAGCGCACACCGCTGCAGAAGGTCGAGTTCCCGAAGGGCTACAACATCGTCACCGTGATCGCGGAAATTCCGGGCGACACCCTAGCTGGCCGCCACACCCATCCGGGCGTCGATACCGGCTATGTGATCGAGGGCGAAGCCACCCTGATGGTCGAAGGCAAGCCTGATCAGGCGCTGAAGGCAGGCGACTCCTACGCTGTGCCAGCCGGCGTTCCGCACGACGTCAAGACAGGCGCTAAGGGCTTGAAATTGATGGCGGTTTATGTGGTTGAAGAAGGCAAGCCGGTCGCCTCGCCAGCCCCGAAATAAGGGTCCAAAACGCAGCCGATCTGTTTGACTTATCGGTTTGACTTGGCGGCGTTTTCTACCTATGAACACCCTGCTCGCGGGC